>VFQN01001805.1_pt1 | contig 34720 bp, 58 predicted proteins | sample 3512371 | NCBI WGS metagenome assembly VFQN01 (sample SAMN10412370, study PRJNA504923) | tailings metagenome | isolation source: Replicate 2 from Balatoc abandoned mine | place: Philippines: Itogon, Benguet | collected 2017-08-28 | reverse complement strand
CCACCGCCTCGGCAGCCGCCACCGCCTCCGCTTCCGGCAACGCCACCGCGTCTGCTGCCGCCTCCTCCTCCGCCAACGCCACCGGCTCCGCCTCCTCCTCCGCCTCCGCCTCCGCCAGCGCTTACGCGTCCGTGAGCGCCGAGGCCCTTGCATCCGCCACCGCCAAGGCCGAGGCCGCCGCCAAGGCCGAGGCTGAGGCCAAGGCGGTGGCCCAGGCCAAGGCCGATGCCGCCGCCAACGCCGCCGCTGACGCCCGCGCCGATGCCCAGGCCAAGGCCGACGCCGCCGCCAAGGCCGATGCCGCCGCCACTGCCGCTGCCAAGGCCGCCGCTGACGCGCGCGCCGCTGAGGAGGCCCGCGCCGCCGCCGCCGCGCAGGCGACCGCCGCTGCCGCCGCCGCTGCCGATAGCAACGTCCTTACCAACGCCCAGCCCAAGCCCGCCGACCTGTCCGCCTCGTCCCAGGGCGCGTCGTGGGAGTCCGCCCCTGCCTGCAGCGCCGCCCCCACCAAGGACAACGCCGTTGAGGTGAGAGTGAGGGCAGCACTGATCATGTGGAATGTTGCGGTGCCATTTGATGAAGAGTGTGCATCACTCGATTACCTGGGTGAGGTCCTGCCCGGCGCGTGTGTAGTTCACCCGACATGCTGCGTGGGGCTCCTTGCATTCGTGGACCCGCTTGCTTCCCGACCACCCTTCAACCCCCGTTCGCCACCCTTCCTCGCTGCAGGACGGCAGCGGCCGCCTGTGGGGCGCCGAGGACGGCAAGAGCTGCTGCTACAAGGACGCCAGCGGCAACCCCACCTTCTACGACGGTGAGCATGCCGCACGCTCCTCTCCTTGAATGCGTTTGGGGCTTTTGGGATTCACAGGTCCAGTCTATGGGACGCTGAGGCGAGAACCATCCTAAACAGAACCTTTTGTTTGCATTTCAAGGCGTTGCGCTGGTTACTCGGCCTCTGTTACAATACATTCTTCCCTTACGCCCTCCACAACCCTCCAGGCTTCTACCCCACCTGCTCCTCCGCTGTGGCCGAGAAGGACACCCAGGACGACCAGGGCCGCCGCTGGGGCTACGAGAACGGCCACAGCTGCATCTACAAGGCGCCCGCGGCCTCCGCCTCCGCCTCTGCCGCCGCCAGTGCCACCGCCGACGCCTCCCCCGCCCCTAGCGCCTCCGCCTCCGCCTCCGCCAACTCCACCGCCGTGCTGGCCCTAGACGCCACGGCTCAGGCCGCTGCCGCGGCCCGCGACGAGGCCGCCGCCGCCGCCGCCCAAGCCTCCGCGAAGGCCCAGGAGGCCGAGGCCGCCGCAACCGCCGCTGCAACCGCCGCCGCCTCCGCCAACGTCTCATCGACCACCGCCAGCGCCAACGCCTCCGCCACCGCCTCGGCCACCGCGAGCTCCAACGCCACCGCCAACGCCTCCGCCACCGCCCAGGTGAACGGCAATGACGCCAACGCCGCCGCCGCCGCCAAGGCCCAAGCCGGCAGCCCCGACGCCAGTGCCGCCGCCTCCGCTCAGGCCGGTGCCGCCGCCAAGTCCAACGCCGCCGCCGATGCGCAGGCCGCCGCCCAGGCTGACGCCCAAGCCAGCGACGCCGCCGTCTCCGCCGACGCCCACGCTGAGGTGGTGGCTGCCCTCCTGGACCGCGGGGCCGCCGTTGCACAGGCGGGCGCCGAGGCCGCCGCCGAGGTGGCCAGCCGCCCCAACCCCCGTGGCGGAGTGGTTGCACAGGCCGTGGGCGCTGCGCAGGCGGCTGCTGGAGAGGGCAGGGGCGCCGCAAGGCGCCTCCTTCAGCGGGCGTGAGCGAAAGAGCCATGGACATAGGGTGTCTGGCATGGGAGCCATGATAGAGATGTAGCTTGTTCGGCGCATGCGCATGAGTAAGTGCCGGTAGGATGTGTGGCTTAAGATAAGTGCAGGTGGACGTGCGGGTGGAGGCAGCTGCGGGGCACCGTCATTGGGTGCTTCCTTGGCTATAGAGGGTAACATGCCAGATGCGTTGCCCATCGACAACTTGCGTGCCACGCCATATGTGCGGCACGGTGCATACGTCGTACATGCAGTAGTGTTGCGGCACGATGCATAGTAGTAGACGCTGTGTTGGCTTGGCTTGCGTGAATGTAGTGTACGGTATCATTGGCTGGTAACTGCACGCACAGCATGCGCGTGTGGTGAAGAACAGCTAGCGGCATGCTACTTCTGCTGCAACCTTGGGCGCATACGCCAAGGAACAGATCTGACACGCACGCACATCACGACAAATCATGTAACGTGCAGAGCTTAACATGTGTGGGATTCGGCAAGCAGCATTCACCCCGCTTACCATACCTTCAACAATCACCTCGCCTGCTGGCGTAGAAGTCTTCCACAAGCTCACACGGAACGTTCCAGCCTGGTCCGAGCAGCATCCAGTGATGAGCATACCTGTGTACAGTATGTATCACTTGTAAAGCAAGGCAAGCTCCCACCGCATCCGTCCTTGCAGGGAAGTACTCAACTGGCTGCAAGCTAAAAAGAAGCCTTGCTCTCCGCCAGCTTTGCATTGGCTTACGGCTTACTCTCTTGGCAGAGTTATCATGATGGAGCGCTCTACTGGTGCTTTCGCCGCCGCGGCGCTGCTGCTGCTGGCGTGCTTTGCGCACTCCTCTTCCGCCTCGTCCGCACAGGCGACCGCTGTCGCTGTGTCCACCGGGACTCCCTCGTCGGCCAGCGCCAACAGCAACGCGGGCCCCGGTCAGGACGTGTCCACCACCGTCGTCAACGTGAACGGCGCGAACATCGTAGACTCAACCACGGTGAGGAGCCCTGAGGCACGAAAAGGTCATGTTCAGACGCTGCAATGAATAAAAGGAGACGCGATCAGCGGCAGCGCAACAGCTAAGGAGCCACTGCACTTTCATGTACGCCCTCACTGTTCGAAACCGTAACAACCCACAGGTGTCCGACCCTGCCTGGGACGCTGCGCCCAGCTCCGACAAGGCCACCGGCAAGACCACCGACTCCGCTGGCCACGTGTGGGGCTGGGAGAACGACAGGAGCTGCGCCGTGCGCCCGGCTCCCCCGTCCCCCAGCCTGCCCGCCGACTGGGTGGCCGCCCCCGCCTGCAAGAGCCCCATCGACGCCTCCGCGCGCGCTGACGCCAACGGCCGTTACTGGCGCTTCGAGGACAACAGGTCGTGCGCGTACAAGGACGCCAGCGGAGCGCCCGTCCGCCTGGTGGGTGTGCGTTCCGTTGCTTGATGTGGGTCGCCGGTGACCTCACAGCATGCCCTGCACGTGAAGGGAAGGCAGTCCAGCTTGATGGACTAGTATGCCCCATCTGGGTCAACAGGGATGCGGCTTGACTAGCTAGGGGACGCAAATGTGTGCGTGTTGCACCATGCAATGCGGGCAGCAGCATTTGCCACATGGAGTAATAGATCCCATCTGGGTCAACACAGATGCGGGCCGACTTGCGGCAAATGCGATGTATGCGTATGCTTCGGCCTTTCCTCAACGATGACGTGGTGTGCTGCAGCAATGATGATACGTTGCTCACCCTCTGTCCCCCTTGCAGTCCGGCAACGGCCGCCGCCTGCACACGCTGGGCGCCCTTGCCGCTGCCGCCGCTGACGCTGACGCCCGCGGCGCTGCTCCTGACGTCGGAGCCCGCGCCGGAGCCGCCGCCTACTCCGTTGCCTCCGCTGACGGCGGCAGCGCCAACGCCACCGCCTACTCCGTTGCCTCCGCTGACGGCGGCAGCGGCAACGCCACCGCCTCGGCAGCCGCCACCGCCTCCGCTTCCGGCAACGCCACCGCGTCTGCAGCCGCCTCCGCCAACGCCAACGCCACTGGCTCCGCCTCCTCCTCCGCCTCCGCCTCCGCCAGCGCCAACGCCTCCCTGCCTGGTCCCAGAAGCCTCCAGCGACAAGCGTACATAGGAGACTCTTAGGCGAGGAAATGCCCACCGTGCCATTGCTCTCTTTGGCTACAACCTTATGAACCCATCCCTGCCCTCTGCCGGTAATACGTAGACCTGTAGTTTGTTGTGCGAAATCAGTGTCTGCTGCCTCGCGCGAATGAAAAAGTCCATAACTGGGTCTCAGTGTCGGGTACTGACGGCCAGGTCTGCGACCGCAACAGGCAATGTAGGAGCCACAAGTCAAACCGGTACGCTTACAAGCCCTGGCCGTCGCCAGCTACAGGTGCACATGTCGTGGTCTTGAGGCAATGCCTGCAACGTTCATGGCCGGATAGCCGCAACCCGGAACGGTACCCCTTACCGAACTCCTCACCCCTGCTACAGACACTTGCATCCGCCCTCCACCCTCACGCTGCCTCATCGCCCTCCGCTGCCGCCTGCTCCCCCGCCGTGCCCGCCACCCGCCCGATGACCACCACGCAGGGCGACAGCGGCCCCGCGCCCGCCACCCACTGCTCGTCCACGGCCCCCAGCGTGGTGCGCCACACGCGCTGCTCGGGCAGGCCCGCAGACCGCACCACCACCACCTGCGAGCGGGTGTTTGCAGGCGCGCGCAGGGGGGGAGCTGCTCATCTGACATAACAACATGGCAACAACAGAATGATATAACACTGGGATCACTTTCAGCACCTAGGCCACAATGCGTCTCTGGCGGCGGACGCGTCCCCAAAGCGCTTCCCCAAGCATCTTGCTGCCCAACGTCCCACGTTCCTTCATTGTCGTTGTTTTTCAACCCCCCGTACTGTGCTGCCGCTTCTACACCGCCGATTCCTGCCAGTTGGCAAACCAGCTGTGCTACCCACTACAAGGATCCCACTTGCTCCCCCATGCGCTCCGCTTTTCCGATCCCGGCCTGCTGCCCCCATCCCACCCTTACCGGCGTGTCATCCTCCCAGCCTGCGGCCGTCAGCCTGCCTGCGATGGCTGCCAGGCCGCGCCCCGCCATGAGCAGCACCAGCGTGGCCACGCCGGAGCGGACCAGCGCCGCCCAGTCGGTGGCGTCCACGTCGTGGCCGGTGAGCACCGTGAAGGAGGGGCCCAGCTGCGCGTGAGTCAGGGGGAAGCCTGGGGGGTGAGGGGAGACAGGAGTGCAGGTGGAGGCACGACGTGCGAGTGTGGTTGTGGTCCAACAGGTGGGCACGTTGGAGGATGAGCCCAGCTGCGCGTGCGTCAGGGGGAGGCCCCAGGGGAAAGGTTACACGGGGCGAGGGCGAGGCAAATGGTCATGGTGATGTGACTTTCAGGTAGTTTACCGGTATGGCTCAGCGGCGCTGAGAGCGGACAGCGGGCAAAAAGGTGGATGCGGTGCAGTGGCAGCGGCTGACAACCGAGGCACCGGTCGCCCGTACGGGCCCATCGGGCACGGACCGCGCACAAGCAGCACGGCCGCGCGAGTAACCTGGCAGCATACTGCGCGTGACAAAGTCACCTGGTCTGGAACGTGCCCCGTCTGGAACGTGCCCCGCTCACCTGCGCACAGCGGCGCCGCCAGCGCTGAGGATATCCCCGGCACCAGCTCGTAGGGTATGCCCGCCGCCTGCAGCGCCGCCATCTGCGCACGTGCCACACCACAGGGGCGGGCAGGGACACAAGTGTGAGCAGCACCAGGAGCACGTTGCTCCACACCACAGGGACGGCCTTGGGCGAGGAGCAGCAAAGTTCAGCCGGAAAGCCATGGCAGTGCCGTTGGCCTAGGAGTGGCACGGGCAGTGTGCAAGATGCGGCCGTAATGAGGCTGTGTCCTGACAGCGCTCATGGCTTTCCACGGTACCAGACGTTACCATTACCGACACTGTTCGTCCTCCCGTGTTTTGTCCCACACTACAACACTGCGGCACTACACGCCACAGCGCACCTCGCTGGACACCCTCGAGAAGACCGAGGGGCAGCCGCCCTTGAGCCGTACAACCTGGCCGCCCTGCAAGCAAAGGGGCCGTGCAAGTGATGGCTAGCTGGTCACATGCATGTAATATGGTCTCAGGCATGACCACGCAGTGCCATGGCTTGGTACGGCTACATGTGGTGAAGCCGAACAACGGTGTCAGGAGTAGCCACGCATTGGATGCAGTCGAAGGTTAGCATGTCACCAGAGCGTCGCCGCCTCATCCTGCGATTCCCGCGTATGCCCTTCTGGGCCAGAACCTCTGCAGCTCTCTCCCCACAGGCCCTCTTGCTTCTCCTACCAGTGCAATACCACCGCCCACTGGCAGCCCATGTTGCCCCCCCCTGATTGCTGCCTGCCCCGCTCTCGCCTTTGTGCAGTGCTCCACCAGCAGCTGGTCTATCTGGTGCTGCTTGATGGACTCCCTGCCGCCCCGCTTGCCCACGTACACACGCAGGGCGTCGGGCCGGACCAGCTCGAGGGCCTCCTGGGGTGGTACGGGCGTGTAGGAAGGAAGGTAACAAGGGGTGAGGGTAAGGGTGTTACGTGGGGTGGGATGGGTTGCCCTTATTGGAGGACAAAGGCTGGTGCCACGGATGTGGTGGGGTGCCGCAACAGCCACGGTGCACATCTATCCAACTGTTGAACACCATTCAGACGTGAGGTGTCATCCAAGTCGCACCTGCGACCCCAGTTCGTCATAAATGACGACATCAGCCGTTTGTAGCAGCTTGGCTGCCTTGAGCTGTGGGAGGGGACAACAGACACGTGGGTTGACTAGCACAAGCTCTCACGGCGTGGCAAGGCAAGGCAACCCTCCAACATGGCGCCTACTGGGTTTTGGTTTGTCAGCAGTCACCACAGCTTGGTGTACTTGTATTGGGACCCGCGCACACAGGTCAGTGTATGCTGCTCGCGGCACGCATCAAAGCACCACAACCACTGTGCTCCCATCTTCCGCCTCCCCTTTGCAACACGTCTTTGCCACAGCTGGCAGGCTCATGTACACATAGGTGATGAATTTGTAGGCTTACTGTCAGGTAGTCGACGGGTCCTGGCCCAGCTCCGACAAGCCAGCACTTGGCAGTCTGGCCCCCTGGCGTGACCCCGCCCGTGGGCCCCACGCCAGCCGCTGCGTGCACCCGTCCACCGCCCAGCGCTACTTGTAGTGCTATTTGCTGCGTGAGACCAGAGATGCATTTCGAATGTAGTGGCAATAACGAAGGCGTTGACCGTCGTTGCCCCGATAGCCAATCAGCTGGCCGGCTGCAGCGCATGTTGTAACTAGTACTGTAAGCTACAGTAGTTGTGTATACGCCCTATCGGTAGTTAATATGTAATTCGTCAGTGGAGTAGCATCCTTGTCCGTCCGGTGCAGCTGGCGAAGGCAGAAAGGGCCCTTTTTAGCCTTTGAAAGGGGCACGGGGCGGCAGGGTACACTAACACGTTGCGCTTTTCTTCAAGCCAGCTGATAAGAAGCACTGCATTTTAGTGCAATTTTTCGCTGTCAGGGTACAGCATTGCATACATCGCATCACATTTGCCACGTGCCCATGGAACTGGACAAGGCAAGGCGAGCGCTCTTTCAGACAACCAACAGCGATAGCGGGCGTACCATGCATATAATCATGGCAGTCGGTTAGACCAGCCGAGAACTGCACGAGGCAATACACGCCTCGCCAGGAAGGCACTGCAGGACGCAGCGTCAGGCACGCCTGCAACGTGTCAAGAAGCCATGCAACCCCCGTTCCTCCCGCCATTCATTAGCACCTCCACACCCACTTAGTATCCAGCTCAGCGTAATCACGCAGTATTGAGCGCCTGGTGACTGCCTCTTGCGCACAGTGCTATTCCCCTCGCACGCCCAGGAGCACGTATGGTCGGTGTCAAGGTTACCATCAGGTTACCATACCGGACACACGTGTGCGTGTGGGCCGCGCAGCGTCGTGGTTACTCAGCAGGTACACACAGCATGAGGCCGTTGCATGACAAAGCTCAATAAGCAGTACAGCAATGCACAGGGTATCAAAAAGTGACCACAAACAAGCAGTAAGTCAAGCAACTGCCCGTAACACAGCAGCAACAGTCCTCAAGCCACAAGGCCTAGACCATCAACGAGGCTGCCAGTACCCAGCTCACGCCGGGCTCGGACCCTAGCAGCCACCCTCCCATCTCCTCCCTACACGACATAGCACAATAGCATTGGTGCCCTTCGCCCATAAGTGCTGTTGAATGCTGTTGTACCCCGCGCCTACTCAGTAGTGCAGTACAAGGTATGCCCTGGGCTGTCACCCCAGGTTGTATGCCACCGTCCAGATGCCACTCGTCCTAACCCACTCCAGCGCCTTCCCCTGCCCTCTCCTGCCCTATCATTCACCTCTTCCTTTCACGTCCTCGTCTCCCTAGTACGCCCGCCGTGTACACCTACGCCGTTGAACCCACAATACGTCTGGTAGATCGGGCCCCAATATAAACCTGGCAGCCGGTTTCCCCCACTCCCTCTTCACCGCCCTCAAGCTCGCCTCCTCCCCTCACGGCCCTTTCCCCCTCGCGCCCGGCCCCCGCCCGTCATACCCCCTCACGCCCTCCTTTTGAACAGGAACAGGTACACGCCCACAGCCGCCAGCGCCACGGCCCCCGCCAGCCCCACCTGCGGGGCGTCCAAGGAAGCAGAGCGGAGCAAAGGTTGCAGGAGGAGGAGCATGGAGCGCTCAAGTTTGAGGGTGGGATCGTCCGTCAGGCGTCCAGTCCGCCAGCATGCACTGCAACATGACTACAGGAGGGGAACATGAGTGTCAAACTGCCCCCGTGCACTCGCGTCCACATGCCTCAGGCGCCATATCGCACGACCCGCATGCCACACCCTACAACAGGTGGCCCCAGTCCATGGCGCCCACCACCTCAGCGCCTGCACCTTCTCCACCCCACGCCCTCCCCCAGTAGCCCACACGCCCCTGAGCCGGCCGACCCCTGGTCCCCACACCACCCATATCGCATCTACGGCCAGTACCCAAGCTCAAGTGCAAATAGCCAGTGTGCACCAATCAACTGACCAACAGTTCCGCCGCCATGCCACCTCCATCGCCACCATTAGTCCCACAGCAAGAAGCCGCGTCGCCCTTGTGCATGCCCCACATGACAGCACCCACGTCACGTCCCCTAGTCACCCCTCCTCAACACTTTAATGCGGCTGGCCCGTGCCACACCCTGGCAGCACAAACCTTGCAACCCAACGGTGCAACCCAACCTAGCCCACTCCAGTGCATACCCACCAGCCGTGCACTCCCCAGCAGGACGGCTGCCAGCACCTCCTCCACCGCCAACAGCAGCCCAATCAGCAGCCGCTCCAGGGGAATGAGCGCAAAAGTGAGCAGCTGGGGGGTGGCCAGCAGCAGCACCGCCCCCACCACCACCGCGTACACCTGTTGCTGGCCGTCCAGGTTCGACCACCAGCCGCGAAGGCGGTCAACGGCTGTTGCGAGGACAAAAGGGGTAGTTACGTGTGTGTGATGATGAAGAGGGTGGGAAAGGCTGGAGGTATTGAGTAGAGCGGTGTGGCTGTATGGAGCCGTTTGGCCTGGCGGCAGTCGGGTAGCATCGCTTACCTGTCGGGTCTGACCCTTTTCCGGGAGGCTCCTTGCCCACGCTGCGTGTGACGGTGGAACGTTTGCAAGGACTAGAAGAGCTATTTGCAGCACGTTGAGGCGCTAACCCAAGGGGCCAAGCCTGTTGCTTTATTTGTCGACATTGGACGTAGCCAGGTCGCGATGGAGGCGAGGCCCTACACAGCGTCTTTTGGTTCAAGTGCATCATCTTCATAGACATGGCCACCTGGTGAGAAGGCGGTTTGCTTACCTCACGCATATGCGCGCTCCGAAGCCGGGCCCCAACTGCAAGCGTCTTGCAAACTCTACAATATCAACCGTGGCTGCCCCGTCCAGGAGCGCCAAAAAGTAACACTAGGTTGTACTATTGGAGTCCTTAAGTGCAACTCGCAGTCTAGAATCTCCTTCGCACCGTTCCACGAAAGCCAAAAATGAACCGTGCGCTGAACCCCACCGCGCCCCGTGTTGCGGGCTGCCAACGGAACGTCCAGAGCGCTCGTGCAGCTAGATGCATCCTTCCGCGTGCACAGGTTCGACAGCTTATCCTACGTTGGGCGCGTCGTCACCGTTCGCAGCGCCTGGCTAATACTCAAACTCCATATTGCCGTGCAGTCCGCGGCATGCCTGCGTCAACAGCAGATGCAGTCTTCGACTGTGTGCCGGGGTGTGAAGGGCGACGAGCTGGCTGCGCTTGTCGAGCTGCTTGAGGCCGCTGAGGCGCGGTCGTCGTGCACGGTGCGACACTTTGTCATAATAATACCGACTACACTGCGTATCTTTTGCCCCAGCTGCAATAAACGCACCCCCTGAGAGCGGGCTTATTGCTGCAACACCCTTGAGGCTGGCTGTTGGTGCAGGGAGTCCTAGGCGCTAGGGGAGTAGGTAGCCGTCTAGTGTCGTGCGCTCCAGGTCCTTGGCTGTGGGGCCCGTGGATACGCTCTCTGCACTTCCTTCCGTCACCATTTTGGCAGTCACAGTAGTGCGTGCACCGACACGGGCCTCGTGCTCCTGCCTCTGCTTCCTTCTCAGGTGGGCGACCGGGTGGGCATCATCGGCCTCAAGTTCGCGGAGGAGGGCCGTGAGAACCAGGTGCGCTTATCGGTTGGTGGGTGCTATCCTTGTGTGGGTACCAATTTTCAGGTCCGGCCCATGGATGGGTTGTGGCAGTGCTTGCGGCCCGCGGACGCGTCTCGGCCTGCGAGTGATGGCGGACTGCCACCAACACCACGCTGTGGCGTCCCCATTGCATTCAGTCTATACTGGTCATGCACAGGTGTTGGCCTAACAGCAAACTTGCAACAAGGCCCGGTATTGCGGCCGCTGGGCTTCAAACCGTACAAGTGCATGCACACCTGTGCGTTGGGCGCCACCCTCAGCGTTCCACCCTAGCCCACACCAACACCGCCTTAAGACACATGCATCTCCCCCGTACTTCCAGGCCGTGATGGAGGCGGGCATCCAGCTGGGCTGCTACCTGCGGGACTACCAGGCCAAGGCGCTGCGGGGCAGGACCATCCTGGAGCTGGGCTCGGGCATCGGTGGGTGGGGCGCAGGGCCTGGGTGGTGTGCACTGTGCACGGCTTGGGTGGTTGTCACATGTTGGAGGGAAATGCGTTGACCGACCTGGAGCATGGGCACCAGTTCGCAAGTCTTACAGCATAAAGAGCAACGGTAGTTACAGGAGGGGGGCTGAAGGAGGCACCGTCTACAAGTGAAAGCCGGAGGAGGCATGGAAGCGCACAAAGGGTAGTTCCGAACCCGCAAGGGGGCAGCACAGGCGTGGCTGCCATCGAATGCTGCTTGGCGCCTGCGGCCGGCTGGTACCGTGGGGAGTATTGCGTTGCGGTCCTCGGGTTTGGTTATGCTAGGGACCGTCCTAAGCGCGAGTAGTGGGTGTGACGGTTGGGGGCAAATGCGTGGGCAGGAGCGAGGATAGGTTCGTGGGACGGGCACCGGGGACTGCGACACACGGGGGTGGTGGGCGGCGTTCTGGAGGAGGGGAAGAGCACGGAGGGTTTCGCTTGGAAAGTTGGGTACGTAATGAGCCGCTACGGCAACCCGGACACATGGCTATCTCGTACCATGGTGCTGGCCCTCGTATGGCGCTGGCCGTCGTACGGTGTGAAGGGCGCAGCGGACGGGGGCACAGAGGTTCTGTGGGTGCGGAGCCGTCGTACGGTGTGAAGGGCGCAGCGGACGGGGGCACAGAGGTTCTGTGGGTGCGGAGCCGTCGTACGGTGTGAAGGGCGCAGCGGACGGGGGCACAGAGGTTCTGTGGGTGCGGAGCCGTCGTACGGTGTGAAGGGCGCAGCGGACGGGGGCACAGAGGTTCTGTGGGTGCGGAGGCGCAACCAAGACCGTGCTGTTGCACCAAGACCGTGCTGTTGCAAAGCTGGGCGAAGAAACGCAAAAGGGATGCTTAGACAAGCCGTTACCCACATCCATATTAACCCGGCTAAACACAAAGCCTTGAAGTTGTAGAGCGGAACGTGGCCACATCCATAACCCAACGTCCGTTCTCCTCAACAACCGTTCGCATGGTTCCGCAGGCGTGGCGGGCCTGACCGCCGCTGCGTTCGGCAGCAACGTGCTGCTGACCGACCTGTGCAACGTGGCCACCGCCACCACCGCCAAGAACGTGGCGGCCAACAGTGACCTCATCCGGGGCGCGGGCGGGCTGGCGCAGGTACGGGCGCGGGGATCACACGCATGAGCGCTGCGTGCACTCGTCGTGTAGAAGTAGCATCCGGGGCGCAGGCGGACTGACGACAGCTGCAGGGGTGCGGGTTTTGGTCGGGCGCAGGCGCAAAAGTGGGTATCTGCCATATGGGAAAGGGGGGAGGGCGGCCTGCACGGTCGGGGCGTTGCGAGGCAGGAAGGGGGGCATGCTCGGGGAAAAGGCTGGCGCGGCCTGGTGGATATAATGGCGCAGTGGTGCGCAGGCCGGAGTGCAGGTGCATGGGCAGCGCGTAACTACCAGTGGAGCATGCTGAGAGAGACTCAGCATGCTTAGAAGCCATCAGTCGCTGTGTGGCTAGTACTCGCTGACTGCGCCCCTAGTACCGATCACCTCGCGTTGTACGCGTACCCCTAGTACCGATATCCCTGGTTGCTATTCGGCCCCGCGCGGTGCTTGCAGGTTGCGGAGCTGGACTGGGTCCACCCTGACCAGGAGCTGGTGGCCGGGCCGTGGGACTACATCATCGGTGAGCGTGGGCAGGGGCAGGGGCACGGGCACGGGCACGGCGTGGAGGGCAAATGTGCGGGCGCTCATTTGGCATTGTGCATTGGCGACTGGACGAGCTGAGAGGCCAGGAACGGGGAACCACCAGCTGGGACACAGCGTGGGCAAGGGCTTACGTGCGGGACGTAACATGGGGACCTTTTCAGGTATTGAACACTAGTGGAAGGCCACCGCCTGCACGAAACTGGTGGGACGCGCGTCGATTCAATTCGCGTCACAGTGCCCCTGAACGGTTCGCCTCCTTCGCCAACACCGGCTGCTTCGAACAGTCGTTCACTCACCTGGGTACATGTACGGCAAAACCCACACCGCGCTTGCTTATACCGCCCCAGGCTCCGACCTGGTGTACGACGAGGGCTCCCCCGCCGCCCTGTCCGGCCTGCTGGCGCGGCTGCTGGACGCCAACCCGCACGCGGTGGTGCTGCTGGCGCACGTGCACCGCTCCGACCCGCTGGACGACGCCATGACCGCCGCCTTTGAGCAGCGCGGCCTGCGCATCCGCGCCGCGCCGCGCACCGGCGGCGACGAGCACGCCAGCGACATCACCATCATCTCCGTGCAGCGGGCGTGAGGAGTGTCGGAGGTGCATTCACAGTGAAGGACAGGGAAGGGCGGCGTTGGCGTTGTCGTCGTGGGCCCGTCGCTCGGGCGCAAGGAGTGGGGTCGAAGCTCGCTCCTGATAAGGCGAGGGGCGCAGGGGCCGGTGTGATTCAGGGTAAGACGGCGGCGTCTAATGGTTGCCATGCAGAGGGCGCCTGCACGTTGACTGTGGAGCGGGTGCCGTACATGGGCCTGAACTGTCGTGCCATTGGTGGAGAGGGGCGAGTGCGCTTGTTTGCTGTGGTGTTGTGGACGCAGGGTTGTCCTGGTTGGGATGGTTCAGTGAGGTTGTACTTGTGAGCTGTAGCGAGTATTGTACGACGTGGATGGGGCGGTGTGGTTTGCCTGCCTGGTACGGCATGGATGCGCGGCAGCCGGTACAGCGCCATGATCCCTCTGTGAGCGATAGCATGAGGAACACAGTAGCAGTTGTGCGCATGACTGGGCGAGGCGAGGCCAGATGTGTGCGTCTGTTGCTGAGTTGTGTTGTGGCAGCAGGTGTTTCGTTGTGTTGTCGGTTGCTTAGCTGCTAGCGAGGCTGGTTGTTGCTGGTTGTTGTGATGTTTGGCTTTTACTTCGTGTATGTTAGTGCCTGTTCGTGTTCTCGGTACGGTAGGGCCAAGCAGTTCCTGGGTGTCATTATCAGCTCCCATGCCGGCGCATACAGGCGTTGGCTAACGCTATTTGGGGTTGTAATGTATCCGGTTAGGATGCACCTCTGTCGGCACAGGTCCTGGCAACCACCAGGGCTGGTTTCTTCCGCTATGGCATTTTATCAGTTCTGATAAAACCCAGCACCCTAAAGTCCCAATATTTTATCAAAGGGTCTGCGCCATGCAGTGCTGCACCAGAAATTTCGTAAATCGGATAAAATATCCCTGTCCAGCCCCGTTTTCTTTTATCAGATTCGATAAAATCCTCTGATTTTGGCGCGGCCTGAAAGCTGCGGTATTTTGTGAAAATAAAATAAGATACCAGCCCTGGCAACCACTAATTTAACCAGTGCGGTCTAGAGAGGAGATTTAGGCTTCGAGTTGGGGCGCTAACCAGCAGGGCCCTGCGCCCTGCCGACGTCAGGCCGTCCAGGGAAGCCTGGCCCCCCAACGCCCACCTCTTTACACCTCTCTGGCGCGTACATGTCAGGCTACACCTTGCCAGGCATCTGAGTGTGGAGCGGCATTTTGTGAGGTTTCGTTCGTGGAGCGAAGGGATACGTCGGCAACACTGGAGCCGGGCAGCAGGTAACAGGCAGGCAGGGCATGAGGCATCGGGGTGCGCTGTTGTGTGCGAATGCAGCCGGGTATCACGCCGGGCAAACTGCATGCGTACCAGTGTGCGCACGCATGCATCCAGGAGCTTATCGACTAGCCAAGGGTGGGTGGCCATGGAAACTGAGAGGGAAGCAATTGCGTACGGGACCGCACCGCTCGGGAACAGCTGACCCAAGGGACTGGACGTACCGCAACCTCTTTGTTGTACCTGGAGCACCGTCCACTCTAACACTGAAATTTTCCATATCTCAGTCAGACGTTCTTGAGCGTGCCTCCTCCTTTACTCGCCTGCTCGATCTGAAGGCGCACTCGTTTTTAGTCCCGTACACAAGGCGTATCCCTTCCAACGCTTCTTGCTGGCGAGTGACTAGGCATATCGTAGGTAGAGAAAGGGGCATACACCACGGAGTGCAATGGCGGACGCGGCGCCTGTCGCGACTGGGACAACCAAGGTCCGCAGCACAGAGGAGTGATAGCAGCCAAGTATTTATGTAATAACAAAGGTGACACCGATATGGCCCTGAACGTGCAGACCCCCGCGGAGTTCCTGAAGGCAATTAAGGGCAAGCCTGTGCTGGTGAAGCTCAACTCGGGCGTGGACTACCGGGGTGAGTCCAACTGTAGCTTGCAAGCACATAGAAATAGGTGGCCATGTGGGAGGGTCGGCATAGCTGTGGATAACGGCCCCGCGAAGAGGCCCTGCAGCGGTCTCCTGCTGCTCGGAGCAGGACGCTCGACAAGCCGTGGGGGAAAGCGCCGCCCACTTGGTGGTGTGGACGAAGGGTGGAGTGGCAGTGATTCAACGGTCCTGTGGCACGATAGCTGTCGGGACTTGGCCGGCGAAAAGGGGCGTGCAGTAGCGTGGCGGGGAGGGCGGAGGAGGTACACTGTGCCCCCCCTGAGCCTTGCACTGTACGAGCAGCCCATATGCCACGGGTCCGCAAGCTAGGCCCTGAACGTCATCTATATCACGTATTGCATGGATAACTGTAATACCCACTGGATGTGTGCGAACGGGGGCCGTACAAACACTCGTGGAAGGGGGCTGCCGGTCATGTGGCGCCGTGAACACGCATGCCGGAGACCCAGTTAAGGGCGGGGATGCTTGTCAAAGCGTCCTGATTCACAACGGCAGACATGCAGTGACACATTCGATGCTCGGCCTAAGCGACAGCCTGTGGAGCCGTGCCTTTCAGCAGTGCACCGACTGGCCATGCGCCAGGTGGACCGTCCACGTGTGGGGCGGCGTCGTGGTCACCCAGCGTGCCGCCATGGTGGCCTGTCCATGACAGCACGTTTCCATGCACTGTTTGTGCGGCCCCCTGCTTCCACACACAGGCATCCTGGCTTGCCTGGACGGCTACATGAACATTGCCATGGAGCAGACAGAGGTGGGCACTGGGCAGGGCGAGGGCTTCCGCACATGGAGCGTGTGGATGGCCTGTGAGGGCAAGGGTTCAGCGTGTTGCAGTTGGGGCACCAGAGGTGCAGCAGGGCGATGCCATAGCATGTTGGATGCACACCTGACAGGCTTCGGACCTGACAAGTCAGATAGTACATCAATTACACAGATGCGGCGCCTTCCACCACTTGTACATCCCACGCCATCGCGCCCAGTCGACTGGCCTGCATGGGTAGAAGGGAAACGAGCCTCATGCAACGCGTCGTCTCACATGCATTCTTTTACTCGTAGTGTGGGCCGGTGCACTGCAGGAGTACGTGAACGGGCAGCTGAAGAACAAGTACGGCGATGCCTTCATCAGAGGGAATAACGGTGAGCAACAGGAGCCACATGACCGTGTAGCTCTAGTTGTGGAGTGGCACATGAGAGTACTCCTGGCGGGTCGGCGACTTGGCGTGGCCCTAGGCTGACAAGACAACACAACGGCATCACGGCACACACGGGCATGTCAAGTAGAAGCGTGGGCTCTTGGATGCACGAGCGACTGCGTGTACTTCTGTTTGTTTTGCCGCTAGCAGAGGCTGGCACGGCTGCAGGCATTTGTTGCCATCGTCCCGGTCTTGTACAGGTGCAGCTGCCAGCCGCACATGCTTCTTCAACAGATGCCACACGCTCACCCACTCGTGCCCCCGCCTCCCCGCCATGCAGTCCTCTACATCAGCACTATCAACAAAGCATGATGAGCTGGGCGACTGTGTGGAGTACTGGCCAGGACCCGGGCGAGAAGCAGCAGCAGCAGCAGCTCGTGGAGCTGCAGCTGCAGCTTGGGGAGCACGAGCAGAGGGACCAAAGCCGCACCCGGGTGTGGGCTACGCTACTTACGCCCGGCCAGCGCGCGTGCTGGGCGGTTCTAGACAAAGGCCCTGCATACCAGTATGGTATGCTTGCTGACGGCGAGGGAGCCGCTGACTGGGCTGGAGCGGCACCGGCGGCTCCTTGCCGATTGCCGGGCGTCGTGCAGTGCGAGGGCAGCTGCGCTATGGCTGGGTAACCCGTCAGAGGTGCTATAGCCCGTCAGAGGTCTATCGCGGCACATAATACTCCACCGGAGGCTGCAAATGGCCACGAACGGCTAGGCCGTTGCGTGTGCTTGGTGTGGCGCCTGGGCGTGGCTGCGGAGTGGAGCGACGGGGGCACGCGGTGTGGTCTCGTTGCGGGTCTTGCAGGTGACAAGCATGTTCCAGGTTCAGCAGTAGATGGCGATCAGGGGTATGCGCTGTGCCGGCCATGCGCGAATGTGTTGATAGGCGTGCGGACAGGTTTTCTACATTACTTGCCCGCCGTTTGCTGGTGTCGTGTGGAGGAGCCGAGAGTGCGTGCGACCATGTTGCCAGTTGGTAGGTCGGGAGGTACGCAACATGTGCGGCAAATGCAAGCCTTGTATGTGCGGCAAATGCATGGCTATGAAGCTTTGCTGGGAGCTTTGTCATGGGCCTCACAGGGCTCATTGCCTCACTACCAGGGGCCTGCTGACTCAGCGAGGTATGGCCCATTGTGGTGACGCTCCGGAACCTCATGGACCACTCGGGCGCCCTCGTGTAAATGCATACGTGGTTTCAGATGCACATACCACCACTTTTGGCTCCGGAAATTGTACACGAGAGTTATCATACCCTGGTGACTGGCTAACCAGCATAAGTGACGACGGACGCGCTTCCGCAGTTACACTCGGACGTGTCAGAGAAGGGCCCGTCAGCCATGTTCCATTCCCCTCCCTCCACAACTCAAACCAGGGGAGAACTCTAGAGGCACCATGTCGCACGAGGACTTCTTTGACAAGACCTCGCGCTTCTTAGCCAAGCGGGAGGGCATTGACAAGGTGCGTCTCGTGGCCTTTGCGTCCCCCTTGCAGGCTGTGTGATACTAGTCTGCTAACATTACATCTTGATGGGGCGCACTTGTCTTTGACGCAGACGCTCAAGGTGTTGCGGTACACTGCGCGGTTGGTCGTGTCTGTGAGCCCCAAAGACCAAGAGCTGACCAAGCGACTAGCAGCATTTGAAAAAAGCATTGGCGTTTCACGGTAGGTCGTCATTTGGAACTACGCGCGAGCTTCTGTTAGGGCTTCCCGCGCGGCGGCACCTGACCGTGGGTGCATACGACGGTCTCGCTGCAGGAAAGCCTACCGCCTGGGAAAGTTCGTGCAAGATGTCAACAGCTTGCGACACAGCGATACAAAGGACATTACGTACTTCATGGAGCTGCTTGCTTACGGTGGTGAGGGTGTCTACTACTTCCTGGAGCAGTGGGTGTGGTAAGTCCATGCCCACCTTTGGTACCCGCCTGATACCCGCCTGGTACCCGCCCGCCTGGTACCCGCCCTTGTGCCTCGACTACAAAGCAAAAATCCACAGTGACATCTCCGCACTGGTATTTACCAAACGGCAGATTTGTCACATTAGGTTTCCAGGACTTGACGGGCCGTCACTTCACAGCAGGCAGGGCATGCCCAGCAGCCAGCACGTGTTGAAGCCCATCTCACTGCACCTGACTCGGGACCCTCAACCCTCCCGCACGTTCCACGCCATCCAAAACTCCCCCTACCGTCCCACGCTGTCGCCTTGCTAATCAAGGCGGGCGCCCTGACGCACCTGACGCTCCCGTGCCTTACTTACCCGTACACCTGCCGCAAGGCTGATCAAGGCGGGCGCCCTCAGCAAGGACCTGGAGGACAGGATCGCCAAGGTCAGCGCCACAGCTGAGCTCATCGGCTACGTGGGCTCCATATATCTGTCGGCGCTCAAGCTGTCCAAGCTGGTGCAGCAGGAGAAGGCGGCGGAGGCGGCGCTGGAGAAGCTGAGAAAGGTGGGACTGGACAGGGCGAGAGGCGGAAGCGTGTGCCCCATGCGTAGGCGTACGGTATGGCTGTGGTGCTTAGCCTGCGCCGCTGTTGGTACGTGTCATCAGTGCAGAGCGAATTCGCGTTGTGCATGGCGCCGCACAATTACAGTGTCATAGTGATCCGGGAAGACGTTTACCTCTGGTAGTAATTTGTTGGGGCGCTTCGCTGCTGAGGGCGGCTATGAGGGCCAGGCTGGGCCATGCTGCCCTGCGGCGGCAGTCAATCCCGCTGGGACCCCCAAGGCACACGTGCAGGCCCTTCATGCTGCCCAGTTGCACCTCCGTGGGGTCCAGTCGCACCGTCCAGCCGTGCACCAAGGCGACAGCCTGGACCGCACTGCGAACCCTCCGGAACACTCCGTGCCCATGCCAGCTCAGCAGCTGTCCCTAAACAACCCACTGCCTTGCCGTTAACCTGACGTCCCACACCAGCTATGCTCACGAGCAGAGGGCCCGCGCTCCTGCGGACCAGCTCCGTCCCCACGCACTGCACTGGCAATGCCGTACATACGCTGTAGAAGCATACATGCCGAGTCGTCTTGTGCTACTATCCTCATCTTTGTTGCCCCTCTTCATGCGCAGGAGGAGGGCGTGACGGACCCGGGCCTGGAGGCCAAGCTGGGCTCGCTGCGCTTCCAGCGGCGGCTGCGCGTGGCGCTGGTGGTGCAGGACGTGGCGGACGCGCTCATGAGCGCCAACGACGTGACGGGTGCGTTGGTGTGCGTGTGTGTTAGCGGTGTGTGGGTTAGCAAGGGCAGGACTTGAAGCACAGCACGTTGGGCGGCACCTAGCAGGATGGGCGCCCTCATGAGCGTCAACGACGTCTCAGGTGGGCGCTGGGTGTCTCAGCATGCATCGCTAGTCGCCGGCAACAGAGGGCCGCTAGTCACGTGTCAGGCCGAACGCGCTTGCGAACGTCAACACCGTGACGGTGGACGCTGCGCGTGTGTCAGAAATGCATTAGGTGTTGATCAAGGCATGTCCTTAGCATCAGAAGGCCATAAGCCGCGGGTGAGGGCTGACGCGCCTGTAGGTGCAAACGTCTTCCGCGGACAACTGCCACCACCACCGGCCAGCGGCCACCTTCCACACCGCATACACCACCCCGGCTCCCACTGTAGGCTGCACTAACCCCGCCGCCCACGCCCCAACTGCTCTCACTACTGCCGCCAGGCGGCAAGTACTCGGCCATCAACCACCCTGCGGTGCTGGCGCTGGCGGGCCTCACGTCCGGGTGCATCAGCTTCTACAAAAACTGGAACCTGTGAGGGAGGGAGAGCGGCAAGGGATGGCTACTGGGCGCTAGGCTGGCGCAGCAGCGTTGCACGTGCAGGCAGCCGCAGTGGTAGTGGCGGCAACGGCAGGGGCGATGCCACGTATACGGCAGACGCTTGTGTCGTGCGCCACCTGCTATCTAAGCAGCAGCCCATAGGTTTTGCAGGATGCCGGTACTGCTGAAATTGGTGCTTGTTGGGAATCAACACGAGGCGGGAGAGGGCCTAGTCAACCAACACGGGCCTTGGGAGGGCGTCAGCGGGAGTGTGTTATTGGGGCCAGCAGGGAGTATGGGGCCCTTCAAGGTCGGTGCTCGCGGCAGGGGGGTGTAGGCCCTTTCACTTTGTGCATTGGGCGTGCCGCATTGGCACGACAGTGCGAGTGACGTGTGACCCCCATTTTCGTTTACCAGGTCCGCGTGAAGCAGCGCTGCCGTGTTGCTGGTGTGGCCGCGGCGTTGGGGTGTCCTTGGGAAAGGGGCTGCCAGAAAAGCAGGGATGAGTGAAATGGCTAACTGGTGTCCGTGCTTCTGTGCGGCTGTGCTTTACGCGGGCACGGTCATGAGACCTGGGGACATGTGGGGGCGTACGGTGTTTCATGAACCGTGCATCGTCTTTGTCCGTTCATGCGTGCGGTACGGACCTGTCTTCTCAGGAGGCTCCTAGCCGTTTCGCATGGTTCGCCAGTCTGTTCATGCATGATTGGGCATCGGCTGATGCAGACTCCTGGTTTGTGCTTCGTTGCAGCGAACTGACGTTGGACTGTACGCCCAACGCTTGATGGCTTGCTTGACAGCATGGAACTGGTGTTATTGTCAGTATTCCATGTGCCATGTACCGTATGCAATAAGTGTAGACGCATCCAAGACCCACGAGCCGCGCTGCCGCTCTCGGCTGGAATGGGGTGTAGGGTGTCACGTCCATGCAACCCCATGAACCCCATGCATGTACCTGTATGTACAGCTGTTTGTATGAGCCTGAATGAGCCTAAGCAGTGCAGCCCTGCCTGCAGATAGGCATGCGCATGCGTGTGCAACGATCATTCAAGTGGCTTTGAGCTGCCCTGGCCCTGCAGCAGAAGGGCGCCTTCGTCTTACGGACCCGCCAGTAGGAGCGGTTAGGAGTTTTGTATCGGCTTGGTTTCGGGGGACGTCGCTTGAGTTGCCAGGCTTTGCCGTGGCACTCTTGTGACGGTTCCTGTGGATAGTCACTGAACCCAATTCGAAAAAGCTGTTTGACGCCGCGACATGGCGGCGACGGCCAGCAGCACAGCGCTCCAACAACAGGTTGGCTCGCGGAAAAAACCAATTTCATGCCGAAAACATATTTACCTAGTGTGAACTTACCATAAACGCATTGCTTCGGGTTGCGACCTGTGGGACGCCGCAGGTGGAGGAACTCCAAGCCTGCTGCCCGGTGCTATGCCCAGACATCATACCGAGCGGGTATGACACCCAAGACCTAATTGGGCTAATGCAGCAAGCAGGTGGGACTCGACCAGTTCTCGGGGCGACACTGTCGACAGCATGCGCTACGCTCAGAGCAGGCAGAAACGCGGAAATGCTGCCCCTACAGGCCGCGAACGGGTTGAGGAGTTTGAGACGCTTCTGACCGAAGCCGGTCGCGGGGTGTCGTCGTGCTGCATATGCGGCGCCGACGGGCACCCATCGACCAGCGGGGCCTCGGAAGATGCAGACAGCGATGGGGACGAGGAGGATGACGACGAATCTGAGCTGCACTTCACAGTGCTCACAGGGTTGGACTTCTCCAACCGTAGCGTGGTGCTTAAGCGGGCAGGGGTAAGAGGTTGGGGTTTGGGGTTCGCAGTCTGGGGGGTGGGGTGCGGGGGCAGGGCCCGCAGCCAGGGGAGGGACGAAGCAGCGTACGGCAGGGCCACTCGAGTGCCAACAACACATGAGCTAGGCATTAGTAGCAAGTATATGTACTCTTCACTTGATGTGTCCCCCGTTCCTCCAAGTCGTGATGCAATGTGGTAGTGGTCTAGGCTTTGACATGTGTGACTTTCCGTCGTCAGCACAGGGCCCTTTACTCAGCACCGTCTCTCACCCACTGCCCCGCGTGCCTCCAACCTGTCCCTCCCTCACCCCAGTTTGCCTGCCGCCAGTGCCGTGCGCTGCGCAGCACGCAACGCATGGTGCGCTTCGCGGCAGCCCGCGTGGGCGTGGGCAGCCAGGCGGACAGGTGGGCGGATGGAGGAACGGGGCGGGCACAGGTTTCCCAAGGCACCATGGCGCTTAGGCCCCGCCTGTGCTCACCCAGGATGTGTTCAGCGGTTATGTGCTCAGCTGTTGTATGTCCAGTGCGGCTGGGCCCTCCCTCTCTGACCATGATAGCCTGAGAACCTCTCCTTGGCCCCTACGCCCCTCCACCCCAGCCCTGCCCCGCGCAGTCACTCGGAGCTGCTGCTGCTGCGTACTGCTTTCTGCCCCTGCATGCTGCGTACTGCTGCTGCAGCATTCAGCTGCTTTTCCTTGTTCTAGTGCGAGATACATATCCGCCCCCATGCTCCGCTCCCCGCAGCCACTCCGAGCTGCTGCTGCGGCTGTCTGCGCACCTGGCCGCCGCCAACCAGGCGCCGGACGAGCTGCAGGGGAGCCCCCAGGCGCTGGCGGTGTGGGTGCAGGAGCTGTACAGCAGGGCGTACGCGCTGCAGGTCGTGGCCAGGTGGGCCCTGGGCAGGCATGTACGGTGTTGCTCAGAGCGTACGACACAGGCTAGTACATGGCGAGGTGCGCTTTGTGTCTTGAGGCTTTGTTGGGAGACGGTGCTGTCAAAGTTGCAGCTTGGCTTATGAGGCCATACTTACTCAGAGGCATGCTGAACGCATCGATTTTAATTGTCGTCACATTGCAGCAACTTGGCTGGCTGGAAGGTGGTGGGCGCCGACGGGCAGCCCGTCAGTCTGGCCAAGGCGAAGGACGTGGTGGCGGCGGCGCGGCGGCTGCTGGAGCCACCCAAAGCGAAGAAGCAGAAGCAGCACAAGGAGCAGAAGCAAGGGGCGGCTACGAGCGGTGTGGGCAAGCAGGCCGGGGGGAAAGCAGGGAGTTCGGCAACGCAGGGCGACGGTAGAGGGCCAAAGCAGCAGCAGCAAGGGAAAGGCAAGGGCCGGGACCTGGAGGAGGAGGAGGAGGACGCAAGGCCAACACCAGGTGGGTTAAGGGCTCTCCTGGTGGTTACCATCAATTGTGGCTAATAAGTCATACGCTATTAACACACGTTCCTACTCCCAAGGTTCACGTGCGACGGCTTGGCAACACCACTGACGGCGTTACCGTTTAATGTCGTGGCACGCTGTACAGCTCTCTTCCCTGCTTGATCCATTGCGCGGTACTACTTTGAACGCCTGCATGCCGCCCCCCAACCCCCCGTACAGGCGCCGGTAAGGCCGCTGCATCCACGCCTAAGTCGACGCCCGGGACCTCCAAGAAGCGACCGGCACCTGGGGCAGCAGCAGGAGCAACGGAGGCAGCAGACGCCGTGGGAGGGGCCGGCACGGGGGCAAAGGCGAAGGGCAAGGCCGCACACGGCGGGGCAGCAGGGGCGACGCCGCAGGGCGGGAAAGGGGCGGCGGACGCTGGGGCCAGCGGGGAGGCGTCAGGGAGGAAGAAGGCGAGGAAGGGGCAGCAGGGGGCGGTGAGTGGGGGTGGCAGTGGGGATGGGGGCGAGGATGTGCCTCAGCTGGTGGAGCTGGTGGCTCCCTCGCCCAAGGCAGGGACAGGACCGGGGGCGGGGGCGGGAGCGGTGAAGAAAAAGGCGGTGGGCGCGGGGGCAGGGGCTGCGGCGGTGGGGTCCAAGGGGCAGAAGGCGGGCAAGGCGGGAGGGGGGCAGGCCGACGCGCGGCCGGCCAAAAAGTCCAAGGGCGCACAGTAGGGTGTGGGTTAACAGGGCGAGGTCGGAGCAGGTTGGAGGCGGGCGCTGCGTGGGTTACTGGGCAGTCTGGGAGCTGGTACACTGTGCTGCGTGGTGGCCGGCAAGGAGGCTTGAGGCTTCATACCGTAGCGCACATGGGTCGTGGTGACGGGGACGGTGACACTGACGGGGGCTGCAGCCTGGTGTTCCGTGTCCTCGCTGGGGTCAGTGGTGTGGCGGGGCTAGGTGCGGTGGCCGTGGCGCAAGCAGGGCCTCCCCGCCCTTGTAACGGCACGTGTGCAGCGGCACGGCACTGCAGCCCGTGCTTTCTGTGCCCCATCGTGTTGCTTTCGTTGCCGAGTGGTCGCGCACAGTGGAGGAGAAGGGAGTGCCCACTGCCCAGCTGATTGGCCGCAGCGCCGCCCTCGCACTCGCACACTGGCACACTGTCGGGGGTCGGTGGCCAAGCAGTAGTGGACCCGCAGCCGTTACAGGGCGAAGGCGTTCGGCTGCACGGCTCCGTCCCGCCTGCGCCCTGCGTAGGGACCGGTCCACCCATGGTAGAAAGCGTTGTGAAGGGGCATGCCGGTACCGGTGCGCACCCCTTTGCCGCTGTGCGCCGCTGTACGGCATGGGCAGCCGCCCGGGCCACCCTGGACCACCGCCACCCGCCAGTGTGGCCTGTGAACTACCATGCTGCACAGTGCCTGCGCAACTTTACAGTTGGGTGCTTCAGCACTACGGTAGACCAGAAGACCACCTGTCACATCCACATGATCTGGATCGCCGTGCCTGGAAATTGCGTTTACGGCCTGACTCTCTACATTTGCTCTTGAGTGCTCTAGGGCGACTCTTCGCCAGCTGGACTCTCCGCTTCACCGCTCCACCTTCCTGCACTCGTCTGCACTCGTCAAACTGTCCCTCCGCATGCACGGAGTATTGTAGCCCCCGTTCACACCCTCGGGGCCAGGTGCGCATGCACGCCAGCATGCCCTCTGCTGACGGTATGGCACGCGCTACGGTGCACGGTGTCCCCCATGCAGCAAGCGACAGGGTGGCAGCCGGGCGCAGGGCCGGCACTCTCTAACGCATCACGCCAGGACGCCATGTACGAACGCCAAACTGTACCCGGTAATACACTTCATCACCGCAAGAGCCAACGTTTCAACTGATTGATAACATCGAGCGACGAGAAGCCACGGGGTTTTACTGCCTGGGCTCGGTTGCTTGCCCAGGACCAACAAGTACAAGTACGGCACGGCAAGCACTGCGGGATAGTACGGCACTACGGCGGCCCTGGCCGTGTACGGGTTCACCAGCGTCCTCGTGCGACCGATTCGCCACACTGTGAGCCCAATTTGCGCCATCGGCCACGTCAGTTACCAACTGCCACACCATCAATACACAGCGCCCAGGCCCAGAAGGCCATCGCTTGTCCTCGGTCCGGTCCCACAGAGTGACTATGAATCACATTGAACTATGGACCCCCGGCTCTTGCCCACATTTGAATACTGGCTCACACTATGCTGCTGGCTCAGTGCTGCTACAGTCCCAGCAACTGCACCGCTGCACGCCGCATGACAGTACACAGTACAGCCCAGGGCTTCGAGGCGTTTGCCAACTACCCCAACCTCCACCTCCTCATAATTGCATAAAGGAAAGCGCTGAGGATGCGCTAAGGGTGCCGCCAAATCCCATACATGACATCACTCGTACGTTACGGTTGACATGTAAACCATGAACTGCATTGTAAGCAACTTTGCAACACAGGCGTGGACAGCAACCAGGTCAACTGCCGTAGCCGTAACGCGAAACGTACATCACCAGCACCGGCCCCCCTTCGCCCCCGTCACAGACTGCGTGGGCCGAGGAAACCAGACGGCCACACGGCAGACGGCTACGAACCGAGCAGCGAAACAGTGTAAAGCTCTCTTCGTTGCCCAAAATATTGCCGAGCTGCACACCAGCAGAGCGCACCTCTCTGCCAGCTGCGGTACATACGGGTCACTTCCCGCCTCGCTCCACGCCCTCCTGCCGCCCTATACGGTATGCTGCGAGCGGTGGGGGCTGCAGGAGGCCTCCACACTGCAGCATTCGCTCCTGCCCCTGATACAAGTACGCGTACGTAAGCGTCCGTGCTTCCGGTCCCGGACTTAGCAGTGCTCCTACTGTGACGCTCTTCAATAACATGGGTACAGCATTTCTTCGTTTGTGCCGCTCACGCTCTCCTGCGTGCGGTGCGCACGTGCTAGTCCAGGTTGGGCGCCGGTCCCGTGAACCAATGTCTCCCGCCAAAGCCAGGAGCATAGAACAGAAACGAAGCCAGCTGTGGGACATTGGGAGTCAGGAGCACGTGAGTGCAAGTACGGAAGGTCAGGGTTAGCGCAGGCCGGTGACTGTCACATATGGCATGATGCCGTACATGGGCAGCGCAGCACCACCGCTGAAGGCAGATACGGGGGATACGTGCAGCCAGGGCCCCCAGTTGCAATGGGAGTGTCCCGTACGCGTAAGGGGTAGGTTGGGTAATGATCAGTTCACACGGCCAGACATTCGGGTGCACGTACAGACACACCGTGTGTTGCACCGCACCCACCGCCAGCACGAAGGCGACGAGGGCCGATGTGTAGTTGGCGGAGGTGGCGGTGACGGGGTAGGTGGTGGGCAGCGTGAACACCACGCTGGTCTGCGGGGCGTGGGTTAAGGGGCCAGCGGTGTGGGCAGCAGCAGGGGTAGCGGCACGCGTGAAGCGCGAGGTACCAGGTGCAGGGCCCGATGCAGGCATCTACCAAGTGTTGCTGCTGCCTTGATTGCCTTGACTTCACACGTAGACGTAACGACAGGGACTGGCCAACGCTGTGGCACACATGCGGCCACCCCACCACCCACGCACCAGCAGGATCCACGCGCAGGCTATGGCTGCCAGCGGCTTGGTCGCCCTCCCCAGGTTGAAGGGTCCGGGGATGAAGGAGTAGGAGTCGTGGAACAGGCGCAGGAAGATGGGGATGCCTGGCGGGGAGGGAGGACAGTGTGGGCGGAGCGGAGCGTCTTGAGAGTCTGGGTTATTTGCAGCGAGCGCTTGCAGCAGCCGATGCATGCCTGCCTAGCTGGAACACCCAAGTGCTTGGATCTCAGTCAAGTAGGCACACAACGCACGACGCACGAACGGAGATACACCACGCGGGGATAGCTCTGGACCGACGTGGGTCCAGGACTGCAGAGGTGCGGGGCAGCTTCTGCACATCCCTAGGAGCAGGGTGGTGCGTGTAGGATCCCGTTGCGCATCAGGGGCACGCACACGTGGACGCACACGCGGGAACAGCTCCTTGCCCTGTTACCCCAAACCTCGCAACACACCACCACATGTGACTGTGACGTATCCCACACCCACCGTAGCTGAGCGACAGCGCCACGACGCTCCCAGCGCTAACAGTCGCGAAGAACAGGTCGTTAAATATGCACGGCACCACCAGCAGCAGCGCCAGCAGCGCCATGAGCCACGCCGCGTTGACCGGCAGCTTGCTGCGCGCGCCCAGCCGCTTCCAGATCCGCGCCCCCGGCATCGCGCCGTCGCGCGAAAAGGCGTACAGCATGCGCGCGTTTGCGCACAGGGAGCTGTACGCGCAAAAGAACATCGCAACGAGCGGCACGTACGCGAGGCCGATCGCGCCGTACCCGCTGCCGTAGCGGCCTTTGAACACCTCCCAGAACAGCTGGATGATGGCGCTGTGGCCGCCGGTCGCGTTGTGGGTGGTGAGCAGGGAATCCATGTTCTGCGCTCAGGTAATAGCACGGACATACCAGGGGCGTAGGTAATGCCAGGGCCTCTCAGCGAGGGTAAACGCAAGCCTGAAGCCCGCTTCCCCATAACCCTGGGTCCCTGGCACGCATCGCTGCCCTGCCTTCGCCCAACACCCATCCCCAGTGCAGCACCAACAAGGTGCTACGGCATGCACCCATACCGCATCCACACGTCCCTCACCGGCATGGCCAGCAGCAGGCACACCAGCAGCACCAGCCCCAAGCCGCTGCAGCAGCACACGCTGTCTTACCACACACGCTAATACACACGTTCGTCCCTCACCGGCATGGCCAGCAGCAGGCACACCAGCAGCACCAGCCCCAGGCCGCTGCAGCAGCACACGGCGCCAATGATGGCGTAGCTGCCCGCGTACTCTGCGTCAATCGTCTCCTGCCGGGCGCACAGCGTTTGCAGTGTACACGGGTGCCGGGGCGGAGTTGTGAGAGATCAAGCACACGCCGACCCAGTGACCATCGTCTCCTGTCAAGCGGAACGGAGTACCGGGGTGCCGAAGCTGCCCACACAACCCATGCGCCAATGCTGCTGCGGCTACCGTGGGCCTCCGGACTGGACATTAAGCGTATGCTTGCGCCAAGCTGCTTGTTAATCCCCGCACCTCCACCACTTGCATGCTGGCGCCGTAATCTGTGACAAGCACCAGCACACCCAGGCCGTACCATGTGTTGATACACACACTCAACCCACGCACCTCCACCACGTGTATGCTGGCGTCGTAGCCCATGATGGTCCACTGGCTCATGAGCAGCCCGATGAGGAAGATGTAGGGCGGCGAGTGGATACCTTGAACAGGGAGCGAGAGGAGGACCGGGGAGGGGTCAGGGGTGTCCGCAGCCTAGTACGGCCATTCAAGTAAGCGGGGGTGGCCAGTCTTGACAACAGGTTGGGGTTGCGTGGCATTTACGCAGAAGAGCAGGCAAGGGTAAACAGCGCGCGACGATGCAGAAGCAAAGAGTGTGGACCTCACAAAGCGCATCGTTGCTTAGCCGAACGGTATGGGATGTGAGGGTTAAGGGTGTGCGCGCTAACCCGAAACGGACGGTGCACTCGTATGCCCCTGCGCCGTGGCACCGCCCTCTTGGCCAGCCTTGCTTCATCTGCCAGTACGAAGTGCGCAAGTACAGGGTGCCCGCTAACGTATTCGCAGCACCTTGGCTCCCTTACCGTGCTTCTCCGTGTTGGGTGTCCAGGTGGTGAGCACGAAGGCGGGCGAGTTGACTTTCTGTGCCGTCAGCAGCAGCCCGGTGCACAGCGCCACGGTGGCGCACACGTGCCACAGGAAGGAGGTGGTGTTGAGGAAGGCGGTGACGCTGCTGGACACGCAGTTGAGCAGCGCGTGGATCTGTGGGTGCCGGCAGTGGGGGCATGAGTCACACGGCTTGTGGGTAATGACATCGCGTGCTGGAGTGTTGGTAGCTAGGGCCATCTTGCGGTGCAGATGTACGGCCAGCAAGCCCCTAGCTCTAGCCCCTGGGCCTCTAGCCCAAACACCTACCAGTTATGAAACCCAGTAGCATCGCTAATTCACACCGACACGCCGTGCACCATTACCAGCAGCTGGCCGTTCTCACGCCCAGCCCCCAGCCACAGGCCCCCTACCCCACACCCCGCTAATACACGCGCCACCCACCGCCAGCAGGCCGCCACCACCGCCAGCAGCTGCCCACCCACCAGCCCCTGGGCCCTTAACCCACACCCCGCTAATACACACGTCACCCACCGCCAGCATGCCCGCCACCACCGCCAGCAGCTGCCCGTTCCCCAGCATCAGCCCCCCCTGCTCCGCGCCCCCTGTGTGCAGGAACACCACGGTGGCCACCAGGCGCGCCAGCACGTACTCCAGCCCCGCGGTGAAGGACACCTGGCCCAGTAGGTTGAGCCAGCCGGACAGCCAGCACAGCAGCGTGCGGTGCCTGCACGTAGGGCCGCACGGGGGCAATGTACCATGCGTGTGGTATGACTGGAAGTTAAGAAGATCCAAACCAGGGAGTCCCGTTGGACAGGTAGCCCGCGCGCCAGCAGTGCAGCGTGCCTATGTGCATGGAGCCAGCCAGCAACGCGGGTGCATGCGTGGGGAGCACGGTAGGCGCGCAAGCTGCCTGCGCAGCAACACGCGAGGCTGACTGTGTAGGGTTTGGTGGGAGCGCCAGGGTGCGGTACTATGACGGCGGGCGTGGAAGGGGCGCACGGGCCATGTGCCCCTTCCCCCTTCCACCCAATTGCTCAACGCGCGCACGGAGCGTGGCACAACGGGCGAAGCTATCGCAGGTTCGGACACCCCGCCTAGCCCCCAAGCCACACAGCTGGTCGGCAAGGCATATCCCCAGCACCCGAGCCCAACGCTCACCGTATGGGCGACAGCACCCACACCCAGTAGTATATGCCCCCGCTGGTGGGGTAGGCGGACAGCAGCTCCGCCAGGACCAGCGCCACCACCAGGCTGAACGCGGAGCACACCACCCAGCCCCAGATCACGGCAACGGGGCCGCCGTACGCCAGACCCTGCGACCCAAACGTGTCTGCATGCGCACGGGGAGGGAGGGGCGTAGCATAAGATGGTGTGGCAGAGGGGGGCGGGGTTACGGACTGTGGCTGTGTCTGCACGGGGGAACGAGGCGCGTGGCAGCAGGGGCCGGGATTGATGGGTGCGCAGGTGAGCGGGCGGGGTGTGGAAGGTGCAACCATGCTTGGGGAGGGCGAGCGGGACGGGAAGTTGGGGAGGCAACCCACGGCTTGCATGTGATGTGCGCCTGTGCGGTGCGCAGGACCCGTTTGCCTCGCACTTCCCATCTCATCGCACTCACCCACTAGCACGAAGAACGAAAGCACGCTGGTGCAGGTGGCCATGTTGTTGAGCATGGTGAAGTCGCGCTTTAGCTCCTGCGGGCGCAAAGGACAGCAGCGGCACTGGTGAGTACGGCCCGCAAAGCTGTAACGCCACCGGTCACAAAGGCAGCAACGCAGTGCTCGACAGAGAACGCCCTGCTGCCTCAGCAACTTGCAGCCGCTTGACACACTGCCGCATCGTTGCCACGCGCAAGGGACCCTTCCTGCTGTTCCGCTCACCTCGCCGTGCGGGACCTCTCGTGACTGCCACCCACCAAGTCCCCATGTGCGTACCAGCACCAGCCCTAGGCCCCTGCCTTCCCCTCTCGCCCGGGCCCACCTGGCGGTAGCCCAGCTGCCACAGCTTGACCTGCAGGTGTGGGGTGATGATTGCACCACACGTTCATCAGCACACCTGCAGCTGCTGCTGCCCTCCGTGCACACACGCGCAGCTCAGGCCCGGTCCGCCCAGGCGCCAGGCACACGCCCCTGGCCCCAGGCCCCTGTCCGCACTCTCGTGTCCGCAGGCGCTCGCTATGCAATGGCATGCGCTCGTGCCTGTCCCAGGCACTCTGAATACTCACAGGCGCCCTGTGCGTCCTGCGTGCCCGCAAGTGCCCTGCGTTCATCTTACTGCAGTCGTGCCTGTCCCTGTCCCTGGCTCTAAGAGGCCAGCCGCCTTCACAAGCCCGCCCACCCATCAGGGCACCTTGCCCCTCAGACACGGCCGCCCATCAGCCCAGCGTAACAAAGTATGTATAGCTGCAGTACCAACTCCCCGCAGACCCACCTCATCCCATTTTCCTGCGCGGGACCTCGCAAGCGCCCCCGCCTTGCGCGCCCCGTGCGCGACGCTGCCGCCATGATGGCCGGCGCCGGGTAGGTAGGGGCTGAGCCCGTTGGCCTGCGTGTCGAAGACGTGGCGATAATGAACCATATGGGACCAGCATTGAATTGCTGTGCCGGAGTGTCTGTGGATAGTGCCTATTAACATGCAAAGGGTGTGTTAGCCATGTGCATGGCCTTTCTAAGGGGTGCAGCATGGGATGCTGCATGCAGGGATGCTGCTGGTACCGTGGTCAGCACAGCAGGCTTGGGCGAATGCTTGCGGCGACGCAGCTGCCGTGCAGTCACATAGGCCGCGGTGTCAATGCCGGAAGCATGTGAACAGTATGGCTGGAGCAGGGGAGGTTGGGTACAGTACTCAGATGTCATCCCGCCGCACGCACGTGGCAGTGTGCTTAGCAAGGGCCGACATGTGACATACGACGTAAGTAAAATTGCATTATGCACGCACACAATCCGCCAGGGGAAGCCACCTCAGTGGAGGGCACGCCCTGGTTCCAGCACATGCAACCTGCTGCGTCCGGGGAGGTCCCCGAGTGCAGCCCCGGCGTGCGACTGGCCGACTTCCTGCACACCAAAGACCCCTGGCCAGTACAAGTACCTGCTTGCCAGCGGGCGCCCTGGGACTGCCGGGAAGCGGCTCTGGCTTTGATTGAGAAGTATTCTTCTTGCTGCTGCCACCTATTCCGAAGGCGTCCAGCATGTCGACGGGCTGTTAACCGGAGAGCTGCGCGCCGGCGCCGTTTGGGGCGCCCAGCAGCTTTCTTTCTTCCTCTATTGCTGTATATGCAGGTCCACAATAGCTAGGAAGCTCAGCAGAATAACACGTGAGGAGCTCTGCCCCGTGGGCGTGCTCCGCGCCTCAGGGTCCACGCTCATTAAAACAACTTGCAACTAAACTGCTAGCATTGAAGGCGATGCTATAACTAGGAGGAGCTCTCTCGCATAGATCGACAGTCACTGTCCAGCCCTGGCGCCTGGGAACACTCTCTTGTGTCGTGGGGTTCGTAATGCTGTCAGAATATGATATGCCTGAAGCGCATGTAACAACTGTTTTGGGGTTGCTGCTCCGCCCTGGGCTGTGTCGTATTATGCCGACGCGGGAGGTGTTGCCAGGGAAAAGTGGCGTGCACGTACACCCCGCCACCTGCGCCAGAAGTTACGCACATAACCCACAAACATCTGGCCTTAGGCTGTACTTCAGTTTCTCCCGTCCGAGCGCCTCTCCTGTGAACGCATGTACGGCAGAAAAGTGAAGACCACGACGAGAAACCACTGCCCGCAGCTCATCAAGCGCTCTTCCAACATATGCGACTGCATGTTTTACAACTTGCCCACGTGCAAGACGCTGCGACCAGGGAAAAGTGCCGTGGGCGTGTTTCAGTGGCCTGACAGCACCTGACCTGGCCTGACGCCGCTGTGCGTCCCTGTCCCCGGTGCCCGTTGAAGTCCTAGGTACCCTACGTCGCTGGCAAGGGTGCTGGGCTTCTTATGGGCCACCGTCATCCACATCACACCTTACCAGTACGACTCTTATCATCAAACCCCGCCCGCCTCATCCTGCCTAACCAATTCCAGCGTGGACTGCACGCAGATGGGGCATGAAGTTGACGGAAGTCCCCGTCCGCGTCACCTAAGCCGGGGTGCAGAGGCCCTAAGCGCCAAGGGGCCCTCGTCCCGTTGGCACTTTACAGCTAACATGCACGAACCAAGGCAGGGGACCTGTACCGCCCCTCCGCCCACCTGGCAGCTGGCAACCTGTGCGCGTAAGGACCAAATGCCGCCATTGACAGGGTTGGCTGGCAACATCCGCTTTGCCACACGCACTGCCTTAGTCTGCCGCCAGTGCCTGCTTAACAGTACCATACGGCGTCCCCGCAACTGCATCGCTACGCACTGCCATAGTTGAAGTTTACAGTGGTATTTGCACGCACGAGTAGCGCTGCAGTCCATGCCGCCCATGCAGACCGTACCGGTACCGTAGGTGCGGCATACGAGCACATCGGCTACATCAAGAGCGCCTGACGGCTTGACCTCTGCACAAAGATGAACAGGCACAGGCACTGCAGGTTTTCAAGTATGGCTACAGACGCAACCTCACGTCCGCAACGGACCCCAGTGCGCTGACAGACCACCACGTGGCCTTACCTGTAATCACCGTAACCTCGCACTGAACGAGGTCCGGCACATTCAGAACACCGCTCCACATCCCCGCCTTGATCAGTTGCACTGATGTGCTGCTGCAAACCTTATTGTTGGGTCACCGCTCAGTTTTGTTTTCTTTGCACAACTGCAACCTTGTATAACGTGCAGTGCTCAATGGTAGCATGCGGACGGTGCATGCCCACCACCGCACCACCGGAGCTCCAGCTGCCAACATGCCAACAGCCAACAGCTTCCTCCACCGCCGCCACGACCTACTCCGCTCTCAGCGGGCGCCCCTCGCCGCCCTCTGCTGCTGCCAGCTGTCCTAGCCACCAGCGCTGGAACGATTGATTGGAGGTGTCCCCGCTCCCCCTTAACCGCCGTTCCCGGCCGGTAGACCTCCACCATGAAAGCAGCTGGACGCTGTTGCTCCAGCCGCCGCCCCGTCAGCACCGCCGTCCCCTTCGCCGTCAGGTGCTGCATACAATGCCACCCCCATCCGTGGCCCCACCGCCGCCCCCACCGTCAACACACCGTACTCGCCCCTCCCACCGCCAGACAGCCCAGCCCGCCTGCCCCGCGACCATCCGCCCAGCACGCTGAGCCACCAACAGCCGTCTCACATTGCCCCCGGTGCCCACACCACCAACACCCGTTCAGACGCAGAGCCCTCCGGCAGCCCTCGCAGCCCGGGTGCCGCCTGGCCCTGCTCACCCGCTACCCGGCGCCCACCACGCCCGTCCCCCCTTCCCCCCAGCCCCTGCAGCCACGCCAAAACCTCCTGCCGGCTTTGCGCATACGGGTAGCTCTGCGACACTCCCTGCAGCCCCGTGCACCTCACCCACACCCGCCAGCACCGCCTGCTCCACCAGCCACCGCAGCGCGGGCACCGGCAGGCCCTTGCCCACCGCCACTGCCGCCCCACGCACCCTATCCCCCAATGCCCTTCCTCCCACACTGCCCGACCGCCTCTGAGCCCCGCATTGCCACCTGCCCCTTGTCGCTACACTGCTGCGCCCGCCCCCCCCCCCCCCCCCCCCCCCCCCCCCCCCCCCCCCCCCCCCCCCC
>VFQN01001804.1_pt1 | contig 34729 bp, 55 predicted proteins | sample 3512371 | NCBI WGS metagenome assembly VFQN01 (sample SAMN10412370, study PRJNA504923) | tailings metagenome | isolation source: Replicate 2 from Balatoc abandoned mine | place: Philippines: Itogon, Benguet | collected 2017-08-28 | reverse complement strand
AGGCAGGCAGGCAGGCAGGCAGGCAGGCAGGCAGGCAGGCAGGCAGGCAGGCAGGGGGCATAGACCTTTAACGGTAGAGAACGCGAGATGTGTTTGCCAACATTAGACCAGGGAGCTATTTGTAAATCTAACTGTAAACTGTAAACTGTAAATCTAACTGTAAATCCATACTATACAATATTTGGTTGGGTACCAAGCTTGAGTGTGGGGCCAAGTGGGGCCAGTGGGTGTTTGCGGCGTGTTGGATGAGGCGGAACTGGAAGTAGAACCAGGCGAGTGTATGTGTCTGGCGTTGTTTACCCAACCTCAGGAGGTTCCGCGAAGGCCGTAGGTGTTTCATACTGATCCAAGGAAGGAAAGCGGTGGGTGAATCCGAGCCGCTTCACGTCCTCTCCAGGTCCGGCAACCCAGGGCAAGCTCCTTGCATCAGGACTGTTGGCCCTTGAGCCTTTAGTCCATACACGGGGTGTTGCACCAGGTTGCAGCGTTGCACTTGCGGGGTGGGAGAGCCCTCGCCGTGCAACACCGACTGACTGACTGATGTCCTGCATGTGCACGTAATTGCTTGGCCCTGCCGGTTGACCTTGTGCACGTAATTGCTTGGCCCTGCCGGTTGACAGGAGACCCCGCTGGTCGGGATGCCGTACATCACCCACAAGCCTAACGCCGCGGAAAGGCGACTTGCCAGGCATATGAGTTACATAAACCTGCCGCGGTATGCTGTGGCCCGATGCATGGCCAGCATACAAGCTACCTTGCGCACAGTGGGCGTTGCCGCCTCCCCACTGAACAATTCGACCTACCGGTACTTCTGCCATTACATGACCTCTGCCACCACTTAACACACACACACGCGTGCAGCATTGGGTTTACCGTACTGCTCACCAACATACCGTACATACAAAAAACATAAACGCTTGAGTCTGCCCCCATACACGACCCACGGCTCCAGAGGAGTGGTCCCAATGGTCCACCAATACCTCCCGTTGGGCCGGCCCTCAAATGCCATCATATATCCCACAATAAAACCAACAAAAGTTCACACCACTGCCAGCTTTCCACTGACAACAAAATGCCGATACCGGAACCGTCCCGGTCGCGCTGCTGCTGCTGGGCTCAAGGCACGGGCACAGGAGCAAGCTCCACCTCCACAATAAGCATGCCGGCACAAAAGGCACCCAACCCAACTCTTTATGAGCGAAGGGCTCTCCCCTGTCCCAACCCTGCCAAACCCGCTCACGTGCATGAAATGCTCACTCTCTGGCTTACCGACCGGCCCCAACTGGCCAACCCTCAGTCACACCGCTGTTGCCGTCAAACTCACGCACATACGCTCAACCGTGCACCCTAAACAAGGACCCGTCCGCTCAAGCGCTCATCCCCCATTTTTATACGACCCGAAGCACCGTACAGCCCACAGCACGTGCAACGCGCCTCAATGTCTCAAAACAATGCCAGACGTCGATAACCTGTAGCGTGGTAAGCACGCTAATTGCGTTTGAGAGCCCGCTGAGGCGGCTCACCGAAAGACAGGCTCACAAAGCCATCAGGCCACACAGCGTGAACTCACGCCTGCAATCGTGTCAGCACCACAGGCCGGAGCGCCTTCGCCTCCCTCCGTACCAACCACAGTATGTCCGCATCTCGTACGTGTTGAGTTCTCGGCAATAGAGCAAAACACGGGACGCGTCAACTGCAAGCTGCAGCAGCCGACTGCGCGACCAAAGCCGGTTAAAAACGCACGGAGCGGTTGGGATTCATGTATGTATCATGCAGCAGTAACCCGTCCAAATCGGCCGCTGCGCATCGTACGATTGCATGCGGGCTGACGCGGCCCCTCACACCACATCCCAATTACAGGACAGGGACAGCCCAACTGCAGTGCGGCATGTAACCCCGTGCCAGACCCCTTGCGACCACCACAGCGCAAGAACGCTTCCATGCCTCCTCCCATCGCACTTCGGGTGCCTCGCACCTCCTCCTAATCCTCTCAATCCTCCGTTATCCAGGCTCCTTTCCACTTCTGGGCCGGCGAACCATCCGGACGCCGTGCAGCTAGCACGTGCTGCAAGGGTGCTGCCAGCGCACCGCCCATCACCTCGCTCGACTCAGCCACGTGCCCTCAGGGTCCATGTGACCGCCCGGCACATGGCCGTGCAGATGCACCTCTTCCATTCAGCCAAATAAAACCATGAAAAGACCAAATGGCGATTGCTGTTTATACAAAAGAGAACGTGACCTCACCTCTCAGCACATGCGCGGACCCACTACGGTTGCCGCCTTGGCGCTTGAAGCAAACAGGCCGGCTTAAGAGGGACGCAACTCGCAACGCCGCCGCCAAGAGCCAACCAGCATAGCGCACTCGCGCGGCGGTGCGGCCCTGCCACCCTCCCGCGCCACGGCGTCACGGTCATCAGGCGCCAAACACGCCCCACAACCACACGCAAAGCTGCTGCGGCGCGTGTCCGCGTCTCAGTGGGTCCACCGTTGGGCGGCCCACACACCTCCACCCGACGGTCTGCAGCACACAGCGTGCAGAACCTCTTCTCCTCCCTCTGACACCAGCTGCCGACGAAGAACGATGCCAATGGGCAACCGGTGAGTCACAGACCATACCGCGCTCCGCACTCCCACTCTCTGGCGTGGCGCAAAGCCGCACGCACAACACGCAGGCTATGAGCCTAGTGCGCTGGAAGACGCCAATGCGCCTCAGCACAAGCGGGGCCAGCCGCAGGAGCAGCTTCTCTCATTATTTCGTGCACCACCCACCACAACAACCCTCCACCCCACACGCAACACCCCTTGGGGGCCCACACCTCCCCAGGACCGCACCACTCGCACCACACGGGAGTCCTCCACCGCCACACGCCACGCCTTCTTGCAACCGCCACTCCGCCCAACGGGCCTCAGCCGCCGGCCCCGCTTTCCCTCCAGCTGCCCCTCCCGCTCCCGCCGCCACACCCCTCATTGCTCCGCCGCCGACTCCTCCGACTCATCCCCGTCCCCATCCGCATCCTCATCCGCGCCCTCCTGCTCAGGGTCCGCGCCAGCCGGCCGCTGCTGCTGCCCGTCCGCTAAACCACCCGACACCCGCTCAAGCGCCACGGTGCCGACCTGACCCGCGACGGCGCCACGCGCGCCGGCGGCAAAGGCCATCAGCGCCGCTGCGGCGTCGTCGGCGTCGCCGCTGCCGGCGCTGGCGCTGGCGGCGCTGGCGCTGCCGGCGCTGCCTCCGGTGGCGGTGGTTGCGGCGGCGGCGGCGCCCGGCGGCGGAGCAGTGGCGGCCTTGACGAACTGGCCGCGGACGCGGGGGCGGGCCTCCGCCAGGCGCTTGCGGCTTTCGTAGCGCACCTGCGGGGACAAGAGTGGAACCGTTGGTCCGTTCAGTTCTCTAGGGCATTCCATCACTGCTTTGCTGTAACTCCATCACCAGTCAGCAAACCCTCAGATCAGCGTTATAAAGGGCGCGCACATGGTTGTGCCGTCCAAAAGGCAAACGTGCGAGTATGATGGCCAAGGAAGGACAAGCTACAGCCATGCACATACTGCAACACCAAGGGTCTCCTGCTCCTGCTCCCTAGTGCGTTGCAACGGTGTCTTTCGGCTAGTGGCGCCCCCTCCCCACCTTCTTCTTGAAGTTCCGGTGCTTCCGCTTCTCCAGGTACTTGGCCACCGCAGCCAGGCGGGCGGCGGAGGCGGGCTTGGGCGGCGGGGGCACCACCGCCGGCGCTGCCACCACCGTCTCCGGCACTGGAATGTCCGCCGCCGTGCGGCCCGACAGGTGTGCGATCAGCTGCAGCACGGGTTCCGGGATGTAGGGTATGTGGGGGTGGCCCGGGAGGGCGGCGGGTGCGTGCTGCGGCTGCTGTGTGTCTGAGGAGGTGGAGGACGGCTGGGGCTGTGATGGCTGCCCCTGGGGAGGTACCGTGCTCTGGGCACGTGCCAGCATGCCGGGCGGGTACGGCAGCGGCAACGACAGGCCCGGAAGGCCGGCGGGCGGTGGCGGAGGCGCGGTGGCGGTGGCGGAGGGGGAGGGCTGGGGGCCGGCGGAGGGGGCTGCGGCGGCGCTGCCGTTCGCAGCAGGCTCGGGCTTGGCGCCGTTCGCAAGGGGCTGCGGGGGCGGAAGGGAGTGGACGGGCGGCATGGAGGCGACGCCGGAGGGCTGGAGGGGCAGCACGGGCGGGAGTATGCCCATGCCGGACGGCGGTGGCGGCAGCGGCGGGAGGCCGGAGAAGATGGGCGGAGGCCGTGGCAGGGACCCGGGGCCTAGCCCCAGTCCCAGTGGAGGCACTGGGGGTAGCATCCCATGCGCCGCGGCCGCTGCCGCCGCGGCCGCCATACGCGGCGGCAGAAAGACTGTGAAGGCGGTGAACGCCGACCGGTCGCTGTGCCGCAGCAGAGAAAGCCCCGGATGCTGAAAAGCAGCGGCGGCTGCGGCGGCGTGGGCGTGGGCAACCGCCGCTGCCGCGGCCGCCGCGGAAGCATCACTGCCGGCGGCCGCTCCACTGGCGCCGGCGTTCGCGCTACCGTTGCCGTTGGCGGTTGGCGGGTGGTGAGGGTCGGCTCCCGTCGCCGCCGCCTTCAGTGCAGGCGACGGCGGCAGCGCAGTGGGCGAGCTGCCTGGAGCGGTACCGCCACGAGCGGCGAACACCTGACTGCAGGGCGCCGGCGCTGACCCGCGCGCGGGAGGCAGCGGCAGGCCCGACGCCTCTGCCTTGACCGCCGGCGTCACATTCAACTGCAGCTGCTGCTGCTGCTGCCCCATGGCCGCCACCGCCGCCCCGCTATCGGCGCCGTCCTTTCCGCTGGTGGCGGCCCCACCGGCGGCCGCCCCAGCTCCCGTGCTGGGTCGCGACTGCTGGCGCTTGGGGAACAACTCGCCGTTGCGCTGCGCACCTAACACAGCCAGCTCCTGCAGCGCGGGCGGCAGGCTGGCGCCCGTCCCTGGCGCTGCCATGGGCAGCGTGGCCGCGGCGGGGTGCGGCAGGCTGGCGATACCCATGGGACACGTCGAGGCCTCAGCCTTAGCTGCTGCTGCTGCTGCTGCTGCTGCCTGGCTGTTCGCAGCGTGGCCCGGCGGTCCCGTAGGGTGTGTCCGTGGGCCGGCGGAGGTGGCCGTGGCCTCGGCAGGCCCCGGACGGCCGCCCTTGCCACCGCTAGGCGCTTTTTCCAGCAGCTCCTGCAGCCTCTCCGCGCCCTCCACCGCGCCCTCCACCTCCATTTCGCTTCCCGCGCTCGCTCCCCCAGCAGTGAGCGACGTCCCGGACGGCGTGTGCGTGCCCGTGCCAGCCCCGGTCCCCGTGTGCGTGTGGGTGTGCGCCGATGGAGACTCCGCGCACGTCTCCCCACTGGGCGTGCTCCTGCGCTCCAGTCCTCGCGACGTTGGCCCCCACCCGCCGCCGCCGCCGCCCGCCGCGACGCCGGTGGCTGCCGTACGACCAGTGCGACACGGCCCCGCCGCCGACGCCGACGCTGCCCGAGAGCCCTGCGAGCCGTCCGCAGCGCCCAAGCCACCCAGCGCCGCGGCAGAGCCTAACGCGGGAAAAGCCGCCGGGGAGGTGCGAGCCTTTGACTTCCTCTGCAATGGAGGCCCGCTGGCAACCGCGCCCGCCGCCTCCTCCGCGCCCTGCGACTGGCCGTCTGGGCCGCCCCGGGCCTCGGTCCCTGCCCCGCCGACGCGCATGCGCTTCTTGGGCGGCTGCATGGCACCTCCCTCCGCCTGGTCCCCGTCCGTGGTGTCATCTCCGAGCGCCCGCTCGCCACTCTGCCTGCCGCCGCTGGGCCCCACTCCCTGCTCCCCCACCTGCTGCTCCTCCTCCTCCCCCTCGCTGCCCTCTTCACCGTCTTCCGCCTCCTCCTCCCCAGCCACACGCTGCGTGCTGTCCCGCCCCTGCCAGCAAACCACCGTGCCCGACCCTGCCCTGTCGCAATCCATTGCATCATCGTCCGCCGCAGCCGCCTCCCCGCCTACCGCATCCCGCTCCTGCTCCCCTTCTTCCTCAGGCGATCCCGAGGCCCCGTTCGCAGTGGGGTGGAGGCTGCCGAACCCCGCTCCATGCAGGCCCAGCGCCCCAGGGGGCGGAGGGATGTTGGTCACCACGTGGCTCTGCGGCCGGCCCGAGGGGTGTGCGGGCTGCAGGTCGAAGTGCACAGCGACGGGCCCAGCGGGGGCAAAGGCGAAAGCGGTCCCGTCAGGCGCTGGCACGCGTAGCTGCTTCTGCTGCTGCTTCTGCTGCTGCTGCTGTTGCTGCTGCTTCGCGTGTGCGTGGGCGTGCACGTTGCGGCCGGCCTCTTGGTGTCCATCATCCCCATGGGCATGGGCGTTGGGGTGCAGGGAGGCGCCAGCAGCTGCACCCTCGCCCTGGGGGCTGGGAGCTGGGCCATGCGGCTGGTCCTGCTGCTGCTGCTGCTGTTGCTGCGCTTGGGAGTGCGGGTGGCCGGGTGGCGGCTGAGAGGTGCCGCCGCCGCCGCCGCCGCCGGCTGCCAGCGGCCCATGGGTCAGCGCGCTGCTGCCGCTGAACATCAGCTGCTTGGCAGTGGCGGCACGCGCCGGCTGTGTGGTGGTGCCGCTGGTGGACTGCAGGCCGGACACCTCCGCCCCCATGCTGCCGCCGCTGTTGTCCTTGGCGTTCCCAGCCGCCTCCCCGCCGCCCTCGCCTTCCTTGCTGCTGCTCCCGGCCCCTCCCGCGCCGCCCTCCCCTTGCTGCTGCCCCGCCAGCTCCCCCTCCTCTTCCCCCTGCTGCCGAGACCCCGGCCAGTGCCCCGGCTGGCCGTGCGCCCCCACGCTCCCGCCCTTGGCTTTGTTCGCACGCCACACGTGCTGCCATAGGGTGGCGAGCTCATTGCGGCGAATGGGCTTGATGAGGTAGTCAGCGGCGCCTGCTTGGAAGGCCTGCAGGACGCTCTCCTGGGAGTCCTGAGAGGACATTACCACGACCGGCACCCCGCATGTGGAGGTCCCATGCACCACCGCATTGATGAGGTCGAATCCAGTCACCTGCGGGACAGGGTGGGGTATGTACCTGGGTTGGGTGCTTGACGCTTACACGTGGTGCCTCAGGGCGGAAATGCGTTGTTGAGGTGTGCTGGTTGACGTCCAGGGGTTGCGCTTTCGGATTGAGTTGCGTGGGAACGCAGGACTCGGAGCAACGGTACGGATGAGTGCAAACGTGGGCACGCGCAACAGAGAGGTGCATGAAAGAAGTAGGGTAGTGTGCTCATTCGTGTGGAGCAGCGGGAGTTGCACGCAGGCGCACGAGGCAGGGGGTTGTGAGAGGTTCATGCCTTGGGCGCACCGATGTTGGAGGTGCGAGCAACTGCACAAACCATAAAGCAACAATGGAAGCTGATACAAGAGCACACATGAAGGACAAGAACCTAGTCTTCTCCGCAAGCTCCCACAACGCATGTAAGATACAACGCAGCTACGCAGGAAGTATCTCCCCACACTGTGAGTTTGGACCGACGGACTCTGGTCGTTTCATGAAATATATCCTACATGCTCGCAAATGCGCTACTTCAGGTACACACCCGGCACTTAAGGAAACAGACCGAGGGGTGATGGAGTGGAGCCAACTCAGCTAGCTCTGCGGCCGAGTATTGCGGCCGGGTAGAAACTTGTGCACACACCTCGGGCATCAGGATGTCTGTCAAAATCAAGTCGACCTTCTGGTCGCTTTGCGCCAATACAGCCATTGCCTCCCTTCCGTTCGCTGCGGTCGTCACCCGGTAGTTGCATTTCCGCAATAGCGCTTCCACTGTCTTGAGAGTCACATTGTCGTCCTCCACAAGCAAAACGTGGCACGCTGAGTCCATGGCTGACCTCCGTGGCTTGCGCCCCAACCCGCGCGAGCGACCGTTTCACCCAAGCGCTAGAAGACCTCGACTATGCATATTTGAGTACCCATTCCTCCCTCGTACGCGGGTCTTCGGTGCACGTTAAAAGTTCTTCGCAAAGTCGCAAAGCACATACCCTCTCAGGCTCGGAGAGTAGCACCAACAACAAATGTGCCATATAGGGCATACATGCACTTATCGTTTCAAGTTGGGGATCCATAAGCTGTTGCGCGCTAGGCACCAGTCGCTGGTGCACCAGTCGCTCGTACGGAAACGCGCCTGGCCGCAGACCTTGCACCTTGGGCGCCTTCCAGGCTCGACCCTCAGCACGTCGCCAAATGACATACAAGTACGTCACATGTTGTAATATAGGTCAGGCTAACTTATTGCTGTCGCGCGCGCGACCCGCGGGGGGCTGCGTGGCGACGGGTGTAGGCTACACTCAGGCTACAGGGACTGCAGACATTTTGTAACAGTGGTGTGCTTACATTTGCAAGCCGAACCAGAGCATATGCTTGCAAATGACTACGCCTATACACCGAGCGGTAGCATGGCAAACCTAGGGGCACGCTTGCCACGACCCACACGTGTCCACACCAGAAATCCAGCTCGTCCTACAAGGGAGGCCCCTGAAAGGCCCCGCACGTCCCACGAGGAGACCCCAGGTCAGCATTGCGTACGGCTGATATAGTACATGAGCCATGGGCAACTGATAATCTTTTATGACGCGTCTACCGCAATGCGTGGCGGCCGGCTTTGGCAGGGGCAGGGGAGTTCACCGCAGGTGTCCAAGTAGGGCCGACCTGGCCCAACGAACGACGCAGCAGGTCATCTAACATTATTCACGAAGTCATGAAACAGCTAACACGATGCGCATCACGCAGCACTGCGCAGCACGGCTTGCTGTAGGCAGCGCCTGGCGGAGTACAACACGTGCATTGAAAAGCGCAAAAAAGGAACCTGGCAAGGACAGGCGTGCCCCAGGATACGCCAACACGCAGGTGCCCGTTTGCATAAGCCCGACGCGGCGGGGTTGTAGCTACTGTCATCGTGTCATGCACAACGACCGTTACATCTGTGTAGCAGATGTGGTGCAGGGCTGTTACATCTGTGTATGTGCCTACACCTGCGTCGTGCACCAGTCCCGAGAAGGAACTGACGAACCACAGGGCATTTGCGTAGACATGTAGCCCCGGGAGCCCTGCGGTGGTAGGTAGCTTCTACGTGGTTGCACGCTTTGGTACACATATGTGGGCATGGTACCTGCACACGGTTACCGCAAAGCTCCCCTCCTCGTTGCCCTCTCGGGGTGATGTTGTAGTATGACACCCCGACCCCCTACCACCAGCGAAGGTAAGCACCCGTGCAGCAAGCAGCCTGCGGCCACTACACCTATCACTGCGTCTGTTCACCTGCGCCGGCACACCCCCCTCAACCACCCTGCCAGGCCACCAAGGCAACTGCCACTATAGCCACTACACCCATGCCGCCTCCTGCCGCTACCCGTCCGAACGTAAGCCGGCCCACTGCTGCTGTCGTCCGACAGGGTCCGCACCCGGCAACAGCCAGGCTCAACCGTCCCTGTGGACACACCGCCGGCCCTGCTCCGGGCAACGGCCACACCTCTGCTGTCAGCACCAACAGTGGCAAAGCCACTGCCGCCTTTCTGCCGCTGCAGCGATGTACTCCGATGAAGCCGTACTGGGGCACTTCGACAGGCAGCGGCACCAGATTCCGGCCGTTGCGCCTGCGCGTTGCTGATGCTTGGAGCCTTGCGGCCTCCACAGCTCACACTGCTGCCTGCAGAACGGCTCGGCAGAGGAGCACCTCCTGACTGCGGCTGCTGCCAAGGAGGGATGCCCTCCAACTGCGCAGGCTTCCACGGAAACTCCAGGCACTGCTCGTCGGCAAACACCACCGCCCTGCCCTCATTGGTAATTATGTCGCCCGTGTCGCCGTCGACCAGCACCAAGGTAGGCAGGCCGCGGACCTGTGGGTACAAGACAGGCAGGGAGAAATGGGTCAAGGAACCCACGTCATCAAGTGGTACTGAATCCCGTACGTAGCTTCTCATAGGGCTGGCCGTGGCGGAACATGTGGAGGCAGTGCACACCGTCGACTGCACTCAGCACGCCGCATCGCCGTCGTGCCTATGCCTACCGTACGGTATGCGGTTTGTCTCATGTTTACGGTAAAGGCATGTGCACTACCAAACCGGAGAGCGCCATCCTGACCACAAGCTCTGGCTACAGACGGTTGCCCGTACCTTGCACAGCCTGGACAGGGCATCCTTGGCTGTACGGCCCCTGTACGGCAGCGCCGGCCATGGCATGGTCGCATGGTGTTGTTGGAAGGCGGCCTCGTCGCGGTCGCTGCTCACAAACACCACCTCCCAGTCGGTTGCTCGGGGGTGCTGAGCCTTGAAGCTACGGTAGATGGCGGCTAGGTGGGGTGTGACGCGGTGGCATGGGGGGCACCAGTCCGCGGAGAAGTACAGCCCGATCACCTTGTTGGGTCCTAATGGGGCATGTGGGTTACGGGGTAGCGACTGATGAGTGGTGACGCTGGGTTGCGGCCGTGAGTTGCAGAGCTGCAGGGTACAGACAGATGTCAGCAGGTGCCAGCAGCTGAGTGTGATGCGCAGCGTCAAGGTGTAACGACTGGTGCAACCCGGACAGTAAGAGACTGGTGTGTCCCCAAATTGTCTTGCGGTTGCTTGCAATGTGAGATGCAACGTATGCTCACCTGTGATGCTGCTGGTTTGCACTTTGGTGCCGTCAACCTGGACAAGGCTGGGGCCCAGAAGCTGCAGCAGCGGCGGTGGTGAGGTTGGTGCGCCATGTTGCTGGGGCGACGCAGGCTGTCGCAAGAGCTGTCTATCCAGGCGCTGTGGCGCGGATAACTGAAGTGGCACAATCTGCTCTTTGCGCTCTGGCGTCGCGTTGTCAAGGTCCATCGCCTTCGTGGGCATCGCGGGGCAGGCCGCAAAACTCCTTGTCTTAGCTGAGCTCAGCTGTGAAAGATAAAAGCTATTAGTTGTGAGGTGCGTGCCCTGTTCGGCCCAATCGCGCAGAGGAAGAACCAGTGTCCAGGTCCGCTTACAAAGTGTCAACAGTTGCAACGGTCCAAGCACTCTCCCGCATGCACGCACGCTAATCTTCTATACGAACTGCTGATTACTGCGCGGTGCGTGGTGCTGGCAACCGTATGCCGTGTCCAAGGCCCACGTGGCCTCGCACGCGTTCGCAGCTTCGAACGGCTTCGGGTACAGGGGAGCCCTAAGGCCCAATGACGCCACCCCAGCGAAGAGCGGTGACGTTCCGCTGAGATTTTGTAAGCTGACGTAAGCCGCGAACCCCTTGCCAACTGCGAATGGGCTGAATGTTGCCTCGACGGTATCGACGAGGGGAGGGCAGGGCCCAGCAGGGGCTAGACAAGGAGGACCAGGGGAGACTCCCCACGGGACTCCCATGTATCTGATCAGCCCTTGCCCCCAGGGATTATATTTCAAAAGTAGTTTGCGCACGGCGGATGCAGGCTTACCCTGGCCAATATGCCATCGGACCCGAGCTGCACAGTGCACACCCCTCCCCCCTGCGTGTCCAGGAATCCATGCTTGCCCCACCTGGCCCCACCTGCTCGGACGCCACAAGCCGATCCGCCCTCAGTTGGGGCTCCGGGGTCAGGAGTTGGCAGTGGTTGCTGCCCTGGGTCGGCCCCCACCGTCGGGTCAGGTGCTCCGGCTTGTAAGCGTCCTCCTCTCGGGCTTCAGTCCACCTCTTCCAGGCCCCTCCTGGGCATTCCCTTTCCGGATCCCACGCAACCCTGCACACAAGGGAGCCTTTGCGGCACACCCCTGGTTCTGGCTTGGGTAGCTGGAGATGTGGAGAAGGCGGGCACAGCATGTCGCGGGCGCGTGGAACCGCAGGGTTACTGAAGCTATACAGGGCGCTGCTGCAAATCCTGCAACACAAATGCTTATGCCGGTGGGTAGGCAAGGGGCGTTTCGGGCTTCCACAGATTACAGTGGAGCAGCAGGTGGGAGCCATCATACGGTCCGCATCATCTCTGGACAGCACTTCCCCCTAGCATGTACAACATGGTCCAGTAATTGCCGCCGTATACCGTATCTGCTCCGTACACAAGAGGCCCGCGCAGCTGCCGCCTTACGTACAAGTTGGAAGGGCTTCTGTGGAGTTGCCAATGGCTAGGTGCCAATGTGGTGGCGGCTAACCAACACCAGGAGAACGCTATTTACCATCAACATGAAAGCAACGCACACGTGCAGTTGCGAGCCTCCGAAGGCCAGCCTTTCCAACATGCAACACAACTCCATGCATCGATTTCGCTTAGGACGCTTACACAACCACATCCAGGCATGCATGAATGCGAACGACATTCTCTTGTACAGCACATCCTCGACAGTTCGTACCGATACCCGTACCGATACCCGTACCGATACCAGTACCCATACCAATGGAGCCGTGTGACACAGCCGGTTCAACACAACACAACACATACTGCCCTCGTCTCAGTCTCCATCCCTTCCGACCTCCATTACACCACCGCCAAGCTCCATCCGGCAACCACCCTCCCCTAGCCCCTGCGCTCCCCTTCCCACCTTACTCCTTTGCCCCCTCCTCCTCGTCCTCCTCCTCCCCTAGCTTCCGCCCCGCCCCCAGCGCCCCCGCCTTCGCGTCCGCCACCACCTTGCCCAGCCCCTCCTTACTAATGTCGTACTTGCCGGTCAGGTTCCACGTGACCTGGCTGGGCACGTCCAGCAGGGCCAGCAGGTTGCCCGGGGGCAGCTCCCAGTCGCCCTCCTTGCCCGCCTTGCCCACGCCCGCGAACGCTAATACACGCTGCACCAGCTCGTCGCCCCGCACCGACCAGTTGAAGGCCCACTCGCCCGCGTCGGGCCCGGCCTTGACGCCCGCCGCCACCTCGCCAAGCGCGCCCTGCGCAAGCGCCTCCGCAGCGGCCTGTGGCACGGCAGTCAGATGTACCGGTAGCGAGCTTCGGTGGTTGGCAGGCAGCCCTTACCCATCTTCTTCACCAGCGACTTCCTGTTTGTCCCTGTCCAGGCGTGCTATGGAACGAAGCCCCACCAACGTCATGCCGCAGGGCCCTCAATGTACCGTACATGACTTTCCTACTCTACCTGTACGCCACGCTAGTCTAGACAGCAGCACGCTAGTGATACAAGTAGCGAAAGTGGACAGCAGAGCACGCACGCACCTCGTCCTCGTTGTCCAGCACCAGCAGCAGCGCCTTGCCGGCGTTGATGGCGCGCACGTTGAAGTCGGACAGGCGCTCCAGGGGCTGCGGCCGCCAGGGGAACTTGGCGCAGGCGGGGTCGGCCGCCACCGCACCCGTGCCCTCACTGGTGATGGTCTTGAGCTGCTCGTCCACAACCACCAGCGTGGGGATGCCCTCAACCTCGTACAGCCTGCAGCAGCAGCCGTGTGTGTGCATGTGCACGTGCATCAGGCGGTCAGCGGTATCAGCGGTGTGGGCCGATGGCCGATGGCACTTGGCAGCCAAGCGACAACGAAGGAAACACTGTGGCGTGACATGGGCTATCGCATACGTCGTAGAGCCTGGTCCTGCGACCCTGCGGCACCAACATGTGTCCAGCTCATGCCCAGAGTACTGCTCACTGAGCAGCACAGAGAACGCAGGACAGTCGATTGCAGTCCACGCCAGCTGTTCCACACCACACGGGGTTGGCCCGCGCACACGACTCCTTGCCTTTACGGCTAGCCAGGGGCACCACCACAAACACTACGGCATCGGTGTGCGTTAACCCACATGTTTAGCTCCGCGATGCGCTGCTTCTGCTCCTCCAGGTGCAGCGCCGGCCACGTCATGTGGCCGTGGTACTCGGACCATGACGCCACGTCCCGGTCGCCGGACACGAACACCGGCAGCACGTCCTTGCCCGCCTCACGCAGCTTGGCCACCGCCTCCACCAGCTTGGGCGTGAAGCGACGGCAGGGAGGGCACCTGGGGGCCGGACAGAAGGGATGAAAGCTCCTTGACGCCGGCCCAGCATGCCATGCAGCACAGCACCCGGACATCTGCCATGCGGTTGCTCAGGGATTAGTAAGTAAGAGCCTTTGTGCCCTTCGTGAAGTATTGACGGGGGGAATGATTACTGCCTGGGCAACGCGTTCCTCCGAGACAGCCGCGCACGCCATGCATTTCCTTCCCAGCTTATCGCCTCTGCTTCCAGTGCTGCTAACAGCCAGCCGAGCATTGCACCAAGCGTGCACCCGTCCCAACGAGCCACCACCACCACCACCACCACCACCAACGAGCCACCACCACCACCACCACCACCACCACCACCACCACAGCCAGGAGGTCACCAAGCAGCCCAGCCCCCCTCCCTACCAGCTGGCGGAGAAGTAGAACAGCGTGACCTTGCCCTTCATGGCCTCCAGCGCGTTGGGGATGGGCTCGCCGCCCGCCGCGGGCACCAGCGGGCAGCCGTCCATGATCTGCGCCAGCGTGCGCGGGCGCCAGGGGAAGTTGTCGCAGGCGGGGTCGTCCCCGACGGCGTCGCGCCCATTGGCGGTGATGAGCTCGCCCGTGGCGCCGTCCAGGATGACCAGCGTGGGGATGCCGCGGACCTGGGGACGCGGCGGTGGGGGGGAACGGGAGGTGGGGGGCTTGGGTGTAGGCGATAAGGGTGGGGTGTGTGGGGGCTGGGGGCCGGCTGTGAGGGAAGGCCGTGCATGGACCGTGTGGATCCGTGCACAGGGCAGTGATTTGGCTGTTGCGGTCTGGGAACAGGCAGGGGTGGTTGCTGGTAGGTGCTGGAAAGCATTTGGTTTGGTGCAGCCCCTGGTGCAGAGTGCGTGTGGGCACCAGGCAAGGGAGTGCTGGTCAGCAGGGCACCACGGTCGAAAGCGCAGCCGAGCTTCGCAGCCTGCGCACCTTGAACTTTTGGGAGAGGGCCGCCTTGGCCTCCCTGTTCTCAAAGGGCAGCGCCAGCCACGGCATCTCGTCAAAGTACTCCTGGAAGGACTTCTCGTCCCGGTCGCTGCTCACAAACACCACCTCCCAGTCCGCGGCCCGCAGGTGCTTGGCCTTGAAGTCCTTGTAGATGGTCGCCAGGTGGGGCGTGAAGCCGCGGCAGGGAGGGCACCAGTGCGCCGAGAAGTAGAGCGCTATGATCTTGTTGGGGCCTGGGGGAGGTGGCAGGGCGAGTAAGGGGAGTGTGGAAGTGATGGCTTGGGGGCAGGGGACCTAGGGCGGCAGGCAGCGGCACGTGCAGCAGACACGGAGAAGACGGCAACCGGTATACGCCAGGACGAGGCTCTCCATGACGAATATGATAGTGTTGCGTGCGCCCACCCGAAGGCTTGCGTGCCCTCACCTGTGATGCTGGCAACGGGAACCTTCGCCCCGTCCTTGCCGAGGAGGGTTTCCCCCAGCCCCTTGAACACGTCCGCGACCGCAGGCGCCTCAAGCTCGCCGGAGTCGACCTACGTGACAGCATGAGTATTGTCAGGTTAGACCCAAAAGCTGTGGTGTGTATTGCGTAGTGTTCCGCAGGCTACTGCGCGACTCATTCCAACGGATCTGACATCGAAGACGGTATTTTGCTCACCCGGCGACAGATATCGCCATCACATACAACTGGCATCCTTGCAAATAGGCGAAACCGTAAGTCCTTGTTTGAAGAGGTGCGTCAGCTCCTGTTGGTTGGCAAGTGCAACGCGTTGCGCTACGCACTATACTCGAAGCAGGTCAGTAGATCGCGGCAGACACGCAGTGGGGGCTTTAAGAGATGTCAGACGTCTAGAAGGTAATGTTTGCAATCCGTTACCCGTTAGGCCTTCGGTCGCTGCGACCATGGGGGCGCGGCACCTTCTGACAGCCCCACGCGGCATGTGTCGCGTCGCCTTCGGAGCTGCCTGTTGAGAGCTGCCGGAAATCCCTTCGAGCCACGCAACCTTCCCGAACCTTGCCTCATCAGCATCCCCAGCTGCAAGCGATAGGACATGCTACATTCAGGCTTCAGCTTAGCAATTGTACAACTGATAGGCTTCTCCCTACCTGCCCTGCCTGTCCTACCACAACTGTCCTTTACCGTAACACAGATCACCCCTGACACAGATTGAGGCCGCGTTTGTTCCATTATTGTAGGTGTCCGATTTGTGCACATGCTCATTGCGTCATGACCCACATGCTTTTGCCACCTGCGTGCCACGTGCCAAATTGCCAGTTGGGAGTTAACAGCGCTGTGGGTCGAAACGTGCCAGCAACAACAGCAGCGGGAAGCAGCACTGCCGCAGAAAACGTCGCTGCTCTCAGGGAAGCCCCCCTGGATGCTCTCCTTTCCTCATTTCCCTGCCCACCGCCCCCACACTCAGGGATAAAACCAAATGCACGGCCGCATTGCGGTATAACCAGCCCCACCGTCCCTGCCATCACACTTCAACCCTCCCGTGCGCACAAGCACAAATCCTGCTCGCCGCCCCAACGTCACACCTCGTCACACCTCCTCACATCCACAACCTGTGCTCCTGACCACCACACCAAAGCCCTGTCACCCGCACGTCATCCCACAGCTCCTGCCGCAGCGTGCCCGCCCCCGCAACACCCCTCCATGCCCGCGTTTCGCGTGCAGGTACCAGCGTTTCCCCGAAGCCATGCACCACTTCCTCACCTCCCTCACCACCCCTCCATGCCCACCGCAGCCACCAGCAGCGCCACATCCGCTGAGGCAGTAAAACACACCTCGAACACCAGCTTAGGCGCCCACAGCATCACGTGGTGCAGCTGGATGGCAGCGGACAGCACCGCCACCGCCAGACAGCAGCTGCGACCCAGCGAGTAACACACCGCCCCCACACACGCCAGCCGATGCCAGCTAATTGCTGTGACTGTGGCACGGCTGGTGCTGGTGCCGACAGCCTGTTCTGCTGCAGCTGTGTGCACGCCTGCGTCGCCCGCGCCCGCTAATACACAGGTACCAGGAGCACAGGCATCGGCTAGTAGGGCACCGCAGGTGCCGGCCTCAGGGGCAGCGCCATGCGGGGAGCACGTGTGGGCCGCAACAGCAGCAGCCACCAGCAGCGGCAGCGCCATGGCGGTGACCATGACGCCGCCAAAGGTGTTGAGCCAGAACAGTACGGGCGTGGTGGGGTACGACATCGTGTCGTACCCAACGAACGGCGAGTCGTACTGCAGGCCGGAGAACTCGCAGAAGTGGCCGGTGAGGAAGAAGGCGTTGGATCCCAGCAGGCACAGCAGCAGCGACAGCCCCGCAACAGCGCTCTCGGGGCGGCCGGCCCTCCCGCCCTCCTGCACCGCCGACCAGACGTTCCGCAGCAGGGCACGTGCAGCTGTCCGCTGCAGCGGGCTGTGCACTCCCGTCGATGAGCCCGCTGGTCCCGCCAGTCGCGTTGTCCTGCCCTCGGCACCGTTCTCAATTTCACCTGGCCGGTGACTTGGCTGTGAGCAGCCACCGGCGGTACAACTACTGCTGCTGCTGCTGGCGCCCGTTGAATGGCGTCCCATGGCGCTGCTGGTGCCCTCCAGCCCCAGGTACACCAGCGACACCCCCTGGGCCCACAGCGCCAGGGCTATGGCCGGCCCCCGCCGCCCCAGCAGCAGCACCACAACGGCCGTAAGGCTGCTCAGCGCACGGCAGACCAGCTGGAGCACAGCGCAACCGCGTTGACTCTGCTCGGCCTCCGTTGCCGCTGCGGCAGCGTGTCCGGCACGGGCATGGCCCCGCGCGCGCACAGGCGAGCGGTACCACCCCCACACCAGCCGCACCAGCGACAGGGCCGCCAGCGCATACACCACGCGAGGGAGCAGCAGCCGCAGCGGCAGCTGCAGCGCAGGTGCGACCGCAGACGTCAGCGCGCTCGACAGGAACGCAGCCAGCTCCGTTGAGGCGAGTGCCCGTAGAGGCGGGGCCCACGCCGCCGCTAACCCACGCTGCCATAGGGCCCCAAGATCCACTGCTGCACGCTCAGCCTGTAATAGAATGGCTGCAGGCACCCAGCGCTCCCACGCCTTCACCACGCCGCTGACCAGGTCTGCGGTGCTGAGAGTCGCAGCTGCCTGCCACACGCCATCCCGTCCAGCCCCGCCACCCGCCGCCGCCGCCAGCTGTAACGCCCACCACGCACTGGCAACCATGTACGGCAGCACGTGTCCACCCCACACGCGCACGACCGGTAATGCGCCGCCCCAACGGCCTGCGCGCCGCTCGTCCCTGGCCGCTACTGACGAAGCGCCGGGGCTGCACCTTGTCATGGGGGAGGCGTCAGCTCCCGTCGCGAGCGCGACACACTGCTCCAACCGCTGCCCCCCAAGTCGCCGCTGCAGTATAGCGAACATTACCGGCAGCAGCCACAGGGGCAGCTGCACCTCTGCCCACGCCCACAGTGCCGCTGCTGCACCGCTGCCGTCGCCGCTGCTGCCGCCTGCCACCCGTTGTCCATGCACCCCCGCAGACTGCTGGAAGGCGGCCCCGGTGTCCTGCTCCCCCGGCCCCTCGCTGCGCCCCCATGGGTCCAGCAGGCTGTAGCGCTGCAGGCCCAGGTTGCACCCCAGCGCCACAGCAGCTGCAGACAGCAGCATGAGCTGCCGGGCCCATCTTCGAGTGCTCACACTATACCGGTGCAGGCGCTCTTGGGGCGCAGGCCGGCCGGCTGCAGCGAGAATGGGTACGGAAGCAGCTGCTAGGCCCCCAAGGGCCGCCGCACAGCCGCCAGAGCGTCCTTGGCCTGTACCAGGTTCTGGAGCGTGGAGGGGCCTGGGTGTGAGTGTGGCGGCGGCTCGGAGCCACAGGGCCAGCGTGGCGGCTGCCAGGCTGACGCAGGTGATGCAGCCCTCGCGCTGCATCCATCCCGCGCTGAACAGGCCGCAGGCGTGTAGCAGGCTAAGACACAGGGCAGCCACGCTCAGCGGGCTCAGGAGCAGCCGCCAGGGGCACAGCCTGAGTGGGGCAGAGATTGCGGGAAGGGTGTAAGGCTGGGTGAGACGGTATGTGTTTACAGCATCAGGCGATAGCATGTAGGACAGCTCCCTCCAACGCTCTACGGGCACGTGCAGAATCCAACAAAAACTGCAAGCTGCGTGTTCTGGTATGTACACCTCCGCACCACCACCCCCCTAAGCTGTCTGCCCTCCTGCCCATCCACTTGCTTTTGTCCCAGTGACAAACTTTCGGTCCTTATGCATGCAACAGTCGAAGAGGGTACACGTTCCTTGTCATTTAAGATGCCTCTCTCCCTTGACGTGATGCCCCCACCTGCACAGCACCACCAGGTGCACCGCCAGGCAGCCCAGCACCAGGCAGCACCCGGCGCCAATGGCCGCCAACCCAAACCGCGTGAACTTGCGCCGTGCCAGGTCCCCCGCCGCCGCCAGGAACGCCCGGTACGCCTCCACCGCCTCCGCCTCCGCCTGGGACACTGCCTGCGCCGTACGCCCCTGAGCCTGCTCCGCGCCCACCTCAGCTGAAGGGGAGTCCCTGGCAGCACCATCAGCAGCAGCAAAAGCCGCAGCAGTAACATCATCTTCATCGGGGCCTACATCAGGGCTACCGTCTGACCCATGGGTCGTGCGGTTTGCACACATGGGGGCACGTGGCGTGGCCGCTCCCGGGGGCTGCAGCAGCAGCGCCCCCCTCAGCCGCTCCCTGGCCTCCCTGGCCCTGTCCAGCAGCTGATGCAGCGCCACCAGGTCGCGGGAGGGGAAGGCGCCGCGGGTGGCTGCGGCGTAGGTCCGCAGGTACAGGTCCACCTGCACGGCAGGTGGTGGAGGCGGTGGAGGTCCATGGTTGAACGGTGATAAGTGAAGCAGCAACAACTTAGGGTGCGCAGCGAGTCCAGTGGTGTGGTGCAATACGCCTCGATACACATGTGTTGGGCACCTGGGAAGGCATGGGTTCGACGCCGCCACGTGCCAGAGACTGGGAATTTGCCAATGTCCCATGGGTCGGCCCCCACCTGGATCGCGTTGGAATGCAGTGCCTCCACGTAGCCCATGGCGCGCATCCGCATGGGCCGGAAACGATGGCCCTGCTGCTGGGCCGAGTCCTGCCCACCACCATCCCCTCTTGCATCCGCCCCAGCTGCTACAGTCTCTGCCGCATTTCCAACCGCGGCCGCCTCCGGTGTCGGCCCCGCCCCATGCCCCGGCCACCCCAGCTCCCACAGGCGGCGGTTCACCGCTCCCAGGTTGCCAAACGGCACGGGCAGCCCCAGCAGTAGCGCCCACGTGGGCGTGAGGTCGTTCTGCAGCATGCGCTCCGGCCGCACAGCCTCCACACCCGGAACCCCTGTGGCGACGGCCCCGTCATGCTGCCCACCAGCACCCTGCCCCACCTCCCCCCCTTCCTCCCCTTCCCTGTCCGCCTGTTGCCGCTGCTGCAGCGGCCTCTGCTCCTGCTGCTCCTGCCGCGGCCCCTTCTCCTGCTGCTGCTCCTGGTGTTGCTCCAGCTGCTGCTCCTGCAGCTGTTGTTCTTGTTCCGCCCGCTCGTCCCTCGCCGCCCGCCACCTGCCCAGGTGGAAGGCCACCATCACGGTGTCCACCTCCTCTGCCGAGCCGCCCCCGTGGTCCCCCGTCAGGGTCTGACCGTGGTCCCCCATCACCAGCAGCAGCGTGCGGGAATAGGGCCCGCCTGGGCCCGCATCTGCCAGCAGCTCCTCTGCACAGCAAAGCCACACCCACAGGGTCGCAGTACAATAAGAATTGCATCATAGTTATTAGGATACTGTGCTGCAGCGCGTTACACAACATGTGCAGCCGCGGCGCATGGCCGTGCCAGTGTCCGTGGGTGCCAGCAGCAGACCGGTACACAAGAAGTCCCAAGACTGAGAGACGCCAGCCGCCCACTCCCGCTCCGCACCTGCCACCGCCGCCGCCTGCTCATCCATCTGCCGTAGCTTGTCGTACATCTGCGGGCTGGCGGCGCCGTACGTGTGGCCCGCGTGGTCCACCCCCAGGTAGTGGGCCACCAGCACGTCCCAGGACCCGGGGCCCAGGGGCCCGGAGGACGGGGCGCCGGCAGGGGAGGTGTGGGGTTCGGCGTCCTCCCCTGTGGTGTAGGGGCTGGGCTGGCTGTCGTTGAGAGGCCGCAGGTAGGGCAGGAGCAGCTGCGGGCGGCCGGTACAGCAGCAAGGAGCAGCAGCAGGTGGGGAAAACGGGGTAGTGAGAACAGGGGAGGTGTTCGGCAACGATGGCACGCAAGGAGCACTTTTCCTATGCCACGGGACGTGGAGCAGGACGGTAGGTGGCACCGCGCTGCGCTTGCATGAGCACGAGTGAATGCGTCCGAAATAAAGACTACAACGAACACAGCGGCTGCGTACCTATCGTAAGCGAAGTTCACACGTAATACCCAGAATGCTACTGACCTACCCACCCGCCATACTCCGTCGTCCACTGTGTCCAGGTCCCGCACGTTGAAGGAGGGGAAGGTGTGACGGGCGGAGGTGGTGTGGGGCGGGGCCAGCTGCGCCCACGTGTCGTCGCCCATGACCACCTGCCAACCGGAAATGGGAGTGGGGCCCGAGAGGCGAAGGCGGATGGGATTGGGCAGGGGGGCCAGGTGTTCGGCGGTAGAGAAACCGAAGCCTCCCATGACGATTATCATATTGCGCATGGCCAGGGGGAGACAAGCGGTGCTCAGGGGCGTTAGGGGAGGCATGGGGACATGGTATGGCAGCTCTGCTGACAGCCTGCAGCACAAGGGAAAGGTGATAGCCGCTGGAGGTCGGGGGTCGTGGAGGAAGGGCACGCGCGATGGTATTGCCTCGTTGCACAATTACAGGCAGTGATACGTGGCAAGCGCCGTTACGAAGTGCTCACGGCAAGGCTTCTCTGTCAGAGACACTGGGTGAGGCGATGCGGGCTGCGTTGGGTTCGGCACGATTGGATGCGGCATGCGGGAAGGACGTGACCCACCACTTTCATGCCGTGGTTGCTCATCTGGGTCAGGAGGTTGTCCTCTGCCATGGTGGCGGCTGAGAAGCTCTCGCCGACGTCCAAGAAGGTTGGTAGGTTCCCCTGCACAGCATGACACGCGTTGGCCGTTGCACGCAGTGCGCAAGGCATGGCGTGCTCGCGTGCCGCACCTTTCATACTCCGTTCCCTCCTCCTTCTTTATGTGCATGTGCACGTGCCAGGTGAGCAGCACAGTCACCCTGTAGTTGTAGACCTACCGTAAGTATGGCTTTCAACCTGCTGCTGGTGACCGACGGGGTGTCCGCGATGAATTTGAAGGCGGCCGCAGCTTCCGGACCCTGGGGCGGAGCCAGGGGTGTTTCACTTCGCTGGTCCGTCCAAGAGGTGCCAAGCTATCGGAGCTTGCGCGACGAGGCTGTCCAACAGCCCTCACCGCCTCGTGTAGCATGTGCAGCAGCTTTGGCATGCCCGGAGGCAAGCTGCCCCCAAAGACGAAGTCGATTCGCAAGGCGTCCACGATGAAGACGACTGTCCGGTCGAAGGCTGGCTCCGACCAGCAGCTGGATTGGTTATGCACATCTTTAATATGGCTGTTATACCAAGAAAGCTCAGGGTTGCGGCACCGGCTCACGTTGGGAAGCTCAAAACGGGTCAGCAGGTAGCCCTTCAAGAACACGGCGATTGCGACCAGGTGACACAAGGTCAATAATATAGCTACGTGTACAGGTGAGGGTCGCTGTGCTGCAAAGGCAGCACGCCCCATATTGCCGAGGCCGGCTGGAGGCTGGGTCCACCAAAGCGCGCCTACTGCTGCCACCGTTGCAAGTAGTAGAGTAACAGTCCATTATGCTACGAACAATCCTGCAGACTTCGTTGGCGGACTGAACGGGGCTAACACGAGTAGAAAGCTTACGAATTACGGTACTTACTAAGCAGGCAACAGCCAGCAACCGCCTACCCTGCCCTGCATGCCTCTCTTGGCATGCTGTAGGTCATGGCACTGAGCAGCTGGCAGCCGTTACGCATAAAAAAGGAGGATCGCACTCCTTCGACCGGCGACACCGCGTGGACCACACCAGGAGTTGCGGTCCCCTGCTTGCCCCCTCAGTCCAGCGCTAAGTACCACCACCAGCTCTCTCTCCGTCCTGCTTGACCAGGCTTGACCCAGCCAACGGCGGCAACGGGCACGTAATCGGGAGGTGTGTTACACCTGGTCACACAGCGCAGGATGCTGGCATGTACCGTAGATTGCCATGCAGACAGCTCGGCACACCTCCGTACTCGAGCCGGATATCGGCCACTTGCACAGTTACCAGTTCACCATGGCGGCACTTCAGACATTCGGCCAAGGCCGTCTTGTCCCCCATTCGAGAGAAGGCAACTTGCTGGGTGTCGATACGCCAGCGGGCAGCCCACCAGGGACGACCTCCGCCACCTCCTCCGCAGCTCACGGCAGCGTGCAGAAACCGGATATCCGCACCCATGCACACTGTGGCCGTTGCAGCATGCACACCGGATTGCAGCACCAGGACCATGCCGGAATCCTCAACATTTCACGGTTGCCATGAAATCGCACACGCCTGCGCATCAATGCGTTTATGCACAACTCGCCACATACGCCCGCATTGCCGCTTCCCCCGCGTCGTCACCGCCGCCTGCTGTCCCGCTCCCTTTCCCGGTCCCTATCTCGGTCCCGGTCCCGCTCCTTGTCCCGGTCCTTGTCCCTCCGCTCCTCCCTTTCTCTGTCACGGTCACGGTCTCGCTCCTTGTCGCGGCCCCTGTTAGCAGCGCACGGGTAGGGAGGAGCGTGGAAGGAGACGTAAGGAGGAGGGATTACGGCGACCGACCTACCCCAGCCAATAACAGAGGGGGTCATAACTGGTGCGTGCTGTTGAGCATTCTGGTCCTTACCACCCCAGCGTACTAGACCCGTTCTTGTGAAGGCAGGCCCCCAAAAGGCAGAGCAGCAACAGGCGAAGGACACCTCCCATGCCGTCCACTATACGTGCACCCACCTGTCCTTCTCCCGCTCCTTCTCCCTGTCCCTGTCCCGCTCTCGGTCCTTGCCGCTGCGCTCCTTATCCCTCTCCCGCTCCCTGTCCTTGTCCTTAGCTGCCTGCTTGGCGCTGCCTCCGCCCCCGCCGCGGCCCGGGGACCGCGAGCGGCTGCGGCTGCGCCGCCGCTTGGTGTCTCCCCCGGCAGGGGAGCGGGAGCGCGAGCGTGACCGACTGCGCCGCCTGCCGCCGCCGCGATCGGCCCTGCAGCAGGCAACAGCAGCAAACAGAAGGCGTTTATGAGGTGCCGATCGTAGGGTAGACGAGGCCGATGACGCATTCGGGCCATCAAAGGCACAGGGGCGACGCTGCTTTCCGCAACACCTGTGCTAAAGGCTTTTGTTCAGCAGCTGCTGTGGAAGGGAGCACGTCCAGTTATCATCTACAAAGGTGCCCCTGGGGGGTGCGGTTATGCTGTGTTGTGCGACGCCCCCCGTCGCGGCATACGGGCAAGGCTAGTGAGGCGGACCCGTGTCCCTGCCGCACCTGCTGCCGCCTTCCTCCCCGCCCCGATCGCGCCGTCCGCTGGCCTCGGCGGATGGCGGCGGCGGCGGCGCGGCCCTGCTCCCGTTGGCGGGCGGCGGCGGCGGAGGCATGGCGTCGGCGTCCCCTCTGCGCCTGCGAGGGAGTGGTCATGCAGCACAGAGTTATGGAGGCGGTATGATACTGTGTCATGTAGGGGTGTGTCTTGGCTGTGCTAAAAGCGTAGCTAATTTTGTGTAAAAAAACTTTTAAATTTATGAAATTTATGAAATTTAATAATTGTGCCTTGCTGGGCGGTACGGAATCAGCAGCGCATGCGGATGCCACGGCTGTGCCCGAGACATGTGGGAAATGTCCCCCAGAGTCCAAGCGCATGGCGCATGGTAGCATGGACACTGGCGTGGACGTGGTATGGTCATGCTCTGCAGGTTCAGGTTCAGAGGGCCGAGAGAGGAGGACAGCTGCGGGTGGCTCCACTGACCTGCCAGAGGCACCCCGCTCCTCATCGTCTTGCCCGCGGCTCCTGTCCCCGTTGGCCTGTGGGTGCGGAGGAAGGAGGTGAGGAAGCCAAGAGGGTTGGAAGCAGCACGCAGGGCGAAGGCGGCTTGCGGGGTCCACATGGGGCATAGCCGGTGCACATCGTGTGAGGCTGGGTAGGGGCAAGGCCCGAGCCAGGTACCACGTCGCAGCACATTGCCAGGCAGACCAGCGGAGCCGACGCGCCTCAAGACTCATGACAGGCAGCCGATGAAGCGGCTCAACACCCCGGTTAACCCACGTGCATGCTGGGGCCCTCGACAATGAGTAAGACATCTCTGAACGGCAACACAGCGGGTCGCGCTCGGTCATCTCATGTCAACAGGTCTCGACGCAAGTCTCCCCAAGACCTGCCCAACCATCCAACAATGCCCACCTTGCTGTGTGGCGCTGGTGGCGGCGGCGGCGGCATGGGCGGCCTCGCCTCGCCCTCCTCCGCCCCCTCCCCCTCCCCATCCACCTCCATGTCCATCCCGTCCTCCTCCTGCCCCCCACGGCCTTTCGCCCCAGCGTCCCCCCTGCCCCCGTGCTGCTGCTGCTGCTGTGCATTAGCCGCCTCCACCACCTCCTCCTCCAGCTCCGCGCCCAGGCCCACCAGCAGGCCGCGCACCAGAGCCCGTTGCCGCGCCGCCTCGTCCTCGCCGCCCTCCGTCCCTATGGAGTTGTAGTACTCGAGCAGCACCTCCCTGCAGTTGCGAGGAGAGGGTGTACATGAGGGTCATGCCTCAAGCGTAGGCACCAGCCAGGAATACTGGTGTATAGAGCAAAGCTGGGAGGCGCATGCACGGCAGTGTGCACGGATGCCGTGTGTCGGGCCCCGCGCGTGCCGCCCTCCCTGCCCCCGCCCCTTCCCCCTCACGTCCCGCCTCCCTCTGCCCTCCCCCACCTGATGGGCCCCAGCGTCTGCCCCTTCTGGTGCAGCAGCGTGAGGATGCGGCGCCGCAGCCCCGCGTCCCCCGCGCCCCACAGCCCGCCCACCACCACGCAGCACTGCTGCAGCGTGAACAGCCCCGCGTCCATGCGCGCCAGTAGCAGCTCCTCATCGTCCACATCCTGATGCTGCTGGTCGTCGTCCGCCAGGGCGGCGGCCAGGCGGCGCTCCTCCGCCCTCACGCGGGCCTGGTACCTGCGGAACAGAAGTCATACATGGGTTGAGGCGGGAGAGAACGGCGGTTGAGGCATGTGAAGTATATCTGCTACCTTTCCCTGCGCCTCAACCCGACCACACAGCCCCAAACCTGAACAGACGGCCGTTTCGCCAAGCCCTCAAGCCTCCTACACCTACCTGAAGAGCAACTCCATCAGTCGGTCCGTCTTCTCGAACTCGTTCTCCACGAACTTGGCAAGCAGCCGCTCGCGGCGGGCGGCGGCGCGGGCCGCGGCGCCTCCTCCCCCTCCCGCCCCTGCCCCCGACGCCGCCCGGTCGGGCAGCTGCATCATGAGGGAGCCCACCAGCGACACACAGCGCTCCTCCACCTCCGTGTCAACGTCGTGCTCGCCTGTGAGTCAAGGGGGAGCAGCAGGGAGGGTGCAGCTTGGATGCAGGCCAACAGCCCGAACAGCTGCGTTAGCCCGCCCACTAACTGTTAACCCATACCTGGTCAACCCACACCCACCCATGGGCCCCTGACCTTGGCCTTGGCCATGACCAGCCCACACAGCCGCGTCAGCCCCCTAAACACAACCCTGTTAATTCACAACCCCTTGACCCACGCTCACCCGCTGGCCCCTTGACCTTGGCCTTGCCCATGAACAGCCCAAACAGCTGTTTGAGGCCTCCCAGGTCCACCAGCCTCTCCGCAGGGGCCACGAACCGCGTGGCGGCGTAGTCTAGGCACTTGAGCGCGCCGTAGCGGCACTGGCGGCGGGACTGCAGCATCAGGTGCATCAGCTCCACGCCCTCCGCCTGTGGGTGTGGGTTAAGGGGCAAGGCGCAAGGGATTGACATTGTGCGTAGCTGCGGGGTAGTAGATCGCTGCTTTGCGCGCAAGTGGACCCGCGCCATGGCAGCGGCATGGAAAATTAAACGAAGTGGAAGAGGAAAAACGAACTGAAGTGCACAAGCTCCGCGCGCTCACCTGTGGATGCAGCGCGATTGAGAGCTACTGCAAGGGCCCGGACAGGTGCCCCAAGCAACAGACGTGCACGCGTACACAGCACCCAGCACAAGCGCGGGTTGGCGCTGGCGCACCACCGGCCACACACCCACCTTGACGAACGCCTGCTTGTGCTGCTGCTGCATGAGGCAGGCGCACAGCACGTCGAAGCAGTTCTGCATGTACTCCTCCTCCTCGCCTGGGGGCCACAGCGGGGGCGCGGAGGGTGTTAGGGGCGGGGCAGGATGGGCGTTCGGGCTGCGAACGCGGGCCTGTGCATGGGTCTTGGGCGCGACGCACGCAGCGGCCGGTGGCAGAATCTGCAGTACCTGTAGTACGTGCCAGGCTGCGCAGAGACATCGTGACGGCCGTACAGTACCTCTACCCCAACCAGCGCGGGTTGACTGCCCTCTGGTCGAGATAAACAGGTATAAGGACAGAGTGATGAAGCAAGCAGCGGTTAACCCACCTGGCGCCGGGTCCTTGCTCTTGTACTGCGCCACGCATGTGAGCAGCAGGTCGATACCGCCGGCGTCCCCCAGCCGGGCCTGGTTGGACACGGAGCCCTGGGGGGAGGTGGCAAAGAGGGAGGGACTCAGGGAGGAGGGGAGGAAACGCACTGCTTGGACACGGAGCCCTGGGGAGGGAAGTGGTGGCGGTTGTAAGGCGGGCCCAGTTAGCAGGCAGTCTATGACGGGTTGTATCCAGTGGCCCCGAAGACAAGGAGGGGGAAGAGGAGACGTGCGTGGACATGCCCTGCTGTCTGGCGGTACGGGCTGGCTCTAGGTGATGGCCCCCGGGCCTGGCGATGCGCCGCGCCGCTCTCCGTATGACTGCGCCGTGCTACATTACTGTGATACATGGCCGTACAGTGCCGTACACGGATTGCCGTACGGCAGACGCGTACCTGCATGAGGATGGCCAGCAGCTCCGAGGCGTACTGCTTGTTGGCGTCGAAGTCGCGGCGCTTGAGGCGCCCCAGCAGCCACTTGAGCAGCCGCGTCTTGTCGACCAGCACGCTGGACAGATCGGGGTTGATCTGCAACCGGGTGAACAGATGCTCGTTTTCTATTACCCCAAAAATAACCAGGACACAGAGAACGAGAGTACATGATCCCGTACCACTCATAACGAAAAGAAAAGAAAACTCACTAAAACATAGGACGCAAACATAGCACATGGTTATTATGCGTGTGGAGGTGTGGTCGAAACGCCGCTCACCTCGACCACGTTTTCGAACACTGCCAGGCAGTTGTGCACGGCGCGCGCCTCCTCCTCCACGGACTCGTTCAGGCTGAGCAGCCGCTGCACCAGCAGCTCCAGCCCGTTGTGCTCCACCAGGCAGTCAACCAGCGCCCGGGCCTCCTCACCATACTCCTCAGCCGCGTCTGCAAGCAAGAGTGTACGATTTGTGAGTGGAGGCAGTAAGCGGAGATTCAGTCCGTCCTGTACCAACACCTTGCTCACCCCACATGCCCTCACGCACACGTATCTGCTTTCGTCATCTCCGCCAGCAGCTCCACCACGTCTGTGCCACACACCCACGGTCGCTCCCTCCACCCACGCCCACATGCTAACCCACACCCTCATGCTAATACACACCCCACGCCCACCCACCTGCGCCCGTCATCTCCGCCAGCAGCTCCACCACGTCCGCCGCTATGTCGGTGTTCTCGTGCGACAGCAGCGACAGCAGCGTTGGCACGCAGGGGCCGTCCACCAGCACAGGGTACAGGTCGGGAGAGCCGGCCACCTGGGAGGAGCGGGAGCAAAGTTTTTAAGCGTTGTTGACATATCCTCATTCAGTGCTTGCCAGGTCTGTCCAGTCCTGTACGGACGAACCAACTACAGTGTAGAGGTCGGGCGAGCTGGCCACCTGTGAGGAGTGGGGGTAACGAAAACAAGCGTTGTCAATGTCTCGTCGACCGGTACGTGCCGTTCGCCTACCAACCAAGGACGGCTATGATCAAGTACCTGTGCAGGTGTTACGCGCTTGTCAAGCGGCAGAGGTAAAGCGTTAAGATGCATTTGCAGGACGATGGTGCGGTGGGGCGCTGGGTTCGGAGGCAGGCGGGTAGGCCATTTTCCGCAGCAGCGCACACCGAATCACGCACCCTTCCGGGCCCACCCACTCCTGCGCCTGTTGTCCTACGCGGGCGGCTTGCACAGGTCCGCCTCCCCTTACACACGTGCGTGCACACACAGAAACGCTAATACACACAACCCACATCCCGTCATCGCTAACCCACCTGCATGAGGCTCTTGATGTGCTCGTCCAGGTCCACCTCCGAGTCCAGGAACCGGTCGGGCTGGTCGGCGTACTTGAGACGCAGCGCCAGGTTCTCCTTGTACTGCAATGTACGGCACGGCACGGTGCGGATCAGCACGATCCTATACTACGCAGCAGTACCAAGCGGTTACTATACCGTATGCAATATGCTGGTATACTAGTTGTGAGGTAGGACAGTCAGTGGTTACGGTACAAGATTGATGGTAGCACGCGATGGTCAATGGTACGGTGAGGGCATTGAGCAGCCAGTCAGCACAACGTGCAAGAGCTCCCTCATGAAAAGGACCAGAGCACCGCCCAGCCGGCAGGAAACGAGGTGCACAGCCGGCAACAGGCGTGTGGGGCCGCCGTTCCCGCATGTGCCGCAGCTGGATACGTGCAACACGCGCATCGCACCTTGTCCTGCTGATACCAGGTCCTACGTCTGCGTGCAAGACCGCCCGCCCCTGCCCTGCATGCCCGTGCGCTAATACACACCTTCTTGTCCAGTCCCGCCACCAGGCGACGGACCGACTTGGCATCCAGGGCCTGAATCTGGAAGTCGGAAGGATGGGATGAAAGGTGGGTGGGTAAGTGTTGACTCACATTGTGGCGAAAGGGCATCAACATGGGTCAACCGGCATGTCCCAGCGTGCGGCATGGCGGTCGTACAACACGGATCTGGCCTCAGGAACAGCCGTCCGCAGCGTCAATGCAGCAGCCGTGGGCATACCAGCGCACCAGCAGCCCGCCAGACCCTACAGCCCCGCCAGGGCCTTAGCCCCGCTGTTGAGCGCACTGGGGACATGCCACATGCGCGTACCAGTGCTTGGCAGCAACTCCTGCCTCCTGCCCCTGCCCCACACGCCCCTGCCGGATGCGTCCCAGCTGCCCGCCAGTCGCTGCAATGCAGCCCTGCTGGCCCCACACGGCCTCCTGCCCTTCCGCGTGAAGAGTACTCCTCTCCCCGGACCCGCACTGCCGGGCGCGAGTGAGCCCACGGGTGGCCGCTGTTTTGTCGCAGTCAACGCAGTCACCGTACGCCCCACTGTTCCGCATACACGGGCACCCGTCGCCTCACCGCAGCCTCCATCTTGTGGCGTTGGCATGGATGCCCAGGAGCCCATCGCCGACACCACCCACGACAGGGGACGATCCTCCGCCCCAACCAACACCCCTCACCACTGCTTGCCAATGCCCTGACCTTTCTGACGCCTCATCCCTGTTACTCTCGCTGCACGCGATAATCCACCCTCACCCAAGGCGCCCCCGCACTACAGCACCCACACGCCCCAAGCCAACCGCTGCCTACGGCCCCACGCCCTTCGTACACTGTTGTACCATCTCAGGGTGCTCCCTGTGACCTGCTGTGCTTGCCTTAGACCCTGCACACACACATAGCCTGAAGTACCCGCCAACCACACACACCCACGGCTCATTGCAGAGCCTGCCCCCAAACGTACACCGAGCTGGTCAGTGTTGGCCTCCTCCTCCACCTGCACGCCGGCGCTGCCCCGGTCCCTGCACACACACAGGACGTGATCCACCCACTCACCCATCCACCCACCCACCTACCACATACTACGCACCTGGTCGATGTTGGCCTCCTCCTCCGCCTGCCGAAGCAGCTCCTCCGGGTCTAGCTGCTGCTGCCCCCGCCGGTCGTCGCCGTCGCCTGCGTTGCTGCCGCTGGGCCCGGCGCCGCCGCCCGCGTCGCCGTCCGCCCCGCCCTCACCCCCGCCCTGCTGCTGCTGCAGTGGGTCAGAGTAGTACCTGGAGCGGCAAGGCGCAGAGGAGGGAGGAGCGAGAGTACAGTCGGAAAAGGTGCAGGCCTAGAAGCTGTGTTGTAGTGGGTGGGACGGATGGGCGAAGGTTGGGAAGGTTTGGGAGGGAGGGGAAGGGAAGGCCCGGCAGCACGGTGAAGAGCGACGGTGGTGTGGTTGGCGGCAACAGCTGGACAGAGTGGCGGAGCAGCAATAGCCCCGGCGCAGAAGGTGCAGCGAGCAAGGGCAGCTGTACTACAGGGGTCACGCACAGTGGATAGCTCCTGAGACTGCGCGCCAGCGTGTCCGTTCAGGAGACCCCTCCCCGACAGCTGACACCCCTGCAACGCGACCCTTCGCTGGTCGCATCGAGTTGCTGACTGAGAGTGATCACGCTTACCCAAGGCCATGCTCGCCATTCTTGAAGAAATAGCCAGGCTTGGCGCCCGAGAAGCGCGCGGCGGGAAGGAACTCCTTTGCCGAGACCCCGGCGGCCGCTTGCAGCGCCGCTTGGAGAACCCAGCCGGCACTACTACTCGCCATTTACAGTGATCAGCGTTATGAGCTACCCAGCATTGCGCATCAGCGTTCAGAAGGTTCAAGGCGCCAAGCCACAACGAGCTTGAATTCTGGTCAACGCAAGCGATATATTTTGGTTCAGCGCAACAACAAAGTTCCTGATACTTTGCCTTAGCGCTAGGCTGTTCTCTGACCTGTAACCGAAACCGTTCGGTAGACATCAAGACGAGAACTGGGAGTCCGTTAGGCACAGGCACTGGGTTTCCTGTACAAAGCGCAGCATATATTACTGTGGCCCATACAGGACTCACAGCTGGCTTTAGTCCTCGGGCTGACGGGCTCACGTCAGGGCTAGGGCCAAAGGGCCGAAGGGAACAGAGCATGACAGACTACGGGCGGCAATATGGTGAGAGATCGCTTTCTTGCGCATAACGTGCGCCCAACGGAACCGCCGTGCACCTTCCCGGACGCACTTGCAACATTCATCGCGTCTGTCCCCTCCCCGCGCAGTGCCGCGATACCACGATGGGCAAGTGCCGGGCTACCCAGCGCCCCAGCAACCAAACTACGGGCACCACGCGCACTATCCGTCGGGTGAGAAGGGGTCGTGACTCGTCCGCGGCACTGGCGCGCAACACCCACGGGCGTTACCACCTTGGGGCCCAGACGCAGGGAACAGCCCCGAACCGTTCCCACAGGGTCCCATGGTATCTCATCCAGCCACACGTCATGGCGATAGTGGCTATGGAGTATCAGCCATCACGCCCGCTCCCGAACGCAACAGGGCCACTCATTATTACTCCTTGTCCTTGTGTCGTATTGCACATGTTATGCTCAGCCTGCTCACCTGCCCTCCCTCCCCGCAGTGCCTCCCGCCGGACCCGAGCTTGGCCCCGGGGGGGCGGGTCAGAGCCCTCCCGGGGGCCCCGCCCAGATGTACGTGGCCCCGCCCGCCATTGAGATGCAGCCTTGGGTACGTGGCATTGGGATCCAATGTGTGTTCCTTCTGTGTGTATCTTGGACGTGTGTCCTGATGGCTACATTGTTGCACAGGGGCTGGGCGGCGGCGTGCTAACCCGCTTAGCGCGATGGATGGCGAGGGGTGCCATGCTGCGCGGGATTACGCCGTACAGCAGCGTCAGCAGCAAGGGCAGCAGCAATGCCCGTGGAGGAGCGCGGTGCCATGCACCCTGGTCCGCACGCCGTGGTACCCCTTGCGTCCTCCCACGCGGCCCCACCCGCCTGTCTCCCCGCAGGCCCGCAACGTGTGGCGGTGGCTGGCCAAGCACACCACCGGAGTGGCACGTGTGGACCTGAGGAGGCCCACGTACGTACGGGAGCTGGGGGACACGGGGCCAACATGATTGGACGCTCGGCTTCCGTACCTACTTTCGCCTCCCACTTCACCTCGTTCTCCGGGCATACGGCACAACCCCACTAGTATCTTGATCCTTCGCTAGTAACCGGTAACCTGGGTAGCTGACCCTGCCGGCTGCCGCGCTCATCCCCTACTCCCATTCCACTCGCTTACCGCTGTGTGCCTCCTCGCCGGCTGAGTTTCCACTCTCCCTGCCCTCTGCAGCGCCCCGCTCCCGGAGCAGTACCAGGGCGGCAACCTGCTGGTGGTGCGCTCGCGGCACCGCCTGCCGCCCGGGCAGCGCTACGCCAACAATAAGGGGCGGCAGGGGTACAACACGTGAGTGATGGGGCTGCACGGGGTGCGTGGCTGTGGCTGTGGCTGTGGCTCGCGTCGGTGGTGAATCAGGAACAGCAGGCCCCTTGCCCACTCATTGTCCCCGCTACCAAGAGTGGCATGAGGCCCCCTCTGTTACAACGCGTGAGTGCTGGGCGCCCGGGGGTGTGTGCGGCTGCGGACGGGGTGGTGTGTCGGCGGTGAGGCAACAGTTGCCGTCGGTGAACCCGTTGCTTCATTGCTTTGCTTGATATCATGAAAAGTGAATTCGTCGGTTATGCCAGACGGCAAGTCCATTGCCTCTCCCTTTCTCCCGCAGGCCGCTGTACCCCAACGGGCCCTACCCGGGGACTCCCCTGGCGCCCGTGCTGGAGGACAGGAACACGCCCTCGGGTGGGTGTGGGTGTGGGTGTAGGTGTTGGTGTGAGGTGGGTAAAGGTAGGGCGGCAAAGTAGTAGGTTCAGAAATTAGGGTCTGGTCGTGTGGGCGGGTGTGGTGTGCGATTGTAGGCGTGCCAGCGGCTGCAAAGGAGGAGGGGCCGTGCGTTTGCACAGCATCAGCATCGCGGCTGGGGGCACCCGTCTACGTGTTGAGCGTGTTTATGGACTGAGATCAGGGTTGAGTTGCAGTATCGTACGACACTAAATTTCCCAGAGGGTCCTCCTTTGTGCATCATTGTGTGGTCTAAAGGAGCTGGGTACATGTACGGTCCGCAGGTAATCCTCAACAGCTTGCGAACCCGGGTGCAACCCCATCTGACTACGTACATGGCATTCTTGCCTTGCCACCCCGCGCTGCAACCGCTTCCCTCCCCGCCAGGTGCACGCATCAAGATCACCCGCTCCTTCCTGATCGGGGGCTTCAGGAGGACCCACAGCGACAGCAGTGACGCCACCAGCAGCAGCAGCAGCGAGGAGGAACACAGGTGCGACGCTCCGACCTTGGCTTGATGCATGCTCTCTCATCCCTGGGCCACATCCTCCTACACAGGCGCAACCCACCCGCACCGGGCGCAGCCGCCATACCCCAGCCCTGCGGCGCTCCAAGCCCTGACCCAGCAGCCACCGCAACCCCTTTGCATGCCTGTCCCTTGCCCCCCCCTGGCCCCCAGGCACCACCACCACCATCACCATGACCCCAAGGATTCCTACACCTCCCCTTCACCAGCCTCCCCTACCACCACGCCCTACACGTTCTCCACCGACACACACCACACCAAAGGCCCACACGGCGACGCGGGAGGCGCTGGCAGGGGTGCTGCCGGGGAGGCACCCAAGGAGGGCGGCGGCGGGACATCCCTTGGCTCGCGGCTGCGGCGGAACATCCGTGTGGGCAGCAGCCCGCACCTGGGGCGCAGCTGGGAGGAGCTGCCGCTGCTGGACATCGGTGTGGGGGTCAACCTGGACATGGACCAGCAGCAGGTAGGAGTGAGGCAGGTGTATTAGGAGCCAGCGGCACGTGGGGTGGAGCAGGTGTATTAGGGGCCAGCGGCACGTGGGGTGGAGCAGGTGTATTAGGGGCCAGCGGCACGTGGGGTG
>VFQN01001803.1_pt1 | contig 34739 bp, 24 predicted proteins | sample 3512371 | NCBI WGS metagenome assembly VFQN01 (sample SAMN10412370, study PRJNA504923) | tailings metagenome | isolation source: Replicate 2 from Balatoc abandoned mine | place: Philippines: Itogon, Benguet | collected 2017-08-28 | reverse complement strand
TCCCGCCGCCGCGTCGGGCCTGCGTGCAGGTGATGCAGTGACGATGGTCGATGGCACAAGTATCCGCGACAGCCGTGAGCTCGCGCGCAAGATCGCCGAGTTCGCGCCGGGCACGACGGTCCGCGTCGAGGTCATGCGCTACGGCAAGAGCGAGGTCATCCCGGTCAAGCTCGGCACCTTCCCGGCGAACCCCGACGTCGCCATGAACACGCCGGCGCCGAACTCCGGCGCGCCTGCGCCAACCCCGACTGTGACGGAGCTCGACCAGCTCGGCGTCACGCTGACCATGGCGACCGTGAAGCCGGGTGAAACAGCGGAAGGCGTCGAGATTTCCGAGGTGAAGTCCGGCTCCGACGCGGCCGGCAAGGGCCTCAAGACCGGTGACGTCATCCTCGAGGTCCAGGGTGAGAAAGTCAGCAAGCCGGCCGATGTCGCGGCTGGCGTCAAGAAGGCGACGGACGGCGGGCGCCGCGCGGTTCTGCTGCGCGTCAAGTCCGGCGAGGTCCTGCGGTTCGTGGCAGTCCAGCTCAAAGCGGGCTGACGCCACGGTTGACGGCCTGCGTTGACGGCGCCCCCCTCGCCATCATCGTTGCGCCGGAATGAAGGCGTGCCGGGCTCCCCCCCGCCCGGCACGCCCTTCCGTTTTCAGAAGTGGCCCGCCGCACAACAGATGGCCCAACAGATGGATTACGTGCCATGCGCGTGCTCGTCGTCGAGGACAATCGCGAGACCGCTCAGTTCGTTCAGCGCGGACTGCGTGAGGCGAGCCACAATGCCGAGGTCGCCTACGACGGCGAGGACGGCCTCGAGATGGCGCGCGCGGGCGGCTTCGACGTGCTCGTCATTGATCGGATGCTGCCACGCCTCGACGGCTTGAGCTTGATCCAGCATCGCCGCAGCTCCGGCGACCAGACACCGGTTCTCATCCTCTCCGCCATGAGCCACGTCGACGATCGCGTGAAAGGCCTGCGCGCCGGCGGCGACGACTACCTGACGAAACCGTTCGCGCTCGCCGAGCTGATCGCCCGCATCGAGGTGCTGGCGCGGCGCCGCCACCCCGACGAGCAGGCGACGCGCTACGTCGTCGGCGACCTCGTACTCGACCGGCTGACACACAAGGTGACCCGCGGCACCGAGGCGATTGTCCTCCAGCCACGCGAGTTCCGGCTCCTCGAGTACCTCATGCGCAACGCCGGCCAGGTCGTCACGCGCACGATGCTGCTCGAAAATGTGTGGGACTATCACTTCGACCCGCAGACCAACGTCATCGACGTCCACATTTCGCGCCTGCGTGGCAAGATCGACCGCAGCTTCGATCGGCCGCTGCTGCATACGGTACGCGGCGCCGGCTACATGCTCCGCGACGGCGGTACTTGATGCATTTCGCGCCGCCAGCGCCGTCGCCGCCGACGCGTCCCGGACGCGTCTGGCATACGACCGCATTCCGCACGATGGCCGCGGCAACCGCGGTGCTTGCTACAGCGGCAATCCTGGTGGTGGCGCTGGCGATCCGCTCCACCAACGACGTCATGAGCAGTGCGACGATCGCAGATCTCGATCGCGAGGGCGCGGGCTTGCGCCTCCTTCATGGCCGCGACGGTCTCGACGCTCTCGTCCGCAGGATCAACGATCAGGTCGCAAGTGGCGACGGCTATCTGTACAGGCTGGCCGACGCTGGCGGCCGGCGCCTCGCGGGGAACCTGCGCGAAAGCCCCACCTTCCGCGGCAACTCCGGCGGCGGTGGCACATTCCGCTACGCGATCGCCGCGCCTGGTGAAAGTGGCAGGTCACGCACGCGGCTCGCTGCCGGCCGGATTTTCTCGCTACCCGGCGAAGCGACACTGATTGTCGCCCGCGATATCGAGGCGCAACGCCAGTTTCTATCGCACACCAACTGGACGCTCGGTCTCGGTGTCGCGGTACTGGCCCTCGTTGGGTTCGGCGCCGGGATCCTGCTCAGCCGTCACATCCTGGACCGCGTCGATGCCATGGCCGCCGCGAGCCGCTCGATCATGGCTGGCGACCTCGCGCGACGTCTGCCGCGCACCGGCAGCGACGACGAGCTCGACCGCCTCGCCGACAGCCTCAACACCATGCTCGACCGCATAGAGCTGCTGATGGCGAGCATGAAGGAGGTCTCCGACAATATCGCGCACGATCTCAAGACGCCGCTCAACCGGTTGCGCAACCGCGCAGAGGCCGCCCTTGCCGACGCGCGCGGCGGCCCCGCATGGCGCGACGGCCTCGAGCAGACGATCGACGATGCCGACGAGCTGATGAAGACGTTCAACGCGCTGCTGTTGATCGCGCGCCTCGAAGCCGGTGCGATTGACGACACGCTGGAGCCGATGGATCTCGGTGCGATGGTCGACGACCTCGCCGAGTTGTACGCGCCTGCCGCCGAAGAGGCGGGCTTGTCGCTCACGTGGCAGTACGATCCCGCCGCCCCGGTCGACATCCGCGCCAACCGCCAGCTGATCGGCCAGGCGATCTCCAACCTGATCGAGAATGCGATCAAGTACGGCGCGCCGGCCGCTGGTGCCAGCACCAACGATGCCGCGATAACGGTCGCACTCCGCATCGCCGGCAGCCGCGCCGAGGTGATCGTGGCCGATCGTGGACCCGGCATCGCCGAGGCCGACCGCGACCGCGCGGTGCGCCGGTTCGTGCGGCTCGAAGCGAGCCGCACGAAGCCCGGCACCGGTCTCGGCCTCAGCCTCGTCGCCGCGGTCGCACGCCTGCACGGCGGCGAGCTGCGCCTCGAGGACAACCGGCCGGGCTTGCGCGCCGTCCTCTCGTTGCCGATGATGGCGGGGCTCGCGGTCCGCACCGGCCAGCGCGCGACCCCAGCGCCCGACGGGAACCAAAAAGCATGCAACGAGGCGCCGACGACCTGAAACCGCTGTGGCAGCGGATCACCGAGGCGCCGATCGCGTTCGACGCGCGCCTTGCCGCCGATCGCCTCGACGAGCTGAACTTCGCAGGCGACGGCGTTGCCGACGATGACGCTCTGCCGCGACTGCTGGACGACCCGCAGGTCCGCGCACTTCTCGCCGGTACGCTCGGCAGCTCGCCCTACTTGTCCGCGCTGATCCTGCGCGATCACGCCCGTCTCGCGCGCGTCCTGTCTGCGCCCCCTGAAACGCACATGCAGACGCTCGGTGCGCAACTCGATGCCGACATGGCCGACGCGACAACGCAGGCCGACGCGATGGCGATCCTGCGCCGCTACAAGACCGAGGTCGCGCTGCTGGTCGCGCTGGCCGATCTCGGTGGCGTGTGGTCGGTGATGACCGTCACAGGCGCGCTCAGCGACGCCGCCGATGCGGCCACCAGCGCCGCCGTGCGCTACCTGTTCAAGGCCGCGATCACCAAGGGCGATTGGATCGGCCCCGCCGGCCCGCGGCCCGAGGCCAACTCGGGTTATATCGTCCTCGGCATGGGCAAGCACGGCGCCCGCGAGCTCAACTATTCGAGCGATATCGATCTCATCGTCTTCTACGAGCGCGAGCTCGTGCAGTTGAAGAGCGGCGTCGAACCGCTCGCGTTTTTCGTGCGCATGACCCGCGACCTCGTGCGGCTGATGCAGGAACGCACCGGCGACGGCTACGTGTTCCGCACCGATCTGCGCCTGCGTCCCGACCCCGGCGCAACGCAGGTCGCGATCTCCACCGACGCAGCGCTCAACTACTACGAGAGCTTCGGTCAGAACTGGGAGCGTGCCGCCATGATCAAGGCGCGCGCGGTGGCCGGCGACATTCCCGCAGGTCAGGCGTTCGTCGCCGAGCTGGCGCCGTTCGTGTGGCGCAAGTACCTCGACTTCGCCGCGATCGCCGACATCCACGCGATGAAGCGCCAGATCCATGCCTTCAAGGGCTTCGGCACCATCGGCGTCGCCGGCCACAACATCAAGGTCGGCCGCGGTGGCATCCGCGAGATCGAATTCTTCGCGCAGACGCAGCAGCTCATCGCGGGTGGCCGCCAGACGGACCTGCGCCAGTGCGATACGATCGGCGCGCTCGCGCGACTGACGGCTCGCGGCTGGATCCGCCCCGAGGTGCGCGACGAACTCACCGACAGCTACCAGTTCCTGCGGCGCATCGAGCATCGCCTGCAGATGATCGCCGACGAGCAGACGCAGACATTGCCGGCCGATGCCGAGGGCCTGCTGCGCCTCGCGAAGTTCTCCGGCTACGAGACGACGGCCGCCTTTGCCGAAGCACTTGTCGCGCATCTCGAGCGCGTGCAGCGCCATTATGGCGCGCTGTTCGAGGACGTGCCGGAGCTGACCCACGGCACCGCGAACATGGTCTTCGCCGGCGAGCAGGACGACCCCGGCACGGTCGAGGCGCTGGCGCGTATGGGCTACAAGAGTCCGCCTGATGTCATTGCGCTTGTTCGCGGGTGGCACCACGGACGCTATCAGGCGGTGCGCACGCCACGCGCGCGCGAACTGTTGACGGAAGTGCAGCCGCTTCTGATCGAGGCCCTCGCGCGCACCAGCGATCCGGACCAGGCTTTCATTTCTTTCGACCGCTTCCTCGCGCAGCTCCCGTCCGGCGTGCAGCTCTTCTCGCTACTGCGCGCGAACCCCAGCCTCCTGCGCCTCGTCGCCGACATCATGGGCTCGGCGCCACGCCTCGCGCGCATCATGAGCCGTCGCCGCCGCGTACTCGACGCGGTGCTCGATCCGGGCTTCTTCGGCAGCCTCCCCGACACTGACGCACTCGCCCGCATTGTCGACGCCGAGATCGATGCCACAGCGGACTACCAGGAAGCGCTCGATCGCGCCCGCCTCGTCGGTAGCGAGCAGGCTTTCCTGATTGGCGTGCGGGTGCTCTCAGGCACGATCACCGCGTCCCAGGCAGGCGGCGCCTATGCAGCGCTCGCCGAGCATCTCATCGCGGCCCTGCAGCGGCAGGTCGAGGATGAACTCGTCGCCCAGAGCGGGCACGTGTCCGGCGGCGCGGCGTGCGTCGTCGCCATGGGCAAGCTCGGCGGCCGCGAGATGACCGCGTCATCCGATCTCGACCTGATCCTCGTCTACGACTTCGACGAAGCGCACACGCAATCGGACGGCGCGCGGCCATTGGCGCCGAGCCAGTACTACACGCGCCTCACCCAGCGCCTCATCTCGGCGCTCTCGGCGCCGACTGCCGAGGGCTCGCTCTACGAGGTCGACATGCGGCTGCGGCCCTCCGGCCAGAAAGGCCCGGTCGCGACCCAGCTTTCGAGCTTCGAGCACTACCAGGATCATTCCGCCTGGACGTGGGAGCACATGGCGTTGACCCGGGCGCGGGTGATTTCCGGACCCGACTGGCTGCGGGCCCGCGTCGAGCGTGCGATCCGCCACGCGCTGGTGCGTCCGCGCGACCGCGCCAAGCTCGTCACCGACGTGCGCGACATGCGGGCGCTCATCGCCAAGGAGAAGGGTACCGAGGACATCTGGGAGCTGAAGCAGGTTCGCGGCGGCCTCGTCGACCTCGAGTTCATCGCCCAGTTCCTCCAGCTCGCCCATGCTGACGCCCATCCCGAGGTGCTCGACCAGAACACCGTCGGGGCGTTGCGAAAATTGGCGGCCGTCGGCCTCCTCGGGGCGCAGCACGCCGATGTGCTTCTCCCGGCCGCGGTCCTTGTGCAGAATTTGACCGAGGTGCTGCGACTGTGCATCGACGGGCCGTTCGACCCAGCCAAGGCTCCGGATGGCGTCAAGGCGATGCTGGCGCGAGCGGGCGAGATGCCGGATTTCCCCCGCCTGGAGGCGACTCTCAGGGCGACCCTCGCCGACGTCGCGGCACAGTTCGACGAGATCATCGCCTGAACGACGATCAGCCGCTGACAAAGAGTTACAAAGAGACGGCGACGGATTTCCGGGCCGGCAGGCGTTTCCTCCTCGAAACCTGTTTCCTTTCGAGGAGCAACGAGAATGTCCAAGAAGAAGATCCTTGTAATTGCAGCCGTTCTGGTTGCCGGTGGCGCGGCGATCGCCGTCTCGGCACCCGGTCACCGGCTGCACGGCGGCATGATGGATCGCTGGATGGGTGGCGGCGACCGGTTCGAGATGGGCCCGGGCCTCGGTCTCGGCTTGGTCGGCGGCTGGCGCGGCACCCTCACGCGCGAGCAGTTCGACGAGAAGGTCCGTGAGCGGTTCGCCAGTCTGGACGCAAACAGCGACGGCGTGATCGATGTCGCCGAGATCGAGGCAGCGCTCGCCAAAGCTGGCTCCGGCCATCGCGGATTCCGCGAGCGGCGCGCTGAGCGTCGTGGCGGCGACGAGCGTGGCGAGGCTCGTCCCGGCCGTTCGATGACCAAGTCCGAATTCCTCGACGAGATCCGGCGGCGGTTCGCCCAGGCCGACCTCGACGGCGACGGCAAGATCACCGATGCTGACCTGCCACCGATCATGCGTGGTCGCGGCGTCCTGACCGGCGAGCACGGTTTCGGCCGTCACGGCGGGATGCGGGGCGGACGTGGCTTGGCATTCCTGCGCGGCGCCGATGCCGACAAGGACGGCGCGATCTCGCTCGACGAAGCCCTGAAGGCTGCCGAAGTGCGCTTCGATCGCATGGACCGGACCAAGGACGGTGTCCTCGATCGCGCCGACGGTACGGCGCTGCGGAAGGAGACGACCGACTACCGGGTCAAGCGCATCCTTCATCGCTTCGGCGCCACCGCCGAGGGCAAGATCACCCGCGAGCAAGCGTTCAAGGTCGCCGGCGACATGTTCGCTCGTCTCGACCGCGACAAGGACGGCACCGTCTCGCGTAGCGAGCGTCCCGGCTGGCACGGACGCGGCGACGGGCACGAGCGGCGCATGTGGCGCGGCCGTGACCGGGACCGCGGCGGCGAGACGGCGCCGGGCGCGCCGAGCGGGGAGCAGAAGAAGATCTAATTGGCTGAACGTCCGTAAGGATCCCGGGCCACACGCCCGGGATCAATGCTCCGACGACGAAATGGCTGAGGCGAAAATGCGCGCGCTACGCTACACTCCGGCCCCTGAGTTGACCGTGGGGAGCCTTCGCGTGACGCGCGCGCCGGAAAGCGGTCCGGGCACGGGCAACCGGCCGGGACCGGACGCGAGAATGGTGGCCGAGGAGGCGGCCGTTCTCGCCCGTATTCGAGAAGGCGACGGCGCCGCGTTCCGTCTGTTGATCGACCGCCACGTCACCAGCCTGCTGTCGGTCGCGCGGCGGATGCTGAAGACGGAGGGCGACGCCGAGGACATCGTGCAGGAAGCGCTGGTGCGCGTTTGGCACCATGCCGGCACGCTCGAGCTCGGCCCCGGCGGCATTCGGCCGTGGCTGCGCCGCGTCGTGACAAACTTGTGCCTCGATCATTTGCGGCGCCATCGGCTCACGAGCGTTGTCGCGGATGTGCCGGAGACGCTGGAAGGCCCTGCACAGGAACGCGGCCTCGAGCAGGCGGATCTCTCCAAGCGGGTCGAGGTGGCGCTCGCCGCGCTGCCCGAGCGTCAGCGCGTGGCGTTGACACTGTTTCACTACGAAGGCTTGAGCCAGATCGAGGTCGGCGACATGCTCGGCATCTCGGACGAGGCGGTCGAATCACTGCTCGCCCGCGCCCGCAGGTCGCTCAAGCTGGCTTTGAAGGATGAATGGCGGCAGTTGCTGCCCGACGATGAGTAAGAAGAAAAGAGGCGAGGCGCTGCAGGCGCTTCGAGAATGACCATGACGAGCGAAAAGAGACTGGCTGATCTCACGGACTTCGAGGGCGTGCTCGACACGTTCGGCTCGGACCCGGCGCGCTGGCCTTCAGCCAAGCGCGAGCGGCTGCTCGGCTTTGCCGCGGCCGATGGGGACGCGCGGCACCTGTTGCGCGAGGCCCGCGCGCTGGATGCGGTCCTCGCTCGTGGCGCCGGACCTGCCGCCGGCAGCGCGATAGCGCTTGCCGACCGGATCGCGGCGGCCGCCATGGCGTCCAAGCCACCTACATCGGCGAGCGGCAACTCCTTCGCCGAGCGCGTGGCTGCCGCAGCCCACGACGATGCCGCCTCCACCCGCGACAAGCCGGGCGTCGTGATCGCATGGCCGAAAGCGGACGCAACCGCCGCGCGCGCGGCGGCGCTCACCGGCTCCGCGCAGCGCCGCAACCGGCCGATGAGGCAGTGGCGCACCGTCGCCGCGCTTGCGGCCTCGCTCGTGCTCGGCGTTTTCGTCGGCGCGATGGACTTTGTGCCGTCGGGCTTCTCGCGCCTCGTCCCGGGCATCGAGGCGCACGCCGAGACGCCGAGGGAACTCGCCTTGCTGCAAGGCGATGATCTCCTCGACTTCCTCGACGAGAGGTCGCAATGACGGCGGTCCCGGCAGATGCGCGGCCGGCCCGCAGAACACCGTCGTGGCTGATCGCCGTGCTGTCGATGTCGCTGCTGCTGAACGGCCTCGTGTTCGGCGCCATCGGTGCACGCTGGCTGACGACGCGGCACGGGCCACCGCCGGCGGTCGGCTCGAGCGACAACATCCACCTATTCGCCCTAGCGATGACGCTCCCGCATGAGCGCTATCGGGAGATCCGCAAGCAGGTCGAATCCGAGCGTGACGCTATGCGCCCGCTGCGTCAGAAGCGGTGGGATGCGCGGGAGGAGATGCGCAAGTCCCTGCTTGCAAATCCGTTCGATCCGGCGCATTTCGCCGAGACGCAGAAGAAGCTCTTCGACGCCGAGCAGGAGACCCGCCTCGGCACGCTCAAAGTCGTCGCTGCGATCATGCAGCGCCTGACGCCCGAGGAGCGTGCCGCGCTCGCCAACTGGGAGAGCCAGGACCGCACCAAGCGCCGCGAGTTCTGGCGCAGCATGCGCGAACGCGACAAGCAGAAATAAGCCTCGCAGGGCGGGCAGAATGACCGTTGCAGGGCGGGCTGTCGCGGGCCCAATCGTTGACGAACGATGAACGACGCCCCCCTCTGGACCATTCAGCCAAATTAAAACTTTGTCCGCCATAGTCCCCGCTGCGCGTAGTCGTGGGAGGCAGTGGCGTCATGGAATTCGTAACCGGACAGATCGAGCGCTGGCGGCAATCGTGGACCGCCGGGGATACCGGTATCGTCCTGTGGTCGTTCGCGGCGACGCTGTTCCTTTCCGCCGTACTGCTGTTCTCCGTCCAGCCGATGTTCGCCAAGATGGTGCTGCCGAAGCTCGGCGGGTCGCCGTCGGTGTGGGCGGTATCGATGTGCTTCTTCCAGGCGGTGCTGCTCGCCGGCTACTGCTACGCCCATCTGCTAAGCCGCTTCCTCGCCCCGCGCCTGATCCCGCTTGTCCACCTCCTCGTCCTGACGCTCGCCATGCTGGCGCTGCCGATCGGGCTCTCCGAGAGCCGCGCCGAGCCGCCCGCGGGTGACGCCTATGGCTGGCTGATCGTGACGCTGATGCTCGGCGTCGGCCTGCCGTTCTTCGCCGTCTCGGCCAACGCGCCGCTGCTTCAGGCATGGTTCGCGCGCACCGGCCATCCCCACGCCAGCGATCCGTATTTCCTCTATGGCGCCTCCAATCTCGGCAGCCTGATAGCGCTTCTCGCCTATCCGATCGTGATCGAGCCCTTCACCGGCCTCGCCCATCAGGCAACGCTGTGGGCGGCCGGCTTCGTCGTCCTCGCCGTGATGATCGCCGGCTGTGGTGTGCTGATGGTGAGTGCCGCCCGCACGGCTGCCTCGGAGGATGCCACGCCGGCAGCCTCGCACCTCGACTCGAGCCCCCTCAGCATTTCCCAGCGCGCAACCTGGGTCGGCCTCGCCTTCGTCCCGTCGGGCCTGCTCGTCGCCTTCACCAGCTACGTGACGACCGATATCGCCTCGGCGCCGTTCCTGTGGGTCATACCGCTCGCGATGTTCCTCGCGACGTTCATCCTCGTCTTCCGCGACACGCCTGTAATCCCGCACCAGTGGATGCTGATCGCCCAGCCGATCCTTACGCTCGTCGTGATCTTCGGCCTGTCGATGGTCGGCAACATCGGCTGGATGATCGCCTCGCTCGGCGGCACTCTCGCCTTCTTCGTCGCGACCATGGTCTGTCATCGCGAGCTGTTCGAGCGCCGTCCCGCGAGCCGCTACCTGACCGAATTCTATCTGTGGATGTCGTTCGGCGGCGTCCTCGGCGGCGTGTTCGCGGCACTTTTGTCGCCGCAGCTCTTTAACACCATCTGGGAATACCCGCTGCTGCTCGTGCTCGCCATGGCGTGCCGGCCGGGCATCGGTACGCGCATCTCCAGGTCGAACGCGCTCGAGCTCCTCGCCATCGCGGCCGGCGCCATCGCCACCATGCTGGTCATCGGCGCGCTGCACCGTCGCGGCGTCCTCGACATGGGCGACACCAACATCCTGCGCACGTTGCTGCTGATGGGCTTCGGCGGTCTCGCGCTCTTCCAGCGCAACGCGACGCTGCGCCAGCTCGTCTTCACCGCGCTCGCCGCGGTGTCGATCGCTCTGCTCCCTTCGCCGATGAACCGCGGCGACGCCGAGCGCAGCTTCTTCGGCACGCATCGCGTCGCGACGAGCCCCGACGGCACGATCCGCTTCCTGCTGCACGGCACGACGATCCACGGCGCCGAACGGCTTGTCTCCAAGGACGGTTCGCCGATCACGCGGCCGCTGCCCGCGACCTACTATCATCCGAAGAGCCCGATGAGCCGCGGCGTCGAGGTGGCGCGTGCGCTCCACACTTCGGCGACGCCGTTCCGCGTCGGCATTGTCGGCCTCGGTGCCGGTGCCATGGCGTGCAACGCACAGGCCGGCGACGCGTGGCGCTTCTACGAGATCGATCCGGTGGTCGTGCGCATCGCCAGCGATCCGAGCCGGTTCCGCTTCCTCTCGGTTTGCCAGCCCAATGCCGACATCGTCGTCGGCGACGCGCGACTGACTTTGGCGAAGGAGCCCGACGGCAAGTTCGACTACCTCGTCATCGACGCCTTCTCGTCGGATTCGATCCCCGTCCACCTGATGACGGTCGAGGCGCTGCGCCTCTACCTCTACAAGCTGACGCCGAACGGCCTGCTGGCGTTCCACGTCTCGAACCGCCACCTGCAGCTCACCAGCGTCGCCGCCGCCATCGCCAACGCGGTTCCCGGCACGCACGCGGTGCTGCTGATGGATCGCCGCGAGGGCGAGGGCTACGACGCCGTCAGCTCGCAGGTCATGCTGATCTCGAGGTCGAAGGAAGCACTCGAGCCCGCCCTCTCGTGGCCCGGCGCGAGTGTCGCCGACCCGGCCGGCGTCGCGCCCTGGACGGACGACTACTCCGACATCCTCACCGCGATCTGGCGCAAGTATCGGTGAGGAAGGGCCGCGCCGACGTCAGTGCGCATTCGTGAAGGTGCGCGGTGACGTGACCGTCAGGGCGATGATGTAGAGGTCGAACGGCAGCGACCAGTTGTCGATGTAGTAGAGGTCGTGGCTGACGCGCTGGCCCATCTTCTCGTCGGTGTTGGTCTCGCCACGAAAGCCGTTGACCTGTGCCCAGCCGGTGATGCCCGGCTTGACGTTGAGGCGGCGTGCATAGCGATCGATGCGTGTCTCGAAGAAGCGGTCGTGCGCCACGGCGTGCGGCCGCGGTCCGACGATCGACATCTCGCCCTTCAGCACGTTGATGAGCTGCGGCAGCTCGTCGATGCTCCATTTCCGCAGATAGCGACCGACGCGGGTGACGCGCGGATCATTGGCGCGCGCCTGCTGGACGTGATCGCCGTCCTCGAGCGTCGTCATCGAGCGGAACTTGTAGATCTGGAATTCGCGGAGATTGTAGCCACGGCGACGCTGGAGGAAGAAAACCGGCCCGCGGCTGTCGAGCTTGATGAGAGCTGCGACAATCAGGAACAGCGGCGAGAGAACGACTAGCGCGAGGCCGGAAGCAACGACATCGAACAGCCGCTTGCCGATGACCTCCAGGGGATGCGCAGGCGACGCTGACAGGGTCAGCGCCACGACCGGGCCAACCGTTTCCATCTTCGGCGGCACGCTCGCCTCGAATTCGCTGAACGCATCGAGGTGAACGCCGACCGGCAGCAGGGCGAAGCAATCGAGGCAGGCGGCGAGGACATGGCCGCGCCGGGTCGCAGGCAGCAGCAGGACGTCGTCGATCGCGAGGTTGCGCGCGTCATCGCTGGCGCTACGCAATGCGGCAGCGAGGGATGAGCGGGCGCTCGCGCTATCGTCGAGTTGCGCTGGCGCAAGGCGCAGCACGGAGACGATCTGATCGTGCTGGCCGCCACGCGAACGCTTGGCGCGGTAGGTCGCCAGGTCCTCGTCGGTGCCGACCAGCAGGAGGCGACGGGCGCGCACGCGACCGCGGGCGATGGCCGAGCGCAGGAGGTGCGCCACGGTCTTTTCAAGACGCAGCAGGCCGAACAGCCCGATCAGGAAGAACAGCGCGATCCAGCCGCGCGAAAAGGTGCCGGTGGTCTTGGTCAGGAAGCCGACCGCCGCGATCAGCAGGAAGGCGACGTGCCAGCGCAGCGCGATCTGCTGCAGCGGCCGGCCGCCGCCGAGGAGCGCGCTGAGGACGCTTTCACCCCGCCCCACGAACGGGACGATGTAGAACAGAGCAGCCAGGATCCCGAAGGCCGCGTAGGCGGCCATGGAGCCGATGTCGTCATAGAATGCGAGGTGGTACCCAGAGCCGCTGGCAACAGCCACGACTACGATCAGGAGAGCCTCGGCTGCGGCAACAGCGGCAGTTACGCCAGCGTTCCCGAACGTCAGCCGCTGCAACGCGTGCAGATTGTCCGGCCGAATTTCCTGAACGTAACTCATAAACTGAAGGCCTTGGCCGCTCGCTGCAATCGCTGTCGGCCGGCCTCCTGGGATCGGAAAGCCGCTGACGGCGTTCCAGGTGCAACTCCCGTGCAATAAATATTCTCATTTATTTACAGTGAGATAAGCCGATCGGCGCAGTGCCGTCGCGGCCGATCCGGTCCAGAAACGAACCGTTTGCGTCAAATTGGATCAATGAGGAGGATGCGCGGCGAACCTCGCGGCGCTTGACAGACACGCCGGGCTTCCGCCAACCGAGGGGGCTACCAGCGCCCTACCCAGCGCTCGGCCGGCAAACCCAGGAGGCGCTGCGTGAAACTCTCCGATTTCAAGGTCCTGACGTTCGACTGCTACGGCACCCTGATCGACTGGGAGAGCGGGATGATCGCGGCCCTGTCACCGCTGACCGAGCGTCTGGCGCATCGCCCCGCCCGCAACGAGATCCTGGAGGCGCACGGTCGCATCGAGGCTGCCCAGCAGCTCGCAACGCCGGCGAAGCCCTACCGGGAGCTGCTCGCGATCGTCTACAAACGCCTCGCCGAGGCCTGGGGCCTGTCGGTGAGCTGGCAAGAGTGCCTGACCTACGGCCGGTCGGTGGGTGACTGGCCGGCGTTTTCGGATAGCGCGGAGGCGCTCCGCACCCTCAAGCAGCACTTCAAGCTGGTCATCCTCTCGAACGTCGACAACGAGAGCTTCGCGCACTCGAATGCGCGGCTCGGCGTCGCCTTCGACGCCATCTACACCGCCGAGGACATCGGCTCCTACAAGCCCCAACGGCGCAATTTCGAGTACATGCTCGCCGATCTGTCACACCGCGGCATCGCGCAGGGCGACATTCTCCACGTCGCGGAAAGCCTGTTCCACGACCACGTGATGGCCAATCAGATGGGGCTCAAATCATGCTGGATTCATCGCCGGCACGGCGATTCCGGCTACGGCGCGACCCAGGCGCCGGCTTCGATGCCGCGGATCGATTTCCGGTTCGAGAGCATGGCGGCGCTGGCGGCCGCGCACGCGGCGGAATTGGGCGGCTGAGGCGGTCAAAACAAAGCCGGGGCAATTGAGCGATTGCCCCGGCGCAGATTCACAAAATTGGATCGAAAGACGCCAGTCCGCGGCAGCACTAGAGCACCATCGGATGCCATTTGATCGCGGGCGATCGAATGAGATTGGATGAAAGTGCTCTACACCTATGATTCTAGGGCGTCTTTACCCAACCGCTGAATCGCGAATGCGATCCCGTGCGGTCGGAAGATTCTCTAGGTGCCACCCGACCCCTCAGTGGGTCGGCCTGGTGCGGAGTTTCGTGATTTCGTCTTTGAGTTTCAGCTTTTCGAGTTTCAGCCGGGTGATCTCCACATCGCTGGAGCTCGGTCGGCTCAACTCTTCCTCGATCCGGCGCTCGAGAAGCTTGTGCTTCTCGGAAAGCTCTGCGAGATGTGCGTGTAGCGACATCAGGCCCTCCGTGTACGAGTTGACAGCGATAATTCTGCCACGGATCGGCCAGGGTGTCCAACCGCTTTGCGATGGTCAGGTGACAAAACTCTTGATTACGTGTGTGCAAAATGAGTTGATCGACTGGTCTACCGCCCTGATTTTCCGGTAATTCTTACATGGGTTTACTTGGCATTCCAACGGGATCGGAAAGTTCATGACGGCTGCGGCGCCCATACTTCATCGAGGCGATCTTCCGGCGGGCCTCACATTCAAGTCGGGGGTCGCCGTAGACACCGAGACGCTGGGCCTGAAACCGCAGCGCGACCGCCTCTGCCTGGTCCAGCTTTCGGGCGGCGACGGCACCAGCCATCTCGTCCAGTTCGACGGCACGGACTGGTCGGCGCCGCGGCTCAAGGCGCTCCTGACCGACCCCGGTTTAACCAAGATCTTCCACTATGCGCGCTTCGACGTCGCGGTGCTGGAGCGCTACCTTGGAGTAGTCACGGGGCCCATCTACTGCACCAAGATCGCATCGAAGCTGGTGCGGACCTACACTGATCGGCACGGCCTCAAGGACCTGTGCGCGGAGCTGCTGGGCGTCGAGCTGTCGAAGCAGCAGCAAAGCTCGGACTGGGCGGCCGAGAAACTGAGCCCCGAGCAGCTCGCCTATGCCGCCTCGGACGTCCTCTATCTGCACCGGCTGAAGGCGGCCCTGGACACGATGCTCGCGCGGGAGGGGCGGACGGAGCTGGCGCAGGCTTGCTTCAGCTTCCTGTCGACACGCGCCCGCCTCGACCTCGCCGGCTTCGAGGATGTCGACATCTTCAGTCACTGAGCTGTTGCAGTTCTCCACTGGCTGCTTGCCGGGCGTCCCATTGTCTCCCAAATTCCAAGGCAGTAGAGGAATCGAGGCACGGTTCCGCGGCGCTTGGGCCGGTATATCAACGGACACGCATGGCGACGATGATCGATCCACGCCGGTTGCGCGACCGGACGGCCGCACGTGCCCCTCGCCGGGCGAGTGACGACGCCGTCGATCTGCGCGCGCGCGCCTTCGCCACTGCCCGCCGCCACAGCATCATCGTGCGCGCACTTCGCACCCTGCTCCCGGTATTTGCGCTCGCCATCCTGGTCGTCTACGGGGCCACCACGTGGCGCCTCACCGCGCTGCGCACCGCCGGCATCAAACTCGACGACATCCGCATCTCGAGCGATCACCTGCTCATGGCGAGCCCGACCTATGCGGGCTACGGCAAGGATGGCTCGCGCCACAATGTCCGCGCCAAGTCGGCCGAGACCGACCTCGTCTCGCAGAAGCGCGTCAAGCTGACGGCGATAGAAGGCGACATCGTCCAGCCGAGCGGCACAACTATTGAACTGAAGGCCGTGCGCGGGACCTTCGAGCAGGACACCGGCGTTCTTGAGCTGCATGAGCAGATCGACGTGCGCTCGACCGATGGCATGGCGGCGAAGTTGACCACGGCGACGGTCTATACGAAGGAAAGCCGTGTCGTCTCTAACGAGCCGATCACGGCCGACATGCCCTCTGGCCGCATCCGGGCCAAGCGGATGGAGCTCGATACCAAGCAACGTCTCGCGGCGTTTGTCGGCGATGTCGCGGTCCGCATGACGCCTCAGCAGTCGGCGGCCAAGGCGGCGGGCGATACCTCGAGCGGGGGCACCGGTGCATCGGCCCCCGCGCCCGCGAAGAAGGAGAAGCCGGCGAGCTCGGCACTCGGGCCGAGCTTCAGCTCGGGCGAGCCGGTCGACGTCACGGCGGACCGTCTCGACGTCGACGACAACAAGCACATCGCCAAGTTCCGCACCAACGTCGTCGCCCGGCAGGGGACCTCGACGCTGACCGCGCCGGAGCTCGACGCCGAATATGCGGGACGCGCGGCGCTTCCCGGCCAGCCATCGAAATCGGAGACAAAGGGACAGACGCCCGCCGATCAGGCCGCCGCATCCCGCCTCACCAACCTCAAGGCCCGCGGCGGCATCGTCATGACGCGCGAGGGCGGCGATCAGGCGACGGCGACGACGCTGCACTACGACGCGGAAGAGCAGCGTACCGCGCTCGCCGGCCCGGTCGTCATCACGTCGGGGACCGATCGCCGGGCGACCAGCAACCACGCCGAGATCGACCACAAGGCCGACAAGCTGATGCTCATCGGATCGGTCGTGCTGACCCAGGCGCGCAACGTGCTCAAAGGCGAGCGGCTGGCGGTCGATCGCCCGGGCGGACGGACCCGTCTCGACAGCCCCGTCGGCTCGGGGCGGATCAGCGCGCTTCTCTATCGCGGCGAGGAAGGGCGCACCCGCAAGTCGCCCACCGGCGCAGGCGGCGAGCAGCGCGAGGGTGGCGCGTTCGGCGCCTTCCGCTCTGATCCGAATGCGCCCGTTGACATCGACGCGGCGGCGCTCGACTTCGAGGACGCCAAGCGGAGCGCCCACTTCACCGGCAGCGTCGTCGCCAAGCAGGGCGAGTTCGTCATCCGCACGCCGAGCCTCACCGCGTTCTTCACCGGGCAGGCATCGCTGATGGCGGCCTTGCCTGCGGCCAAGAGCAGCGAACCCTCGACCCCAGCGACCCTCAAGAAGATCGAGGCGCGCAACGGTGTGGTTGTGACCGGATCGGACGGCCAGAAGGTGACCGGCGACTGGGCCGACTTCGACCCGCAGTCGAATTTCGCGACAGTCGGCGGCCGCGTCGTCGCTTATCAGGGCAAGAACATTGTCGAAGGCACCAAGCTGGTGATCGACCTGACGTCAGGCAAGACGCGATTCGAGATCGATGCGCCGCAGGGCGTGAAGCCGCTGCAGGCACCTGAAACGTCGGCCGTTCCATGCGTGCCCGGGCAGAACTGCACCTCGCGGCGGCGCATCCGTGCGGTTTTCTATCCCAAGGACGCCAAGCAGCTCGCGAAGTCGCGTACGCCGCGCAGTAAGGACGCTGCCTCTCCATCCAGCCCCGCGACGGGCACCGGCCAGTCGTCCTGGCAATCCGAAACCACCAAAGCGCCGGCGGCCAAAGGACAGTGATGATGCGTTGGACACCGCACGGTTCCGCATCGCGACGTCCGCCGTCGCCGTCAGGACATCTTGCCCCATGAGCGACAACACGTGGCGCACGCGACTGGGGCTCGGCGGCCGCGCAAAGCGCAAGCCGACCGAGGACGTGTACGAGGAAGCCTACGAGGGTGAGGTGGGCCAGCAGCCGCTTGCCGGCGCCGACGGCCAGGAGGGGTGGTTGACAGCCTCCGGCGTGCGCAAGTCCTACCGCCGGCGCCTCGTCGTCCGCGGCGTCGATCTCGCCGTTCGGCGCGGCGAGGCGGTCGGTCTGCTCGGGCCCAACGGCGCCGGCAAGACGACGGTCTTCTACATGATCACCGGTCTCGTCCCCGCCGATGCCGGCCAGATCACCATCAACGGCCACGACGTGACCCGCCTGCCGATGTACCGCCGCGCGCGCCTCGGCATCGGCTATCTGCCCCAGGAAGCCTCGATTTTCCGGGGACTGACAGTCGAGCAGAATATCATGGCCGTGCTCGAGCTGGTCGAGCCCAACCGCCGCCGCCGGCGCGAGCAGCTCGACGAGCTGCTCGAGGAATTCCGCATCACGCGCCTGCGCAAGAGCCCGTCGATCGCCCTTTCCGGCGGCGAGCGGCGGCGCTGCGAGATCGCCCGCGCGTTGGCCTCCCGGCCGACGTTCATGTTGCTTGACGAACCCTTTGCCGGCATCGATCCCATTGCCGTTAAAGAGATTCAGCAGCTCGTGCGGCATCTTACACGCCGCGGCTTGGGTGTGCTCATCACGGATCACAACGTCCGCGAGACATTGAGCCTCGTCGACCGCGCTTACGTGATTGCGGACGGACAAGTTCTGACCCAAGGTAGTCCCGCGGAGGTCATCGCGAACGAGGATGTCCGCAGGGTCTATCTCGGCGACATGTTTGGTTAAGCGTTCGGTTGCAGGCATCCGCAGCCGGCGGGGGGACTGAAAGCCTGTTTACGATTGTGCGCTAGAGTGCGATCGAACGTGATGGCATATCGCAGGCGCGTGGCCTTGCGGTAGCCCGGCGATCGACCAAGCGTCGCCCTGCGACGGCTGAGGAATACACTAGGGAATGCAGAGAGTGGGCCGGCGAAGAGCGCACGGCACGTGGCGTTGAGTGGGGACTGTTGCCTATGGCGATAACGACGAAGCTTGAGCTCCGCCAGAGCCAGCAGCTCGTCATGACGCCGCAGCTGCAGCAGGCGATCAAGCTCCTGCAGCTCTCCAACCTCGAGCTCAACGAATTCGTCGAAGCCGAGCTCGAGCGCAATCCGCTGCTCGAGCGCGACGACGACAACGATGCCCCGAGCTTCTCCGAGGACGGCGGCGCCAAGTCCGCCGAGCCCGGCGCCGAGACCAGCAACGACTACGACGACAGCCGGCTTTCCGCGCTCGACCTCAATGCCAACGTTGCCGCGCCCACGACCGACCTCGATGTCGATCGTGACGTCGTCTACGGCGACGACAGCCCAAGCGATATCGCTTCCCTCCTCGCCGGCAACGCATGGTCGAGCGTGCGCCAGCCGGGCATCCAGGGCGGCGCCGAGGACACCGATCTCGAAGCCTTCGTCGCCAACGAGACGTCCCTGCGCGAGCACCTCGCCGGCCAGCTCCAGCTCGCGATCGCCGATCCGGTCGAGCGCCTGATCGGCGGCCACCTCATCGATCTCGTCGACGATGCCGGTTATCTGCGTGCCGATCTCGCCGAGCTTGCCGAACGTCTCGGCATCTCGCTCGCGCTGTTGAAGAGCGTGCTTGCGAAGCTGCAAACGTTCGACCCACCGGGCGTGGTGGCGACGTCGCTCAAGGAATGCCTCGCGCTGCAGCTCAAGGAGCGCGGCCGCTACGATCCGATGATCGCCAAGTTCCTCGATCACCTCGACCTGCTCGCCGCGCACGACCTGCGCCAGTTGCGCCGGATCCTCGATACCGACATGGAGGATCTCACCGACATGATCGCCGAGATCCGGACGCTCAATCCGAAACCCGGCAATGCCTTTGGCTCGACGCCGATCCAGACGGTGATCCCCGACGTGCTCGTGCGCCCGGCGAGCGACGGGAGCTGGATCGTCGAGGTCAACAGCGAGACGCTGCCGCGCGTCCTCGTCAATCGCAGCTACTACAGCCGCGTCGCCCGCAACGCCGCCGCGCCGCGCGATCGCGAGTTCCTGCTCGAATGCCTGAATACGGCCAACTGGCTGGTGAAGAGCCTCGACCAGCGTGCGCGCACGATCCTGCGCGTCGCGGAGGAGATCGTGCGCCAGCAGGATGCGTTCCTCGTGCACGGCGTGCAGCACCTGCGGCCACTCAACCTCAAGACCGTCGCCGATGCGATCAAGATGCACGAATCGACGGTCAGCCGCGTCACATCGTCGAAATATATCGCGACCAACCGCGGCATCTTCGAGATGAAGTATTTCTTCAACTCGGCGATCGCCTCGGCCAACGACGGCCTCGCCCACTCGTCGGTCTCCGTCCGCCACCGCATCAAGCTGCTGATCGACGCCGAGAACTCCAACGCCGTGCTGTCCGACGACCAGATCGTCGACATCCTCCAGAAGGAGGGGATCGACATCGCGCGGCGCACGGTCGCGAAGTACCGCGAGGCGATGCGGATCGCATCCTCCGTCCAGCGCCGCCGTGAGAAGCGGGCCCACGCGCAGACCGCCCGGGCACTCACCTGATTTTGCCGGCCGCCGGCATTGCACTTCCACGAAAATGCCTGTAACCACGCGCCATAGGGGCGGGTAGCTCAGTGGTAGAGCATCTGACTTTTAATCAGATGGTCGTGGGTTCGATCCCCACCCCGCTCACCACAACAATATCAATGGCTCGGCATAATCAGTCCGCCTCGTGGACAACGCGGCCGCCGGTAATGGTCATCACCGAGCGGATGCCGGCGATGTGCTCCTCCGGGCAGGTCAGCAGATCCTCGCTGAGGATGGCGAGGTCGGCGTATTTGCCCGGCTCGATCGTGCCCTTCACGTCCTCCTCGAAACTCAGATACGCGCCTTCCCGGCTCGCTGCCGCCAGCGCCTCGATCCGTGAAATCGCCTGCGATGGTCCGAGCGGGCGGCCGGCGTCGGTCTTGCGCGTGATGACGTGCGCCATCGGCAGGAACAAGGTCGGCGGCACATTGTCGGTCGCCAGCGAAACGTGGACGCCGGCATCGAGCAGGGTACGCACCGGCAAGATATTCGCGGTCGCGGCCTCGCCCATCCGCGCGCGCAGCATCTCGCCATCCTGCTCGATCCACTTCCCCGAGTAGGCCTGCACGACGACGCCAAGGTCGGCGATGCGCTTGACCTCGTCCGGCGTGAATATCCCGATGTGCTCGATCAGCCAGCGCTTGCCGGAGATCGACACGCGCTTGTCGACCTTCTCATAGAGGTCGAGGATGCGCGGGCTGAACGAGCCGACCCGGATACCTAGGCGCGCCGCCTCGACCATCATCTCGACCATCACGTCCTCCGGCAGCGCGGAGTCGAAGTTGAAGCCGGCCCACCCGGTGTAGGGCCCGCACAGCGCGCGCAGGCGGTTCTCCTCGGAGTAATCGGATTCGGTATAGAGCCCGCACATGCGCAGGTACTCGTCGCCCATGCCGCGCCCCGAAAGCCAGCGGCCCCAATCGGCGAGCATGTCGCGAATTGTCGCGATATCGGTCGTCGGCCATGCCGGACTGAACATCAGCACGGAGCGCACGGAAAGCGGCCCTTGCGCGCGCAGGTCCTGATAAGCAGCGAGCACTTCGCCCGCGATGCCGTGGCCCTCGAAAACGCTGGTTGTGCCGTACGAATTGTAGACCTGCATAGAGCGGGCGAGGCCGGTGATGCGGTCATCCAGCGTGAACCGCGGGATGATCGACATCAGCGTTTTCTCCACCAGCGGCTTGTAGGTGAATTCCGTGAGGACGCCGGTCGGCTCGCCGCTGGAGAGGTCCTTGTCGATCTGGATCGACGGCGCTGGCGGCATCGTGTTCCGCGTGATACCGGCGAGCTCCAGCGCACGGGTATTGGCGACCGAGATCAGCGGCAATGTATTGCGCCAGTGTCCCCAGATCGCGCGAATGTAGACGGGATGATCCGGTGCGACGCTATCTAGCTCGTGGCGATTGGGAAAGCGGCCTTCCCTCAGGTTCTGCGGAACGCCCTCGTAGAATGGCGGCTCGCCGACCGGCATCGTAACGATCCATTCGCCCTTCGGCGCCGTCCTGGCCAGAGCGGAGATGCGTTCGAGGATATCCGCAATGGAACGGCATCCGGCCAGCGAGGGGAGCCGGTCTTTAAGACCTTCGCGGTCCATGTGCGCGTGGCCGTCGATCAGGCCGGGCACGACGAGCCGGCCCTTGGCGTCGATGTGGCGGGTCTCGGGGCCAGCCAGGGCGCCGATATCGGCTTTCGACCCAACTGCAGCAAAGCGATCGCCGGATATGGCGACGGCTTCGACGAAGCGCCCCCCGGGCTCAAGCGTCGCGACCTTGGCGTTCCTCACGATGATGTCGGCGGCGGGAAGGGCCCCGTGTGGCATTCTGAAACCTCGGCTCGGTGCAGCGGCTGTCGAACTATAGCAGCATCAGCAGCGCCGACGTCATGCGGTTGCGCATGCGGGTATTGCGCCCGACATGGGCCGCGCAAACTGCGAAGCTGGTGCAGCGGGCGGACGCGTCTCGCGATCACCAGAAATTCAATGGCCCGTGGCCCGAGTTCCGCTCACTCTGCCAATGACGGTGCGCGCTCACACGACGCGTTTCACCGACGGAGAACCTGCATGAATGTTCTTTCGCGCGTCCTTCTGATGTGCCTCCTGTCGCTCACCGCGACCAGCGCCAGGGCCGAGCTGGCGGCTGGAACCCCCGCGCCCGCCATCAACATCGCAGCCGCGCTCGGCGGCAAGGACATCTCGTTCAACCTCGCCGAGGCGCTCACCAAGGGGCCGGTAGTTGTCTACTTCTATCCAAAGAGCTTCACGTCCGTCTGCACGGAGGAAGCCCGCCTGTTCGCGGAGACCATGGAAGAATTCGAGAAGCTCGGCGCGTCGGTAATCGGTATCTCGACGGATACCCCGGAGACGCAACGGGAGTTTTCGCGACTTGAATGTCGCGACAAGTTCCCGGTCGGCGCCGATCCCGAGGGCCACGTTGTGCGCGCCTACAATGTCGCGCGCGGAACGCCGACGAGGACCATGGCCGGCCGCACATCATATGTGATCACGCCGGATGCGAAAATCTTCTCCGTTCACACCGCGTCGGACGCCGAGAGCCACATCCAGTTCGCGCTGAAATCCATCCGCGCGTGGAAGGCGAAGGGCTGACGGACATAAAGATGGGACGACCGGCGATGTGCCGATCGTCCCGCAATGGAGTGGGTCCGCGCGGAAGCGCCGACCTCAAGCCGGCTGATAGCCGAGCACGGCCTTGATCTCGAGGAACTCCTCGAAACCGTACTTGCCCCACTCGCGACCGTTGCCGGACTGCTTGTAACCGCCGAACGGCGCGCTCATATCGCCAGGCGCGCCGTTGAGGTTGACCTGACCGGCGCGGATCTGCGACGCGATCTTGCGCGCGTGCGCGAGATCGCCGGACTGCACGTAGCCGGCGAGTCCGTAGACCGTGTCGTTCGCCAGTTCGACGACCTGCTCCTCCGTGTCGTACGGAAGGATCGAGATCACCGGCCCGAAGATCTCCTCGCGCGAAATGCGCATGTCCGGCTTCACATCGGCGAACACGGTCGGGCGCACGTAGTAGCCGCGGTTGAGGTCTTCCGGACGGCCCGGTCCGCCGGTGACCAGCGTGGCGCCTTCCTTGATGCCGGCCTCGATCAGGCCCTGGATCTTGTTGTACTGGACCTCGCTGACGACCGGGCCGAGCACAGTCTCCTTCGACGTGGGATCGCCGACTTTGAGCGACTCCGCCGTCGTCTTGGCGATCGCCACAGCGTCGCCCTGCAGCTCACGAGGCACGAACATGCGGGTCGGCGCGTTGCACGACTGGCCGCTGTTGTTGAAGCAGTGCGTCACGCCGGCGCGAACGGCCTTCTGCAGGTCGGCATCTCGCAGGATGATGTTGGCCGACTTGCCGCCGAGCTCCTGGTGCACGCGCTTGACTGTGTCGGCGGCCGCCTTGGCGACCGCGATGCCGGCGCGCGTCGAACCCGTGAACGAGACGCAATCCACATCGGGATGCGATGCGATCGCCTGACCGACCGTCGGCCCGTCGCCGTTGACGAGATTGAAGACGCCCTTCGGTGCACCCGCGGCATGCAGCACCTCGGCGAACAGAATCGCATTCATCGGGGCGATCTCGCTCGGCTTCAGCACCATCGTGCAGCCGGCCGCGATGGCGGGCGCGACCTTGCACGCGATCTGGTTGATCGGCCAGTTCCACGGTGTGATGAAACCGCACACGCCGATCGCCTCTCGCGCGATGAGCGTCGGCCCCTTGACCTCCTCGAACTGGTAATCCTTGAGGATCGAGATCATCTGCGTGAGATGCGCGACGCCGATCGCGGCCTGCGCGCGCGTCGCGAGCGTGATCGGTGCGCCCATCTCCTGCGAGATCGCCTTGGCGATGTCGTCGTAGCGCTCCTTGTAGGCATTGAGAATGCGGGTGAGGAGTTCGACGCGCTCCTCCTTGCTCGTCTGCGAGAAAGTCTTGAAGGCGGCGCGCGCTGCCTTGACCGCGCGATCGACGTCCTTCGCACTGCCCATACTGATCTTCGTAAAGGGCTCCTCGGTGGCGGGATTGATGACGTCGAGCGTCGCCGGCACGAGTGGATCGACCCACGCGCCGTCGATGTAGAATTTCAGATTGTTGCTCATTGTTCTTCCTCCAATTCTACGATGCACCGAGCGTCCATGCGGTGCGACTGAGCTCGAAGCTATGCCATCTCGGCCGTCCTGAAAACCGCGACAATGGCGATAGGCGCGTGACCGCAGATCAGCTGCACGAGCGGCTGTAATCAGTCCGCGGTCCAGCCGCCATCGATAACGATCGAGGCGCCGGTCATCAGCGAGGAGGCATCAGACGCGAGATAGACGATGGCGCCAGTAAGATCACCGACCTGGCCGACGCGGCCGAGCTTGATCTTGCTCAGCACCTGCCGCTTGAAAGCCTCGTCGGCGAGAAACTTGCTCGCGAGTGGCGTTTCGATGAACGTCGGGCCGATCGTATTGACGCGGATCGCATGCGGCGCAAGATCGACTGCCATCGCCTTGGTCAGGCCTTCGACCGCCCACTTCGAGGCGCAATAGACCGTGCGGATCGCCGCACCGACATGGCCCATCTGTGAGGAGATGTTGATGATCGAACCAGCCTTGCCGGCGGCGACGAGCTTCGCGGCGACGGCCTGCGCGATGAAATACAATGACCGCACGTTGAGCGTCATGATGGCGTCGTACTGGGCCTCGGTGACATCGAGGAAAGTGACGGGATAATTGATGCCGGCATTGTTGACGAGGATGTCGTAAGGATCGCGGGCGGAGATCAGCTCGCGGGCGCGCGCCGTATCGTTGACATCGAGTTCGAGGGCATCGGCGCTATGCCCTGCCGCAACGAGAGACGCGACAGCGCTTTCCAGGTCCTTCGATGGTCGCGCGATCAGCGTCACGTGCGCGCCGAACGCAGCGAGCGCCTGCGCCGCGGCAAGCCCGATGCCGCGGCTGGCGCCGGTGATCAGCGCCCGCTTGCCGGCAAGGTCGAAGGACGGGATCGTGTTGGCGCGTGCGGCGGTCATGGCTGCGGCTCTTTTTGAATGTGGGCGGTGGGCTACTGCGAGACTAGAGCATCATCGAAGCGCAAGAAATCGCATTCGCGCCCAGCTTCGCTAAGCTTTCATCGCTGTCCGCTCGCGCCGCCAGCACGGCGCATCCTTATCGGTCTACGCAACGAGCACCACCAGACCCGGCCTGCTGATCGAACGCACGGGTCTCACTTTCGTGAGGTGCACGCTCAGCCGCTGGAGCTGAAGGGCCAGATCGTCTTTCGCGCGCGCTTGAAGGGCAGCGCCTTGAAGTTCGCCGGCGCAACGCCTGGCGTTTCGACGTAGATCACCTCGCTGGCGATCGGCCCGAACTTGGCGTGGAAGTGCTGCGAGGACTTCACGACGATCAGCTTCGTCTCGGCGAGGTCGATGCCGAACTGTGTGAACAGGTTGGTACCGAAGCCCTGCGTGCGATGAGAATTGAGCACGACCTTGACGCCATCGATACGCACGACGGCGACATCACCGAGCGGCGCGATCGTGCCGCTGAGCCCGTCCTGCATGGCTTTCTTCTTCAGCGCCAGCACCTCGACCGCGACATCGAGTGGCGCCCCCGAGAAGCGGCTGACCTTGCCGCCGAGCCTGAGGTTCAGCCTCGCACCGACACCCGCCTGCTCGCAGAAGCTCACAGCGACCGGATCCCAGAACGGGCCGAGCACCGCGTTCTCGACCTTCCGCTCGAGCAATCGCGCGAGAATGAATGTCGAGTCGCCGCCCGCGCCAGCGCCCGGGTTATCGGCGCTATCGGCGAACACCACGGACATGCGGTTGCTCTCGAGACCACGTGTGATCGCCGCGTCGGCCTCGGGGAAGATCGGCGCGAACTTCTCGCGCATTGCTATCACCTCGTCGCCGATCTCCTTGCACAGCCGTTCGGCCTTGGCCGCGTCACCATCGGTGACGACGAGGATGCGCGTGCCGAGGTCGGGGCTGTCCCCCCAGGGGAAGCCGTGCGCGAGCGAGATCGACAGCACGCCATCCTTGCCTTCCATCGACAGAAGCCGGTCGACGAGGCCGCGCGCCGGCTCGCGCGAGGTATGGATCAGCGAGATGAAACCGAGATCGCGCACGCGCATGACGGGTTTGGTCTTGCCCGTTACGGCGCTCTCGGAGAAACGCACGAGATCCTTGGCGCGGTCGTAGATGTCGGTGTGCGGGTATTCCTTGAAGATCGTGATCAGGTCGGGCGTCTCGACCTTCAGCGACGAGAGATGACAGTGGGGATCGAGCTCGGCGCCGAGGAAGATATCGGGCCCGATGATCTCGCGCACGCGGACGAGGAGATCGCCCTCGGCATCCTCGTAACCCTCGGCAATCATCGCGCCGTGGATCTGGAGCAGCACCATGTCGACCGGCATCGCGGCTTTCAGATCCGCAAGAAGCTGATCGCGCAACGTCTCATAGGCGCTGCGGACGGTAATGCCCGATGGACCGGCGAACGCGAGCTTGCCTTCGATCACGGTCCAACCCGCTTCCGCCGCGCGCTCGCGCAGCGCGCGGGCAACCTGACCAAACGCCGGCAACAGTTCGTTCGGGGTCGCGGGCATGTCGTATCCGGCGCCCTTGAAATCGGCGAGCCCGGTCGGCATCGGCGCGAAGGTGTTGGTCTCCGTGCCGAGTGTTGCCGTGAATACGCGCATAGTCCCTCCGCTCCCGTTGTGCTGGTCGCGAGCAAGATGACAGAGGGCCGGGCACAGTCAACAACAGCGGCCGTGCACACGCTGCAGCCTAGATGGGCAGAAATGAGCGCGCAGCACGCCTCGCGGAGGCAGGCATTTGCTCTGACCGCGCAATACTCGGCGTCACAAGCTTGTGAAAACGCGCGCCACGCCGCGATCCGTCATCGCAGATATAGTCAGGGCACGACTCCAAAAACAATCTGCCGCGGGCCCGCGATGCTTGCCTGCCGGGCCAAAGTGCCCGGATCGACAAGGGAGCCGTTCCGGCCATTGTCCGAATGGCATTGCGTCAAATGGAGGAAAACCATGGCGAATCTGCGCGTTAACGGCCAGGAGCGCGCCTACGACGGCGATCCGTCGATGCCGCTCCTATGGTACCTGCGCGACGAGCTCAGACTGACCGGCACCAAGTTCGGCTGTGGTGCGGCGCTCTGCGGTGCGTGCACGGTGCACATCGACGGCAATGCGGAGCGCGCCTGCGTGATCCCGATGTCGTCGGTCGCTAACAAGAGCATCACCACGATCGAAGGATTGCACCCGAAGGGCGAGCATCCGCTGCAGCTTGCGTGGCGGGAGCTCGGCGTGCCGCAGTGCGGCTACTGTCAGACTGGGCAAATCATGCAGGCCGCGTCGCTGCTGAGCAAGAAGCGGTCGCCCACCGATGCCGAGATCACCGAAGCCATGACGGGCAACATCTGTAGATGCGGCTGCTACCAGCGCATCCACGCCGCCGTGCGCGCCGCGTCGAAGGGGGTGTGACATGACCGAACTCGGCACACATTCCAGACTGATCATCACGAATGTCAGCCGGCGTGGATTGCTCAAGGGCATTGTCGCGACCGGAGGCCTCGTCCTCGCAGCGCAGATTCCATCGGTAAGGGGCGCCCTCGCGGCCTACCCGACCGGCGCAACTTCGATGCCGAACGGCGTCGTCAGTGATCCCAAGGTTTTCATCTCGATAGGTGGCGACGGCACGGTCAGCATCATCGCGGCCCGCGCCGAGATGGGCAACGGCGCGGCTCGCACCGCACTCCCGATGATCGTCGCCGACGAGCTGGAGGCGGATTGGGCGCGCGTGCGCGTCGTGCAGTCGCCCGGCGATGAGAAGACCTACGGCAACCAGGATACGGATGGCTCGCGCAGCGTGCGCCACTGGATCCAGCCGATGCGCCAATGCGGTGCCGCAGCGCGGCAGATGCTGGAGACGGCCGCTGCCAAGAAGTGGGGCGTCGATGTCGGCGAGGTTCAGGCCCAACTCCACGAGATCGTGCACAAGCCATCTGGCCGAAAGCTCGGATACGGCGAGCTCGCTGGCGCCGCCGCCAGCCTGCCGGTGCCCGCCGCGGACAAGGTGAAGCTCAAGGAAGCCAGCGCCTTCCGCTACATGGGCAAAGGCACGGTTCGCATTGCGGACATCAACGACATCACCACGGGCAAGGCGCTTTACGGCCAGGACGTGGTGCTGCCGGATATGAGGTTCGCGGTGGTCGCCAGGCCGCCGGTGCTGGGCGGCAAGGTCGCGTCGCTGGATGCAGGCGCGGCGATGAAGATCGCAGGCGTCGAGAAAGTCGTGACGCTTGCGCCCACGCCGGCGCCTTACAAGTTCGGGCCGCTCGGCGGAGTCGCGGTGATCGCCAAGAATACCTGGGCGGCGCTGCAGGGGCGGGATGCGTTGAAAATCACATGGGACGACGGCCCGAACAAGTCGCACGACTCGAAAGCCTATCGGGCCGAACTGGAGGCGGCCGTAAAGAAGCCCGGCAAGGTTGAACGCGACGTCGGCGATGTCGACAAGGCGCTCGCCTCGGCGGCGCGGGTCGTCACCGCCGAGTACTTCGCGCCGCATCTCGCCCACGCCACCATGGAGCCGCCGGCCGCGGCGGCACGGATGAACTACGGCAAGTGGGAGATATGGGCGCCGGTGCAGAGCCCTGGGCAGGCACGCGATGACGTGGCTGCCGCGCTCGGCGTCGCGCCGGCCGAAGTGGTCATGCATACGACGCTGCTCGGGGGCGGCTTCGGTCGGAAGTCGAAGTGCGACTTCGCGTTCGAGGCGGCGCTTCTCTCGCGCGAGCTCGGGGGCACGCCTGTCAAGGTCGTGTGGACCCGCGAGGACGACATCCGGCACGGGTTCTATCACACCGTGACGGCGGAGCGCTTCGAGGCGGGACTCGACGCGAGCAACAAGGTCGTTGCCTGGCGTCATCGCAGCGCCGCGCCCACCTTCCTGTCGACGTTCATCCCGGATCCGAAACATCCCTCGGACATCGAGCTCGGCATGGGCTGGGTCGACACGCCCTTCAACGTGCCCAACGTCCGCATGGAGAGCGGCAGCGCACAGTCCCATGTGCGGATCGGCTGGTTCCGATCCGTCAACAACGTGGTGCACGCCTGGTCCATCCAGTCGTTCATCGCGGAGTTGGCGCACCAGCTCGGCAAGGATCCGAAGGACTACCTGCTCGAGATGATCGGCCCCGCCCGGATCATCGATCCGAGCAAGCAGGTGACGACGCCGTGGTGGAACTACGGCGAACCGTCGGAGACCTTCCCGGTCGATACAGGCCGACTGCGTAGAGTGGTCGAGCTCGCTGCCGAGAAAGCCGAATGGGGCAAAAATCTGCCGAAGGGCCAGGGCCTCGGCATCGCTGCCCACCGCAGCTTCGTGAGCTACATCGCGACCGTGGTGCATGTGGTGGTTGGCGAGAAGGGCGCGATCTCTATCCCCCGCGTCGACACGGCGATCGACTGCGGCTACTGCGTGCATCCCGAACGGGTGATGTCGCAGATGGAGGGCGCCGCAGTGATGGGGCTGTCGCTCGCCAAGCATGGCGCGATAACGCTGAAGGATGGTGCGGTCGAGCAGTCGAATTTCCACGACTTCCCGGTCGTGCGCATCGACGAGTCGCCGCTCGACACGCGCGTGCACATCGTCCCGCACGGAATCGACGTACCTCCGAGCGGCGTGGGCGAGCCAGGCGTCCCGCCGTTCGCACCGGCGCTATGCAACGCCATATTCGCGGCGACCGGAAAGCGCATTCGCGAGCTGCCGATCGGCAAGCAGCTCGCATAGGCGCGAAACGGTCTGAGGCGAGGCGATCCCGCCTCGGGCTGTACGCGGCACGAGCGCGAGAGTTGCCGCGCAAGAAATGCAAAACGCCCGGTGCACAAGCACCGGGCGTTTTGAAGTCTTTCGAACGAAGGTTTGGTTGCGGGAGTAGGATTTGAACCTACGACCTTCAGGTTATGAGCCTGTTGCAATTTCAGTTATATATTTGTTTATTATAGGTAACTTTTGGAACAAAGGTGAATTGTGTAACGTCCTGTGAAAGAGATCCGCGCCATTGCCAGTCCCTTGAGATTGCTTGCTGGCAGGTGACGTAATGCCTCGGGCTGTCCCTTTGCGCCTATCGAACATGTGTGTGCACGACGCCCGCGGTGCAAAACAATGAGCTCGGCAGATGCGCCCGCTGCGCAGTGATGAGCTGAGTCAGGGCGACACGCTGCCTCCATGCCAACGAGGCAGGTGGCAGCTTTACGAGCTGTTGTGTAGGAGAGAAGTCCCGTCTCATCGTCGCCCGCGGAGGAACTCGATGGCGACGCTGAATACGGAGGAGGCCGTAAGGGAAATCCGGCGAGCCAACAGCCTTGTGTTTTTTGGCCGAGAAGACGATCCGTATCCTTGACTTGCGCGGCGAACACAGAATCGCCGAGCAAGAAAGGCATCGCCCAGAACATCTAATACCGATGGTGCAAGAATTGCTCGAGCCACCCGGCTGCGTCACGTCATCGACTATGAGATCAACACGGAGCGCGCCGAGTGCGCAGCACCACCCTATCGCTGCTGAATATCTGAACCTCCGGAGTGCGCTTTGATGAGGGAGAATGCGTCACTGAGCGACTTAATATCGCTGCCGATCAATTTGTTGCTGCCATCCCATACCTTGCATGTGCCATCGGAAAACTGGCGAACGCAGTAAGATTTGCCGTTTGAACGATAATACTTATCATTAGCCATGAGTAGCTCCCGCATTCTGCTATTTATCAATTGCATTCCAGCTCGGCGGATGCAACGAGCCGACCGTGCGCTGCAACACACCGTCTGATCGGACCGTTGGCCCCGCACCCTGCTGACCAGCCCGTTTTCGTCGGATCACGCTTATCTTGAGGCGGCCACCCCGGTTTCTGCTTGCTCCTGTGCATCCCCCCTCGATACGAGGGGCAGTCTCTCTAGTACTCTCTGATTAAAAAATGTTGGGGCAACTCAAACCTCGACTCCCAGGGATAGAAGGTTGGCTGCGAGATGCCGTGCCGCCGGCAATCATCCAACGGCAGAAGTCCGATCCGCCTACTACTCCAGCTTGGAGGAGCTGAAGACCGCGGTCGGCCTCAAAGGAAAAACTACGGCAAACACCGGGGAGGCGTTCCGTGACGAGGCGTTGATCAGAAGCTTCGCAATATGCTAGTAAATAGCGCGGCCAAAATGTGGGGCTCTATTTCATGACGTTTGACACATTCTTGGGTATGTCAGCAGTGCTTTGTGTAGGTTTGCTGATCTTCGGATTGGTGAGAGGCTTTCCGTGGTTCATCATCAAAGGGGCTCTTGTCAACGGCCCTGGATTTTTGGTGTCGCTTTGGGGCATATTCACCGGCTTTTCCGGCGCCTTATCGACAGGGAATGCTGCATGGTGGATTCTTGCGGCCCTTGGTGGGGCCTTCTCGTTGATATGTGGATTCAATCTGCATAGTTTTCTTTCGGGGGAGGAAGCGCGGTCATTCGCAAAAATGGTCAGCCGTCACTTGGGCGACAACCACAACTAGCCTCGCATCGAGCAACTTGGGGCCGCTGCCTAAACTCGCCCGCAGCTAGCCGAAAGCATGTCGTTTGCTTCAGCCTCCTTTAGGTTTCGATCAGAATTGAGATTCATCCCACACGTTCATAGAAGTCGAGCTGATGTCTCTGTTTTCCAAGCTCACCCAGTGCCGTCACTGTGGGTATTCAAGCGTATCGCGGCGGGCACGAGAGTGCCCGCGCTGTCACGGACCCGATCCAGGTGCCTGGACCGTGCTGGACTATTTTTGGCTTTACCTGCGCAATCCGCTCGCGCCGCTTTACGAGCATATAATTCCCTTGTTAATTTTCATTATAATTTTGGTGTTCTTGTTATCCTTATTTCATAAGTGATCCAGTTGGCTCAGCCAGAGTTGATGTCGATCAGTGTCGACGTAGACTTAGGCGACAGTAAGTGAACCATCAGTAGCCAAGCAAGACGTTGCAAGCTCCGCTTGCCCTCCTACCGTCGGTGGCTGCCGTCTGCACAGACGGTCGTGCGGACACCGCACGCACTGGGACTTGTTGCCTGCCGCTGGCACGCGGACATTGCATGATCAATTGCTTGTCTGAGCGTCGGTTGGACTGACGCATACGCTCCCCAGTACTGACGGCCCCCAATCACAACATTGTAGAATGCGAGCGTGGCGCAGATGTTGTTGGCAACTGTCACGACGTTGCACTCTGCGCCAGCATTTCTGCGGCAGGCTGCCAACGCCTCTCGTTCAGCCTCCTCGCGGCCCCGCATATCCCAGACCGTCGATGTAGCACCTTTTGAGTAGTAAGCGAGTGCTCCCCAGATACGTGGCAGTTCGGCCCTCCGCAGCAATGACAGTTGATACTCGCTGATATCGCCTGTGACGGGCTCGTTGATGTTGCGCTGCCATTTACGAATCCCGTCGCGGGTATTGCCCGTTAGCTGGCCGTCACGATTTGTGATCTCATAGTTCAGGTTGTAGAGGCGATCCTGCACTTCGCGGATCACGGCTCGGTCGACTAGCGCCGACAGGGTGGTCGAAAGCGACGGCGCGGAACTGGCCGGCAGCGAAGAGCTGCCGCCCGGGACGGCACTATCGCCCTCGAGCTTCTGCAACCGTATTCTGGCCAGTGCCGCGAATGTGCCGCCGGGATACTTTTCGAGGAAACCGCGGATATCGGAAGGCTCTCGAGTGCTTTTCACCCGGTTCCAATGGCCGATTTCATCGCTTTCACTCACGCTTCCCGACGGTGCTGGAGACGACACGGAATTGCTGACGATTCCCGGCTTAGCTGACTGCGGTTGAGGGAGAGATGCGGAGCTGTTAATGGTCTTGTTTCCGCCGACGATGGCGAAAAGGAAAAAGATGGCAGCAATCCCCAGCACCATTAGAAGTGCAATGCGATTAGTCGTTTGTGGGCGCGGCTGTGAATAGGAGCGGGGAAGCGAGGTCGCCACTTTCCTTTGTATTCGCGCTGAAGAGGACCGAGACGCTGTCTTCAGACTGTGCAGTACGGTACCCGACGCTTGTGATTGTCGGCGGGAGGCGGCGGCGAGGAGCGAAGCTCCATTTGTCTCAATCGCACACAGGCCGCATCCCTTCGAGAAATGGGCATGTTCCTTTGGATTCTTAGCGCAGTGCGCAAGGATTCCCTTTTGGATAAGACTGTTGAGGTGGTCTCGCCATTCACGGGCGGTGGGGCGAGGTCGTGCGGCTGAGCAAAAAGCCAGATCAAAGAGGCGACGCGTTTCGTCCTCGAAGTATTCGTGGATGCTTAATGGAACGGGACCCGCAAGCTTGCTGGGAGTCAGGCCATAAGCGTAAAGGTTGGCGTTGATCCTACCTTGAAGAGTGGTTGGGAGGTTCTGGCCCCCACGAGGCACGCCCGAATAGGGATGTACGCCATTGTTAAGTAGATTGAAAACGATCACTGCAAGCGCGAACAAGTCTTGCTCAAGGCCGAGATCTTCTGCCCGTACACCGTCGGCTTCGGGGGCGATATAGTCGTCGGAATACTGATGGGCTGGGAAGCGCTTAGCCCCCCCGACGCTGAAACCGTCGGCATCAAGTATGGCCATGTACCAAGCGTCAGGATAGAACATAGTGTTGAGAGGCTTCAGGTCGACCATGTAGTGCCCGAGGACATGTAATTCAGCCATCAGGGCCGCGAGGTTGGCCGCGAGCAGTACACGCCCCCCGTAGAATTCGGGAAGAGACTTGTGTTTCCGGATCTTTTTATTGAGAATGTTATTAAGTTCAGTAGCCGCGGTGGTATCAATCTCAGGCATGGCAAATCCAAGAAATGTGCCATGGTTGTCGATGACCTTCGCGGTGGGCCACGCAATTTGTACGTAATTTCGGCCGTTGTCAGAAATTGGTGGAAGATCGGGAGGCGCGCTCAACATTGCCTCGATCTTATCGCGATACTCAGCGAGCAGCTTCGTGTCCCTGTAGAGCTTGACTACGGTTCCACGCTCGCCGACGAGCTTATAGACTATGCCACTTAGTCCTCCTCCGACTTGCGAACCGAGCACAATCGGCCGTCTCGCCGTCGTCGGGCCATCGATATAGAGCGTCGCCATCAGTGTGCTACTCGCAGCGCCCACACAAGAGTCTTGTCGTCGCCTGTGATACGACGAATAGCGTCGCGCCTTAACAACACCGTCAGCTCTCGCTCGCTCTCCTCGGGCTCGTGGCAGACTAAATACTGCGAAAGAGGTTCAAAGAACGGCAGAGAAGGACCGCTTACCCCACGCGCAAGGGCAAACGGCATGACGCCATCGCTCATCAAGGCAACAAGATCATACTCCGATCCAAACGGGGTGGTTCGTAAGTGCTGTTGCCATTCACTCTGGGTTACGAAGTACGTGTCGTTTGCGTACTCCCCATTCTCGGGTCGGGACACGACGCTCTTAGAGAAGTCAGTCGACAACGTAGCTAAAGCCGCTCCGTCGCCCACGTGAAAAAAAATTCCACCAGTCGCGCCGGCGACGACACCGACGAGCGTTGCATGAAAATCGGAGAGCGAACCACCAACCTCCTCGGCAACTGCTTTCAGAGTTGCGCGAACTTCCTCGACAGCCTCTTGCACCCACTGCCTCACCAGTGAAGCTGAAAGATCTTCTCCACCGCCTTGGGCAAATTCTAAAACGCAAGTCTCCAGACGAGTGACGACGCCGTCGGCGAGATAGCGAGCCCCGTCCTGCAATCGAGAGGCTGAACCTGCTCCGTCAGATATGGCGCCCACTAACC
>VFQN01001802.1_pt1 | contig 34765 bp, 52 predicted proteins | sample 3512371 | NCBI WGS metagenome assembly VFQN01 (sample SAMN10412370, study PRJNA504923) | tailings metagenome | isolation source: Replicate 2 from Balatoc abandoned mine | place: Philippines: Itogon, Benguet | collected 2017-08-28 | reverse complement strand
CCGCCCACAAGTGCTTGCCAAGCACCGAATTCCTAGCCCCTGTAACCTTCTCACGAAAAAAAAAAAAAAAAAAAAAAAACCATGCTGATGGCCAGGCGCAGGGCGCCCACGAAGGTGCGGAACAGCAGGTCCCTGCAACAGGTTGGACCAACCACAGGCAGGGGTTGCACGGAAGTTAGTGGCAAGTGGCAAGGCAAGGCAAAACAAAATGCGGGTGTGCAGCACGCGCGTGTGGGCCCATATTAAAAACGTCTAACAGGCCTCTTCAACATGACGTTTTGCCCCAGAAGGTTGGTGCGCCAGGTGCGGATTATGTTACACCTGGCTACCGCAAATTCCGGGCCGTTCCACGTCCTATTTGGACTAGGGGTACCTGGTCCTCCGGCCCAGGCAAAGGGCACGCGCCCAAAACGGTGCGGAAACAGCAGGCCCTTGCCGCACATAAGTTGCATGGCTGGGGAACCGGCATGCATCTGGATACATCTGAGTCCAAACTCGACTGAAAGGTATGTATCTGCACTCCTGTATCTGCATGTATGCATGCAATTGCATGCGGTAGCCACGGCCGTTTGGTACAGGGCAGCGCCGTAGCTGTGGCAGTGCCCTAAAGGTCCCGTGTACTGTGTACGCAGTATACCCGACAGCAGTACAAGTGGCGTACGTGGTAACCCTCTCGATCAAGGCGTGTACTGCAGGTACGGTTGTACGACAGCCGTGCTTCCTTTTCGCTGCCGTACAGCTTGCACCGTACGCACCCGGAGCTCCCCGTCTGGCTGGCCGTCGCGTACGCCTTGAGCACGATGAGCTCCAGCGCCACAGAGGGCAGCTTCTTTGAGCTCAGCAGCCGGGCCTCCGCCAGCCCCACCTTGACCCACGCCTGTGGTCAGTGATACGCAGGCAGAGCAGCTGCTTCAAATATGCAAATCCTCATACGAACGAAGGTGACACACACAGCAGGCAACTCAGCAGCAGCCATGCCGTGGCAGCGCCGCCCGTATGAACCGACAAGCTCGAGCTGCTGTCCTATATATAATCAGAGCGCCTACACATGCACTTGTAAGCAAACCATGATTGCACATGCTTACCGCCAGTGATGATTACGGTACGTGACTGACACATGTCCCACAAAGACAAGTGAGCTGCCCTTGCGGTCCCAACGCAACGCACATACACGCAGCAGCCCGTCACACGCTCCAGCCCCACACTCTGCTGCATCCCTTGTCCATGCTGGCACGCATGCCTCTTGGCAGCAACTGATACGAGCGAGGCACACACGCGGCCCCAACGGCCCCACACGTGTGCCTACGTGCTTTCACGGACAGGCAGGCTCAGGACAACGTACCTTGAACAGCCGAACCGCCTGGTTGGCGGTTGTATGGTGCTCCTGCACGAACCTCGTCAGCGCCTCCATAACACCGCGCTCCCGCGACCGATCCATGGTGGTTTTGGCTAGGTACGCAATCCAGGCGTCGCTCATGTCCAAGAGCGGCTTCACCAGCTTGTCCCTCTGCAGCTGTGCCCGGTCCACACCCTGTCCCACGCCCTCCGCCTCATTGCGCACAAGCAGCACGTCCATGTCCACGTTATGGGACGTCAGCTGCAGCAGGCTGAGCTCCGGCTTGGTCTCAATGATGCCGCCGTCGCACACGTCGCGGGCCGACACCAGCAGCCTCGCTACCTGCACAGCGCAACAGCGGTAAGCCGCATATGTTCCGCAATCACGTGCCGATAAGGTGAAGTTGCACAGGGCGGGAGAGCTATGCATGCTTGCTTGCGGTCTGCTGCACGTCTGGTACGCGTGCGGTAGCAAGGTAGGTGCGGTGGTGTGAACGCCCTGTCACGTGGTGCAGTGCCGGGGTATGCGAGCCGACAACCGGGGTAGGGGTACACGCGTTATGCATGCTCCAGCCGGCAACTGTGACAGTTTGCTGCTTGTTGACCAGGGTTGATAATGTGCTGCAAGGGCCGTCGCGAGCGTCACAGCGGGAGTGCGGGACTCGGAAAGCTGCGGGCGACCAAGTGGGGTTCGGCAACGGCATGGCTTGGATTTAGACTGACAGAATCTGCCTGCTGCGGGCCTCCCAAAAGCTTACCTCGTCGAGCAGCCTGCCGACCCCATGCCCGTCAAAAGCCTCCAGGCCGTTGACAAAGACCAGTAAGTCAACGTCGAAGAGATTCCGCACGGAGGTGCGGCGGCCAAAGGAGCCGCCCACGTGCACACGGTCCACCTGCAACAGGGCGTGCAACAAGTCGAGGCACGGGCGCACGGCACACTGTCACATTTACGCATCCGGGTTGCTCGTTCCTTCTTCCGGATTTTCGTTCGGCAATGAGGCAGCCCTGCCTTGTGCTGCTAGCACGCGTGGAGGCCGTACGTACGTGTACGGTAGACCAAAATGACACGTGCTGGCAGTCAGGATCGCACGAGCAGCGACATCCTTGGAAGCTTTACAGAAGTGACATCCCTGACATCCTCCGGCGCCTCATTTGGGATGAACGGTAGACAACCCGCACTGCACGGCTTTTGTAGTTTCGTTTGACTGGCCAGCATACAAGCCGCATGCGCATGCATGCTCGGACGCACGGCCACTCGTAACAGCACCCCTCCGGCCCTCGCCAAGCGAGCGAGCCCCACACCTCCAAGCACGTTGCATTAGCGTGCAGGCTCCACCGGCACGTTTCTCTGTCGCATACAATTGCGCTCACCCGGCAGGCCTTGGGCAGCTCCTGTCTTAACAGCTCCGCCACACGGTGCACAGCAGCACGTGCATCTGCATCCTCCTGCGGTGTGGGGCACACAAGCCTGGGCAGCTCGTTGAACCGCGCCGTGTACTCCCGGCTGGGGTTGTCGAGGCGCCCCAGGAAGGTAGACTGCGGGCCAGGGAGGTTGTGAGGGAATGCTCGGGCCAGGTGACTCGTCCTGAGCAAGCCGGTCGGAGGGCTTGGCCCCGCCGGAGGGCACAGTCGGTGTCGCAGGGTCAATACAGGCTGTTGGCCGCCTTACCATGGTCGAAGGTGAGCAAGCGCTGATTTTATGAAACAACTGAAGGAAAGGGAAATGGAGCTCTAAGGCGCCCGTGGACTACATACAGGCAAACGCGGGAGATTGCCGACAGGCACAGCTTGGAGGCTGTAGCAGAGTATGTTAATTTATGTCGGCTTGTGGTGACATTGTCAGTTGTATAATATCGACTGGGAGCAGATTGTGCGGCAGCAACCCATTGCGTATAAGTTCGCGGCGGCGTCACGCTTCACGTCACGGGTCGGCCCCGGAACCATCTTTCATCGTGACCTCCTGTTGTGCCGCATTCATAGTTGCTATAAAAATGCGCTAGGTTGCAAGATGATGGATCTGACTTACGCGAGTGCCGGTACGGTTCTGCGACAAGCGCACGTGGCCCATGCCTACCGTAGACGGTAGAGGCACCTGGAACACCCTCTCGCTAGCCATCCCCGAGCACCCGCCCACACCAATCGAACCTCGGCCAAGCTCGGCTGCAAATCCCACGCCCCACCTCCATAGCCAAACGTTTTTACTTTTTACCGAATGTAGGATGGCTGCTGGACGGCTTTGTCCTTGCCTAACCTCACAAACAGGTACGAGGGCGCTGTACTCAATACTGTACTCACACATACTGCGATGGGCTGCAACCAGGATTACAAATGCATACCAGCTTTCTGACGGCCGCCCCAGGGCCGCCGCGTTGCCATTGTGTCGTAGACACACACGTGCTGCTTCGTATATAACCCTTCTCCTGGAAAAAATAATTATGCTGCACACGTGCTAATGCCCAAAGCCGCCACCTTGCTTGCCACTTCGCCTTGCCGCCTCAGTCTTACTCCCTGTTGCTTGCCTTTGCTTGCCTCAGGCGTGTGATGCCTGCATCCCGCATGCACCGCATCACTGCACGTGCTCTTGTGTCAACTGCCTCCCGTAACAGCCACGCACCTGCAAAACACCAACGCTGAAGGTGCCCGCCACCACGGTCATCCTCGTCTCCTCGCCCATGTCTTACTTTTATGTCCATCCAGTCGCGGACGTCGCATCCCCGGCACTACTACTACCGCCCCAATCCCCTGCTGGGCCACCGCACCGCTTCCCCCATGCCGCATGCCGTATAACCGTCAGGTAGGGTTCTTCAGGCCCCTCAGCGCCTGGCCCAGGGTCGAGCGCTGCACAAGGTCGTCCCAGGTGCCGTACTCGATCACGTGCAGAAGCGCCCTGGCCTCCCTGGCCAGGCCCTGCCACGGCGGCTGGGCCTTGGGCACCTGCGCATGCAGAAAGCAACATGGGCGGTCACGTCGCCAGATGGAGGAGCGGGCCACCGGTGCCGTACGGAGATGCAAGCGGGTTACACTGACGATGATTTTTGCACACGCCGGTCAGACCCTGACGTGCAAAGGCTGCCCTGCACACTGTACCGCGGCCCTACCCACACACGGGGCATCAGCGTCACGCTACCGGTACCTCAAAGTTTGTGCGGAGGACAAGCAAAGCTGCTAAGACACTAAGCAAGAGCGCCCTGGGCACCCATCCAGCACTCACCCGCGCCACGTTGCAGGTGGGGTCGATGGGGTGGATGACGTAGGGGGCCGGGCCCCAGCATGCTTGGAAGCGCCTGCCCTGGTCCCACCGGTAGCCCACGCCCTCCCCCGCGTCTAGCACAACGGGTTCCACCTTCCCGTCCAAGTTCCTCTCCACCATGCTGATCGCCAGGCGCAGGGCACCCACGAATGTGCGGAGCAGCAGGTCCCTGCAACAGGTCGTGCAGTGCCAAGTAACCACGTGAGTGACCGCAGGTGACCGCTACTTGCTCCCTTACACACTACCAGATTGCCGTACGCGGGCATCGTACGCACCCGGATGGGTTTGGGCTCCACTCCTTGCTGGCATCCGCGTACGCCTTGAGCGCGATCAGCTCCAGCGCCACCGAGGGCAGCCTGTCGTGCCCAGCCTCCGCCAGTCCCACCTTGGCCCACGCCTGCATGAGAGGATGCACAAGCAGAGCGGCCGCTTGAGCTATACCACATCTTTAAGAAGTAAGGCAATAGTAGTCCGTACGGCCCTAACCCACTTCCCAGCGGTGGCTTTGCGTGGCGAAGGGTACCGGTACTCCTGTCATATCGCCACCGCCACCTGCTCGGTGTGCGGTGGTGGCAGAACGAACCCGCCAGACGCAAGGACTGTGCCTTAAAGCGACAGGCCAGCCCGCCAACATGTATACCGTAGCAGGCCCACCAGCGGGTTGCTACCTAGACCTGCCTCCGCTGCCCAACCCCGCAAAACGACCCGGAGCAACGGGTCGTTTTGCGGGATGATCCAGGATGATCAACACACTTTAACCCGTCGACACAAGCACAGATACCTCTGCACAGCAATGGCTCTTGCCTGTTGTGTTTGGGACGACGGATCACACTCACCTTGAACAGCCGCACCGCCTGGTTGGCGGTGGTGTGCTGCTGCTCCACGAACCTCGTCAGCGCCTCCACCACTCCGCGCACCCGGGACCCGTCCAGGGGCCTCCGGGCCATGCTCGCAATCTGGCCGTCGTCCATGCGGAACAGCGGCCCCACCAGCGCGTCTCGCTGCACCTTCACCCTGTCCACGCCCTGTCCCACGCCCTCCGCCTCGTTGCGCACAAGCAGCACGTCCATGTCCACGCCTTGAAAGGTCAGTTGCACCACGCAGAGCTCCGCTTTGATCTCTGTTCTGCCACCGTCGCAGACGAAATGGTTTACCATCAGCTTGGCCACCTGTAGGTTCGTACAGTAAATGCAGCAACATGTGGCAACGGATTTACGGAGCCCCGAATAGCCACGTGCTGCTGCACATCTGGTTAGTCAGTAGGTAGTGGATCACAGGGATCGGACACGTACTACAAGTACAGCTAGCAGTGCCCAAGACCAGACTTGCGGGTGCATGGGGAGACCAGCCTTACTGAGTGCCATGACGCGTAACGACAGGCAAGCTACCAGCGCCACGCGCACTGCTTCCGCGCTTCCAGCACGACTGCCGTGCTTTAGCCTCGACCGCTGGCGTTACGTACGGTACTGCCAATAACGCTTTTAATATGCAGATATGCACATAAAGTCGATCTCCCCCGCCGTTCCAGACCACCGCTGTGTGACAACTCACCGATGCAAGGAGGCCATTCACTGTCCTGCTGTCGCTGGTGTCCAGGCCGTTGACAAAGACCCATAGGTCGACGTCAAAGCGGCGCCGCACGGAGGTGCGCCGCCCGAAGCTGCCGCCCACGTGCACACGGTCCACCTGCAACAGGTGTGCAGCGAGGCACGGATGCATGCATTACGGCGGCAAGTAGCGAGGTGGCAGGTGGCGAGGCGGCATACACGCCGCAGATCTGGCTGTTATGCCTGCCACCTGCTGGATGTGCTACTCACAGCAGACTGCTCGACACGTACTGCTACGACTGTATGTACGGTAAGACTCATTTGCCGTTCCAGCAACTATACCACCCGTTTCGGTCTGTGCATCAAGGACGCATGTGTCCAACGCGTGACAGGGCACGCACACGGCGCTGCACGACGCCTGCGCCACACGCCTACCTGACCAGCGCATGCAGTTCCATCCTTCCATTAAGCACTGCTTGTGTGCACATGTCGGCACTGGCCTTCGCAATGCCATCCTCAGCTTTCCCACGACCTCACCCAGTTAAAGGGCCCTGTACACACCGTATCCGTGTGCAGACAACCAACGTACCCGGCAGGCCTTGGGCAGCTCCTGTCTGAGCAGCTCCGCTACCCGGTGCACCGCCGCACGTGCCGCTGCGTCCTCCTCGTCCGTGGGGCACACGAGCCTGGGCAGCTCGTTGAAGCGCGCCGTGTACTCCCGGCGGTCGGGGTTGTCAAGGCGCCCCAGGAAGTAAGGTAGACTGCGGTTCAGGCAGATGATGAGGGAGTGCGCTAGTCAGGTGAGCGGGCCTGCTGGCCCATTTCGCAGGGGTCTGGGTCCAAGGGCGCAGACGAGGGCCTCTGCAGGTTTCGCGAGTTGTAGCCCGCGTTACAAGGCGTACCATGGTTGCAGCTCTGTATGCACTGCCCAAGGTATTGAGATCGAAGGAAACGGGTACTGGGAAGGCGCTATCGGAGGCCCCTGGAGCCTGGGGAACCGCAACAGCGTCGCAATTTGGTGCCTCGCCCTTCGGAATGATTCTGCATCTGGAATTAATTAAGGCGGGCAACGGTGTTGTCCCAGGTTGACGTCTGGCCAACGTTGGGCACTGATCACACTGGAGGGAAGCTACGAGTGCAACATGCTCAGGGCAGCAGGGCGCCCCAGCAACTTGCTCCATCAACCCGTGTGAGTGGAAGCGTGCACTTCGGTGTCCTTAGAACGACATGCTGAACAACAATTGTTATTTTGTTGTCCCGAGGACAATCCGATGGAGGCCCAGAGGCAGCAAGGGATTTGCAACCGGCAGCAGTTGGCGCAAGTTGGCAGGACGGCAGCAGTTGGCCAATGCGGCCACAGGACCAGGACCAGAGCGCAAAAACCGAAAGGTGTCTTCGGGGTGTGTGACCTACTTACAGCAACAGCAGGGAGCTCCCCTGAGCAACTGGCTGCTCGGTTAGCAGTTTGAGCCGTAACCTACGGTCCAAGGCAGCAGAACCACACGTGCCCCTTGCACAGCCCCGTGCACGAGCTGCATCCTGCGTATACACCTGCGACAGGTAGCCGCCCCTTTCCGCAACCTTACCTCGCCGCTGGTATCCCCTGGCCCCAATACAGATATTAAATTGCATTACCGGCACAGCACAACAACACAGCATCAATCTCTTCCGACGCCCCAGTCCGGTCAGGTCCCGTCCAGGTAGGTCTGCAGGAATGGTCCCGCCGGAGGGCTGAAATAGGGTCAAAGTGGACTTTTGGGCCGGTCACGCAGATGGGGGTTCTAGGCGCCCTCCCTTTGGAAGGATGCAGGTTTTCCGCACCCTAGGATGCGGGGTTTCCCCGCCCTAGTTTCTGGAGATGCGGTTTCCCCGCGCCCAAGGATGCAGGTTCCTCGCGCCCCAGATGGGGTTTTCCTGTGCCCCAGATGCGGTTTCCCGGCGCCCCAGAAGCCGTTTGCCCACACGGGAAACGCGCGTCCCCTTGCGTTGTACCAGCAGTTGGGTATGCGATATAATTGAGGTTATATCTCGGTGGCTGTGCTGTATTGAAACACATGTGTCGCACGTGTAAACCTGTAACACCTGGATGCTTTTACACCATGGAAAACGTGCAGGGTGCACACCTGCACAGCAGCCACAGACAGCGTGAGGCAGTGTCCGCGACCTGCAGCAAGCATGCACAGACACAAACCTTATTCACATGCTCCCTGTGTACGACCGGAGCAAAAGCCACTCTTACTACCGCTACAAGCCCAAAACTATGGCACGTGATGCTACTCCATCGCACAGCGCGCCCCGACAACATGCCAGTAGGCAACCTAGCGCCAGTCTTTTTGCAGTAGCACCTGGAGCGAGGGCGAACCCTGGCGAACACGCACATTGCACCTGCCAGTGCCTACCCCCAGGCTAGCGGCACAACACTTGCGTGCATGTGACACAAAGCAGCCGCGCATGCCATTGGCGAACACCGCCAAGACCAGTCCAAAATTCGTAGCAACCCAAACCGCCCGCTGCATTACACCCAGCAAAAAGAGACCATTATACAAAAGAGTTAGCACGCGGCCGTACAAATGTTGCACAGCCGAAGCAACAATACACGTTGGAATTATTCAACAGTACACGAGTGCAGCAGCACCACGCCTCCACCTGTAAGCGCCGCCACTCCACTTCAATGCAGAACAAGCTCCAGACACGGAATACATGAAACAGCGTCCGGGAGGCGAACCAACATGCATGCGCATTTATTCAGCTGGTGACCTGAGATGCAAAACCGGAGAGCCACGACATACTGCTACGAACAGACTGCTATGCACCGTCCGTCACTCCCCCTCGCCCTTGCCGTACGCCCACATGTTGAAGCCTGGCACGCTGCCAATGCGGCTAAACAGCTCCGCAAACTTCTCTACATTTTGCCCCAGGTAAACCACCACGCTGCCGTGGGGATTGTGCGCCCGCCGGCCCCACGCCAGGTCGGCCACGTTGGTGGACAACGCAGCATCCCGTACATCTCGCACAAACGCCATTCGCTCCCACGCGAAGCAGTGCGGCCACTCGTACACACGCTTAAACCAGGAATAGCCAACCCCTGCCTTCAGCAACACCACCGCTTGCACGATGTGCTCTGCCTCGTACTCCTCGATACATTTCCTGAAGAATGCTCCCTGACTGCTTTGCCCGCCTGCCGTGCCAAACGGCGGGTTAACGTACACGTTTCCGTGCCACTCCTGCGACAGTCCATCTTCTACAGCATCGTAGTAATGTGTTGCCTGTACACGAGCGTCCCGGGTCTGTCCCGCCTATTGGGGCCCTCCCGGACACAGGTTTCACGCCCAACGCGGGCCCACCCGGCTCGCGCCGCCCCGGGAGTCAGCGCCCGCTCTCCGCTGCCGTGCAGCCCGCCGTACGGTACGGAAGTACTGCTGCACCAGCAGCCGGACGGCAGCGAAGAAGTCCAGATGCGGCTGGGAGGGCACGCAGGTCTACCGTATGGGGCGCATAGGGCAGTGCTGGTGGCACAGAGCGAGTATTGCTGGCGCGGTGGGGGTGTTCCGCATGGCACCAGCCGGTCGGTTGAGGATCCCAAGGTCGTGGAAAAGCGCTACGCTGCAGGTACGCATACACCCCTACCTGCATGAGCTTCCCTACCTGTGAACGGACTCAACCAAGCAGGTGTCACTTGCCCATCTACTTGCACCGCTGAGCTCCTGCTGCATACGTGTAGTGCTGTACGGCGGTGACGGGCGGGCTGACACCAAGGGTGCGCATACCGCAGCAGTACAAGCGTACGGCACTGTCGTAGCCGCCGCCACCAAGACGTGCGTTACCCTTACATGCACTTTGCATCTGCTGCCTCATACCGGACCTTCGTCCTCGAAAGCCCTTTGAGACAACGAAGCTTCCGGCGGGAACAACGCCGTAGTGAGCCCACACGCCTGCAGGCAAGAGGCTCGACCACCGACACTGCCGCGCACCTACTCCGCTGACCTACAGCCTGACCAGGTGCAGACATTGACCTGGACGCTGGTATTTGCTCCTGCAGGATTCCGCACACGTCAAAGGAGAAAATCATGCAACGGCAAGTCCGCCTTAATACACCTTCCTCATGTGCAGTCTTCACGTCCCGAACGAGCACCCCGCCCCCTCATTACGAAGATGCATCCATCATGAGCGCAACAGACGAGACAGCATCCACCCCAGGCTCGCAGCATCAGCCAGACCGTCTGCAACAGAATGGGTGCGTCACAACACAAGACGCTTCTCATGGCCAAAATTACAACTCCACGACAACATGCTCCAACTCAAGGCTTGCTTAAATAGCGACAGCGAGCCACGTGAACACCTTTCTACCTGCCTATACGTGCTGCAAAACACTGTCGACCTGCAAGCCACAGCCGTAACACACACAAAGACAAACCACGCAGCGCAGGCAGCAGACCTGGTCCGCCTGACGTACGAGCGAGGCTACCGTCCGCCGGCGGAACAACATGCCGAGTAAGCTATGCTACGCTGCCATCGCTCCACAAACACTGCTGGGGTATGCAACGTACCAGTCAGGTGACCCCTGGTACCCCCCAGGTAGGTTGAAGCAAGAAAAGCAAGGGAACTGACTCAAGCCAAGTGATGGGACTCCTGCACGGCGAGCACGTGCAAGCAGCAGCATGTCATCATCGTCATGCGTATGCCTAGTACACAGCCTACAAAGCCTCAGAGCACAGGTGTATATATGTGCACACTAGTAAGACGGTGTCCGGAGTAGTTGCTGAATCTTCTAGCCTCCTACAATGCAGTGCGGAGCAGCAAGTGTACTACAGCGGCTGCTGGCAGCACAATCCGAACATGGTGCATCCCACGCCTTGGCATCACTACTCACCATGCATCACTACTCACCAAGACACACCCCAAAACACGTGTATAGCAACACGGCCAGCTTGCGCAGACTTCGGCGCCTAGATAGAACGGACCCCTTTTTATTCTCAGTGCGATACCCATTGCAAGCCTAAGGGGCACATCATGAACTGACAGCAACAAGTGCTCGGCTCCCGTATCAGGCCCGGCCCCCAAAGACTGGCACACACCTATGAAACATCCTATACAACACTGGCGTCCTAGTGCTATGCAGCAGTAGCAAGTGTGCTCTGGCTCATATTCGCAGTACGTACACGACCCGCAGCAACCGCGTAGCTAGCACTCCGCCTACACAGCCACTTGAGCCATCCGTGCTGTCCCTGGTAAACAACTCGGGTGGCATCGCCTGCTTTAAGCAAAGACCCTGCACCGTCATAGTCCGAGCAGTATAGCATATGCAACACGCATGCACCAGGTCTATAGAATACACCCATCCCAACAGCACGTGACACCGTCACCACCACACCGCATCGCGCTGAAACACAGGTCGCAGCGGCGCTTGCTAGTTGTGTTCCACCTCGTTCGGCCCCATTCCCATTCCCACTCTCGCTCCAAGCCAACCAGGTCGTAGCACCGTGCATGCATGCCCCTAACGACCTAACGACGACGCAGGACGCCCGCGGCGCACTTCAATGATCGATTGCACAACAACACGACTACGGCGTTCATGACAACACGGGTGCACGGTCCTGACGCGCCACGCTTCATAATAACCTTGTGATTATTGCAATACCATGAAACACTAGGGCACCTTGACGGTCCTCGTGTAGGCCCGTATGCACGCATGGCTCTCATGGCTGTCCGGTACCTGTGCCTAGAGGCGCTGCCACAACCTCTTGCTATGTACTAACCAGCTAACAACGGCACAACCTAACCACATCCAGTGCCGCGCTTACTCACTCCTACGCTCACGATATCACAGATGCATTAGAATGCAGAGGCTGATCAGCACTGGGTTGCCCTAGTCCCAACGCCCCCCAAACGCAGCACGCCAATGTTCTGCCGTCTCTCAAACAACCGCGTTTTAAAGCCGTAGCAGACACCCACGAGAAGACAACCAAGAGCAGTGACACCAGCGGCCGCGAATGGGCATCAGTGACGGGCGGCCGGTGACCACGCTCGTGGGTGATGTGCGTTAGGTACGAGTCTAGCATGGGATGCGATGCAGCCCTTCAGTCAGCTGGAAGCACCTACGTCCGGTACTGAGCGCTCGGGCCCCCGCGGCATGACCCATGGGCCATGCGGTCACGTCCAAGCTGAGCCGTACAGCACCGCAGTCGCCAACAGGTCGTCACAGTGCTGGAGGTCCCGAAGGATCTGCGGGTTGCGGGAAGGCAGAGAGCAGACTTCTTGGTACCGGGCTGCCACGGGGCCATGGGGCCATGGGCCAGTTGTAGCGCCAGGGACCAGGGATCGGCCCTACAGATTTGCTCGGTAAAGCTGCACGGGAGGACCCACACAGCAACATGCGACACCGGCATTGCTTCTGCGCGCACAAGAGTTCCTTAGGCCACGCCCGTTCAGGTACGGCGCTCTCGACAAATGGTTGCCCCACCTTGGTGAACGTGGGCCGCTCCTCGGGCCGCTGCCTCGTGCACCTGTCGTACAGCTGTGCCAGGCAGGAGGCGTGCTGACCCGTGGGCCACTCGGGGCGCAGGCCCTCGGACGCAACGCCCATCAGCGCGGACACTGCGGACGGAGAAAAAGGGCCAGGAGGCACAGGTCAAGTGTGGGCGAGGACGGCGATGGTTGTGTGGGCCCTTACTTGCAACACGTCTGATGAACAGGGTACCGCACGGCCTTTGCCACCGTATACCGGTAGTCCGGTACCCATGGCACGATACAGGGCAAGACGTTTGCACACATCAACCCGCCCTTATACCTAAGTCCCACCAGCCCCGGTGCCCTTACCCAGGTGCATTCCCTGGAACGGCGTACGGCCCGCCGCCATCGTGTACAGCAGCATGCCGTACGAGTACACGTCAGCGGCGGGCGCCAGCAGTGGCGGCAGCGGCGGCTGTTGCCCGGCGGCGACCTCCCCCGTCCCCTGCTGCTGCTGCCGATGCGCTGGCGGCGGCGCCGTCAGCGCCTCCGGCGCCTGGAACAGCATGGCGGGGTGCGGCCTGGCGGGCTGCTGCGCGCCGTGCAGCGCCGCCGCCGCGCCCACATCCGCCACCTTGGCCGTGAAGCCGCGCGCGTCGGAGTGGCACGTGGCGAGCAGCACGTTGGCGGGCTGCAGCCCCCCGTGCGCCGCGCCCGCCGCGTGTACGGCGGCCATGGCGCCCGCCACCTCGCGGGCGGTGGCCAGCAGCGCACGCTGGGCGGCGCGGAGGGGCCAGCCGTGGCGGGGCGTGAAGGGGCTGGCGGGGGAGCAGCACAGCGAGCCGAGGTCACCCTGCGGGAGCATAAGAGGTGCAAGGCACTCGTGTAGGCTAGGGACACTGAAGCCAGGGACTGTTGCTTTAAGAGCCTGTGTCCAACGCGACGCCGCATGGGCAAGTCCGTAGGCGCTCCCATAGGCACGTGCATGTTCTGCAACCGCCCGGTCCTGCGGTGGTACCGGTACCTGGTACTCCACTCCCACGCACCATGTCGCAGTGCTCCATACGCATCCCCACACGCCTGTGTCCTGCACCCCCTGAACCGGTATCGGCACCTGGGACTCACGTCGGCCCATACCAGCAGCAATGCCAACTCCGCACCGCGCTGTAGTGTGGCGAATCCCACTCACCATGTCGCAATGCTCCATGATGAGCGCCACGCGCCACCCCGTGCCCACGTAGACGTCCTCCCCCGGCCGCGGTGGCACCGGGCCTTCCTCCGGAACCACTGCCGTACCGCCCTCAGGGACGGACGGAGACGCCGCCGGCCCCGCGGCCGGCGCACGCAACAGCCTCGCGCGGCCGGAATCCGTCTTTGGTGTATCGGCAGCGCTGTCGCCGGTCCTGCTGTTGCGCAACAGCTTGCCTGCTCGCGGCATGGTGAATGCAGCCCCATCCGCCTGCACCACCTGGGTTGGGTCCAGGGGTGCAGCCGGCACCCCGGGCGCCACCCCGGGCCCTGCCACGCCCTTACTGCTGCTGTTGCGATTTGGGTGGGGGCCGGTTTGGCCGACCGAGCTGCGCGCTGAGACAGAGGCACAGCCGCCACTCCGGGTGACAGTGTGAGGGTCGTACATTAGCCGTACGGCAAACAGCTGCACCAAGTTGGTATGGCACAGCTGCGCGGCGCGTAGGGCGGCGGCACGTGCCGGGCAGCCGTCCGCCCAGGCGGCGTCGCGCTGGAGCAGCTTGACGGCCACACGCGTCGTGCCATGCCACGTGCCTGGCGGGCGTCGTACAGGGTTGGCAAGGAAGCAAGCAGCTGTTAGGAACATTCCATCCGTAATGAACCAGAGCTTCAGGCCCTGGCCACAAGCAGGACCGCGAGCGGGCTCACGGCAAGCCTCTTCCCCTCGTGCCCACGCACCCCTTCCCAATGCGTCCTAGCCCAATTGTCTTGTTGTACCGTATCGTCAGTCCGCCCCTCCGCCCCGCTCACCCGAGACCACCAGGGCCGCAGCGCCCTTGGCGCCCCGCCTCCCTGCCGGCTGCAGCGCAGCCAAGTCCACCAGCCCCTCCAGCAGCTGCTCGTGTGAGCCCACCACCTCCACGGGCGGAGGCGCCCGCAGCAGCACCAGCTGCTGCTGCCGCTGGCGGTGCAACGGCGAGGACTGCACACTACCAAGGGAGGACCCCAGGCCCGCGGCAAGGCGTGCCGGGCTCCACGTGGCAGGGTCCGACGCGCCTGGGCACGTGCCCGTGCCTATCACGCTCCCTCGCGGTGTGCTGGCACACCCGCTGTTGCCCCCGTGTGACCCGTGCGCCAAGAGCCACGCATGGGGTGCGCTGCCCGCCACGGCGGCCGACCCATGGGTCGCCTGCTGACCCGCGAACACGGATGCAAGGCCGCGTGCACCTGGGCACGTGTGGGCTGGGGCGCCGGGCGCAGTGGCAGTTGCAGCTGCCGGCACAGGGTGCAGAGCCGATAGCGCCCGTTTCCTGCCTTCGCCAGCTCCAGTCGGGGTGGACATGAACTTTGCCATGGGATACCTCCGCTGGAAAGGAGGTGTGGTGGGCTGGGCCAGGGGCTGGGGCAGGATGCCGTCTGCTGTTGTGCTGCGGGCGGGAAGGGAGGGCGGCAGTGTAGGGCTGGCGCGGCCACTCAAGGTGCCACGTGGCATTCCGCACAGTGTGCTGCTGCAGTGCCTGCCGTACGTCTCCCGTAGCGGAGCGGGCTGTGTCGTACAGCCGTGGGAGCTGGCATGTGGCTGGCCCGGGCCGATGGCGAGGGTGGTGGTGGTGGTGGTGGTGGTGCAGGCGGACGCGGTGGCGGGTGGGGCCCGGAAGGCTTGCGTGGTGGCGGCGGCGGTGCTGTTGGTGCTGCGCGTGCTGTTGCCTAGGTCGTAGCCGAAGGCGGCAGAGGGGTAGCCGCTGACCGGGAGCGTAGCACTGGTGCCAGTGGCAGCTGTGCACGAGGTGCCTGTTGCACAATCGGATAGGGTGCCGGCAGCCCCTGGCATGGTCCGTTGAGTCATCAATGTGTTGACGGCTACGCTGACGGCGCGCGCGTCCTGGCGTGCGTGGCTATGCAGCAGGTCGTGGGAGCAGCGGGGGCCCTGGAGGTAACCGCCCCTGGCCAGGTGTCTTAGGCCGCTGGGTGTGCTGGCTGGCCGGCGGGGATGGCACGAGTGGTGGCTGCTGGCGGGCAGATGGGGCTGAGCTGTGACGTTGGTGGCGGCCGGGGGGACGGAGGGTGGGTTGTGGAGCGGTGTGGGCTGCGCAGGCGATGGCGGTTGAGTGAGGCTCGCCATAAGTCCCAGCAGCTGCTGCTGGCCGCGTTGCATCTGATTGCATGCTAGGCATCTGTCAGAGGCGTCGGCTGCTGCAGTGGCGGGGAGCTGCTCGTGTGGGTGGCTGTCCCAGGGAGAACCTTCAGGCGGTCCCGACGGAGTGACTGGCACCAGCATGCTTTGCCGACACGACTCGACAAATGAAAAGAGCCCGCTGTGGTCCTTCGCGACGTCCGCAATTTGCAGGGTGCGACGACCAAAGTCCTCTTCCGATGTTCCGTCCTCAAGTCCGATGGCCACCGCCTGGCCCGTTTCAACAAGCGCCTCGATGTGTTGGTCCACATGGCTCTGGGTTGCAGGGTCGCCAAGGTCACCATTTGCGCCGGCCGGACTCGATTCAGTTGAGAGGCACTGAGCCGCACATGAGAGCCAGGGTAAGCAGCGCAGCATATGTAGAAGGTTATAGGAACTTGATTCTCTTCATCGGCAAGTACTGGGGCCCATGCATGGCGCTAGCGTTAAATGCGCGAAAACGGCAGCAGCTCAACTGTGCAGAGTACGCCCCGTTGTCGTGTCTGCACTATTCCCAAGCTGGAAATGGCTGCATGTCGATCTGCGTTGTAGCCTCTCAAAATTCGTGTGCTGCCGTAACGATCGAGGGACTGAGAAGGGGAATGGGACACTTGCAGGAGCGCATCCTACTGCGCAGCCGGTCATATAACGCTAATGGGTATTTCGGCAAGAATGTTAGGTTGCAGTCCCGCCTGTACCGTGACCCGCGCGTTCCGGAACTTCGTACTTTGCGGCTGAAGTTACGTGCAGCACTCCGAGGAAACCCCCTGAGCATCCATATCCATGAAGGCTTTTGCTAGTTCAGACGCACAGGACTGACCATGCTTTAGTCATGATAAAACCACCAGGCCTCCCCTGCACATATGCATAGCACGTTGCCGCGCATGGGATGTCCCAGGCTCCCAGACTGGAGGACACTGGACCCCACCAGCCTCAACCCCGGCTAGGCACCCCCAACCGGAACCTGTGCGTCTCCCGCAGACGCGCAGCCTTCCGAAAACGAACCACTAGCCACGGCGGGGTGCCTTGTGCCTGCCCTTGCGCCCCTTGACTCAGGCCGCTTGCGCCCGCCCCGTCGTTCTCCGCAGCTTCCCGGCCATCAGCAGCACCAGCAGCTGCACCCGACCTCGAGCGCTCTGGCGCCGCTCCGAGGCTGGGGTCCTCTCGCAGGCTGGGGTCCTCTCGCAGGCTGGCTGCGGGGCGGGGCAGGCCGTGCTCCCTGCGGGCGCGGAAACCGGCAGGCACGGCAAGACGGCAATGGCAAGAAGGCAGCAGTCAGCGAGACCAACCCTGGCACGGTGCGCAGCTCGGACCTTGAAACACAGTGAGTGGTCAGGCGGGCAAACCGTCAACCCCGCCTGTGCTTGGTAACCACCTTGTGATGCGCAGTTCGCCCGCATCACAAGGTGGTTACCAAGCACGGGCGGGGTTGAGGGTTGATACTGCTTGCAAGTCGCACAACTTGCTGCAAAGGCATCTGTGCCACGTGCCTGCTTAACCCACAATCAGGGCTAGTCGGCCCCTATCCACCGGTGGCACGCGGTGCCTACCGGTGCTACCCAGTGGCAGCACGTAGTACAACTAACCTGTGCAATGTTGCGGTACTACGCACCTGTACAGCGTCACGGTGCGGCCCTTGGTGTTAATGATGGCGCAGTCCAGCGCGTTCTCCGCCACCCACGCCACGAAGCCCAGCTCCAGCGTGCAGTTGGGCAGCAGGTACACCTGGCGGTTGGATAGTAGTTGTGTGGGGCAAAGTATGGTTGAGTACGGCTGGCAGCTGCAGAGAAGAGGGTGCAAGCAGCAGGCGGCGCCGCTGGCAGGGGGCGCGTGATTCAGCGCTGCTGCCCGCGAAGGGCTGGTGGTGCTATCTGGTAAGGATCTCAAGGATCCCACCGCCACCCCCTACCGGTACTCCGCGCCTAGGCCACATTCTCTTGTGGACGCTTGCCGTTGCGCTGCGCGCCGCACCGACACCCACGACCCCACCCAGAGCCCGGAGCAGCTGCTGCCGCCCCAACCCCCTCAGCAGGACCCCTGCCCCAATGCCAACCCTTGGCCATGCTGCCCCAAGCAGGAAACGCCCCGGTCAGTTGACCAATCAGAGGAGCCAGAATATCTGCCGCAAGACGCGCTCAACGAGCACAACATACCGGTAGCGACAGTTAACCCACACCCACGCCCACGCGCACCCGCAGCAGCTGGTGCCTCTCCAGCAGGTCCCCCGCCTGCGCCAGCAGCCGCCTGGTCAGCCCCTGCCGCCCCACCGGCAGCCGCACCAGCTGCCCGCCCGCCGCCATCTCCTCCGCCCGCCGCCACAGCTGCCGGGATTCCCTTGGGCTCAGCGCCGGCTGCTGGCGCTTCGGGGGCGGGACCATGGGGATACGCTCCTGCTCCTCCTCACCCTCCTCCGGAACATCAGCCTCCCCCCCTGATGCTGCCGCCTCCCTGGCGTGCCCTGGGCGGTCAGGCTCGAGGCCAACGTCCCGCCCTGCTCCCGTGTCGTCTGTCCAAGCAACTTGTTGTGGCTGTTGCCGCTGCTGCTGCGCTGGCGGGGGTGCTGCCGCTGCGGGGACGAAGCCGGACGAGGGCGGCTGTCGCTGCGCAGAGGCGCGGGGCTGGGGGCCGGCTGTTGACAGCCTGGCGCGGACGGGGCGGCCCACCTGGTCGGGGAGCAACGACATGATATGGCGGTGGCCAAGAATGCGAGCTTACTGTAATCAGTACGCGGCCAGGGCACACTACACATGGCAAGACCGTTTGCTGCTACGGCAATGTCCCGGACTGCAAGCGGTGTCCGCTCAGCGTGTACCGGTTGTACCACCAGGAGCCCTAGCAGCGTTCCCCTGACGCCTTAACACTGTTAGGATTTGGGTTCTCCTGACGCCTTAACACTTTTAGGATTTGGGTTCTCCTGACGCCGTTGCACTTTACGCGGTGCCCAGCAGGTCAGCCCCTTATACACCTCACCTGCACGAAGCTAATCTCCTCCTCTGGGGAAGCCCCCGGCAGCCCCGGAACCGCCTCCGCTGCAGCAGGCTCTGCGGGCGGCCGCGCAGCACCCCCCGCCCGGCGAGACCCTGCTGCCCCGTCCCCTTGGCTCCCAGCCGACACCCTGTCGGCCTTGGCTGCACTACCGCCGCTGCTGCTGCCGCTGCTGCTGCTCACAGCGCGTCTCCACCCCGGCAAGGCCACTGCCCACCCGGCGCCGTGGTGATGCTCCATGACCTGGGTGCAGGCTGGGTTGCACGCCGCCAGGACCCAGTTACGGCGGTGGTCCATGCCACCGCCCCTGCTTAGACTGCTGCTGCTGCTGCTCGTGCTGCTGCAAGCGCCAGTGCTGAAGCTTCCAAAAGCGCCTGTGGATTTGCCCGGGGCACAGGGTTCTGGGGCGTGCAGAATGCCGTCGAGGCGACGAGTATGGCTGTACTCATGCGTGCTGTGCTGTCGCCCCGGGTCGTGCGCCGACGTGGGTTGCTGGTAGGTACCGCTGCTGTGGCTGGGGTTGCTGGTAACGTGCATGCAGCAGCTGCTGCTGGTGTCGGTGCTGTCGCAGATGCTGCCGCGGCTGGTCTGACCTCTTGCGTCGCCGTTGGTTTGTGGCCATGGTTGGCTAGGGGTGCGAGGGCGGTGCCCCAGTGTACCGGGTTGGCAGGGCCAAGCGCACGCAGCGCTCAAGGGCTGCGCGCATGGCGCCGATGCGTAGCCAGCGTCTGTAAGCAGTTTTGTACAGGTAGATGTGGTTGGTTGTAAGAGGGACTCTGCGGCCACCCGCAGGACGGTGTCGATTGGAAAGCGGGCCCCAGCGCCCACAAGGGCGCGACTGAGGGCGGGTACCGTGTTTGTCATTGCATACTTTGACTACTGATGTAGGAGCCTTTCCTGCCAGTGATGTCAGGAGGTCAATGATCCATGCGACAGTTGAAGGTTCCAACCACATTGCCGTCTGTTTTCCGCATGCAGGTTATCGAGCGGTGACGACTTCACTCCTCCAGTGCTTACATACACAGTAGCAGAGGATTAGAACATGACACTGGCGCCTCACTTGCAGTCGTAGTTCGGGACAGGTCGCGATGCAGGCTACGGCGCCCTCTGCGCTGCAGGTCTTCCTGCGTGCTGCCACGAACTTGCATTCTGCAACCCTAGCTCTCAGCGGAGGAGGTGCCGGTAGGCGTCCAGTAGCTTTCCTCACACGCCGCAACACCCCAGCGGCCCCACCTAACGTGCCTGGCACCCACTATCCTCTGCCCGCAGGAGCGCTGCCATGGCAGCGGGTGCATCCTAAACCAGGGCTACTCCTGCTACTGCGTTCACCAGATGCAGCGTCGGCGCCTCACGCAGCAGCTTGGGGTTCGTGGGCTGGGGCACGGGGACTAACGGGGCTGCGCCAGACGCAGCACATCACCTCCCATACCGGCAGCTCACGGCCGTACAGTCAGCCAACAAAAGCTGGGCCTCAGGCGAGCGGAAGCAACGCCAGCGCTGCCAGCAGCAGCAACAGAAACACGGCCAGGGCGGGCGGTGGCGAACGCGGGAACACAGGCGCTGACAGGTCGGGCAGAGCTGCCGCCGGTGCTGCTTCGGCCGGTGCAGCCAAGCAGCAAGGAGGAGGCGGTGGGGCAAAAGGAGGTTACTGGCACAAACACAAGAAGCAAGGGTGGAACGGCCAGGGGGGCAAGGGCTGGGGAAACTCGAGCGAAGCCCCTCGGGCTGCCGAGCGGCGGGGGCCAGACAGCGGGAGTAAGGACCAGGGGGCAAGGAAAGAAGGGAGCGGGGAATCAGGGGCCCAGGAACGGGCAAAAATAGAGACGAAGGTACAGGTGCAAGCGAGCGGACGCAGCAGCGGCAGTAGCAGTAGCAGCAGCAGCAGCAGCAGCAGCACGGCTGGCGATGCAGGCAGTGTGGTGCGGCCGGAGGGCAATGGACAGGGTGGCGTCGCAACCGCTGGCCAACAATCTGATGCCGTGCAGGTGTGTGTCAAAGGATATGCAGAATGACTCGTGCTTTGTCACGTGGTGAGGCTTCAGGTGCAGGCGCCGTAGGACGGACTAACTCGCCTTTTGCGTCTAGTGTACATGACCACGTTCCGCTCTACAACTTCAAGGCTTTGTGTTTAGCCGGGTTAATTAGTGTACATGGAGTGAGCCACCAGGACCAAGGCTGGTTACTCCCTGCTGTCCTTTGGTTTACTTTACCTCGCGCACCATACCGCACTTCCCTGTACACCGCTCCTGAACGTCCGTGCAGCAGGTGGCGCCTGCGGTACCTGCAGTACAGCCGCGGGAGGTACTGCAGCGGGAGCAGTACACGCTGCGGCTGTACGACCTGCCGCAGCGCTGCCGTACGGCGGAGGAGGAGCGGTGCCTGGAGGCGGCGCTGGAGGTTGTGCGCAGGTGGGTACGCGTGCAGCATCGGAGCGTGTGCGCGCCGGGCTGGGTGGCTGGTCCAGGTGGATGCACAACGGATGCACACCGGTGGGTCCGGTGGCGCTGCTGGCGCCGCTGCTTTGCTCTCCATCGCGTGCATTAGCCCTCGGCGCTACTGCACACGTGTGCTCCACCACCAAGCGCAGGCTTGTTGCGACCACTGGAGTGCCGACCGAAGTGCCGTGCTTCCCTCCGTTACGTTACCTTTTTGTGCTGCAGGCTGCGACAGGGCAACCACTCGGCGCTCTTCGCCGGCGGCTGGGTGCGCGACCAATTCATGGGCCGCCCCTCGTACGACATAGACATCGCAACCAACGCCGATTGGTACAAGGTACTGCTCTTTTGTTGTACGGCGAATCCGTCAGAGCCCGATGGTGGGCCGCACGGCAGGCGATTCCAGGCCATCCCTGCGCCATGGTGCTAGCACCCTTCATTTCGCGGCCGTGGCATGACACGTACAGTACTGTACATACACTCCATGTAGCACGCTCCTCATGCATGGTGGCGGTCATGCCTGTCCCAGGCCAGCATTGTGCCAGGGCACCAGCACCGTCCGTGCAACCTGATATGACGCATGCTCCTACACCACTGTACACACACTCCATAGTACTTGCTTCGCCCTCTCCTTTCCTAGAACCTGCTTTGCTAAGTGCACTTGTTACCCCTCAACCGCACCGCTACACACTCCATGTAGCTCTCTCTCCATGCGTGGTGGCGGTTGTGCCTGGCCCGCAGGTCATGCAGCTGTTCGGAGGAGGGGCAGGAGCAGCAGCGGGCGCAGGCGCAGGGGGCGCGGGCGGCGCAGCACCGCTGTCCTCGGGCAGGTGCCGCTACAAGGGCGGCACCACGGTGGACGTCAGCGTGGGCTACCACACGTTCGAGGTGACCAGCTTCAGGGGAGGCACGCGGGACCCTGGCGAGGAGGCCGAGTGGCGGGACGCAGGTGCGGGGCGTGGTGTGTGGGTGGGCGGATTGTGCTGCAGCACAGGAGAGGCAGGCTTGGGGGATGGCCGGCATGCAGGGAGTGCAGTAGCTGCGCCGTGTGCAGTACAGCTGGGGTGTCGACTGCCGCACACCACCGGCACCCTGCATGGTGTGAGGTCGGGGCCCGCATGTCCGTAACTCGACTGGGCCAAAGGCGTGCGTCTTTTGTCCTCTCACCGTGCCCTGCAGCCCTGCGCGACTTCACCATTAACGCTCTCTTCTTCGAGCCCGAGCTGCCGCCAGCAGCTGTGGCCAGCGCGACACCTCAACAACAGCAGCAGCAGCAGCAGGAGAGGCCGCCAGGGCAGCAGGCACAGCCAACACCCAGCGGCGCTGCAGCAGCACCAACAGCAGCAACAACAAGCAGTGCCCAGCTGCCGTCGACGACCCACGCCGCGACCGAGGAGCCATCGGCGCATGCTGCCGCACCCGCACTCGCGCCTGCACCTGAAGCTTGCGCAGCATCCGCAGCGTCCACTTCACCTCCACAAGCAGAGCCACCGCGAGCACCAGTACCTGCCCCACATGCGGACCCACAGTCCTTGCAGTCACCGCAAGCGCCTGCATCTGCACCAGCGGAAGCAGTGTCGGTGGCCCCACAGCCCCTGCAGTCATCGCAAGCAAGTGCGCCCACGCCTGCACCGGCGCCTCCACCGGCCGCCCCACAGCCCCTGCAGCTGCGTGGTGTGGTCAAGGACTACGTGGGCGGTGTGGAGGACCTGGGGCAGCGGATGCTGCGCGTGTACCCGCACTTCAGGCTGCTGGGCCACAGCCAGTCCAGCGTGGAGGTGCGTGCTGGATTTCGGAATACTCTCAATTCTGCTTGTTGTAGCGCTTTGCCTCTGCATGCCACTCAGTTTTACGCGCTTGCATATTGGCACCGTTTCGTGCACATTGTTGCAGCCTTCGGTTGTTGGTCTTGTAGCGACCTCATTCGCGTGCTGCGCCTGCATGACCGAGGGTCTGGGCCCGACCTCTGCTTCAAGCCACAGCACCAATGATCATGCCCCTGGCCCCTTACCCACGCGCCAGGCCGACCCCATCCGTGTGCTCCGTGCCGCCCGCATGGCCGAGGACCTGGGCCTCACCGTGCACCCCCACAGCGAGGCGCTCATTCGCAGGGCCGCGCCGCTAGTGCGGGTCAGCGGTAAGTTCCACCGCGGTGAGTCCCAGCGCGTTAGCGGTTAGAGTCGCCTGTATCATTGGCTGATGAACGCGCCAGCACACAACAGTGGCCTATAGCCAGCTGCGTATGAACGGGCGCAAGGCCTGAAGCAACCCCTTGCAGCACGCCTACGTTTGCTACTGCTTCCCTGCCTCCGCTTGCCCACTCTCTGAACCCCTTGCCCTGTGCCGCAGAGGCCGAGCTGGTTGACGCCGACAAGGCCCCCGGCAGCCGCCAGTACGTCACGCGCAGCCGTGTACTGCGCGAGCTGGCCAAGATGAACGACATGGATGTACGGCAAGTGGGCAGTACGGCAGGGGCGGCGGCGGCCGTACCGGCGGTGGCGGGCGCCTCGCAGGAGGAGCAGGGCGGCGGGGCGGCCGGTGTTGGTGGCAGCGGCGGCGGCAGCGGCGGCGGCAGTGTGCGGTTCGGGGCTGCGCTGGAGCGGTGCAGAAAGTGGGGCGCTCTGGAGGCGCTGCTGCCAACGTTGCAGCAGGTTTGTAAAAGCATGGCGGGTCGTAGCCTAAGCGGGTGCGCACTTTGCACTGCAGCCAATGGCGGGTTCTGCAACCCGTAGAGCCATTGGCCTGACCAGATCGTTGCCACGACCGTGTTTGTCGAATCCACCTTCCACCAACTGCTTCCGAGCCCCTGCCTGATCCCATGCCGACTACCTGGTCCGCGCCCCATCTTCCGCTGCTGCCCCCGCCCTCCTCAGGCGGGCCTACCCCAGGTGCTGACCGGCGTGTTCCCACGCCTGCCCGCCGCCCTGCCCATGGAGCTCAAGCTGGCGTGCCTGGTGGTGGGCCCCGGCCCGCTGCCCGCCATCATCCCGGCCGAGTACGACAACGTGAGTGGCCCGTACGACACGTGCCACGTGCCACTCGACGCACGCGCGCGCGCACGCGCACTGATTGCTTCACGTCGTGCTTGTTTCATGGCGCCATGCACTGGCCTCCATGTGGCACTTGCCGTACAGCAGCGGCCGCAGCAGTGGCAGCGCGCATGCGAACCGCTTCACTCGCAAGAACCCCCGCCGGCTGACCGTTGATCTGTGGACAGCCACCTGCCCATGCCACCTGCCCGTACACCTCCGTACAGGTGCGGCGGCTGACCGGCGAGGGGCAGCGCTACGCGCCGACGCCCTGGTCGACCATGCTGTGCAACCTGAGCGCGCTGATGCGGAACGACAAGATGGCCTTACGGCATAAGGACAAGTGGAGGGAGCTGCTGATGTGGCGGCAGTCAGGTGGGGGGCCGGGCCGCGGGGCAGCAAGTACCGGTAGACTAGGGTGGACTGGGGTGGACTGTTTGCTTGTAGGGCGCTACTGGCGAGGCGGCAGGGCGGTGGGCGGCGGGGCGCTGGAGTTGGAAGTAGGAACGGGTGCAGGCCTGCCTGCGAGCGGGAGGGGCCGGGTGGGGTGAGCATTTGGTGGTTGCAGTCTTGCAATGGGGCAGCGGTGGCCAGCTGTCGTAGGCTGAAGTCGGCAGCACAGCGTGCGCCTATGTTCTTGCAGCGTGGAGGGAGTCAGGGAACGGACACCTTCCGCCGTCACGCTGCGTTGATAGTCCGATGTACATGACGGGGTGCGCTTACTGGCTTCCCTTTGCCTTTCTCTGTCCAACAGATCTGGTGGTTCAGGCCTTCGGTGCCTTCGTGCCCCCCAAGGCGCTGCCCGGGCTGCACGAGCTGGTGGAGACACACAGGGCCGTACTCCTGCAGGACAAGCAGCAGCAACAGCAGCAGGAGCAACCGAGCCAACAGCAGCGGCAGCAGCAGGTCGGGAGGCAGCAGCAGCAGCAGCAGCGGTACAAGGTTGGCACTAGGGATGGAAGCAGGCAGTAGGCAGGTGTAGAACGTTGGGTACCGGTTTGTTTGTGTGCTGTGGGATGGTGCGTGCGGTGCATGCAGGGCGCGCGGTGCATGGGGTTCTCTGCGTGGAGCGCGAGGAAATGGCGTTGAAAGAGATTGCTTGCGGAAGTCATTGACAAGGTGTGCAGGGGGGGAGGGGCGCAGCTCGCCGTCGTGATTGTGCTCGTTAGCTGCGTAGGCGTAATCGGAGTCGACACTCTGTGCTCCTTAGTCAGGTTGTCCAGGTACCATAATAAGTTTGGTGCGTGTGCCATTAGGATTGGTCGAGTGCCTGGTCTTTGGGGTGATGAGCAAATGACGTGTGGCGGCTTCTGTGCATGTTACGAGTGGGGGAGGGGTGATCACCCATGCGCGTGTGAGCCTGGGATGGCGTGTGACATGTTGCGTAGCACCTCCCGCGGTGCGCTTAACAGCTGGCTGGGGGCCGGGGTCGGCGGCTTCGTGCTGTGCGGACACTAAGGCGGTTCTCGGTTTCGTAGCTCCATGGTGCGCGTACCGGTGGGCAATATGCAAGGTGTGTGTACCGCGGAAGGGCTGTCCTGTAAACACAGTGAGGGCAGAGCCAAACCCGGTGTCCCAGGTGTGTAAGCCAGCGGGACTGTCGTGCGTACAACTGCAATGACCCGGGCCCTGCGGAGACGGCGTGCTAGGGCACCGAGGGCAGTTTGTTCGTGCCTTGCGTTGTACCGTTGCGTCGTGCGTACGGGCAGCTTCCGTCATGCCGTTACTCATGCTGCCAACGCAGCGGCTCGGTTTACTGAACTTGTTTGTGAGCGCATGTTTGACATCCTATCAGTTAGGTCGTATAGCCCCTGACCGGCAAGCTACACCCTCAATTCGACCCCACAACAGTCGATTTGTTTGCCTCCGGCTTGCTCTCCGCCTTGTTGCCCAACTTGAGGCGTCGGCTTCTCCTGTATACACCCTTGCTAGCTAGGGGACAGATGACTCGCTCCGCGCTGAGTTCACTCGTGCTAGGCATGTTGCTGGTGGGCGCGACCGCGCGGTCTACGCCTGGAAACCCCCACGACCCCGAGTCCCGGAAGCGTATTGTGGTCAGTAAATTGCTCGTCGCACATACCAGCGGAGGGTTGCAGCTTTGGCGGTGTCGAACACAGCTGCAGCCAAGGAGGGACTGAAGGCATAGCGGCACTTTGGACTCATTTGTAAATCATGCGGTCAGTCCAATTGGCGCAAATGGCGCTCGCCTGCGCAGGTGCTGGATCCAGACGCGAAAATTTACCTTTACCAAGGTTTTTTATCACCAGGCAAGCCGTGCAATGCACAACGTCAAATGCGGCACTCGCAGCATGTATGGGACATAGCCGACGCGAAGGGTGAATGTGAGACTGTTGCACTCGATCCCTTGCATGCGACGCCACAGACACGTTCCGCCTCTGGCCTGCAACTAGGTGTACCATCTGTTTATGCAGAGGAATGCGATTACTTGAGGATGAAGGCGGAGAAGCGTCTTGAGCGGAGCGGCGTGGTAGACACGGCCACTGGCGCCCCAGTGGTCAGCGACATCCGCACCAGCGATGGGATGTTCTTTGACCGTGGCGAGGACGCCATCATTGAGGGTGGGTGCGTACATTTGGAGCACAAGGCTGCATCACATTGTTGCACTCCACCCCTGCCCAACCCCACGCCCTTCTTTGTCCCCTGTGCCTGCCGCACATGCACCCCTACTTGCACCCACCTGGTTACACCATGCAACTGCTTTGCTGGTGCGCAGCTGTCGAGCAGCGCCTCGCCGACTGGACCATGACGCCTATCTGGAACGGGGAGGGCCTGCAGGTGCTGCGCTACCGCAAGGAGCAGAAGTACGACTCCCATGTGAGTATTACCAACGTGTGAAGCACACAACGTACGCAAACTGAATGGCTACACACGGCGCTGTGGCACCGGCGTGGTAACATTGGCTTGGGTGGCACAGGGTAATTGCCATAAAGCGATGCGTTATGGAAACGCACCTGCCTTCTCTGCTGTTCCTGCCCACTGAGACGCGCTTCCCTCCATGCCTGCTCCTTCCCCTTCCCCCCTGCAGTGGGGTAAGTTGGTTGTGCAGTGGCTGGGCGGAGGCAGCTGCTGTTGTACGGCTCTGTGTGGCGCAAAGCGCAGAGCAGTGCAACAGCAAGGGGACGGGTAGGCGCGGATGGGCGGCTGCAGATGGCCTCCACAGCTGCATGAGGCGGCGCCATGATAGGGAGCCCAGCAGCCCTCTAGCGCAACGGGGTGCTGCTGAACCGGAGGCCAGGCCACCGCAGAACCGGCGCCATGCAGGTTGCCACGCACGAGGCCAATGCAACAGCAAGCTCGGCGAGGCTGCCTGGGCGGGGCCAGGCGGGGCCGGGCGGAATGACACTGCACGTGCCTGGAGCCAGCGTTTGGACGATCAGCCAGCGCACGTGTGTCTGCCTTGGTGGCATCGCCTAGCGGGGCCCATGAACACGAGAAGCTGACCCTTCTGGCCTGACATGCACGGGAGGCCTGTTCCTAGCCTGTTGCTGATACCTGATCTTCCGCATCCCCCTTTGCCCCACTCTTGACGTTTGGCGCACCGACCTTGGCGAACTTCGGCAGACTACTTCTTCCACAAGGTAGGGTGGTGGGCGCCTGTGCCGCTTGGATCTTGGATTCGGGGCTGAACTGAATGCGCGCCGGTGGCACAATGGTTGGCCAGCGCCAGTGCACAGTTGCGCCGTAGCCGGTGCCGTTCACGCACGAAGGCCTCGTGTAGCCGGACGGGGAGCTTGGTTGCTACCGGTACCTGCCTTACGGCATCTCGCCCCCTGGCGTCAAAGGCCTGCTGGTGCTGCTTGCTCACGTGCTGCAGGAGGGCGGCGACAACGGCGGCAACCGCTGGTCCACGGTGCTCATGTACCTGACTGACACGGAGGCAAGTGGGGTGCGACGGGGTGCATGGCACCGGTGCACACAACCCCTGGTCGATTCCGTGCCACGCGTGCCCACTAGCGTGAGGGCGGGCAGCCCTGGGTGCCCTTCGGGTCATGCCGCTGTCTATGCATGCCTTCTCATGGGACCTGGGAATGAAGCTGAGCGCTTCTGCGTTGCTGGCTCTGAGGGCTGGGTCAAAGGTCAGGCCACGGTCAGGTTCTCCGTTGCAGCCTAACGCTTGTCCCCTGTGCCGGTGTGTACTGCCCACCCCTTTGAGCGCTGTCCGCTCCGCGCTCCACTAGCCTATCGCATACGGGCTTCTTGCTGAGAGTGCTGCTGCTGCTGCCTTGGCCGCTTGCCTACCGTGCAGGAGGGCGGCGAGACCGTGTTCCCCAAGATCCCCGCCCCCAACGGCATCAACGTGGGCTTCTCGGACTGCGCCAAGTACAATCTGGCCGCGCGCCCGCGCAAGGGGGACGGTAGGTCCTCAGGGACGCGGAGGGCGGGGTGCCGTCTAACAGGATGCGCCAGCGCGCGTGCCCCAGTCTACGCGCCACTTCCAAGTGCCTACTTCGGCTGCCTCGCAAACCCCTAGAAATTGCTCGTGTACCCTGCCCTCGTCTTGATGCCCCCCTGATTGTGTCCTGCTGTTGCGACCTTGACGTACCAGTAAACACCACGTGCCCCTGTGCGACCCCGTGCCCCCATGCAGCCCTGTTGTTCCACTCCATGAAGCTGTGCCCTGTGCGTACATTGTGTGCCCCCGTGGCCCCACGCAGCCCTGCTGTTCCACTCCATGAAGCCCGGCGGCGAGCTGGAGGAGCGCTCCATGCACGGCGCCTGCCCCGTCATCAAGGGAGAGAAGTTCTCCATGACCAAGTGAGGAGAGGGGCGGGGGGACACAGCATAGGCGATCGGGAGTCCAGGCGCCCAGCTGGGACCATGCGTAGGGCTGGAAGCAGCCATGTCTGCCCTTTGGCGTTGTACTTGCCCCGGTGCCCAAGGCCAACAGCACCCACAGGACTTCAACCGAGAAGGCAAATGACGACCACCCTGACACATCGACCGCCGTATCGGTATCCTGCCTGACTTGTACACGCCTTACTCCCCGCTCTTCTGTTTTTTATGCCCCCTCCACTTTGCTCCCGCTGTGGATCTGGCACCGCTCACTGCTTCGCGGTACCCCTCCCGCCTCCCTCTTGCCCCCAGGTGGATCCACGCCAGCCAGTACGTCATGAACGACGCCTACGACCAGAAGGCAGCGGAGTACCGCGCGCGCCTGGGCAGGGGGCCGCTGGGCGGGCCGCACGCCGGGGAGCTGTGAGCTGTGAGCCAGTGACAGAAGGAGACTAGGTGATGGTCCAGTGACATGGGGGGAGGCTTCCTGGGGGGTGGAGGGCCGCTGGGGCCTTGGGGTCTGGGCCGCACGCCGGGGATCTGTGAGCACTGCACGGCCTGGTCTCTTGCCCACTTTGGTGACAACTGGGGAACTCTGAGATCTGTCAGTGTTACTGGATCTGTGTGGTCTTATGAGACGAGGGTAGGCAATAATCCGGGAATGGAGTTTCGCTGGGGGAGCGGGGACCAGGCCGCACGGTCTGGTCAAGTGACAGCAGAGGCGGCTGTCCGGGGGGTGGAGCGCGGCTGGGGCCTTTGGGTTGCAGGCATGCGGCCGCGCTGTGGGGCAGGTGCTCGGCAGCCCGGGGAGTCTGCTGGCCGCCGCGTGCCAAACGGAGTGCTGAGTGGTCTTGTCTTGGGAGATGGGACTGGTATGGGAGTCGAAGAGCTGCGCTAATACACGCTGTTGGGGGACTGGGTACTGTGTGGTGCAGGAGAGCCAGGAAGCTTGGCGCTATCGTAATTCATGGTGGTTGCACGGTGATATGGCGGCAGCAGGCCGTCTGTGATTAAGCGCCCAGGGTCATGAAGAGTCCACCAGGCAGGCAACCATGGTCGACCTTCGTACGTGCGTGTGAACACTTCCCATTGGGTACAAAGCGACCAAATGAAACGGCAAGCATGACGAACAGGTGCGTGGCTGCACCCATCACGGTACCACTGTAAACACAAAAAATAGAAGGGTGCCATTGTCTTGTTGCTGCAAGACCGCTGCACTAGCACGCCCACCAGCAGGCACCCTGGAACTGTGCCGAACTGCGAATTGCTCGCCACCGTTCAGTGCTACTCATCCTGCCGCCGCTCAGATCCTTGCACGCTAGGCCATTACTTCTTCTTGTCCTGCAGCGGAGTTGGGAAAAAACGTGACGGGCAGTTGGGGTTGCACGAAGGCCGTGCACTGGCTTAAATGTCACACAAATGCCAGTGCTTCCTCCATGAGCTGTTCGTCCGGTGGCGGCACGCCGCACTTGCACGTGTACAAACAACAGCGAACCTGCACCGCAAGGGCCGTAACGCGAGCCTACATCCTCTGGCTGGCATGCGGTCGTACTGGGATGGGTGGGTGGTAGGTGTGCCCAGGACATCCCATTCCCGACTGACCCGCACGTATCTGTCCGCTTCTAGGAGGTGTAGGTTGTGTAGTGCGCGAATAGCCCTGCGCAGTAACGAAGGCCAGAGCTCTGTCACAGACGCCCAATAAGGGTGCTTCAGTAGGGCCCTTCCGTGCAGCTTTGCTACGTGCTGGTGGTACGTTGCCAGATCCCAGCGACCCACGGACCGCCGCCCTGTGCAGGGTGGGAGCCAACAGCCCACTTTCCACTTACGCCTCCTTCTGCTCCTTGATCTGCAGGGCCGGAACGTTACGTGTAAGCCACCTCAATGCATTCAGGGAGGCGATGGAGCCTTCTGCCGAAGAACGGTCATGGGCCCCGGACCAGGCCCAGTTGCCCCCTACCTTGTCGTCATCCACCTCGTCCTTGTTTGCTTTAAACTGCTGCCGTACTTGAGCTATTAGAACGCCTTCATTCCCTTGCTGGCATGCAGTTCAGCACAGCGCGAAGTGTAAGCGCTGTGCTCAGCTGCTGATGTGCTGGAACACCATCGCGGAGGGGCAGAACGCACAGCGCGCACTCACTCTTCTCCCAAAGTACTTCGCCATGAGTAGGCAATCTTTGTAGAGCTGCAGAGAAAGCCACTAGATCAGTGCCGATGCAGCCTAGGCAAAGTAGCTCGTTGCGCTTGGTTGTGCCGTGCCAACCTTCTTGACGGAAACCTCACGAAATATCTTGTCCATCTTTATTCGTATTAGTGCAAGCTATACGGGTGTCGTCTTCGCAGGAGGGGAGTCAATTTGGGCGACCTGCGTACGGCAGGTCCCAAGCTGACGCCTGCGGCAGTCTGAGCGTGACAGCCAGAACGGCTGCCCAATGCGGTTACCCCTTACGGGTACTCGTGTGGGACACTACAACGTAGGCGGAGCTTTCCCCACTGCAGGAGGCGCTCCCCTTCCGCCTTTGCAATTGAACAGTAAGGGTACTGCCGCCTGTTAGACCTGAGACGGCATCAGGACGGCGTGCACGGCCAACCCTGGTGCGGTGGTGGCCATGGCCAACTGATGTCATGACACAGCCCTTCCCCATCCCCGCTACCGCACAGTACCATTGGGCACCACTCAGCCCGTCAAAAGGGCCAGGCCAAAATACATTCGTGTGAACATACGCTGGTAGAGCATAAGCAGCAAGGACAACAAGAAAGTCACACCGCCCAGGGAACAAGCGACACGGGAGCGCTACACCAGTGAATCTCAGGTCTGAAGCAGTACACAGGCGTGCCTGGCTCAGCCCAGGGCGACCCCCAGGACGAGCACAGCGCCTCCCCTTCATGAACTCGCGCAGTACACCGCCCTGCCTGATCGGGACGCAAGCCATGAGCAAACGACCGCAACATGCCCTGGGCTATGAACGTACCGCAGCGTGGGCAAAGCCGTCACGCGCAACCTTCCCGGTGGGAACATAGGTGCAGGCCTAGGGGATACATATACACCGCGCATCGGCCATGCCATGCACAGCAGCGCAGCTCCACCTATGCACAGGCGGGCCTCCCCACCCTGCAACCGCACTACGAAGCCAATGACGCCTGCAGCCCCTGATCCACAGTGGAGCAACGCTCCGTGGCCCCGACAAACAGCAGACCGTGCAGTCCTATCCGTGGGCCAACCAGTAGGCCCCCCCCCCAGGGCTCTCCCGACCGTGCCCGCGCCGACGGCTGCAGGAACATCCCACGTGGCAAAAACAGCGTCCGCGTGGAGGCGTGGGCCTCTCGAGGTGGCCGTACCGCTCGCTCACCGCCTGCACTCAGTAGCAGATCATCAGGGTGGCACAGTGAGCCCCTGGCCAGCACGGCAACACGCCATTCATGCAATTGCAATGCGCACATTTAGCCTCCTAACGAGCAAAAGGATCCGACCAGCCTGGATCGAACAGGCGACCTAAGGATAATCTGATGAACCGTTACAGTCCTTCGCTCTTCCAGCTGAGCTATGGTCGGCGGCTTGCACGAAGGGAAATCCGGCAGTACCAGAGGGAGAACGCATCCTCGGAGGAGCCGTCCTCCAGCGCTTCGTTTGCGAAGAGCACGAGCGGCCCATATGCCCTCGACACGCGACTCACTTCTGCTGCGACGGTCCTGCAACGCCACAAATCCAGCTGACGAGGGAGGTGGGGCTGGTTGTCACCTGTCATGGGGCTTGGTTGCATACTCGCCAGTGAGCTGGAATGGCGCAGCAGCTTCTGCGGGGGCGGAGCGTCAATAAATGCTTGTGCGTATGTGCGTGGGGGAGAGGCGGGGCTGTCCCGGATGACGGGGGATGCCAGGAACCCAGGCTACGTATTGCAAGCCAGCCTGGTGCACCCTGCTGTCGTAGACAGTGTGCATTGCAGAGTGCTACTGTGCAAGTTGCCATTTCTGCTTTTCACTGCTGCCTGCCTTCAGGCATGACCACCCCTCAGACCACACTCCCAGGGGGGCTCCCAAGGGGGTCTCAAATGGGGCCTCTCGGCCTCGACACTTACAGCGGCGTCGTCGCGCCCGGAAACACCATGGCTGCGAACGAGGTGACTCGGTGAAATGATACCTTTATTGCACTGTATGAACCTCGCACATGGGTGCCGCTTCTGGTTTGTTATTGTAAAGGATTGCTGGCGTCGAACCAAGAGGGGCTGCTCTTCAGTGCACTGTGCTCATCATTGTCATATCTGTGCATACATGCTGCAGACCTAACCTCTGGACAACGTGGGCAAACGCAAGACCTTCGCCGGGGCGACCATGTCGTCTGTGTGCGGGAAGGCCCTTTCGACCAGGGTTTCAGAGATCCCCTCCACAAGGCGCGCCGAAGCCTGGCTCCACATGAGCGAGCCGGCGAACTGCATGCTAGTCATACCATACGTTTGCAGCAAAGCTCAAGTCCGGAAGACCTCCATCAGCTGATTTGGATGGTCGAAGCAGTCGTTTCGGCTTCTTCGCATCCAGCACATGGGCTCGCTTAAATAAGTAACTGCATCATACATGAGCAAAAAAAGTATGGTTGCATGTCGTGAAGGAGAGCTTTCCTGGTCCTGAAGGAGAGCTTTCCGCCGTACCAGCGCTCTTCGTCTTCTCATGCCAGCCCTGTCTGCTCATGCTCATGCCGCACAGCAGACAGAGCGCCCAGGCCGCCAGCACCAGGTGCACATCAACTGGACGCAGGGCCTCCCTGCACATCCTGCGGCGTTACACACTTTGCAACCAGTGTACCGTACACGCCAACCTTGTACACATGCGCAGACATGCTGCCCTTCTGCCTCCCACCAGCAGTGAGCCCTAGACCCAGGTTGGACACAAGCACGCAGAGTGTCTAGGCAGGAAGGCACTGGGCAGCTCCAGAGGCATGTGGGAGGAGTGCAACCTGGTGCAGTGCTCTACCTGCACCTTGGCACACGCGAAAGCCTTGTGCATACCTCGTGCGCAGCACCTCCAGGTGGGAACCAGTGTCACGGTCCAGCATAGTGCAGAGGTGCGTTTCATGTGCCTAGTGGCCACTAAACACCAAAGGCTTTGAGCCGGCACCTCTGCCGAGCTCCTCTACACCCGCGCCTACGGCGCACGCTAAGCCCCCTGCCGCCAAGGGCCCTACCACCATAGACGCAGGTCCCCTTCTCGCAGAGGACAGCACCCTGGAGGAGGAGCTGTTCCGGGACTTGTCCGTCCTGTTCGGCCGCCTGGCCACGCGTGCAAGGCCACGCCGCGCCGCGGCCACCAACGAGAGCGGCGCCGCCCCCAAGGCCGCCGCCGCTACAAGCTCGACTGGGTCCGAGGACACCCTCGTGGTCCTCAACGACCTGCCGCCCCTACCCGAGGGCTTCACCCCCATCACGTCCATGTCGGCAGCGGCCCGCTCCGCCGCCTACAGGATCAGCCCGGCTGCGACTGCCTATGCCCGCCGGAGGGTCGACACCTTCTACTACCCGTCCGAGGCCATCCACCTCGTCTCCGACAGGGGAGTAACCGGGTCGGGCACGGTGATCATGCGGGACATGGCAGCT
>VFQN01001801.1_pt1 | contig 34771 bp, 55 predicted proteins | sample 3512371 | NCBI WGS metagenome assembly VFQN01 (sample SAMN10412370, study PRJNA504923) | tailings metagenome | isolation source: Replicate 2 from Balatoc abandoned mine | place: Philippines: Itogon, Benguet | collected 2017-08-28 | reverse complement strand
GCGGGTTGCTGACAAGCCGCATGAGGCTGGGGCCGCCCGCGCCGTCCTTGCCCCGCCCGCCCCGCCCCCCGGGGCCCCTGCCCTCCCCTCCTCCCTCCAGCAGCCCTCCCCGCTCCCCCTCCGCCTCCAAGTCAAACTGCGCCTTACGGCCGTACGGTCCAGGCTTGGGCTCCCCTAGCACCGTGGTCTCCCCTGCATAACAACCCAGGAGCAGTAGCGAGCGTGACGCCAATGCCGTACGGCCACGAACCCGCACTTGTGCAGCTGGTCATGCAGGGGTCAACGGAGTACCGCTTGGTGTCAGGCCTGCCCTCGTTGCGATGTGTGCTTACCTGTCCGTTTGCACCAGTAGTATAGAAGGCCCGTCTTCTTGTCCACGACTTCCACCCACGTGTCTGGTGGTGCGGCGAGGAAGGGGTTGCAGTTTGTAAACCGCAGGGCAGGGGTAGCTAACATGGCGCTCTGGGGCAGTTCCTTGGGGTGGTGGTAAGGTGGCGGTGGTAAGGTGGCAACATGTAGGTGGCAACATGCATGCAGCATGCTGCATGCACACAGCTGCAGGGCGCTTGCCCAAGGCAACACACACACCTGGCTTGGGCGCGCCTGGCACTGTGGTTTCGCCTGAGGGCGGAACAGGGAGGAGGCACACACAGCAGACGACCCAGTCCTGTAATCCTTTGCAACGCCGCTCAGGCGTCACGAGGCGTTGCCACTGCCTGCCTTTGCACGCGTACTTCCGCATGGGCATGTACGGCAGCTGAGCTGCACCACCCGGTACAACCTTAGCTATCCTGCCTGGTGCTCCCCCCTTGCATGTATGCGTGACCTACTACCTTACTTTTCATACCCTGGAGCCTCGTGCAGAGCCGTCAAGCCCCTCCGTGCCGTGACATGCCTAGGCATGTTTTGACCCAGCACCCCCTCGGCTCTCCCCACCTGTAAGTTGCGAGCGCCACGCCACCTGGCCGCTGCTGGGGTCCCGCACCTCGACCCACTCCTCCTCTAAGGACTTGTTTGGCTTGTTGGCCTCCGGCCCGCGCATCCATCCCAAGGCAGCTGGGGAGGGACCGGCGCCCTCGGCACTCTCGGGTTGCTTGCTCGCATCATCGTCTGCACTGTATGATCTTAGCAATAGATGTTGATAGCATGCTTTACAGCGTAATCCTGAACCTGGCCGTGCGGTTGCGAGCAGCAGGCGTGCGCATCGGCCCGAGAGTGAGTTCATCCCTGCCTCCGGTGTAAAAGTATAAGTATCTGCATATGATATGATGAGTTCTGATTTCAGTAGCGTCAGCGCTCGTCACACAGCGCTGCGCCTCTGCATTACGGCATGGGATGGTGGCATGCGGCACGGTCATACGTCAACGCCACGGGCAGACAAGTGACTAGCGGTGGTAAGGCTCCCGTTGCACTTCAGTCCCGCGTCCTCGCTAAGCTTGCTGCTTCCTCATGTGCGCCCAGGGCGAGCTGTACCTCTTGCAGCTTGACTGAGCTTGAGGCGTGCGGCCAAGCGGCACGTACGACAGATGCCTTCCAGCGGCGGTCTTTGCCTTGATCCTGGCCGCTGGCCCCGATCCATAGCCAACGACACTCAGGCAAAGTCTAGCGATCGCAAGAGACTACACGGCGACCACAGGCGTGGTCAAGCGCAGGGCTTGTGGGTGTGCTTCCAGGATGACGTTACACGTTACGGTAGCAGCTGCACCCTTACGGTGCAGCATCCGCCAGATACCGGCAGTGCTTGCACATGTGCCATACCCTCCTTCAGATGCCCCAGGATGCCCCTGCCTTGGCACCCGCGGCCGCAGAGCGCAGGCGAGCACAGACTCAGGGAGCTCCCCTGGCGCCGACCCCGTGTGCTGAACCCCGAGCACGGCCACGCCACGGTACGGTACCAGACATTCCGTACATCCCAACTGATCCCAACGGTCAGATATGCATCTGCAGGTGACGACCCTTGCATGGATTTTGCCGTCTCCAAAAGTCATCAGTGCGACATCGATCAGAAGCACCAGACTATTCAGGCGGCCAGGACCCATTGCAGGGCAGTAAGACACCGCCCGCCGATCAGCAATCGCACTGACGAGCAACATTGTGCAAGTCAGCGGCCCGGCGCAAGCACCGGTACCCAACACCAACAAAGAGCAACGACCCTACGGCAAACGAGCATATGCACCTTCATGGCCTCTCAACTGCAAATGCCTAGGCTGCCCGTACCCTGCATGCACCGTGTGCACACTTGTGCATGCGCGGAAGCAGCTGCCCTAAGAGCAGTTGCCAAGTTCGCACGTAATGGCATCCTATGTCATGCAATGCCACAGCAACCAGGGCACCCTATGTCATGCAATGCCACAGCAACCAGGGCTCGCGATCAGCGCTATCCATCCTCACAAGCAGCGGCAGCTCGCCGCCAGCCAGCACCACCCTTGTCAGGACCCTGCGAACGGCGCCGCCTGCCCATGTCACGTGGTCAAAGTGCTCGTGTTCCCAATACAGTGCAACAGTGCCGGATTTGCAACAGATACGGTAGCCAGCAAGACACAATACTGTCGTTCCTGCGCGGTTGGCCCTGCATGCCTGCCTCTGCTATATCCCGTGCCAGACGCACGTGGCCGACAGCACACGACGTGTCAGCCACGTGCCTCCACGTGTCCCTCGACACGCAGCTGTGGAGACGCGCAAGGTGGCGCGCCGTGAACCCAGGGCAGCAGCATCCATCGCGTTGGTCCATGCTTCGACATCACTACTCGTTCTTCCACAAAAACTCCGAAGAAGCTCCTCGCCAAAAATGGACTTCCACTACAGGGCTTGTACCACTCCCAAGCACCCGGTCTGGGCTGCCTCCTACATTTATGCCGTCGTGGCCCTACACTCAATCCACCCCCAGTCCCCTAGCACATATGCATATGCGTCCTCAACCTGCCGCCCCCGAGCAGTGGGGCCGCCTCTCCTGCTGCAGTTGCCCTCCAACACGCGCAGCCTCCACACGCACCACGCCCCAAACCTTTGCTACGCGGTCTCGAGCCTCCCTACGCCCCGATGACCGACCCGTGGGACGGCAAGCGTTCCGGGCGCAATGCCAAAACTGCGTGCATTGGGCCGCCCAACCCCACGGGGCCCTGCTCCTCCATCCGTCCCGACTTCCACTCAACAGTGGAGCCTGGCATTCTTGGCCCCTCGCAGCAGCCTGCTCTACTGCTGCTACTGCTGTCGCTGCTGCTGCTGCTGGTGACAACGGAGACCACCAGAGCCCCGTGGCGCCCTGCTCTGCCGCCCGTCCCGCGCTCTCCTCCCACTACTCACTGGGAACCCGATGCCCCCTGCCCCTCGCTGCTGCCGCCCGCCCCTGACCCCGCTGTCCCTGCCGGCGGCGACGCCCCTGCCGGCGCGGTGCCCCCACACGACTGCGGCAGCGCCAGCCCCGCGTTGGCGCGCACGGCCAGGCCCAGGGCGCTCCAGTCCTTGGACGCCAGGCCGCAGGACTTGGCGGCCAGCAGGTGGTTGAACGCCACGTCGGCCTGTGGGTTGGTACGTGTGCTCGTCAACACTGTGCAGCTATAGCTAAGGCTGTAGTGCCCTGAGCTGTAGTGCACATCAGTACGCTTTGTTGTTGTGCACGGGCAGCTTGGCGGCCAGCAGGTGGCTGTGTGCCATGCCCGCCTGCGTGTTCATTCACGGTCACCTTGGTCCACAACTGGATGAACGCTAGGATAAAATGGTGCAGAAAGAGTGCACCGTCTGTGTGTGGTGTGGAGTGAAGTGGTGCCGAAACAATGCTTTGACCCATGGTCACTGTAGGGGCCTCACACGGGCCCAGTTATCGTGCCCTGCAGGCTGTGAGCGTGGGAACTGGCAATCAAAGGTTGCAACTGGCTAGGACAGCGAACCCACCAGTGGCAGGGGCATCTCGCTGTTCTCCGCCAGCTTGCGCATAAGGTTGACGTCCTGGGGGCGGTGAACAACGCATGGATGACCAGGGGGACGCGGGTCAGGGAGGCTCCCATACACATGTGGGGGCTCATCTCGCATTTACCGCGCGCGCAACGCTATTACAATAACACGTAAACGGACAACCAGGGCCGGGGAACACTGGAAGTGGTGAAGCCAAGCCAACGGGGGCGCGTTAGGCAGCTCGGCGATTAATACTCGGCCGCACATACTCGCGGCTCACCTTGAGTCCCAGCGTGACGGTGAAGCCCGCCCCCGCGTCGAATGCGTCCGCCGCCATACGGAAGCCGTACCCGTGCACGATGGGTACGGGCAGGATCTCGTCGATGAACTGGCGGGCGGCGGGGCGTACGACACATGTGGCGATGGGCCAATGACTAAGCCGCGGTTGGGCAGGAACACTGAATGCACGCTCAGCAGTACCACCCTCCAGGAACCCATGAATGGGGCAGAAGCGGGGAATGACTGGGCGTGTGGCGCAGGGCACACCAGACAGAACGCGTTGCGCAAGGGCATCGGTGCGTGGGTGAACGGTATAATGGTCAAAGCCGGCAACGAAGTATGTTGGCACCGAAACGTGCATCTTGGGGACGGCGGTATCGTACATAGTGGAGGCGGCAAAACGCATGATCCCCGATGCCTTTGTGCAACGCCGTAATGATTGCCTCAAGTTTGTGCCTAGAAGCGTGTCCTTCAAATGCTCCCCTCACTCCCGCCTGCACCTTCATGTAGCTGCCCCGATCAAAGGCCTGCCCCCGGATAATATTCATATCTATATATAAAAAATTCCTTCCCTGTTGTTCCATTCCCGCCCGCACCTCCATGTAGCTGCCCCTGCCGATGCCGTTCTTCTCCGCCAGGGTCATGCCCTCAGCCAGCAGTTCGATCAGCGACACTGCGCAGCATGCAACGCGCATACTTGGCGACGTTCGCCACAGAGGCGTGGAACAACATGCGTGGCCAGCGCTGTGGGCGCAGGACGTATCTGGAAGCGTGTGCGCCCATCGAGTAAACAGGCGCCAAGGTGGGCCTACGTGTGTGCATGCATTTTGGGAACAGGTGTCGCAAGCAGTTTGCATGGGCACGTGCTGTACGATTCACGCTTGAGGTGTACGGCACGTTGTACGGCACGTGCTGTACGGCATCAACGCACCCAGGTGGAAGTTTGCCAGCAGCTTGAGCACGTGCGCCTTGGAGGCCGTGGAGCCAAGGTCCAGGACCTTGCGGGACATGCAGCTGCAAGGTGGGGGATCAGGGCAGGAGCGCATAACGCCTGTGTCAGACAGCGGAGCTGGCGCATCCAGGGGGTGCAACTGTCTTGGGTGTGGGCGCATGCTACAGCAACCCAGTGCGAAGTAATAACCATCAATGGGTGACTTATGGCCGGTGCGGCGCAGCTGTGTGGTGAGGATGACTCTGCGCTCATGCTTCATTTTGTGACCGTGTACGGTAGTACTATGTGCTTCAGATTGCCTTTGCAGGTTCCTACCCACGCTTCTTACCTGAGGTACGGCATCACGGCCTGCTTGGCGGGCTCGGGCCCGGCACAGAACATGAGCAGCTTGGCAGCGGCGGCCGCGTCCGGCCTGATGGGGGCGGAAAAGCGCAACAGCGAACGCAGTGGTCGGGACACAGGGGCGGGCTGCGGTGCGAACAGGTGGCGTGGGGTACGGGGGTGCCGTGGGGTGGTGTACAGCGGTGCAGTGCAACCCTGCTTGCAGGCGCAGGTAAGGATGCAGGGGAGCCCACGGGAAGGGCATACCGACAGGTGCCATGATGTGTCACAGCCCAATCCATGGCATACACGCCGAACGCACAGCACCAGTAGGTGATACTGACGTCTTGTTCCTCCTTGCAGAGGAGGACTAGTACGCACCAGCCCCACAGCTGTTCCAACAGGTGACACTGTTGCCTATTGTTTCTCCTCCGCAAACGATTTTCGCACCAGTCCGCAGCTGTTGGGTGCCTCAGCGTGCTACCGCCCTTGTGTCACCCAAAAGCAGTGTCAGAGTTCTGTGCTCCGTGTCCTCACCTGCCTAAAACTGGGCACGCCACGTACGTAGCGCCCACCGCCTCTGCTGCATCGCTCATTGCAGCTGTCGTTTCAGGGCTGACGGTGGAACAGTCTACCAGGACGCGCTGGGGAGCCGGGCTGTCACCGCTGACCATGGGGGGCTGTTGCTTGAAACATTCGCACAGTCGCCCCATGACGTCCTTCACAGCTGCATCATGCGACAGCATGGTAAAGATGATGCAGCAGCTGGATGCCAGTTGTTCAAGCGAGTCCGCGAGCACGATGGAGAGGCCTTCGTTCGACGCCCGAAACGCCTGCGACTTCGCTAGATCGCGGTTGTAGACGTGTAGAGCATGGCCGTTCTCTGTAAGATGCCGTGCAAGGTTAGCTGCCATGCCGCTGCCCATGGCGCCAAGGCCTATGAACCCGACAGCACTCATGGTCACTGCCCGGGAGGATACTAGACAAGAGGAAGTGTCAACTGAATGTTAACTAGAACTGGATGAAGGTGGTGTTACGATGTCTTGCCCAAGCACAAAGCAAGAAAGCCTCGGAACGGGTTCAAGAACGCGGGTGGTTCCGGTGGTTCCGGGGCTACTTACTGACCCGGATTACTGACCCGGATTACCCGTTTACGGTGACGAGTGTTTCTGACATCAACTGAAGACAATGGTTACGCAACTGCAGCCTGAAGCAGCACAGCTGCTCGAGGTAGAGCAGCTGCGTGCTGCTAACGCAAAACTTCAAGCTCAGAACGCCGCGCTAACCAATGACATCACTTCACTGGAAAAACAGCTAGCAGCGCTGCGAGCAGAACTTTGCGGGGTCAACAGCCAGAACGCACGTGGCGACATCGGTTCGTCGGAGGACGGCTGCGGCAACAATGGATGCAGCGAGCCGGCAAGCGTAAGATGAACCTGCAGTTTACGATAAAACTGGTAGATTGCTGTAGCAACCTGCAGTTCAAGGGGCTGAGAAAGGCCCAAAAGCGGTTCAAGGGGCACCGACCCAGGGTCGCTTGCCTCGTCTAGGGTCCACAATCGACCCGTAACACGTCCGCTGGTTCACGCATCACGCACCGGCATCGATGCCCGCACACAACATAGCATGCGCCAAGGTATCAACTTTGCCTCCGCTACCCCTCCATTTCTCCACTGCAGGCCCCAGCCAGCACCTCACCACAACCGCAACCACCCCAACCGCCTCGCGCCGCCCCCAGCCATGGCCTCAGCCGGGAGCAGGTGGAGCGCTACTCTCGCCACCTGCTACTGCCCGCCTTCGGGGTGGCGGCGCAGGAGCGGGTGTGCAGGGGCAGCGTGCTGGTGGTGGGGTGCGGGGGGCTGGGCTCGCCGGTGGCCATGTACCTGGCGGCGGCGGGCGTGGGTAAGTGTGTTCCTACTCTTGGGAGTGTGGACACGGTGTTGTATAATTGGGTGTTGATTCGCGTTCCTCCTGCTATTGCGCCGGTAGCCATGTACCCGGCGGCGGCGGGCGTGGGTGGGAGGGGGCGTGCTTGACATCCGGGTTTGACATCCGTGCTGCTGGCTGGTGTGGAGGTAGGGGGCCCTGGACCCGCAGACAGGCATGGACCTGCCGGGGTCAGGTGCGCGGAATTCTTTCAGGATATCGAGTGTGGTGGTGTGCCTCGGCGCGTGTGTTCAAGGTTCTGCTGCTGCTGCTCCTTCCCCTTGCAGGCCGGCTGGGCCTGGTGGACCACGACACGGTGGACGTGACCAACCTGCACAGGCAGGCGAGTGTACGGCAGCCGTACGGGCGCACAGGTGTACGGCAGACGTACGGGCGCACAGGTGTACGGAACCGTATGTCATGGCGCCTGCAAGGACTTTGCATGTCTCGTATCAGTGTGTGACGTGGGGTAGACACCCCCAAAACGTGCCCTAGCTGCTGCATGTTTTGACATAGCCATGCACCGCACCACACCCTTTTGACACACCGCACCGTCTCCTCCGTCTTCACCCCTTGACCAACGCTTTTGCACCCTGCCCAGTCATGCACCCTCTCAGGTCTATGCGCACCGCACCGGCTCCTGCCTTCCTTTCATGCCCTCGTGACCGTCCTTTTTGCAACCCGCCCACCCGTGCACCTGCTCAGGTCATGCACACCATGCGACGCGTGGGCCTTGCGGGTATCTGGCACAACAACTCGTAACAGCGCCCTCCGTGCCCCCCTCTCCTTGCCCACCCCATTCCTCGTAGGTCATGCACACCACGGGGCGTGTGGGCATGCCCAAGGCGCTGTCGGGGCGCCTCACCTGCACCGCCATCAACCCCACCATACGGGTGAGCTGGTGGCCCCGTGGAGACGGTAGATCTGCGCACGGAGGCGCGCGTTCGACCCTGTGATGGAGTTGTGTGTGACAGCCCTGTGTGACACCGGTTGCATAGGCTCAAAACCGGCGCGTGCGGACACCACACACGTGGCACCCAGCTGCAAGTAGCGTCGCAGCAGCCAGCACTGGTCGTACACCTAACCCACTCCACCCCTGCGGCCCTGGCCGTATGCGCGCATGTGGAGGGTGCACGCGTGAAGCTGTCAGCCTTACACCATGTGTCCCTAGGCTTGCCTGAGGTCCCAATGCGCACCCCTGCTGCGCGCAGGCTAAGCTGCACCGTGCGGCTCTAGGACCCTGAAAGCCTACAGGCTTCGGAAAAGAAACATTATGTTTTCGGTTATGCCTGCATCCGGCACCGCATCAGCAGCACTCCATGTGCGCGGGCTAAGGCGCACACGTGCGGCCTCCAGCCTTAAATGTGTGCTCGGGCCTGCCTGCTGGCTTACCTTCAGGCCGCTCTTGCTACTTAGCGCTTCCACACCCCAGCTGCGCGCGGGCTAAGGCGCACCCGTGCGGTCTCTAGCCTCAAATGTGTGCCCATGCCTGCCTGCTGGCTTGCCTTTGGGCCGCTTTGCTACTTGGCCCTTTTCACACTCCTGCGCGCAGGTTGAGGCGCGCGCGTGTGGCTTCCAGCTTTAGATGTGTGCCCGGGCCTGCCTGCTGGCTTGCCTTTGGGCCGCTTTGCTAACTTGGTGCTTCCACACTCCTGCTGTACGCAGGTTGAGGCGCACGCGTGCGGCTTCCGGCCTGACAACGCGCTGGCGCTGGTGGAGAGGTACGACGTGGTGGTGGACGCAAGCGACAACCCCGCCACGCGCTACCTGGTCAGGTGAGCACCGAATTCATTCCGGAAGTTGGGGGGAGAAAGGATCTGGGGCAAGACATGGCTTGTGGCGTAATGCGATAGGAGTGCTACTTGGGCACGTGGCCCAGGCCACCGTCCGTACTGCGCATGGCTGGGATGGTCACCCAGTCTTACGTCGTGTGTATTAGCGGCACGTGTGCTCGCTGGCGTGGATGGGAGGGGCTGTGACGTGGTGGTGGGCGCCAGCAACAACCCCGCCACACGCTACCTGGTCAGGTGGGTGTTGAAGGTGTCGTACTGAAGATATCGTATTGTGTTGCGTCGCGGGCGAAAGGCGTGGTTCCATCCCACCGTGCGGCGCATGTCTTTCTGGAGAGACGCATCGGCGCATGCGGCCGGGGACAGCGGCTGGGCCGCACGGCAGCTAGCTGGCGGATGCGTGTTGGCCGTTGCCACGTGCCTGTCCGCCGTGTCGTGCTCAACCCCCCTGCCGTACCCTGTGCTACCTTGCCGCAACGCCTGATTGATTCATTCTTCTACTAGGATTGATAGTAATGTTTCCAGCCTTCTTGGTGGAAAAGCACCACGTTTTGCTTCTTGGCTTCCCGCCCCGCAGCGACGCCTGCGTGGTGGCTGGCCGGCCGCTGGTGTCCGCGGCGGCGGTGGGCACGGACGGACAGCTCACCGTGTACAACTACGGGCAGGACGGTAAGCTTGTTCTTGAGTGAACCGTTGGCACCCATGTATTTGACTGGATCCACATAGGCCAGCACACCGCGCACACATGCAGCCAGGTTTTACCAGCACCGATTTGCACGCAGCATTTGTAACGGCGTGCTCAGTAGTTTGCTCAGTACGGCCCTGGCCGCACGCAGGCCCCTGCCACCCCTGCCTCTGTTCCCACATGCTCCCGTACCTCCGCTGTGTAACACACACCCTCCCGCTTCTCCGTGGCCGCGGCCCCCCGCCAGGGCCCCTGATACCGCTGCCCCGAGCCCCTCCCGTCATTCTGACAATCCCGGCACGGACACCCGGTTACATACTTGACTCTTTGCTGCTCGCCCCTCTTGGGGGTCCTCTCCGCAGGCCCCTGCTATCGCTGCCTGTTCCCCGAGCGCCTCCCGTACCTCCGCTGTGTTCGGTGGAACTGGTGCACTCGCCATGTGTAACACACACCCTCCCGCTTCTCCGTGGCCGCGGCCCCCCTGCCACCGCTGCCTCTTCCCCAAGCCCCTCCCGTCGTTCTGACAATCCCGGCACGGACACCCGGTTACATGCTTGACTCTTTGCTGCTCGGCCCTCTTGGGGGTCCCCTCCGCAGGCCCCTGCTATCGCTGCCTGTTCCCCGAGTCCCCCGCCCCCGAGAACTGCAGCCGCTGCGGCGAGGCGGGCGTGCTGGGGGTGGTGCCGGGCATCATGGGCTGCCTGCAGGTGGGCGGTTGGGCGGTTTGGCGGTTAGGCCGGTTGGGGTGTACTGATTAATGCCGTCGGGCCGAGCTGAGGGGCCGTGGGGGGGACAGATACAGATATTGGCATGCATGCACGCGGCGCCTGCAACTTGTCGGCGTGTTAAGCCTCGTGCCCCAATGTCCTTCCTTGCTGCTGATGCTAAGTCGCTCCACAAGACTGCCCGTTGCGTACGCCCAATGCGCCCAATTTCCGCCACAGGCCCCCTAACCTCCCTTGTCCCTGGTTGCTCGCTGCTGCTGCTCTTGAATGTTTGTGCAATGAGTGTGCTTCGCCATCCCCCCGCCACCTCCCCGTGTCCCTATGCCGCCACAGGCGCTGGAGGCCATCAAGATCCTGGCGGGGGTGGGCGACGTCAGCTCCAAGAAGCTAACCATATTCGACGCACTGGCGGGTGGGTTAGCTTGTTTGTACCCTTCCTTTGGACCCCGTTGGTGCCTGTTGGTGGGGGCTTGCCAAGATCGTCGCAGTGGTCCGCAAAAAGCCCAGACGTGGCGAGGGTACTCGTGGTGGTGGTGGTCGTGGTGGTCATGGTGTACGCACATACCTAGACACAGAAAGGGCGTCGGTCGACTCAGCCCCGTGCATCTCTCGTTCGCTACAGCCGCTTATCAGACCAGCAGCGTTGCACATTCATCTGGGTTTGGCTTCAGCAACTACCCCTGCTTGGCCTTTTCTCTAGGGGCATTCCAAATCCGGCCCAAAGGAGCCGCTCACAGCAACCACCCTTACTGCCCCTCCCTTCCTTCTCCCTTTCCCGCCCTTTTTTACACCAACCGCAGGCCGCTTCACGGCCGTCAAGCTGCGCGGCCGCTCCCCCTCCTGCCGCGCCTGCGGCCCCTCGCCCGCCATCACACGCCAGTCCCTGCCGTCGTACGACTACGTGATGTTCACAGGCCAGCCGCCGGACGACGGCCCGCCGGAGGAGGTACGGCTGCTGGACGCGAGCGAGCGGTGGGCGCCCGCCGACGTGGCGGCGGCGATCGCCGCCGGCCGGGTGGTTTCGGCGCCGGCGCCAGCGAGCACAAATGGTACCGTGGAGCAGCAGGGGACCGGGCGGCAGCAGCAGCAGCAGCGGGAGGAGGAGCAGGGGGAGGAGGCGGAGGGTGACGGGGCTGGGTTGGGGCCTGGTGGGCGTGGGAACGGGGGCCAGCGGGTTGTACTGCTGGACGTACGGCCCAAGGCGCAGTACGACATCGTGGCGCTGCCGGGTGTCGTACACGTGCCGTTCGAGGAGGTGGAGAGGCGGCTGGAGGAGGTGCTGGCGCTGTGCGGAGCTGGTGGTGGTGGTGGTGGTAGCGGTGGTGGTGCTGCTGCTACTGTTGCTGCTGCTGGCTGTGGTACTTGTGGGTTACAGGGACCAGGGCCAGGTAGCGAGGAGCAGGTGCAGGCGGCGGGGACAGGGGCATGCAGCGGAGCGGCGGCAGCGGAGGGTGCGGGTGTGGGGGCGGGTGGGGAGGCGGCAGGGGGCGGGGGCGGCAGCGGGCCGCAGGTGGTGGTGCTGTGCCGGCGGGGCAACAACTCACAGCGGGTGGCGGCGCGGCTGCGGGCGCTGGGGGTGGGGGGCGTGACGGACATGCGGGGAGGGTACCAGGCGTGGGCGCGGGAGGTTGACCCGGGGGTGCCGCTGGTGTGAGGAGGGCAGCAGGGGCGGTGTGGTTTATGGGAGTGTGTTGTGAAGTTGTGTACGTTTTGCTTATGTCAAGTTGCAGCGCTGGGACGGTGGGCGTATTGAAACTGTGACTCGTCGTTGCACTTGAGAAGCACGATTGGTGGGGCGACGGCGTGGAGCGTGACCCGGGGGTGTGCGGAGTGCTGTGACGGCGCATGGGAGCATGGCCGCTGTTGTGACGAGGGCAGGTACGGTGGTATGGGCATGTGCGCCATTTGTACGCCCTGGTTTCATGTATGGAGACCCTTGAGCCCCCGGCTCGTTCACGGGTCGTTGCACTTGCGGAGGGAAGAACCCTCGCCGTGTAACGCTGACCAGCGCTGACCGGCTGTGCGCTGCGCTACCCTGGATGCGCCTGCCCTTAATGCATGCGGGTGTCGCGGTCTATGCGTGAGGTATTAGATATTGCGCCAACGACCAGTCCGTCCGTCGGCCCCCTCCTCCACATACACAGGAGCGCCGGAAGCAATGACAGGTCTGTGCATGCTGCACTGGAACCCGTGCGCGTCACTACGGCGGTGGCACGTTGTAACACATGAAAGTGCTTGCTTGCAATGCTCCGGGTCAGTGTGGGCGCGCGAGGTGGGCGCGCGTGTGACGCCAGCGCGAAGACACAAGACAGTTGCGGTGGTAGGGCTTCGGCTTTGACACTGTATACCTGTCCATGCTTAAGAGTCAGTGTCGGGCACAGTCCCCCTGTTTGACCAGACCAATGCTGATGCCTCTCGTCGCGCTTGATTGAAAACTGTTCAGTTACAGACACTTGGATTGTCCTTGCACGCTGCGGCACGCGACAGCCTCTCCAGGGGCGCTGGCGGGGCCCCTCTACAGGGGCTCCCCTGCTCCGCTCGCCCCTTGGCTCCGGCCTGCCCATGCACGGCAGCAAAATGCCTAATGCAGCCGAACGTTGTGTCCGACAAGGCGGCATCGCCATGCAGGGCACACTGATTGAATCTCAAGGCTGGCTCACTCGCCAACGCCGCCACGCAATGGGGCACTGATGCTGCCCGCGCCTGCATGCCTGGTACAGGCCCGCAGCCACCGGCACCTAGTAACGTGCCTAACTCGGCCCAACTTAGGACACCGCGTTCACCTTGACACGCTGCAGCCAGCAGATGGCCCATGCCTAGCCAACGGCCATACCGTCCAAACCCACCATACCCGAACGGTGGGCTGCAGGTGGCTGGGGCCAGCAATTGTAATGTGGTTCAGTGTAAGAGAAACAGCAAACCCATCACCCATGTGCATATACGGAGCGTTTTGGGTATTTGGCCACATATACACGTATGCAAATCCCGCGAACGTCTGACACACGTGGCAATAGCTCGTGGGGGTCTTCCATTCATGAACAACGTCACGGTACCGCCGGCTCACGCTGCACTACCCGATGTGTGCGACATCATTCCTGGCCTCCTACACCGCCGCATACACATGTCTCCCAGGAAAAGGCTATCATCGACAAGCTATAAACCAGTCCATTAGGTATAACACCTGATCATAATCCTGTTGAGTCAGAGCAAACCTGCAAATGCAGCCTGTCACCGCTAATGCTGCGATGGCATGCACCTGCTTGACGCTTCCACACCACGTGCCGCTGTGTTATTGGCTGCCTCTGCCTCTGCCGGGGAAGATAGTTGGGTTGCCCAGGTAGTTTCCGCCACCGTTTTACTTGGCTGCCTCGGGGAACGGCACGCCCAGCTCCAGCAGCTTGGAGAAGGCCACGGCGAAGTCCTGCGGGGGACACCAAAAAGTTCAAAAACCAGACAACGGTTTGAAGACGACGGTTTCGTACAATCTTCAAGCACGTTGGTTGGCAGTAAGAACGCATGGGGGACACGTGTACAGGGTAGTACTGTAGGGTACAACGAGCAGGCTAACGACTGGCCCTGTACGGCGAAGTCCTGAGGGGGACACCGTGGGGGGACACGTGTACAGGGTAGTAATGCAGGGTACAACGAGCAGGCTAACGACTTGCCCTGTACGGGGATGGCGATGTCCTGCAGGGGGAACGACCGACCGAGGACGGAGGGATGAGGCGGTAACGCGGGAAGATGCTGACTGCCCAGTGCGGGGGAAGCCGTGCATTTGTGGGGCCGTGTAGGGTGCATGGGCCCACAGCGCGTGTTGACAGCTATCCCACCAACTCACTCGTGCCCCATAGTAGGTCAACATGTTGGTCGTCTACCGCTGTGCTAAATAAAATATATGTTGCAAGCTAATTTTGTTATCATTAATTTATTTTTGCGGCCACCCTCCAGCCCACCTTGAAGAACGCCTCCTCGTCCTTCGCGTACTGGTACACGTATTTCTGCAGAGGCGAACATGCACACGTGTTTTGGTCAGCCTAGGCATGCACAAATATACACAACATCCCGACCCTTCAGACGCCGACACAGTGCTGCGTCGGCCCTTGCGCACACTCTTGCACGTCGTCTACCACTATTGGATGGTGCTAGTGCATGTCCCCACGCCACCCTGAAGGTCCTGCCGCTGAGCAGCGCAAGGTCCGATGCCATGTAGACAATCCCAGGCATGCAACCCCACCGACGTAAATACTTGGCCCTCGCCAACACCCCGTTTTGCAGGCCCCGTTTCTTAGTAAAACTACAGATAGCCAGGGGCATTACTATCCCGCCCTAAGTAGGAGCCCCCTTGTATCCCTACACCCGCCGCCCCCGCCCCGCCCCGCCTCACCCCACCCCACCAGTTTACCTGACGCCTCACACGGTTTCTCGCGCTTTACGCGTACCCCACCCCACCCGAAACGCGTCCCACCTTGAAGGTCCTGTCGCTGAGCAGCGCCAGGTCCGAGGGCAGCATCATGAGCTGCCCACTCTTCTTGTCCTCGTACTGCAGCGGCCCGTTCCACTTCTTGGGCACCCTGCGGTAGGTGGGGACGCGTGGAACGCGATGAAACCGTGCAAGGCGCCAGGGAGTCGCGGGAACTGCATGTGAAGAGGTAGTGCGGTGGGGTGCAGGAGGGCGGAGCACGGGGAGTGTGCACGTGCCGTACATGGACCAATGCAGCCGCCACAAACCGCCGTGCCCCAACGACCTTCGAGCCGTCCGCCCGTTCAGCCACAACGGACTCGTGCGGAGCTGTGCCGTACTCCGTGCACAAGCAAGCGCACCAGAGTTGGCAACCTGCCCTGGGATGTGCGGGCCCAACGCGCCCTCGGGCACCCCACGTTGTGTGGCATCCCTGCTTGCACGTCTGACACTACTGATCTATGTGCCCTGCATCCGCTACCCACCACTTGTTGTTGATCAGCTCCTGGAAGTACAGGTTGGAGAAGGTGGTGGGCGCGTTGGTCCAGGGGCCCAGGAAGCCAGAGCGGTCGGTGTGGCAGCGGCCCAGCGTGTGGGCGCCTGGGGCACACACGTGGGCGAGTTATACTACTATGTCATATATAATATTGTAGTACATACATAATTTCATTGTGACTGAAATTGGGTCAGTGTGGCAGCGGCCCAGCGTGTGGGCGCCTGGAGCACAAAAGGGGGGAACAAAGTACTGTTAAACGCAAGGACGTCAAAATGGCAGTGGTATGCAACATCCCCGCACAACGTTTTCCTACATCGCAGCAGCGTGCTGCCTCACCGCTGAGCGCCACGATGTACTTTCCTTCCACTGGACTGCTCCCCTAAACCCCTCATAATACAATACAATTTACTTCCTAATTTCTTGTCAGCTGCTCACCGCTGAGCGCCACGATGTGCTTGCCTTCAAGTAGACTGCTCCCCTAAACCCCTCGCAATTCAATTCACTCCCTAATTTCCTTGTCAGCTGCTCACCGCTCAGCGCCACGATGTCCTTGTCGTCGAAGCCCATGCGGTGGAAGATGTCACGCAGGTGCTTGGCGCCCTGGGGGGCAAAGGGGGGGCAGGGGCAGGGGCAGGCAGGGAGCGTTGACTGCTGGTGCACTCCCATGCCAAATAGGGCTTCAATAACCCGCAACCCCTCAGCCCTTCCGGTCGATCAGCTCGCCGGCCGTGTTCGTAAAGGACGCGTTTGCATGCAAGAGTGCCCCTCACCTGAGATGCGTCCGGCAGGCGGCCGTCCGGCGGGCTGCTGGAGCCGTCCGGCTTGTCGCTGCGGCCGGGGCGCCAGGCGATGACCGGGCCTGGGGTAGGAGGAAACCAGCAAGACACAGGCGCACGTGACTTCCAAGCACGTGCATACCCTGCACATTTCAGGCTCGTGTCGTATGCCTAGTCCCCCGCTCCCACCCCCGTCCATCCCAGCCCGCCTCCCATCCCCTCATTGGCACCAGCCCCAGCCTGCGTGTACCAATGCCTGCGCAACGCCATTCCCCTCCGACCCAGTTGCGCGGCTTCACACAAAGCCTCAGCCTCTTACCTACCTCCATGACTCCTTCCCCCTCGCATCTCAACTGCCAAGTGCCCGCGCCAACAGGCATACCGGCATGCGCCACCCCAAGCCCGGCTCCTCTCCCCATCCGGGCCCTACGGTATCGTCTTCCCCTGTCTGGATTGCGTGCTCACTCCCCATCTCCTCGGCGGTTAAATCATCACTTGTTTGATGATTGATGTTGCACCCCCATCGTCCAAGTCTCCGGATGGGCCCCCGCCCCTCCCAGCCCGCCTCCCATTCCCATGACCTCAGCCCTGGGCGACACCCTTTCACTGCCAACCCGGCCCCTCGGCCCGCCCCTCCCAGCCCGCCTCCCATCTCCGCGAAAGCCACTGCCCCCAACAGTACATCCTTAGTCTACATGCCAGTGTGTAATGGTTCCCCTTGCTGCCCCCATCGCCCACGTCTCGGGATGGGCCCCTGCCCCCGCCCTCGGCCCACCCCCCACACGCACCTCCCATCTCCTCGACGGCCACGGCCCCCGCCAGCGTATACAGGTCCGCGTAGCTGATCCAGGGGTGCATGGCCTTGACGCTCTCCATCAGCTCGCGGGCCACGCCTAGCCCCGCGTTGGCGCCCCACTTGCACTCGGGCTCGAACCTGGGTGCGAGATGAGGGGCGTAAAAGGGAGGTACGTCGGGGGCATGGTGGCCTGAGCTTGACGATGTGGGTCGGCTGGTGTGCAGCATGATTCCCAAGTCAGCGAATGACACGATCATTGCGCATGCGGGCTAGGTGCGACAGCACAAGCAGACCGGCAAAGCCTACTTAGTGTTTGCAGCACTCTAGGTGTGCCAATCTTTTGCTACTTTGCCTTTGTACCAGGCTTGCAGTACTGGATCGCCAATGCCTCATTTGGTTTTGCAAAGTGGGTCGGGGTCCAGCGCTGGCCGGCATGCCGTACGGTAATGCGGGTGATGGATGGCGAGGTGGGTCGTGCCGTACATCTAATGTACCTGCCGTACGGCCGGTCTTTTTGTACGGCTGAGTGCGCCTCGCTCTCACCGCATGAGGCCGCCGTTGGATCCGCCGGTGCCCGAGGCCTTGTCGTACGTGCCGCTGGCGTGCCACGCCAGGCGCACCAGCAGGGGGCCGTAGGAGCCGTCGTCGTAGTCGGGGTTGGACTCCATGGCCGCGAAGATGGACTTGCGCACCGCGTCGTAATCCCCGGGCTTGGAGGTCTGGGGTGAGGGATTCAAGGGGTGCATGTTGGCTGGGTCGAAGTGCGGCAGGAGGGGATCGGGGGAGACGTACGCTGGGCGAGAGCAGGAGGTGAGTGATGGCTTGCAGGTACTTGTCACGTACGTACCGCGTCCTTGCATGTGCGTAACTGCACTTGCGCGTGCGTACCTTGATGCTGCTGCCCGTGGGGAGGGCGGGCGGCCCCGCCAGAGGCCCGCTTTCAGGCACCTTGGACGTGAACAACGAATAGCCGTAGAGGAAGCCCGCGCCCAGGCCTCCAAACAACAGCACCTGGAAGCCCTGCAAAGCGTCAGGCCGGGTCCCAAAAAGGGCCCAAGGACACGGGCGGCACAGCGGCGTGACTTTTTTGAGCATTCAAAGCCCTTCGCCTGTAGGAGGTGCCTCCGCAGACAACTTCTTCCCACGCTGTTGATCATGTCAATTATGGACAATTGATTGCAGAGTAGCAAGGCACTCGCTTATAGCGGTTATGCCAGAGCACCACGTTGGCCAACTGCAGGAGTCTCGGAACATGCTGCTTTTCGCAGTCTCACCCGAATTTTTCCGCTCCCAGATGTGGTTTCCTGAGCAGCAGCGGCAGGAGCAGCAGCCTTTGCGGCCTCCGGGCCAGCGGAGGCGAAAGCTCTGGCCTGCAGCTGCATGCTGTTCATTGCCGACGCTGTGCTGCCCCGGCGTGCCAGCATCGCGCCCAGCCGGGCCAGACGAGGGGCACTGGAAGACATCTTTATAATGCCTGTGGCAAAGTTACAACGCCTTGCTGTAGGGTGAGATAGTCGGGATGTTGCCTCCAATAAGTGGAGTCAGTCAGCCTCGTAAGAGCCTACTGGTGCATAACCACCTAAGCCCCAAGCAAGGAAACGCAATGTGATCGAAGCGAATCGACAGGTTGCGACTTGGTGCACCGCTGTGCATGCGATAGTCCCCATGCAACGTCGGTTAGTAAGTTTTGGGTTCCATGTGGTTCCAGGCGAAAGAACCAGCTCTAACCTTACCTTTTCCAAGGGCGCCTATGCGCGCCTGCATGTGCGTGGAACTGTGTAAACGTTTCTGGTCTTGTCGGTTTCCTTAGTGTTGCTCTTTTGTAAGCAGGGTGCCAATGTCACATTGTGGAAGATAAATATACTCGTGAGCCCCAGAGTCAACGCCAAAACATCCGTCGTCAACTGCTTTACAGCAAGGACTGGACATGGACGATGAGGTGTGGCTCCCCGCCCGCGCTCGAGCCCTCACGCATCCATCCTGCCTCTTTCCAGCGGCGACAACTTCTTCGATCACATTACCAAACTATCCCCGCGTCTCACCGCGCAGGTGGACAGCCGCAAGTGGGACGCATGGGACAAAGTCCTCGCCGGCCTGGTGTCCCAAATCAGCGGCAGCGGACGCCGCGGCGATGAAACACTCCAACGCCTGTATGAGCTGGCAGTGGAGCTTCGCGACCGCCTGCGGCACAGGTGCGCCAGCTACTGCCGCACACAGCACATGGGCGGTGTCGGCAGCTGGCGGCAGCAGCCGGGTTGGGAAACCCCCGGATTCTGCACGGCCGCCAGGGCTGGGGAAACTGGACCCCATTCAAAAGGTCACCTGCCACATAGCACTTGTGATCGTGGCATACACGCGGGCCGTTGGGATCAGGACGGTAGGGACCCTTCAGCACGTGGAAGCTCAAGCGACACCCTGCCTACGGCGGCCTCGCTCCACCGCTTCTATAGCAGGCGTGCAAGCTGCACCAGTCCTCAAGCCCCTAACCGCAATCCGCATGCAACACTCCTCCTGACCCTGACCCCTTAACCCACGCGTCTTCGCCCTTCCACCTCCCCTCTTTCACAACCGGCCACCCCTACTCCACTCCTCCATGAGCCCACCCAGTACCTCCCCATGCCCTTGTCCCTCCTGCAGCCATAGCCGGCTGCGCTCCCTGAAGCAGGAGCTGTCCGTCACGTCCGCCTCGGCACGTGCCGAGCGGCACGAGGCCCTGGCACGCCTGCGGGAGCTGGAGACGGAGGTGGCGCGGCTGGTCAGCGCGGTGGGTGGGCATGCCTGTCTAGTGGGCAGGGGTCGTGCCTGGACGTTTGGTGCGACTCTGGGCTGCGTGGGGAATGGAGGCTGCGGGAGCTAGATACGGAGGTGGCGCGACTGATCAGCGCGGTGGGTGCAAGTGCCCCTCTGCCGGTGTATGTGGGGGTGCGGCACGGGTTGTTATACTTTCGGTGTTGCCCTAGGTAGCCTTGGGGGCCTGGAGGCTGCGGGAGCTGGAGACCGAGGTGGCGGTGGCGAGGCTGCCAGCGCGGTGGTTGGGCGTGTTTGTGTTCAGGGGCGCTGCCTGGCGTGTCACATGTGGTGCCTCGTTTGGTTGGCCTGGGGGCCTGGGGCCTGCCGAAGCTGGAGATCGGAGCTGGTGCCTGTGCTTGTGCATCTGGCCGGCGGCGGGGGTGTTATGTGGGTTGGTCATGCAGGCTGGGACGAGTGCCAGCGCCGTAGGTGGTGGCGATTACACAAACAGCGCCGTGTTAAACTGAGACCGTATTGTATTAAAGTTGTGTGTCGTTGACAGTAAGGATGGCCGCGGCTTGCTGCCACTGCAGGTCCAAGCGCAGGGCAGCACGCTGGCGGCCCGGGAGGCGGTGGCGCAGTCACAGGTGGGGGACCCTGGCCCGGGGGCTGGCTGCTGGCCAAAGCTTTACGAATCACTGGGGAAAACAAGTCGGCATTGTGCGTGCCAAGCCCAGAGAACGGCGTCTACTGGACTGCCGGCACTGCCGCCTGTTGCAGGCTGCCAGGAACGAGCAGAGAGCAGACCGGCAGTGCCCCAGCGTGCGTTGCCAAGTGCGTAACCCCGTGCTTGATGAACCGCCGCTTGATGGACGCCGCTTGCTGCACCTCCCGTGGTGCTGCGCCCCTTGTGCAGGCTGTTGAAAACGATCAACTGCGGCGGCAGGTGGCGGCGCTTCAGCAGCAGCTGCAGGTGGGTGGGCCCTGGGCTGCTCCAGGTGCGGGCTGCTTGGGGTATGGGGTGTGGGGCGGCAAGCCGCCATGGCAGACGCCGTGCACGGGGTGCTGTGCGTGGGCCGTGGGTGAGGCTGAGCGTGTGGGTGCTTGGGGCCGTTCTGGTGCATGGGGCGCTGTGCATGGGGGCGCTGTGCATGGGGGGGCTGTGCTTGGGGCGCTGTGCTTGGGGCTCTGTGCATGGGGGGGCTGTGCATGGGGGGGCTGTGCATGGGCCGTGTGTATAGGGCGTTGCATGGGCTGCTGGGGGCGGCAAGGTGGCTGCGCTGCAGCAGCAGCTGCAGGCGAGTGGGCTGTGGGGTGCCGGGGGTTGGGATTGGGGCCCTGGCATATGTCGTGCATGGGGCACTGTGGCATGAGGACGTGCCAGGGGCTTGCCACCCGCTGTACCCCGTGGCGGTGCAGCACCGGGGGCCAAGGCACAAGGCACCCTGGTGTGCACCGTGCATGACGGTGCTACTGCGTTGGGTTTCCACACTGCAAGGGGCCAAGAAGCAGTGTACCAACTTATGGCCACGGGTGCGCACCCCGTGTGGATGGGCGGGGAGGCAGCTGGGACAGGAGGGGCCTTGGCCGAGTGACTGCGTCGGCAGCATCTGACGTGGAACAATGTGGGTTGGACCAACTGTTCAATGTACAAATCATACTACACTTCAAAATAATTCGCGTATGTTGCTTGTGTTGCTGCTCCCTGCATGTACTGTCGGCCCATATCCGGCGCTCGGCAGAGGATGGAAGAGGACAGGTGCGGGCCGCTGCCGCTCAGAGCGTGACTGTGTCGCAAGAGCTAAGACGTTATGAGATGTCTAGGCAGGACCAAGTTGTTACCCAAGAAGCAAATGTGTAGCATGCTGCAGCTGCTGCATTAGGGCTAGAGCCCAATCCTCTGGCACTTTGTCCGAATCTCACATAGCTTTCCGTAGCTCAGCGCCTTTTCCAAACGCCGGCCACGGGCCCCACCTCGCTGCATCTCAACTCCCCACCGCCGCCGTACACCCAGGTCGGTTGTGGTTACGGAGCGCAACAACGCACTCCGGCACCTGGACAAGATGACACAGCTGCTGGAGGTGCGGCGGATGGGGTTGGGTTGGCGGTTGGCGGTTACAAGTGCGCACGTGTTGGGGTGGTATCGTTCTGTCTGGTAAAGCAGTATCCGTATACGGTACGCGTGCTGGCGCGTGGATATGAAACTGTGACGCGTGAGTGCATTGATGCAGTGCTGATACTTTTCAGCACAGGACTGCTGCAACTGTTTGGAGAGACATACCTGCATATGAATGTGTCACCACCTCGGACCTCGCCAAGGTCGTTGCTGCTGTACCGGAATGCACGCCCTTCTTGGCTGCAGGAGTCGGAGCAGCGCGTGGTCGCGGCGGAGTCGGAGCACAGCGGCCTGCTGAGTGAGTGGCACGCACGCGTGGGGGCAGGGACACAATGACACGTGGCACACCGACGCGGCTGCCTTGGGGAACACTCGCATAGGAGGCCGCCTGCGAGTCCCGCGACACCTCCCATCTCTCACCTCCCGCCACACCGTGGGGGCTACTGGCGGACCTGTCCGCGCTGGAGGCCCGGTACACAGCTATCTGCCACAACACAAGTAAATATCAACTTTTGATCCATGATTGACTGCCCCTCAGGCGAGCTTGTTGCCACCAAGGGGCGGCTGGCGGACCTGTCGGCGCTGGAGACGCTGTACGGCTCCGCGCGTGACGAGCTGGACCGCCTTGACAAGGAGAACCTGGAGCTCAAGGACATGGTGGCCACGGGCACCGTGACGCTGGGCAGGAGCAGGTGGGGTGGTGCATGTGTATTAGCAAGGGTGTGCATGTGTTTTAGGTGGTGGTGGGGCGGGGAGGACCTGGAGCTCAAGGACATGGTGGCCACGTGTGACGCTTGAGGCAGGAGCAGGTAGGGGCCGTGCTTTAATCGTCCTGGCAGCTGACACGTATAGCATCACCTTGCATGCGCTGTGCAAGCCACCTCCTGCCCTGCTTCGGCATCCTGATCCCCTTTGCAACCTCGAACTCAACCCGTCACCACAGGATCCTCGACGCCTTGGGTATCCCAGACAGCACCGACGTTTTCGTGTCCACTCGCGGACGCACCCGCCGGCGCAGCAGCGGCACTGGCGCCGCCGCCGGCACCGTAACCGGCGGCGGCGGCGGCGGCGCCAACTCCTCCGCCCGCCGCAGCCACAGCGCCCCGCGGGTCGGCGGTTCCGGAGCCCGCCGCGCCCTGGCGGCGGGCGGCTCGTCCCTCCTTGGTACGACGCCGTACAACCGCGGCACGTTCGTACCGGACCTGGTGCCGGCGGGTACGGCAGACACGTACCGCAGGGCGGCAAACGCGCGGACGTCATCGCCGAGTAAGTGGCCGGCCTGGAAATCAAGAATTAATTCATTCACGACGTTCGTTCGGCTCCCTGCGGTTGCCTTTGGAGTAATACACCACCTTCTCTGGCGTCACTGCTCTCAGCGTACAAGGCAATATGCATTGAGCGTCCAGCAGTCTTGAACCGCTACCTATCCTCTTCCGTCCTCCGGCCCCGTTCAGGCCGTAACGCCCGCGCCGCCGCCGCCGCCATGGCCGCCGCCGCCAGCCAGCCGCCGGGCCTGGAGGACGCCGTGACGGACATGGCGTTCCTGGGCCCGCCCTCCTCCGCCTACCCGCCCGACCCCGAGAACTACGTCTTCTACCGCGTGGGGGGAGGCTACTCGCCGCGCCTAGTGAGCGTGGGGGTGCGGGAGAAGTAGGCTGACATAGGGCAGCGCAGGCCAGCAGGGTGAATGCGACGTGGGGGGAGGGTACTCGCCGCGCCTAGTGAGTGCGGGAGCGGGAGACCCGGTGATGTCCGCGTTGCTAGTCTGTTGGTTGTACTTGCAGACGAAGGACGAGGGGCAGGGGCAGGCTGGGTGCCACATAAGGAAGCGGCCTGACTGTCGTTGCGATACCGTACACCTAGTTGCCCCGAAAGGATTCATCGACAAGAAGAAGGATCCCGTGCAACCGGCGCAGTTTAATGTGTTTAACTTGATTCTCTTGGCCAACTTCACGCGCACCCAACTGCCCCAACCGCCCCGCAGGACCCCGCCCAGCCCACCATCCCGCAGCCGCGCGCCAGCGGCTGGGTGCCCAAGGACGTGGTGCGCCTCATGCAGGTGGGGGCATGCCGTACCGTGTCGTACCGTGCCGTGTCAAGCCAGATTGTGTTGTGCCGTACTGTACTGTGACGCGGCACGTGTGCCCAAGGACGCTGTGCGCATGCAGGTGGGGGCGGGCATACGTGTCGCGTCCTAGTGCCGGCCTGATGTTGCCATCTCCGATCGCAGCCCTGCCCCTCATCCAGTGCAATCGCGTACGCATGACAGCCCACCCTGCTGCCCACACTCACCGCTGTTACTTGTTGAGGTACCTACAACGCATTTCCAACCACCCTCCTCGACCTCCCTCGCTACCACAGGCGTTCCGCCACCTACGGCCTGACCCTTGCTGCCTTGCCTCACCTTCCTGCACCTCCCCAACCACCTTGCCTTACCTTCCCCCACATTCCATCCCCCCTTGCAGGCGTTCCGCCACAGCTACGGCCTGACCCTGGAGTGGCGCTTCTTCGAGCCGCTGCTGCTCATGATCGACGAGGTGTACCGCAGCCGCAGCAGCAGCAGCCTGGGGGCCATGCGGGCGGCGCAGCGGGACAAGCTGCGGGTGAGCGGTGTGGGCGTGGGTTATGATATGTGGAGGCGCATGAAACCAGCGGACTGGGGGCCATGCGGGCGGCGCAGAGGGACAAGCTGCGGGTGAGGGCCCTGGGACGGGGGCGGGGTCGGGTGGGGTAGGGCTGTACTTGTGCTGGTATGGGGCTTGCATGGGGTTCTGAAGGCGCGTTGGACGACTTACCTGGGGTGGTGCGTGCGGCGCCGAGGGACAAGCTGAGGGTGAGTGGTTTGGGCGCAGAGCTCCGGGTTTTAAATGGACAGCAAACAGCACGGCGGGGGGCCGCTTTTTTCTGTCACTCACCCGTGTTGTCTGGCTGGCCCGAACCCAGACGGTGAAGCGGCAGCTGCGCAACGCGCTGGGCTACCCCAACGCGGTGGCCAGCGGCAAAGTCACGCACCTGCAGCGCCAGCTGGCAACCGCACGCAAGAGCCTGGCGCTGGGCGACAGGAAGGTGGGCGGCCGGGGCAGCAGCGATAGCAATAGCAGCAGCAACACTACGCTAAATCGATTCTCATCAAATGGTCATATTGGAATTAGGTTCAGCCACGGGGGCATCATGGGATGGTGGGTGGTGAGCAGGGCAAGCTGCGGCGGGCCCACTGGTGTGCTGGACTGGTGCCTTGGTTGGCGGCGGGGCTGTGGGGGAAAGCAAGGTGGGCGGGGCAGCAGCAGCAGCAGCACCAAAGAGCAAGCCGGATTGTTGTCCACACACAACCTCTCACTCCTATCCTCCTACGCACTGATGCCCCCAAGGGAGACGTGGCGCTGAAGCAGATGGCGGTCAAGGACTACCACCTGGGGGCGCAGCTGGACAGGTGGGGTGTGTTAGCGTGGTGTGGGTTAGCGGTCGGTTTGGGTCGAGGACTACCACCTGGGGGCGCAGCTGGACAGGTGTGGTGTGTTAGCGTGGTGTGGGTTAGCGGTCGGTTTGGGTCAGGGACTACCACCTGGGGGCGCAGCTGGACAGGTCGGGTGTGTTAACGTGGTGTGGGTTAGCGGTCGGTTTGGGTCGAGGACTATCACCTGGGGGCGCAGCTGGACAGGTGGGGTATGTTAGCGTGGTGTGGGTTAGCTTTCGGTATGCGTTAAGGACTGGCGCTCTGGGGCGCAGCTCGACAGATGAGGGTGCCGGGGAAGGCGGGTCTAGGTTGTGCAAGGCGGCCATTGCCTGGACCCTGTAAGGCGACCTGTGGCTTGCCCGTATCCGTTGCTTTTCCTGCCATCTAACTTTCCCACTTCGGAAACGGATCCAACTCCATGGGCCCTACACACGGTTTGCCTGACGCTGCTTGCTCCTCCTTCCCGTATCCCCTTCCTTCCGATCCTCCTTCGCAACCCTCCCCTCTTTTTCCGCCCCCGCCCCAGGGCCGTGGAGGAGAACTTCGCCCTGAGGCGCTCGCTCCAGGAGCTGGAGCAGCTGTACAGCAGCACCGTGGCACCTGCAAGCCCGGGCATGGCGCCAACCGGAGCAGCAGCAGCCGCAGCCGCACCAGGGGTGTCGCACGGGACAGCCGCCGTCCAGGCGCAGCAGTCGCCCCCTCCCCCTCCCGCCGCCTCGTACGGCGGCCTCCGTACGCCGTCGCAGTACGCGTCGCCCTCAGGCGCCGGTACGGCGCCTGCTGGGTACGGCATGAGCGCCGGCGGCGCGAGCGGGCAGCAGTACAACCCGTACAACCCGTACGGGCCGTACTCTGCGGGGGTAGCAGCGGGGACTCCGCAGAGCGCGGGCGGGAACCGGTCGACGTACACCTCGCAGTACAGCCCGTCGCAGGTGCCGTACGACGATGACTACTCGCGGCGGGCGAGTGCCGTATCTGCGGCAACGGAGGGCGGGATTGCGGGGTCGCACATGGTGAGCCTTGGCGGGCCGCCACCGCCGGGGGAGTACGGCAGTCCGCAGACGAGCGGACGGTAACGCACCGCCACCAGCGGGTACATGCCAGGGGAGGCTGTTTCAGCGGGTAGGCGACAGGGGTGAACGGGTATGACGGTTTGGGGAGGGCCGTGGTGGTGGTTGCACACGAGTCCAAGTCCACTTCTCTGCCCCGCGTCGGTGTGGGCGTGTGTTGGCCCCGTGTTGTGGGTTACCGTACAGCTTGGGGCTTGGTGTCATAGGCTGGTACGGAGGGGAAGGGGTTGGCGAGGGCGAGGCTGGCCTCACAATCATAGCCCTCCGCCCTGCATGACTAGTTTCGGACTTGGAGGGTCGTGGTGTCTGGTGTCAGGAGTGAGAGCGTATAAGGTTTTGTGGGTCTCGTGAGGCTACGTTTCTGCTGCATTCCGTTACACTCTTCCTAGTGCGCGCGATTGCTGTTTTTTGACCTCTTTGGATTGATTGATTGCATCGCATAGAACCACTTGGCTAGCTTGTTAGGTGCGTCATGGCCGGAACGGTGGAGCCACGGTGGTGCCGTGGTGGAGCAGGGTGGAGCAATGGGCAACCGTTGTTGGTTGGCCCTTGCTTGCTGGACCTGCAGGACTGGCGGCTGGCATGTGGCTGCGGCCAGCCGCAAGCCATGCAATCGCTGCTGAACACCTACGTGCCTTTAGGGCGGCCGAACCTGCGCGGTACCAGCTTGCTACCGCGTCCATGAAGTCGGAGGGCAGCTCGCCCTTCTTGACACGCGCGGGCAGCAGGCGGATGTGTGTGCCTCCAGTAGGCCCGGGCTGACAGGTGCAGAGGAAAGGCTTCCGGTGTTCGTTCATGTGGCGCACACTGTACCGTACCGTTTGTCAGGGGCTTGCTGGTATGCTTGCTGGTACCCTTTGTCCTGGAGAGGTGCTTCGTACTGTAGCCCACTGAACCTTTTCACCTACACCTACAACCTAAACACTTCGCACGTTACCGGTACACGCACGGTGTAAATGCTGTTTCCTGTAAACGACGGTTCGCCAAACCGGTCATGGAGGCAGAGCCACTCTGTCGGCACGACCGCACATGAGCTGTGCGTCTGCCGGACGCAACTGCGTGCACTGGGATTCCCAAGCACCCTGACATGTGTCCAAAAAACCTCTATCCTGCGCACTTGCCCACATGGCAGAGACCCATTAACTTAGCATCAACCTGTTCAGCCGCATCACCACGGATAGCACTGTAACCCTGACAGTCATTGACGCACTCCTCCCCTTCAGGCCCCAACCACAGTCCCATATGAGTCCCGAAATGCTGCCCGTACACTGACACCTGCGCACCTTGGCACGAGCCCTCGCGCAGCGTTTAGGTGTCCGGATACCGGTATGCGCAGCCATGTGAAAATAACGAAAATTGAGAAGATCACACCTATCACATGCACGCAGCTGCACCACACGACTTGCCCCGTACAGCCCCGTACACATATAACGTGGAATCACCAAATGACAAATGTCAGGACCGCGACAGAATGAAGACGCACTAAGCCACCGTTGAGCGCTGTCGCACAAATGGCGATTGGCACCATTGGATGCTGTCACACAGGGTCGCATGGCTCATTGACTCGTCACATTGCACGCCCTCTGCCGGTGACCCCCGTCACCTCTTGCAGAATCCAGCAGAATCCCCTCAGTCCCCATCCAAAAGCCTTGGTCACAATCCCCTTCTTGCATACCCGCAGCCTCAACTCCAGCCGGTACCAGCCGCTGAGGTAAGGGACGTAAGAACTGCACACGCACACACAGCCACGTGCGGGACCAAACCAAGCGCGCCCCAAACGTGCAGGCAAGTACACGTGCCGGACTCGCAAAGCCCAAAGCTGCACAGCACGGTCATTCCTGCCGCTGCAGCAAACTCACATCCAAGGCAACTGAAGGTCCGTCCGATACACAATGCATTCTGCCTGTGCCAATGGGAGGCACCGGTACACGCCGGCGCCGGTGTCGCTGCCGCCTCTGCTGCTGCCACCGGCGCCGGTGTCGTTACGCGTGCCTGCTGTCCCGACGTGTACACACCGAGCTGCACCCACTGGTACCCAGCTCGTGCCTTACTGGTGGCGACGGCTGCGGACGCGACGGCGGCGACCATCCGCTGGCGACGCCGGCGACTGCGGCGGCGGCGCCGTCGGCGGCGGCGATTCTGTCGGCGGCGGGCTGACCGGCGGCGCCGGCGCATCCGGCGGCGACGTCGGCGGTGGCGGCGACGCCGGTGACGCCGGCGGCGGTGTCGGCGCGGCTGGGGCCGGCGGCGGTGGCGGCGTGAGGGCGCTGCGCTCCGCTGCTAGGTAGGTGCAGATGGGCTCCGTGTTGGTCTGGATCCACAGCATCCGGGACCAGGCGCGGCCCAGCACGCGGGCGCGGGCGGCGTTGAGGCCGCCTGGGGGTGCGGGGTGCAGGGTGGCACACGGGCCGGGAGGGTGGATAAGGGGCAACCGACAACCCGTACGCATTCTGGCCGCACGTGAAGCGAACGTGTCGCTGAGTCTGGCTTGCTTGCGTGCATACAGTGGAGGAAAGAGGTTGAGGCAGTTTTCACCGTCGACACAGGGACCACGCACTGGGGCCACAGTCGGCTAAAGCCATGCGCCCGCCCGTAACACCCTCCCGCCGCCTGCTCCCACCCCAAGCCCCATCCGTCCGCGCGCCTGCACACGCACCTGGCCATGGGTACACGGCCTGGTACACCTCGTCCGGTCCCGTGTACGACGTATCATACATGTTGGTTACGAGCTTGTCCATCTCGCCGCGCGTGTTGATTGCGCGACCGAGTTCGTACTCAAACGCCTCGACGGCGTACACGTAACTGATTGGCCAGGGTGCAAGAGAGGCGACAAGTAAAGGAAAGGGCAGGACGCACGAGATACCGCACCGCTTATAGCGTCCGGAGATGTCAACCTCCAGTCTTCCTCCGTGCGTCGTTTTATCGACCTTGCCCAATTGCATACCGTACACTGTGTGAAACTGATTCAACGTCCATGCCTGTTGTCCCTCCTTAACCCACCTGTTGTTGCCAAACCTCCCCGTCGCGAAGGCCGTGAGATTGGCCAGCAGGGCGGTAAACATCTCGTTGCCGGGGACGGGACCAGCTGCGCCTTCCGAGTTGCCCAACTGTGTATTAAGGGTGGCGTCGCTGGACAGCACGTAGCCCACAGGCGTGCTGGTGCTGTTGCTGCTGGTGGTGGTGATGTTGGTGGGGTACAGGGCGGTGGTGTTGGCGGTGGCATAATTGAAGAACAGCTCTCTCTGCGCGGCGGCACTCAGGCGGGGCTGCGGAAACGGGCAGCGAAGGGAAAGCGGCGTGAGGCCTCGTGCTCTCAGTTGCTGGGTTCGAACCAAGCTGTACTGTGCAAGCATGTGTGTATTGAAAGGTTATGGTGGGTGTCATCAACAGGTGGAACGGCATGATGGCAAGGGCGCACTGGGTGCTGCAGCAGACTGGTACGGGAGGTTAGCCTTCGGCACGTCCTACGTCCTATGTCGACGTCATCAACGGCCGGTGAGGCGCCCGGCTGCACCTCATTCAGCAACCGGGGAAAGTGTGCGTCGGTGCGAGAAGGATCACAGAGTGCAGGCCTCATGCTCATTCATCCCCTTGACACAGAGTCAGATGCAGCACCTTTTTCCATGCGCCGAGTCCACGCGGCAGCAAGGCACTGAACCATGACTTACCAGCATCATCCATGTCAACGGGTGGGTTGCCACCGCTGCGTTGTAGTCGGGATCGGCCGTGTCCCTCGCGTACGACGCCATCACGATATCCCGTACGCGCCGGCGGGCGTCGCCGTACGACGTCGCGTACGACAGGGCGAGCAGAAGGCGGCTGGAGGTGTCGTAGTCCGTTGCGGTTGAAAGGGCGGCCAGAGTGGCGTTCAGGGCGGCGTCTTTGTACCCAGGGATGTGCGGCGGCAGAGGAAGAGGGAAGGTTACAGTGGGGTTGGGAATAGAATGGGTTTACGACTTGCAGATTTGAATGAGCATAAGGTGGGTTGTGGTACCGGCGGCACGGTGTGCCGTGGTAGGTCGGGAGGATGTGGATGCGGCACCGTACATACCAAGCACAGAGGCTACTGCAAGACACCCCCGCAGTCGGAGTTTGACCTCCACACAGCACGATTGCGACCGTCAGCATCACTGCCGCTGCCAACCATAACCCACCGGGAGAGGGCCCGTCGGCGCCGCAGCCACCAGGCGCCCCCAGCGGCACCGCCAGCGCCACCGGCAGCCAGTCGGGGTGTACGGCACTGACGTTGATGGCGGCGCCGCCGCCCGCCGCCAGTGCCGCCGCCGCCAGGGTGCAGCCGAAGCGTACGGCCGTGGGCTCGCCCCATAGCGCCGCCTCCAGGACCACAGTGGACCGGGCCATGCGGTACAGCAGGGCTTCGGTGGTGCTGCCTGCGGTGGGTGTGTATAAACACGGTGTGGGTTAGCGTGCACGCGTGCGGGTGCATGCACCGGTCAGGTCCAGGAGCTCATGCTGATGGGTGCCGTGTAAAAGCACGGTGTGGGTTTAGGGCACGGTAAGGAGGTTGTTGTTGCAAGGTGCAGAGGGGGGCTTACTTGTGGGGATGGTGGTGGCGGTGCTTGTGAAGTTGGCGTAGTCGGGGTCGGTGGCGATGGCGGCGGCGGCTAGCGGCGCCAGGCGGCGGCGCGCCCACTGCAGCATGTCGGCGTTGCACGTGGCGAAGGCGGGGGTGGCGGCGGCGGCGGCGAGGTAGCTCTGTAGGCAGGGGCCAAGGCGAGGGTGCAGGCACGGATGCATGGGATGTCAGCGCGGTTTTGGAAAAATGGCGGTAGAGCTGGAAATGTCGGCGAAGGCGGAGCAGGCAGCGCTGGGAGGAAAACGGTGTGGCTGTGACCGGGATGAAAGTCATTGTAGGCTGCATTGCACGCCTGCGGCTGCCACGGCCTGCGCTGTTGTTGTGAAGGGTGGACCTAGGGGCACTGGTGGGCTGCGCGTCGCGAGCTACGGTGAGGGAGCTCTGCAGGCAGGGGCGAGGGTGCACGGCTGCACGCACGAATGTGCACGGGAAGTACCTCTAAGCAGTGCATGCGGAGGTAGCGGCGGCGCTGCACAGGAAGGAAGGCATTGTAGGGTGCCCCGGCAGTGGCATCTACCGGCATCGGTGATGCACTGGTGCTTCGAATATCAAGTGTCTAATCGTCGCGTCCCCTCACCGCAAGGATCTCGAGCTCCAGCACGGCGGGCTGCACCATGGAGTGGAGGCCGGCGGCTGGGGGCGGACAGAGGTGGGCGGGAAGGGAGCAAGGTGGGTTCCGTGTGAGCACCAAGTGTAACGGGTGCGTGCGGATTGGGTTCCGTGTGAGCACCAACCACCAAGTGTAACGGGTGCGTGCGGATTGGGTTCCGTGTGAGCACGAGGTGTAACGGGTGCGTGCGGCTGTGTGCCACCGCATGTGACCGGCGGCTGGGGGTGGACAAGGGGAGTGCAGGAGGGGAGCAAGGGGGCCTTGATGTTGGGTTCAACCGTGCATGGAGCACGAATGCAGGAAGGGACGTGGAAAGGGGGTTCATGTGAGCACTGAGCAGCCACTGTACGTGCAGGAGGTGAGAGCTGAGAGGGCATGGGCATCTGTTTTCCGCTGCCCGCGATCAGTTGGGCGGTGTAACCGGCACAGCAAGCAGCACGAGTACGACAGTACTTTCTAGCGTTACGGAGTAGCAGGGGAGGGCCTCAAAGGCGCGCGACGGTTAAGCCCCTGACGCGCCAAGCACGCATGCTGCCACCATTGCTTACACCCTCAGCTGCCCGTGCTACACCCACCCGTGTACGACAGGGGGCTGGACAGGGACGCGCTCAGCGCCGCCAGGACGAGCGGTACGGCAGCCGTGTTGCCGGCGGCGCTGATGCCCTGCCGTACAATGGCATGGCGCACAGGCAGTCGGGAGGGGGCGTCCTTTCATTGGTGTGTGACAGAAGTTCTTGTTCACCCAACGCGTTAAACCCTCACTTGCATGTCGCAGGGGAGTCGAAAGGGGTACAGTGTAACGCAACCCACGCAAACAGGGCACAAAGCAGTTGCGAGACTGACGCCCTGCCGTGCCCTGCCGTTGTCGTACCTGCAGGCTGTCGTACGGCAGTGTACGGTAGCTGTCGGGCGCCGCCGTGGACATGGCCAGCAGGATGGTGTCCTGAGGGCAAGCAGACCAGCGGGCGGGAAAGGGTGTGTTGTCGCATGGATGCATGGTTGCTCGATTGAGCGGTACCAGCACTCGAATGTAATGTAAGCCGGTGGCACTCGGCCCACAGGCACTCGAAGAAGCCACCCTCCCGGACCGTGGCCCCCTTGACTGCACCACGCAGCTGGCGCATTAGCCCGCAATATGTGCGGCCCACCTGCAGTACGGCCTGCGCCGGCAGTACGCTGCCCGCCCTTTTGACTGTACTTACCTGGAGTACGGCCTGCGCCGTCAGTACGCCGCCTGCCCTTTGACTGTACCTACCTGGAGTACGGCCTGCGCCGTCAGCACGCCGCCCGCCCTTATGAGTTGCCTACCTGGAGTACGGCCTGCGCCGTCAGTACGGCAGCCAGGCGGTCGGCTAGCGCGGAGTCTGCGGCGTCGGGCTTGATGGCGGTGGCGGGCGGCGGCAGGGCGGCGTTGAGGCCGCCGCGGATGGCGGACAGCAGCCGCGAGATGTGGGCTGCGGGGAGGGGCAGGAAGGGCAACGCTGTAAGTTGTGGAATCGTAAGGGAGCTCCGCGTTTCGTGTAGCAGCCGGGAGGTGTCGGCTGCGGGGACGGGCGTGAGGGGTAGCCGTAAAGAGGCTGTAAGCTTGAGGTACTTGAAGACGGACCAGGCGGGAAGCTGAGACGTGGTTAAGCTGCAGGTACGTTCAGGTGAGCAGGCCCTAAGCCACGGGTTCAAGTGTCTTAACGTAGGCCAGTCGCAAGCGACAATGTGAGCTACGAGACCTACAAAGGCAAATACGGCTTGCAGATGGCAGCCGTGGGTGCGAAACGATGATGGGAGACGAGGGAGAGAGCATGGATGCTTACAGGAGCCGCGGCACGCCCCACCGTCTCAGTCCCACTCACCGGCTCCTCCGTCAGCTGTGCGCACGCCGTACTGCGTGACGTACATCTCCGTGAAGTTGGTACGGCGCAGGGCCCACGAGGAGGCGGCGACGTACGACGGCACGGACAGCTGCAATCGGTGCCATCATATTTGGGGCAGGGGGCAAGGCAGGGGGTTACACACGAGGTCAGCGGTAAAGCCAAGCCACGCATGCGATATGGGTAGGTCGGAACTGCAATGCCGGTCTTGCCCACAGGAGCGCAGGTTCAGGCACCCCGACCTGACTAGCACTGTCGCTCGCCGTACACACCTTCTGCGGGTCGGTTGCGGTTGCGCTCATGGCCACCAACGGCCCAACCGCCGCCGCCGCCACGTCATCCACAGGGGCCACGGCCATGGGCAGCCACCACCTGCTGCTGCTGCTGCTGCTTGTGTCGCTGCACGCCATGTTGTGGGACAGGACGGCGCCGCCGCTGACGGAGCAGGGGCACGTGGGCGTGGGGTAGGCGGCTCCGGAGGTGGGGTCGAAGTCTGGAGGGGGAAGAGGGAGTGGGGGCCAGGGGTAAGGTGGGCGGGGGAGGGGCGAGGGGGAGGGCCAGCTGTGCAATGCTGAATAGGGAGGTGGGAAACCAGCAAGAACGAGCAGCTCGCCCCGGATGTCCAGCACTCCCCTACTCTCCATGCTGATGCCCGGTAACCGTGTACAGTTTCACGGATTTACAGCGCCCCACGCCGGCTCATCCGCCGTACAGTACGAGTCGCCAGTGACACATGCAGCAGGAGCAGGTAAAGGGATGCTACGGCAAACGCAGTTGCGGACACCCACCTGTTGGCCACAGGCCCCAAGTGCGCTTAGGCCAGTGAATAAAGTATATAAGATTATATAAGTTCATAAAGGGGCAATGCAATTGCGGACACCCACCCGTTGGCCACAGGCCCCAGGCGCACAAGCGCACTTGGGATGCGCTGAGGGTGGTCACGGCCGGGGGCGGGGGCGAGGGGGGCTCGGGGGAGGGCGGGGGCGAGCTAGGGGGAAGGGGGAGCCCCGGGGGAGAGGGCTCGGGGGAGGGCGGGCTGGGGGGCCCCGGGGCCAGGGGAGGGGTTGTGGGAGGGGAGGGAGGCAGGGGAGTGGGGGGCAGCTCGGGGGAGGGAGGCGGCAGGTCGGTGGGGGGCGTGGGTGGTGGTTGGGAGGGAGGGGGCGAGGTAGGCGGTGCGGTTGGAGGAGGGGAGGAGGGGGCGTCGGAGAGGACGGTGGGGGAGGCGGGGGAGGC
>VFQN01001800.1_pt1 | contig 34811 bp, 31 predicted proteins | sample 3512371 | NCBI WGS metagenome assembly VFQN01 (sample SAMN10412370, study PRJNA504923) | tailings metagenome | isolation source: Replicate 2 from Balatoc abandoned mine | place: Philippines: Itogon, Benguet | collected 2017-08-28 | reverse complement strand
CGACGGGTGCGGCCAAGGCCGTGGGCCTGGTGCTGCCGGAACTGAACGGCAATCTCGACGGCGTGTCGATCCGCGTGCCGACGCCGAACGTCTGGGTCATCGACTTCAAGTTCGTCGCCAAGCGCAAGACGGACAAGGAAGAGATCAACAAGGCCGTGAAGCTCGCCGCCGCCAACCAGCTCAAGGGCATCCTGGGCTGGACCGACCAGCCGAACGTCTCGATCGACTTCAATCACGACCCGCATTCGTCGACCTTCCACATGGACCAGACCAAGGTCATGGAAGGCACGCTGGTGCGCGTCATGAGCTGGTACGACAACGAGTGGGGCTTCTCCAACCGCATGGCCGACACCGCCGTCGCGATGGGCAAGCTCGGCTGATCAAGCCAGTCCGCGAAGACATGACGGGCGCCCCTCGGGGCGCCCGTTTCGTTTGCCCCGTCTTCGTTTGCTATTCGCTTCGCCGCGCCTTGATCCCGCGAAACGCTTCCGGGAGATCCACGGGCTCATGCTGCGGCGGCCGCGCCGCCTGCAGGGTCACGAGGCCGGCGAGATGGCCCAGCATCAGCTTCGCAGCCTTGTCGGGCTTGCCGCCCAGGATCGCCTCGGCGATGTCGCCATGGTCGTGCGGGCCGGCGCAGTTGGTGAGCTGGCGGGGCGCGGCCAGCGAAAAGTGCATGGTGGAGCGCGTCAGCAGGCCGCGAAGCAGGCGCGTCAGCTCCTCGTTGCCGCACAGTTCGGCCAGCAGGACGTGGAACTCGCCCGACAGCTCGAAGAGACGCCCGCGATCGTCGCGCCGGGTCGCGGCCTTCTCTTCCGCGACATGCGCCTTGAGCCGCTTCGCCGCCGCCGCGCCATGGCCCTCGCTGAGGCGGCGCACGATCGCCGCCTCCAGCATCGAGCGCACGTCGTAGATCTCGCGCATCTCCTCGACCGTGAGCGAGGGCACGAAGGTGCCGCGGTTGGGGATGGCGGTCAGCCAGCCCTCGTGGACCAGACGATGCAGCGCCTTGCGCACGCGCTCGCGGCTGACCCCCAGCACGCGCGCGAGCGCCGGCTCCTGCAGTTTGGTACCCGGCGCCAGGCGGCCCATGTGCATCGCCCGCCTGATCGCGCCATAGACCGCCTCGTCGGCGGCGACGTCGCCCTTCCTTGGCTTACGCGGCATCGATCTCCTCCACCGCGGCGACCAGCAGCCTGAGGCCCTGCGCGAAGTCGGCGAGGTCCATCGCCTCGTCCGGATTGTGGCTGCCATGTTCGTTGCGGAGGAAGATCATCGCCGTCGGCACTCCCATGATGCCGAATACCGCCGCATCGTGTCCCGCCCCGCTCGCCATGGGCAGCGCCTCGATGCCGAGCTGCTCCGCCAGCCGCTCCAGTCGCGCGCGATGCAAGCGGTCGATGGGTCCCGGCTTCGCGTTGGTGAAGGCGCCGAGATCGATCGTGACGCCGCGCCGCACCCCGATCTCCGCCGCGATCTCGCGCAGCCGCCGGTCGATGGCGAGCAGCACCTCGTTGTCCTCGCTGCGGATGTCCATCGAGAACCAGAGCTCGCCAGGTATCTTTGTCATCGTGTGAACGGCCGTATCGGTGTGGAACTGGCCGACCGTGCAGACCAGGTCCTTGCCCGCGGCCTCGTGCTCCAGCCACAAGGCCTCGAGGCGCGACACGAACTCGACACCGGCCATCACCGCATCGTTGCGCGATAGGCGCGGCTCTGCGCCGGCATGGCCGTAGCGGCCGGCGATGTGCGGATCGCGATACCGCAGGTTGCCGCGGATGCCGGTGACGATTCCGACCGGCAGGCCGCGCTGCACCAGCACTGGTCCCTGCTCGATGTGCAGTTCCAGAAAGCAGGCGATGCGCGCGGGATCGAGCTGAGGCTCGCGGGCACGGATGCGGTCGGGTGCGAAGCCCGCCTCCTCCATGTGCTCGGCCAGCGTCCGGCCGGTGTCGGGACGCCGGCAGGCATCGAGCGCCTCGGGCTCCAGCAGGCCGAAGGCGGCGCGGCTGCCGATATAGGGCGCGGGGAACCACGAGAGTTCCTCGGCGCGTACGCCCATGACCGTGATGTCGCGCTTGGGCGTTCGCCCCGCGCGACGCCAGCGCGCCAGCATCGCCATGCCGGCGACCACACCTGCAGCGCCGTCGTAGTTGCCGCCCTCCGGCACCGAATCGAGATGCGAGCCGGTCATGAGGACGGGCAGCGAGCGATCCTGCCCCGGCAGGGTCACATAGAGGTTGCCGGCGGCGTCGGTGCGCGTTTCCAGCCCGAGCGACTGGCCGACGCCTTGCATCAGGTCATGCGCCATCTGCTCGCCTACGCCGTAGGACGCGCGGGTGACGCCGAGACGGGCTTTGGAATGCGTGCGCAGGTGGTCGAACCACTGACCGGCCAGGGCGGTTTCGGGATCGAGATCGTGGTGGAGTTCAGTCATGGGCCTGCCGGCGGTTGGTAAAATTATGTGCACATAACGTCAAGAAATGTGCACATTCTGTTGGAGGACGACATGCAAGGCGTGAGCCAGATGCGCGACCTGGTGGGTTACGGCGGAAGGCCGCCGGCCTGGAAGCTGCCCGGAGGGGCCCACCTGGCGGTCTCGATGGTGGTCAATTTCGAGGAGGGCGCGGAGTTCGCCGTCAGCGACGGCGATCCGCAGGCCGAGAAGATCTCCGAGGTCGTGAGCGTGGTGCCGCCCGGACGCTGGGACCAGGGCAATGAGCAGATCTTCGCCTACGGCATGCGCGCCGGCATCTGGCGCATGCTGGCCGCGCTGGAGAAGCACCGCGTGCCGGCGACCTTCTACATGTGCGGCCGCGCCGTCGAACGGCTGCCGGAGCTCGCCCGGCGGATCGTCGAGGCCGGACACGAAGCGGCCTGCCACGGCTGGCTGTGGCGCGCGCATGCCGAATATGCCGACAGGGCGAGCGAACTGAACGATCTGCGACGCTGCATCGACGTCATGAAAAGCGCGACGGGCCAACATCCTGCGGGATTCTTCTGCCGCGGCAGCGAAAGTCCCGAGACGCGATCGATCCTGCGGGAGCTGGGCTTCGGCTATGCCAGCAACGGCTTCGACGACGACCTTCCCTACTGGGACCGGACGGACGCACGGCACCCGCTCCTGGTGCTGCCCTACGCGCTCGACAGCAACGACATGAAGTTCTTCCATCCCAACGGCTTCGTGCGCGCCGGCGAGATGGTCGACTATGTGCGCGACGCCATCGACATGCTGCTGGAGGAAGGCGAAGCCGGCCATCCGAAGCTGCTGAACATCGGCTGGCACCTGCGCATCGCCGGCCGTCCGGGTCGCTTCGCCGCCTTCAAGCGGGTGCTCGCGCTCCTCCAATCCTACGGCGACAAAGTGTGGATCGCGCGACGCGACGCCATCGCGCAATCGTGGCGCGAGCAGTTCCCGGCATGAGGCGGCAACGAGAGGTGGTTGGCATGCCCCTTGCGTTTGCAGTGGCAGGGAGGCGGAACAGTTGCAGCAAGCAGTGAAGGCCAACGCAGCGCGCGCGCTGGATGTCGAGGATCTGAGCGTCCGCTATGGAACGTCGACCGCCGTCGACGGCGTGACGCTCGCCATCGAACCCGGCGAGGTCGTAGCGCTTCTCGGTCCCTCGGGCTGCGGCAAGACCACCCTTCTCAGGGTCATCGCCGGCTTCGTGCGGCAGGCCGCGGGGCGCGTGCGCGTCGACGGCGCCACCATCGACCACCTGCCGCCCAACCAGCGCAACATCGGCATCGTCTTCCAGAACTACGCGCTCTTCCCGCACATGACCGTGGCGGAGAACGTGGCCTACGGCCTGCGCGCCCGCGGCCTCAAGGGGCCGGACGTCCAGGCCCGGGTGTCGCGCTTCCTCGAGACTGTCCAACTCGGCGGCTTCAAGGAGCGCCTGCCGCGCCAGCTCTCCGGCGGCCAGCAGCAACGGGTGGCGCTGGCGCGCGCGCTGGCGATCGAACCCTCGATCCTGCTGCTCGACGAACCCTTCGCCGCGCTCGACCGCAACCTGCGTCTCGACATGCAGATCGAGATCAAGCGCCTGCAGCGGACGCTGGGCCTCACGACCATCCTCGTGACCCACGACCAGGACGAGGCGATGAGCGTCGCCGACCGCATCGCCGTCATGAACAAGGGCACGGTCGAGCAGTTCGGCACGCCGGTGGCGATCTACGATGAACCACAGACCCTGTTCGTGAACGGCTTCATCGGCACCACCAACCTGATGAACGGGACAATCGCCTCCTTGCAGAACGGCATGGCCACCGTGACTCTGGACGCCGGCGCCAGCGTCACCCTCGCGGCGCCCAACGGCCTCGGCCTCGGTGCGCCCGTGCTGATGTCGGTACGGCCCGAGCAACTGGCGCTGTCGGCGGTCCCCGGCCCGAACGCCTGGAAGGTCGAGCCGGGGCTGGCACTGCCCATCGGCGCCCAGCTCGTCCACGAGGCCCGCGCGACCGACGGGACCTTCCTGAAGATCATCGAGCCGCGCCGCGCGGTTTCGAACGATGCGGCCCGCGCCTACTGCACCCTGGCCACCGATGCGCGTCCCACCCTGTTCCCGCGTTCCACCCTGACAACCACGGAGATCCTTCCATGTTCAGCCGCAGACGCCTGCTCGCCGGTGCCACCGCCCTCGGCGGCGCCGCCTTCCTTCCCTCGATCGCGCATGCCAAGGGCAGCGTCGCCGCCGCGATCTATCCCGGCACCTGGGAGGAGGCGTTCCGCGCCATCGTCGCGCCGGCCCTGAAGAAGAAGGACAGCGTCGACCTCGAACTGCAGCCGCTGTTCGCCGTCGACCAGGTCGCCAAGGCCAAGGCCGCGCGCGGCGCGCCGCCGTTCGACGCCTTCGTGCTCGATCCCGGCCCGCGCATCACCGCGATCCAGGACGGGCTGTTCGACAAGATCGACATCAAGAAGATCAGCAATGCCTCCAAGCTGCCGGCCGGCCTGGTCGACGAGTGGGGCATCGGCGTCAACGCGCAGGTCGTGGGCATCGCCTACAATCCCAAGAAGGTCCCCGCGCCGAAGGGCTGGAAGGACCTGTTCACCGATCCCTGGGTTTCCCGACTCGGCATCACGGGGTTCCAGACCACGTTCGGCACGGTGTCGCTGATCGAGATCGCCAAGGTGTTCGGTGGTTCCGAGACCAACATCGAGCCGGCGCTCGTCGAACTGAAGAAGGTGCTGCCGAAGATCGCCGCGGTCGGCCAGCCGGCCGCCATGCCCGGCCTGTTCCAGCAGGGCCAGTGCGACGTGATCTACACCAACACCCAGACCGTCGCGACCCTGAAGGGCCGAGGAGTCGACATCGAGTTCGTGAAGCCCGAGACCGGCGCCATCACGTTCCTCACGACCCTGCACATCGCCAAGGGCGCCGCAGAGGTCGAGAACGCCTACAAGTACCTCGACATCGTCGCGGGCAAGGAGGTGCAGGAGGCGCTGACCAAGCCGCCGTACAACTTCATTCCGGTGAACAAGGACGTGCCGCTTCCCGACTACCTGCCGATGAAGAGTCTCGACGAGATGTCGAGCTACGTGCGGCACGACTGGGCCAAGATCAATCCACTGCGCGCCGGCTGGATCGAGAAGTTCAACAAGGAAATGGCGAAGTGAGAAAACTGGCGGAGTGGCAGCTCGCGCTGCCGCTCGCGCTGGCCTTTGCATCGATCTTCCTGGCGCCGCTCCTCATGCTGGTCGGCGTCAGCTTCTTCAACGACGACAAGATCACGCAACCGGGCTTCGGCCAGTGGGCCAAGTTTCTCGGCGATCCCTTCAGCTACAAGGTGATCGCCGACACGATGCTGCTCGGCCTCAAGACGGTGTGCGCCACCATCGTGATCGGCTATCCGCTGGCCCTGATCTATCTCGACGCCTCGCCGCGCCTGCAGAAGGTGCTGATCTTCATCATCGTGATGCCGCTGCTGCTTTCCGTGGTGGTCCGCACCTTCGCCTGGATCGTCGTGCTGGGCCGCGAGGGCGTGGTGAACACGCTGCTGACGCAGCTGGGCATCATCTCCGAGCCGCTGCGCCTGCTGCAGACCGAACTCGGCCTCGTGATCTCGCTCACCCAGATCGAAATGCCGCTGATGCTGCTGCCGCTGATCAGCGTGATGTCGCGCCTCGACCCGAACCTGCGCGACGCTTCGTCCGCGCTCGGCGCCTCGCGCTGGCGCACCCTGTTCAAGGTGATCGTGCCGCTCAGCATGCCGGGCCTCGTCGCCGGCTGCCTGCTGGTGTTCGCCAGCTCCACCACCGCCTTCATCTCGCAGACCGTGATCGGCGGCGTCCGCCTGATCTATCTGCCGCTGCTGATCTGGCAGCAGTCGCTGGTCGTGTTCAACTGGCCCTTCGCCGCGGTGGTGTCGCTCACGCTGCTGGTCTCGGTGCTGACGGTCGTGAGCGCGCTGTCCTATCTCGGCCGCCGCTCCGGAGGCTATGTCCATGGGTAGGCGCCGCAGTCTGGCCGACCTCTCCTACACGCTCGTGATCGGCGGTCTGGCCGCGCTGGCGCTGCTGATCATCGTGGCGCCGGTGGTGATCGTGCTGATGACGTCGTTCACCGAGGGACGGTCGCTCAAGTTCCCGCCGACCGGCTTCTCGCTGCAATGGTACGAGGCGCTGTTCGATGCCTCGAAATCACGGCAGATCCACCGCGCGGTCTACAACTCGCTCGAGGTGGCCGCCTGGTCGACCGGCTTCGGCATCCTGTTCGGCAGCATGGCATCGCTCGGCCTGGCGCGGAGCCGCCACCGGCTGGCGCGCGTCGCCGACGGGCTCTTCATGTCGCCGCTGGTCCTGCCCGGCCTCACCTTCGGCCTGGCGGCGCTGATGTACTTCACTCTGATTGGCTTCCGGCCGTCGCTGAACCTGATCATCGCCGGCCACATGATCGTGACCGTGCCGTTCATCATCCGCACCACGTCCGCCAGCATTTCCCAGCTCGACCCGGCGCTGAACGATTCCTCGCAGAGCCTGGGGGCCAGCTGGCTCTACACGATGCGCCGCGTGACCCTGCCGCTGATCGCGCCCGGCATCTTCGCCGGCGCGTTCCTGGCCTTCATGGCCTCGATCGACAATGTGCCGGTGTCGCTGTTCCTGTCGACGGCGCGCACCGACATGCTGCCCATCCGCATGTGGGGCATGATGGAATCGACGCTGGACCCGCGCATCGCCGCCGTGTCGGGCGTGTTGATCGCGGCGGCCTTCCTGCTGATGCTGGTGATGGAATGGACGGTGGGGTTGACCCGCCGCATGCGCGACTGACGAGGAACTGCCCATGGAACTGATCCCCCAGCCCCTCACCCGCGAAGCCTTCGCCCCGTTCGGCGACGTGATCGACGTGCCCGACGTTCCCGGCCGAACCTACTACGAGGACGCGCTGGGCAATCTGCGCCCGACCGCCCATGCGAGCCTCTCCGTCAGCCTGAAGGCCGAGACGGCCGACCGGCCGCTGCGCAGCGACTACCTCGAACGTCACGAATTCTCCTCGCAAACCTTCGTGCCCCTCGATGTCGAGCGCTGGCTGATCGTCGTGGCGCCACACGCCGCCGCCGGCGGTCCCGACGCCAGCGCCTTGAAAGCCTTCATCGCCACCGGCAAGCAGGGCGTTACCTACCGGCCCGACACCTGGCATCACGGCCTCACCGTGCTCGACCGGCCCGGCCGCTTGGCCGTCTTCATGTGGCGCGACGGCGGCAAGGGCGACGAGGAATTCGTACCGGTACCGCCCTTCACCGTCCGCATTCCCTGATCCGGAGCCAATGACGATGCCCTACGAGGTCCGCCGCGATTTCATCGGCTATGGCGCCACTCCGCCCGATCCGAAATGGCCCGGCGGCGCCCGCATCGCCGTCAACTTCGTCATGAACTACGAGGAGGGCTCCGAACCCTCGATCCAGGACGGCGAAGGCCATACAGAGATCGGCCTCAGCGATGCGAGCCGCATGGGACAGTCGATCACGGGCCGCGATCTCGCCGCCGAGGGCCTGTTCGAATATGGCAGCCGGGTCGGCTTCTGGCGGCTGATGCGGCTCTTCCAGGAACGCGGCCTGCCGATGACGATCTTCGGCTGTGGCCTCGCGATGGAACGCAATCCCGAGGCCTCGGCCGCCATCGCCAGGTCGGGCTTCGACGTCTGCTCGCATGGCTGGCGCTGGATCAAGCACTACGAGCTCGACGAGGCGACCGAGCGCGAGCATATCCGCAAGGCGATCGCCGCCATCCAGAAGATGACCGGCGAGCGGCCGCTCGGCTGGTACTGCCGCTATGGGCCGGGCGTGAACACGCGCCGCCTCGTCGTCGAGGAAGGCGGCTTCCTCTACGACAGCGATTATTACGGCGAGGAGCTGCCCTTCTGGGTCACCGTCGACGGCCAGCCGCAGCTCGTCGTGCCCTATTCCGTCACCAACAATGACGGCCAGTTCGGCGCGGCGATCGGTACGTCGGACCAGTGGTTCTCCTTCGTGCGCGACGCCTTCGACATGCTCTACCGCGAGGGCGCGACGCAGCCCAAGATGATGTCGATCGGCCTGCACATGCGCCTGATCGGCCATCCCGCGCGCGCCGTCGGCCTGCAGCGCCTGCTGGACCATATCCAGAAGCACGAGGGCGTCTGGGTGACCCGCCGCCTCGACATCGCCCGGCACTGGATCAAGACCCATCCCTATCCCGGCAAGGGCCTGAATGAGTAGTATCGCGCGTCATGGCGGGCGAGATCATCGTGGTGGTACGCGACTGGAAGCAGACCGAGGCGGCGCTGCTCGCGGCGCGCGCCACGGGCTCGGCGCCGGTGCTGCTGACGCCTGAGGATGCGGCCTCCTTCTACGGCGCAGGCTATCTCGGCGCCCTGCAGGAGCGGGCGCGCGAAGAGTTCCCGGACGTGGCCTTCACGCTGATCGTCGATTGCGGCGACGCGCCTGGTTATGCGCTGGCCTGCCTGCGCGCCGGGGTGCGCACCCTCTCGATGCGCACCTGGAACGACAAGATTGCCGACATCGCCCGTCAGATGGGCGCCGAACTGGTGAGGAGACCGTCATGAGCTGGCAACCGAAACGCGACCTGATCGGCTATGGCGCCAATCCGCCCGATCCGAAATGGCCCGGCGGCGCACGCCTCGCGATCAACTTCGTCGTGAACTTCGAGGAAGGCTCGGAGCCGTCGGTCCAGGACGGCGAGGGCTACACCGAGACCGGCCTCACCGAATCGAGCACTTCCTCGATCGGCCTCAAGGGTCGCGACCTCGCCGGCGAAGGCATGTTCGAGTATGGCAGCCGGGTCGGCTTCTGGCGCATCCATCGCGCCTTCCTGGAGCGCGGCATGCCGCTCACCGTCTTCGGCTGCGCGCTGGCGCTGGAGCGAAACCCGCCGGCCGCCGAGGCGATCCGCGCCGCCGGCTGGGACGTGTGCTGCCATGGCTGGCGCTGGGTGCGCCACTTCCAGCTCTCCGAAGAGGAGGAGCGCGAGCATATCCGGAAGGCCATCAAGTCGCTGGAGCAGACAGTGGGAGAGCGGCCGGCCGGCTGGTATTGCCGCTATGGACCGAGCGTGAACACGCGCCGCCTGCTGATCGAGGAAGGCGGCTTCACCTACGACAGCGACTATTACGGCGAGGAGCTGCCCTTCTGGCAGACCGTTGAGGGCAAGCCGCACCTCATCGTCCCCTATTCGCTGACCAACAACGACGGCAAGTACGCCGCCGGCATGGTCCACTCCGACCAGTGGTTCGGCCTGGTGAAGGATGCGTTCGACGTCCTCTACAAGGAGGGCTCGACGCAGCCCAAGATGATGTCGGTCGGCCTGCACCAGCGCCTGATCGGCCACCCCGCCCGCATGGCCGGCCTCTGGCGCTTCCTCGACTATGTCCAGAAGCACGAAGGCGTCTGGGTCACCCGGCGCCTCGACATCGCGCAGCACTGGATCGCGACGCATCCGTATCCGGGCAAGGGCCTCAACGAGTAGGGTTCAGACCTTCGCACGCCCGGCGACCATGCGGACCTTGCCGGGCGAGGCGAACCAGATCGAGACGGCGCCCAGCACGCTGAACGCCAGCGCCACGATGAAGGCCAGTCGATAGGCGCCCTCGTAGTCGTAGAGCACGCCGGTGATCCACGGGCCCCCGGCACCGCCGGCCAAGAGCGAGACCATGATGATGCTGAAGATCGAGCCGAAGTGCGGGCCCTCGAAGATCTCGGCCACCACCGATCCCATCAGGCTGGTGAAGGCATAGCCAAGCGCGCCCTGCGACAGGACCATGAGGTAGAGCAGCGGCTGCGACGGGACGGCCCCCAGCGCCAGCAGCGCCGCGTAGCAGATCACGAAGCCTGCGCCGGCGATCGTCCAGACGATCTCGCGGCCGATCCGGTCCGACAGCGCGCCCAGCAGGATCTGGCCCGGTATGCCCACCATCGCCACGAGGCCCAGTGCCCAGGCCGCCTCCATCGGGCCGAAGCCGATCTCGACCAGGTACTTGGTCTGGTGCACCTGCACCGCGTACCAGGCATAGCCAGTGCTGAAGAAACCGACGCAGAGCCACCAGAAGCGATGGGTGCGGACGGCCCGTCCCACGGTCCATTCGACGGCAGTCCATTTCGGGTCGACGATCGCCGCGGCGCGGCGGGCGGCGGCGGTGCCCGCCTCCTTCGCCCCATCGGGCTGCAGGCCGAGATCCTGCGGCCGCTTGGTCACCAGGAGATTGATCGGCAGCAGCACGAACAGGGTCATCAGCCCCAGCGCCCAGCAGGCGCTGCGCCAGCCGTCCTTCAGGATGATCGTCTGCAGCCAGGGCAGGATCAGGATCGCGCCCACGCCGACCCCGGAGAACGCCAGGCCGGTGGCCAGCGCGCGGCGGCGCGCGAACCAGTTGGGGAGGTATTGGGACTGCACGGAAAAGCTCATGCAGTTCGCCCCCGCCCCCACCAGGACGCCGAGCGTCGCATAGAGCTGCCAGGGCGAGTCGATGACGGTGGCGCCCAGCAGGCCCGCCGCCGTCAGAACGACGCCGATCTCGATCACGAAGCGCGGGCCGCGCCGGTCCATGGTCCGGCCGACCACCGGGCTGATCACCGCCGACACCAGGAACCCGAAGGAAAAGGCGCCGGCGGCCAGGCCGCGGTCCCAGCCGAATTCGTCGACGATCGGCGGGAACATCAGCGAGAAGGCCGTGCGGGTGGTCACGCTGACGGCCACGGTCAGGAAGGCGATCGCGATGATCACCCAGCCGAAATAGAAAGGCAGGCGGGCCGCGAACGAAGCGCGTCGAGCGGGCATTTGGGGGGACGGCACCGATTTTTCCTTTTTCTGCGTTTCGCCAGTCGCATCGTGGCCCGGAGGGGCGGACAGCCTGTGCCCACCCCCGGCCCGAGGTCAATGACGTCGCAGGTAACGGGGCCTTTCCGGGGACCCGCCGGGGCTTGAACCGCTCCTCCCGCGCCGCTATCACCGCGCGACCGCACAGAATGGGAGCCCGGACGTGAAGATCACCCGCACCGTGAAGAAGATCCTCGACAACTACGAGAGCGATTGCCCCGGCACCAAGGCCAACCTGGCCCGCATCCTGATGCACGGCCGCCTGGGCGGCACGGGCAAGATGGTGATCCTGCCGGTCGACCAGGGCTTCGAGCACGGCCCGGCCCGCTCCTTCGCGCCGAACCCGGACGCCTACGATCCGCATTATCACTTTCAGCTGGCCATCGACGCCGGCCTGAACGCCTATGCCGCCCCGCTGGGCCCGCTCGAGGCCGGCGCCGACTCCTTTGCCGGCGCCATCCCGACGATTCTCAAGGTCAACTCGGCCAACTCGCTGTCGACCAACAAGGACCAGGCCGTCACCGGCTCGGTGGGCGATGCGCTGCGCCTCGGATGCTCGGCGATCGGCTTCACGATCTATCCGGGCTCGGAAGACCAGTACGAGATGATGGAAGAGATCCGCGAGATGTCGGAGGAGGCCAAGTCGGTCGGCCTCGCCGTCGTCATGTGGTCCTATCCGCGCGGCGGCAAGCTCGACAAGGCCGGCGAGACCGCCCTCGACGTCTGCGCCTATGCCGCCCACATGGCCGCCCTGCTCGGCGCCCACATCATCAAGGTGAAGCCGCCGACCAACGTGCTGTGGCAGCCCGAGGCCAAGGCCGCCTACGAGAAGGCCAACGTCGACATCTCGACGATGGCCGCCCGCATCAAGCACGTCATGCAGGCGACCTTCAACGGCCGCCGCATCGTCGTCTTCTCGGGCGGCGAGGCCAAGGACCTCGAGGGCCTGTTCACCGAGATCCGCAGCCTGCGCGATGGCGGCGCCAACGGCTCGATCATCGGCCGCAACACCTTCCAGCGCCCGCGCGCCGAGGCGATCGACATGCTCGACAAGATCATCTCGATCTATCAGGGCAAGATGTAGGGACGGCGGAAATCGCGAAGTTTCCAGGGCGCTGGGTGACCTTTAGGGTAACTCAGCGCCCTTTTCTTTGCCCGCGCATCCGGCATCCCTGCCATCGGAGGTCCGCTGGCGGACGGGCCCGGAACATCGAGCCTCGCGCGACGTTGGCGGCGCACCGATACTGTGCGGAGTGGAACATGAGCCTGCTCGATGTCTTGACCGGGATGCGCAATGGGCCGAAAGGCAGGAGTGGAGGCGGCAAGTCGCCGATCACCATGGCGCTGCTCGGACTGCTTGCCTACAGGGCGGTCAAAGGCTCCTCGGGGCCGTCCGCTTCCGCGCCGCAGGGTACGGATAGGTCCAGCGAGGCCTCCATGGCTGGAGGTTTGAGCGACATCCTCGACAGGATCGGTATGGGTCACAGCCCCCTCGCGCGTACCCTGGGCGCCGGTGGCCTGGGTGGCATTCTGAGCGGCGGGCTGGGCGACCTGCTCAAGCAATTCCAGGGAGCAGGCAAGGGCGACGTAGCCGATTCCTGGGTGGGAAAAGGCCCGAACCAACAGGTCGCACCGCAGGACCTCAGCTCCGTCCTCACGGAGGACCAGGTTGCCTTCCTGATGGAGAAAACCGGCCTGTCCCGCGAAGATCTCCTCAAGGGCCTCGCCGACGAACTGCCCAAGGCGGTGGACGAACTGACACCAACCGGCCGCCTTCCTTCGCCCGGAGAAATCAACAACGCCCTCTGAGGGCCTTAACCGAGCGTTCCAGGCTTCAAGTCCTGCGATAAGTGGCGTGCAGTATCGAGAAGGGGATACCCGCGCGCCCTGCGCTCCCCCGGACCATCACCACTCGCTCATCGATGCGATAGAACCAATCGTTGAAGTTCAGCAGAATCGACTTTCCGTCACTCATCGGGGTGTCGCGCGAGTAGCGCCAATGGAAAGCGCAGCCAGCCTGTGTCCCCTCGGCCCGTCCGTCGAGCCTTGGCTCATCCCCCACATACTCACCGGCCCCGCGTGGAGAAATACGCCAGGTCAAGATGTCCTGCCGGCCGTCATCGAAGGTCCACGTTTCCTCGAAGTTCAGGATACGAGCCGTCGGGTCCCATTCACCATGCGCCTTGACCGTAAAGCGCTGCTGAAGGCCTCCCGTCAAACGCTCGACGATACCCCACCCTTCCAGTTCGTGGGCGAGATACTCCTCCGGAAGCAGGACCGGTGAAGTCCTGCCGAAATCCTTGATGTCCATGGTCGCAAACGTCACCAACCCGCCTCCGTTCCCGACCAGAGGAAGCTCTCCCGGATCGATTGCCCGGAACGTTGCGATGCGCACATCGTTCGCCCTGTCCGCACACCAGTAACCCCAAGGGCCGCGCTGCGCGGCCACAGGAGGCGTTGAGATGAAAGTCGCCAAATTCTCCCTGGCCGATGCCACGCTCGAACGCTCACCCGGGCAGGACGCAGACATATTCGCCGGTAACGTCGTCGATCAGCGCCATGGAGGGCCCATAACCATTGGCTATGGCCGTTACGGATCCAATCAGACCCTCGACGAAACCATGGCGGTCGATGACGTCATGCTGGTGTTGGAGGGTCGTGTGTCGGTGACGGGCCACGGTAATGGCGATCCGGTCACCGTGAGCGCGGGACCGGGTGAATTCATTTACATGCCGAAGGGAGAAAAAGTCACCATTCGCTCGCACGACCAGGGAGCGCTTACGGCGTACGTCACCTATCCTCATTGGCAGCAGCCGCGCACTTGATCTGCAAGTCTTCGGACGTGCAGCGAGGGGCATGTCGAGGGCGTGGCTGAATGATCCGCCGCAGCCCGTCGCTGGTGCCCATCCGCGAAACTGCCGCAGCACGGCGCGGCATCGTGCGCGGTCGCGTGAGCCAGCCCCCCTCTTCTTGCTGGCACTACGCCGCGCCGGCCGTAGAAGCCTGTCGCGCCGGCAGGCGCAGCAGGAGCAGCGCCGTCACCAGGAGCAGCGCGTAGCAGACGCCGCCGACCCGGATCGTGACATCGATCGAGAAGCCGATGCTGCACGCCACCGCAAGGCCGGCTGCCAGGACGCCCGCCGCACCGTTCACGCCCCACAGCCAGGCCGTCGGCCGGGCATCGATCCGGGTCACCAGGCGCATACCCGCCGGGAAGCCGATTCCCATCAGCAGGCCGGCCGGCAAGATCACGGCCACGCAGGCAAGCGCGCGCACCACCAGCGAGCTGGCGCCCACCGACGAGTGAATGAGGGCCGGCAGCCACGTCGGGAGCAGCAGCAGGTAGGCCGCCAGCAGGCCGAGCCAGATCATGAAGTGCCGGTCGCGGGTGAGCGCCAAACGGTCCGACAGCAGGCTGCCCAGGCCGCTCGACAGGATGATGCTGAACAGGCCGATGCTCAGAGCGTAGACCGGGTGGCCGAGCAGGACGGAAAGTCGCTGGATGAGGCCGATTTCGGCGAACATGAAGCCAAGCCCGATCAGCAGGAAATACAGGCTGCCGATCGTGGCCAGCCGCCGGTCGACACGATGAACCGACGAGCGGGCCGGCAGCAGCACGACGAAGACGACGACGAGCGCCGACAGGATGATGACCAGGAAGAGCGTGCCGACGGCGATCAGGTTGCCGCTCCAGCCCGAGCCGGTAACCAGCTTGCCGGTCCGCCATTCCTTCAGGATCTGGAAGATGTCGCTCGGGTGCGTGAACCGCAGCTGGTTGAAGAAGAATGGCCGTGCGTCGGTAGGCGGCGACACGTCGAGAAAGTGACGCTCGGAGCGCCGGTTGAGATCCGCGATGTCCCGTGCCGCCATGATGTCGGCGATCACCGGATCGGTCGGCGGCTGTCGAGGCCTCGCGATGACCGTGAAGCGCAGCGTCTCGACGGCGGCGTCGAGCGCGTGCAGATCGGCCGCCGAGAAGGGCGCCCGCGAAATGATCGTCGTGGCGAGATTGCCGACGCCGGCGATGTAGATGTGGTCGGCGGGAACCGCGGCGTTCAGCTCCATCAGAGAGGCCACCGCCAGGCTCGTCACGCGTCCCAGTTCTACCGTGGCGTTCGCCGAATGCCAGCGCGAGACCGTGAACAGACCATCGGGCTTCAGCGCCGACAGGAAGGCCTTCCAGCCTTCGACGGTATACAGCCCGTTCTCCGAGAGCGAGAACGCGCCTGCGCCCGTCGCTGCCCAGGTGTCGATCATGCTCATCTCGATCAGGTCGAACTTCTCCGTGGTGCGCATGAACCAGCTGCGGCCGTCGTCGACCACGAAGCGAATCCCCGGGAGGTCGGCGAGGCCCGCATAGGCCCGCAGCTTCGCCGGATCCGTCAGCAAATCGACGAAGATGGGATTGAGTTCGATGCCGGTTATGTCCCGGAAGCCGAAAGTGTAGGCCGACAGCAGATCCCGACCGCTACCGACGCCGACGATGGCGGCCCGACCCGCGTGACGGGCATAGTAGGCCAGGTTGGTGATGTCGTATTTCAGGAACTCTCCGCCGCCCGTAGCCGAGGAGAACCGGGGCATCATCGTACCGGCCATTCCGTCGATCAGGAGCGCCCGCTGCGCGAGTTTCTGGCCTGCCGGCATGGTCGGTGACGGCCCCCAAAGGCCGGGCTCGGAGTCCCCCGAATGCTTGACGGTGATGCGCGAGAACGAATTCCACCTGGAATAGGTGTTGGCGTTCAGCAGGTCGAGCTGGGCGAACTTGACGGCAATGGGCTGGAAGCCGAGGTCCACCGCAGCGTTTGCGCCGGCCAGGGCCGCGAGGCACACGGCCATCGTTCCGGGTTTGCGGAAGAGGCTCCACTGAAGCGGCGAACCGGGCGCGACGTCAGCCGATTTCGCGCGGCCGAAACTCCAACCCGCCGCGGCGACGATCGCCGCGACCGCAAACATGGCCGATGGAGTGTCGATCCAGGTCAGCAGGGCGAGTACCGCGAGACAGCCGGTCGCCGCCCCTAGCAGATCGACGCCGTAGGTGAGGCCGATCGGATAGCCTCCGCGCGTCAAGGCGAGTGACACCGCGATGCCGCCCAGGGTGAAGGGCGCAGCCAGAAGGAGGATCGCCTTCAACCACACGATTATCGCCGTTGCCCACAGCACCGTGGGCAGCGGAGAGGCGAGCTGCACGACGAAGCACAGCGCGATCGAGAGAGCGAAGGCCGTGCAGGTCCGCGAAAGATAGGCGCCGGCGTTGTCCGGGGTGACGTGGCCGAACCTGAAGTAGACGATCAGCGCCCCGGCGGTGAGACCGAGCATGGCCATGCTGATCGAGAAGAAGGCCATGTAGTACAGAGAAACGACCGAAAGGATGCGGGTCTGGATGATCTGGATCATCAGGACCGACATGCACAGGAGGAAAACCCCAAACAGAAATGCCACGCCGTTCGACGACCGACCTGCGTTCAAATTCCCTCTCCCGCGCCCCAAGCAATCTTCCGTTAAGTCAATTGTCATGTCCTCTGCAATAACAAACTGCAAATGCGATCGCGTGCCCGAGATGGCGGAGCGCGACTTGCACGGCTTCCTCTTCTTTGGTGGGGTGGCCGGACGTCGCAGGAGTTTGGCGGAATGCATCCCGAGCTGCCCCAGGAAGTCGAAGTCGACCTGACACCCGAGCGCCTCAGCGCGCAGAAGAACGTCGTGCGGGTGTTCTACAAGGACCTGTGGGACAAGGCCGACCTGACGCTGGTACCTCGCCTTTTCCATCCCGATTTCACCTTTCGCGGCTCGCTGGGTCCGGTGCTGGTCGGCCACCGGCAATTCGGCGACTATGTGACCTGGCTGACGAACACGCTCGAGGACTACACCTCCGACATCCTCGACCTCGTCGAAGAAGGAGATCGCGTTTCGGGCAAGCTGCGCTTCCACGGCATCCACCGCCGGACGCTGTTCGGCGAATCGCCGACGAACAGGCGCGTCTGGTGGTATGGCGCGCCCATATTCACCTTCGATGGTCCGCTGGTGCGCGACCTGTGGGTGCTGGGCGACATCCACGGCCTGCAAACCCGGCTCGCTCCCCAGGCGGCGGAGCCGCTGAGCTTCGACCGGGCCGTCAACGCGAGGCCGTGACCTCGAGCAGGCCGATTTCTCGAACGTACTTCGCGATCTCCCGCGATATCAGCGCGTGGGCAGCCTGGTTCGGATGCCCGTCGCCCACGATGTACAGATTTGTGCCCTTGTCACGCTCGCGCTGGAAGGCCTCGGTGAGGTCGAGCAGCCGGATGTCGCCGATGACCCGCTGCAGGCCCTGGGGCGCCGAGTAGTAATTCGTCGGCAGATAGACCACGAGCAGCCTGGCGCCGATCGCGGCGGCCGACTGTTCCATCTCGCGCAGCAGGAAGGCCAGCGCCTGCTCCTTCCTCTCATCGCTCGGCTCGCCGTAGGTCGCACGAGCATATTCGATCCGTCCGCGGATCACGTCGATGCCATGGTCCAGCCAGTTCACGGGATCGGTGAAATCGCCGGCCAGGTGCCGCTGGAACCGGCGCACCCCGTTGCTTTCCGGGCGTCCGATCCGCGGCTCGCCCGCCTCGTTCCAGGTGACGTGCGAGGCGTTGAAGCAGAACGGGTAGTAGGACGGGAGACACGGCATCAGGTTGCGCTCGAAGTGGTGCGCAATGATCCCGTAGACGATGAGCTTCGGCGCGAGATCGGCGTTGCGCCGCAGGGTCTGCAACGACTGGGTCGTGCCGTAGGCTGCCATCGCGAAGTTGGAGACGCTGGCCTCGAGTTCGCGCGAGAGCTGGCGGGCCCAGGTTTCCTCGTTGGCCAGCGCGTAGCCCCAGGTGAACGAGTCACCCAAGACCATGACGTCGATCTTCTCCAGGCTGCGCTGCCCCGGCCCGTCGACCCGCGCGCCCCGATCGTCGGTGTAGATGTCGAACGCGAAGGTCTTGCGGTCGCGAACCGCGGGATAGATGCGCCTCGCATGGGAACTTGGATTGGCCCGCGCGCCGATCTCGGGGTCGAAGACCAGGAGCATGTCCCCTTCCGACAGCAGCGGAATGCGCGGGACGGTCAGGTAGCTGGCGATGGCTATGCCGGCGAAAAGGCTGACGGCGGTCGACACCAGCACGAGGGCGACGGTTTTGCTGGCTTTGCTCATGAGTCCTGGCGAGAAGGCTTTCGCCAGTTAGCCCCGGCCGGCGCACGAAGACAATGGCGGCATTTTCGCCGCCGGGGACAATGGCGGCATTTTCGCCCCCGGGCTCGACGGGGCGCCGGCTTCCGCATACACCACGGGCAAAATCAGGCTGCCCCGTGACCCGTCTCTATCTCATCTCTCCGCCCCGCCTCGAGCATCCCTCGATCTTCGCCGACGAACTGCGCGCCGCCCTCGACGGTGGCGACGTCGCGGCCTTTCAGCTGCGCCTGAAGGACGTGCCCGACGAGGCGATCGCCCGTGCCGCCGACACGCTGCGGCCGATCTGCCAGCAGCGCGGAGTGGCCTTCATCCTGAACGACCGACCCGACCTCGCGGCGAAGCTCGACTGCGACGGCGTCCATATCGGACAGGACGACATGCCCTACGCCGAGGCGCGCCGCGTCGTCGGGCCCGACCGCCAGATCGGCGTCACCTGCCAGGCCTCGCGCCATCTTGCGATGGAAGCGGCCGAGGCGGGCGCCGACTACGTGGCCTTCGGCGCGTTCTTTTCCTCCACCACCAAGCCGGTGACCACGCCGGCCGACGTCGAGATCGTCGAATGGTGGAGCAGCCTGATGGAAGTGCCCTGCGTGGCGATCGGCGGCATCACGGTGGAGAACTGCAGGCCCCTGATCGAGGCGGGTGCGGACTTCCTCGCGGTCGCCGACGGCGTGTGGGGCTACAAGGACGGTCCGGAAGCGGCTGTGCGCGCCTTCAACGAACTCTTCGCGGCGCACGGTTCATCGGACGGGCAGCCATAGCACCTCCTCTATGTGCGGGGCGCCGCTCGCCAGCATGACCAGGCGGTCGAAGCCGAGCGCGATGCCGGAACAGTCCGGGAGGCCATGGTCGAGGGCCGCCAGGAAATCGTCATCGACCGGCCAGCGGACGCCGTAGAGTTCCTCCTTCAGGTCCATATCCGCCACCAGGCGCTCACGCTGGATGTCCGGATCGGTCAGTTCGCCGAAGGCGTTGGCGAGCTCGACGCCACAGACATAAAGTTCGAAGCGCTCCGCCACCCGGGGATCGCCCGGCTTGGCCCGGGCGAGTGCCGCCATCGAGATCGGATATTCGCACAGGATGGTCGGCCGTCCCATGCCGAGCCTTGGCTCGATCTTGTCGAACATGATGCGGAAGAAGACGTCGTCCCAGGTGTCGCCGGCATGCATGGCGGTGCCCGAGGCGCCCGACAGGGCCTCGGCATTGCCGAGGGTCGCGAACAGATCGACGCCGGCATGCCGAACGAACGCCTCCGCCACGGTCAGCCGCTCCGGCTCGGCCGCGGGATCGCAGACGTGGCCGGCCCAGCGCAGTTCTTCGACGCCCGTCGCGGCGAGCAGCGTCCTGCAGTCGGCCATGATGGTCTCGTATCCCGTGCCGGCTCGATACCATTCCAGCATGGTGAACTCGGGGTGATGCAGGGCCGAGCCCTCGGCGTTGCGAAACACCCGCGCGAACTGGAATATCTTCGGCATCCCGCCGGCCAGCAGCTTCTTCATTGCGAATTCCGGCGAGCTGTGGAGCCAGCGTTCGCGCTCCTCGCCATCGGGCAGTTCCCACGCCGTCGCGAAGCCCGTGAGGTGGACCTCAGCGCCAGGGGCGGCCTGCAGGATCGGCGTCTCGACCTCGACGAAGCCCTGGGACGCGAACCATTGCCGCATCGCCGCCTGTATCCGGGCACGGAGCTGAAGATGCGGCAGGCGCCGCGCAAGCCTGTCGGGACGCCATTCGTTCATGCCCCACCATCGCATGCGAGCGGCCCCGCGTGTAGGGTATCGTCATGACGCCCAAGCAGATCGACGCCTTCTGCCGCACGCTGCCGGCCACGACGCGGACCGTGCAATGGGAGGGCGTCACCGTCTTCAAGGTCGGCGGCAAGATGTTCTGCCTGATCGGCCCGCCCGGGCACTCCGTGGCGCGCCTCAGCTTCAAATGCCCGCCCGAGCATTTCGACGCCCTCTCGCACGCCGAAGGATTCAGGCCCGCACCCTATCTCGCCCGGGCAAAATGGGTCGCCCTCGAGGATCCGTCGGTCCTGACGCCGGCCGAGACGAGAGCGTACCTCAAGCAGGCGCACGCCGTCATCGCGGCGGCGCTCCCGAGGAAGAAACAGGCCGAATTGGGCCTGAGACAGCCGCAAGGGGTCCCGGGTCGGCCGGTTGCGACCCCGGGCCGCCTTTGATAGAAGGCCGCGCCGGCCTCGAACCGCTTCTGCGGGCGAGGCCGAATTCCATTCATCCGAGACAGCGGTAAGGCCGGGTAACTCCATGAAAGTCCAAGTCAATTCCATCCGAGCCGGCAACGTCATCGAGTACAACGGCAAGCTCTGGGTCGCCGCCAAGGTCCAGCATATCAGCCCCGGCAAGGGTGGCGCCTTCGTCGCCATCGAGGCCAAGGCGCTGCGCGAAGGCAACAAGCTGCAGGAGCGCTTCCGCTCGGGCGAGACCATCGAGCGCGTCCATATCGACGAGCGCGAGTGCACCTACCTGTTCAAGGACGAGAACGGCTTCACGTTCATGGACAAGGAGACCTTCGAGCAGCTGGTGGTCGGTGCCGACGTCCTCGACGAGGACCAGTCGCGCTGGCTGCAGGACGGCATGGAAGTGACCGTGTCGCTGTACGAGGGCACGCCGGTCGGTGTCGAACTGCCGAAGACGGTCATCCTCGCCGTCACCGAGGCCGACGCCGTCGTGAAGGGCCAGACCGCCTCTTCGTCCTACAAGCCCGCCATCGTCGAGGGCGGCATCCGCGTGATGGTTCCGCCGCATATCGGCGTTGGCACGCGGCTGGTGATCAACACCGAAGAGGGTACCTACATGGAACGCGCCAAGGACTAGGCGCGCACCGTGGCCCTCCCCACCAATCGTCCCCCGCGAGAGACCCCCGTCGCGCGCGTCGGCCGCGCGCCGATGGGCGAGGCGCGCGAGCGTTCGGGTCCGCCCGAGCGGAAGTCGCTGGCGCAGCGTTCGGCCACGATCACCGTCATGATCCGGGCCGCCTTCGCCGCGGCCAAGAGCCTGAAGCGCGACTTCGGCGAGGTCGAGCATCTGCAGATCTCCGAGAAGGGGCCCGGCGACTTCGTGAGCCATGCCGACATCAAGGCCGAGCGCACGCTGCGCGCCGAGCTGTCGCGTGTCCGTCCCGACTACGGTTTCCTCGGCGAGGAAGGCGGTGAGACCAAGGGAGACGGCCGCAACCGCTGGATCGTCGATCCGCTCGACGGCACGACCAACTTTCTGCATGGCGTGCCCCACTTCGCCATTTCGATCGCCCTGGAGCGCGAGAAGGAGATTGTCGCGGGCGTCATCTACCAGCCGATCTCCGACGAGCTGTTCTGGGCCGAGAAGGGCAACGGCGCCTACATCGACACGCCGAACGCGCGCTCGCGCCGCCTGCGCGTTTCAGGTCGCAAGGATCCGGCGCGCGGCCTGATCGGCACCGGCATTCCCCATATCGGCAAGGGCAACCACGCCGCCTATCATGCCAAGCTGGCGGCGGTCACCGAGCGCACCGCCGGGGTGCGCCGCTGGGGCGCGGCGGCGCTCGACCTCGCTTTCGTGGCGGCCGGCCGGTACGACGCGTTCTTCGAATTCGGTCTGGCGCCGTGGGACGTCGCGGCGGGTATCCTGATGGTGCGTGAGGCCGGCGGTCTCGTCGGCGACATTGCGGGCCAGCCCTACGAACTCGGCGGCCCCTCCCTTCTGGCCAGCAACTTCGGGCTGCGCGACCCGATGATCGAGATCCTGTCCAAGGCCTGACATGCCGTCGCCGCGGCGCGCCGGGTGCCGGCGCCGTGCCGGGAGGCCGGGGTTCGGCGTTCATCCGCTGCTGCATTGCCGCGAGCGGTTGAGCGCTGGCCGACCATTCGTTATGGTCGATCCGCCAAATCGCTTGGAAAGGCAATCGGTTATGCCCCCCTCTTCGGTCGCTGCGCGCAGCCTTGCCCTCGCCGTGATCGGCGTCGGCGCGGCATCGTTTGCGGCCCACGGGCAGAACGTCACCGCCTTCAATCCCTATTCGGGGGCCGGCCTGCCGGGCGGACCGCTCCCACAATACGCAGCACCGCCCGCCGCCCCGGCGGGTGTGCCGGTTGGCCCCGTGGCCGGACCGGCTTTCAATCCTTGGTCATCTCGCCCCCCGGCCATGGCGTCGCACCAGTCCGCTCCGCCGCAGCCCCAAGGAGCCCCGGCGGCCTCGCCCAAGGCGCGAGCCTCCCTGCCGCCGCCCCCGCCGGGTCCGATCAGGAGCCGCGTCGTCGCCGTTCCCGAACTGACGACGAGCCGCAGCAAGCCGCGCGATCTCCGGAAATCCGGCCCTGCCGAGGTCGCGCCGGCGACCGTCCATCTGGCACCCGCGCCCCTCGCAACGCCCGCCGCGCCGCCGCCGGTTGTGCCCATCCCCACGCCGCCGTCGGTTCGCCCTGCGCCCGCGCCGCCCTCCGCACCGACAGCCCCCGTCCTGGCCGCTCCGGCGCCCGTTCCGGCGCCGCCCGTGGCCGCAGCACCCCCGCCTCAGCCTCCTGCCGCCGTACAGCGCCAGATGGCGGCCGTCGCGCCCACGCCTTCGCCGCCGCCCGCTCCGCCGGCACGCAGTGGCGTGACCGCCACTCTGGTCTTTGGCCCCCGGTCGACCGAGCTTTCGGATGCGTCCAAGACCGAGCTCGACCGCCTCGCCCGGGACATCATCGAGCGCACGTCGCGTCAGGTCGAGTTGCGCACCATCGCCGACAGCGGCGATCCTGACAGCCGCAAGATCTCGCTGGCGCGGGCGCTGATCGTGCGGAATTACCTGATCGACAAGGGCGTTCGATCGAAAATCGAAATCGCCTCCATCGTGGGCGACGGCGGCGAGCGGGTGGAAATTCTGGTGCCCAGCACATGAGTCCGCAGGCGTCCGCAGGCATCGGGAGACCGTATGAGTAATCCGCTTCCGTATCTCATTCGCATGCTGCTGTTCCTCGCGATCGTGGCCTGCATCGCCTATCTTCTCCACCACGACCTGCTGCGCGTGTTCCTGAATACGCCGATCCTCAACAGCGTCATCCTGGGGGTCCTCGCGATCGGCATCTTCTTCGTGATGCGCCAGGTCCTGTCCCTGTGGCCCGAAGTGCGGTGGCTGCGGCGCTTCCAGCATCGCGAGCCCGGCGCCCCGCCGCTCGAGAGCGACTCCATCGACCTCATGGCGCCGATGGCCGCTATGATGGGCGACCGCCAGGACAATTTCCGCCTGTCGCCCACAGCGACGCGCGCCATGCTCGACGGTATTGCCAGTCGCCTCGACGAACGGAGAGAACTCAGCCGCTACATGATCGGCCTGCTGATCTTCCTCGGCCTGCTCGGTACCTTCTGGGGCCTGCTGGAAACGATCGGCGCCGTCGCCGACGCCATCGTCGGCATGCAGGTCACCGGCGGCGATGCGGTGCAGATCTTCGCCAAGCTGAAGGCAGGCATCGAGGGACCGCTCAAGGGCATGTCCACGGCCTTCGGCGCCTCGCTGTTCGGCCTCTCCGGCTCGCTCGTACTGGGCTTCCTCGAATTGCAGGCGAGCCAGGCGCAGGGCCGGTTCCACACCGAACTCGAGGAGTGGCTGGCGGGCGCCACGCGACTCTCCAGCGGCACGCTGCAGACCGAAGGCGAGCAGGGCGTCTCGGCCTATGTCGAGGCCCTGCTGGAGCGCACGGCCGATGGACTAGACGACCTCACGCGCACGCTCCGCCGCAGCGAGGAAGGCCGCGAGCAGGCGGCCGCCGCCAACGCCGCCCTGGTCGAGCGCCTGTCCTCGCTGACCGAGAGCATGCGCTCGCAGCAGGCGCTGCTGGCGCGGCTCGCCGAGCAATCGATCGAGCTGCGCGGCGCCGTCGGCCGGCTGACCGAGCGCAGGCCGGACACCGGCAACGAGGCCTTGCTGGCGCATCAGCGCAATCTTGAAGCCGCCCTCGCCCGCCTGATCGATGAAAGCGTGCGCGGCCGCACCGCGCTGGCCGACGAATTGCGCGGTGAGTTCCGACTGCTCGCCCGCACCATCGCCTCGACGCGCGGCGCGACGCCGGGCGACGACTGACCGCCATGGCCGCGATATCCCGCCGTCGAGGAGGAGGAACCGCCGACTACACCTGGCCGGGTTACGTCGATGCGCTCACGACCCTGCTGATGGTGCTGATCTTCCTGCTGTCGCTGTTCAGCGTCGCCCAGTTCACCCTGACCGATACGCTCAGTTCCCGCGACAGTGCGATCGACGCCCTGAACAAGCAGCTGGGCAGCCTGGCCAGCGTGCTGTCGCTCGAGAAGGCGGCGAGCGAGAACCTGAAGCAGGATCTCGAGAAGCTCACCCTGCAGCTTCGCGACAACCAGGCCGAGCGCGACCGCCTGGGCGCCGATCTGGCGGCCCAGCGCAGCGCCGCCGATGCGCTGAAAAGCGAGCGCGACCGGCTTACCGCCGATCTCGCCAGCCAGCGCGGCGCGTCGGATGCGCTGAAGATCGAGCGGGACCAGCTCACCGAGCGTCTGACCTCGATGATGGCGGAGCGCGATAGGCTGAGCGCCTCCCTCGAAGCCGCCACCAGGGAAGCCAGGTCGACGGCCTCCCAGGCCGGCGACCTCCAGAAGGAGGTCGAGCGCCAACGGCTGGAGCTCACGCGCCTCGCGGCCTCGCTGGCCGCAGCGAACCAGGACAAGGGCAAGCTGTTCGGCGACCTCACGGAAGAGCAGAAGCTCAGCGCCGAGCAGAAGGCCGCCGTGGTCCGACTCACCGCCGAGCTGGCGGCCCTCAAGAGCGAGTTGGCGCGCCTCAGCACCGTCCTCGACGCCGCCGATGCCAAGGCGAAGGAACAGCAGGCGCAGATCGTCGATCTCGGCCAGAAGCTCAACCGCGCTCTGGCCAGCAAGGTCGAGGAGCTGGCGCGCTACCGCTCGGAGTTCTTCGGCAAGCTGCGCGAGGCGCTGCGCGGCCAGCGCGACGTGCAGATCGTCGGCGACCGCTTCGTGTTCCAGTCGGAAGTGCTCTTCCCCTCCGGCTCGGCGAAACTACAGGAGGGGGGCGAGAAGCAGCTCGCCAACGTCGCCAAGCGCCTCGTCGAGATCGCCGCCACCATCCCGAAGGACGTCAACTGGGTTCTCCAGGTCGACGGTCATACCGACAACAAGGCGATAGCCAGCGCGCAATACCCGTCGAACTGGGAGCTGTCCGCGGCCCGCGCCATCGCCGTGGTCAAGTTCCTCCATAGCGAAGGCATCCCCAACGACCGCCTCGTGGCCGCCGGCTACGGCGAGTACCAGCCCCTCTCGTCCACCGACCCCGCCCGCAACCGCCGCATCGAGCTGAAGCTGACGAATCGCTGAACGTCCGTCCCGGACGCAGCGAAGGACGGACCGGCAGGCCGTCCCAAGCCGGAGTCACGGCAAATAAACGAAACAGATGAAATAAACGAAACAAACGAACCGAATGTCGTAGCCCCCTTCTTTCAGGTAACATGGTACCAGTGACGCAACAATCTTGCTCGCCGGCACCTCTGCAGGCGCTGAAGCTCAGAGCAGCCCAAGTCGCTTGAGTTCCGCCGCCATTTCGGCCGGCATGTCGGCCGTGTCGCCGCTCGCCAGGTCCGGCGGGGCGCGGTCGGACTCGAGATAGCGCCAGCCCTGGAAGGGCTTGCAGGCGCGCGGCGCGGTTTCGATCAGGCTGCGCCTGAGCTTGATGCGGCAGAATTTCTTGCCGCTCTCCTCGTCGAAATCCTCCTCGAAGCCGACCAGCTCCTGGCGGCATCGGATGACACCGCGCACCACCCAGTAGAGCGAGCCCCCCAGCAGGTCCTCCGCCCGCCGCGGCGAGTTGCGGGTGTAGACCCAGTGCGGCGAGCCTGCCGACTGCCTGCGCTCCCGGCGACGCGCCGCCTGGACTTTCTTCATGTGGGCGAGGTCGTCGACGCCGACCGCGAGCTTGATGAGATGCAACGCCATCGCCTGCGCTTAGTACGCGATCGGCCGCCGGCTCAAGCGCCGCCTATCCACAGCGTGGCCGCCCCGGGCGTGACCTGCGCGCCACAGGCTGCGAGAATTGCGGACCGGACGTCCGACTCCACAATGTCTGCACAATCCACGCTCTATTGTCCGGTCGCTGTTTGCGGGGAATTCTCATGAATAAGTCGACGCTGGCCGCCTTGGTTGTGGCCCTCATGCTGGGCTCCGGCATCGCGGGTTACCTGATCGGGAGGCCGGGCGATTCCGTCGACCGCCCCGCGCCGCCGCCCGCGACGGTCGCGACACCTCCGGCCACGGGGCCTATTCCTGTGTCGCCGCCGGCGAACCCGCCGGCGCCCCAGACCGCCCAATCCTCCGCACCCGCGCCGCTCGCCCAGCCGCCGGCGTCACCGTCGGCTCCCTTCTCTTTCCGTCGCGTCGCCGTCGATTCCAGCCGCAGCGAGGCGGAAGCCTGCCTCGCCTTCAACAAGCCGCTCGCCACCGGCGACGTGAAGTACGGCGACTTCATCCGCATCGAGCCCGACGCGAAGACCGCGCTGCGCACCATGGACGACCGGCTGTGCATCGCCGGCCTCACCTACGGACAGGACTACACCGTCAAGCTGCTGGCGGGCTTTCCCGGACGCGACGGGGAGAAGCTGCGCGACGAACAGAGCGTGAGCGTGGCGCTGGGCGCCCGCCCCGCCGTGGTGAACCTGCCGGGCAAGGGATTCATCCTGCCGCGCGGCAGCGCCGCCGGCCTGCCCGTCACGACCATCAACGTCTCCAAAGTCGGCATCTCGGTCTATCGCGTGAACGAGCGCGGCATCGATCGCTTTTCCGCCGACCGTTACTACGACGTGGCTTTCCCGGGCTCGGAGCCGATCACCGAATCCTGGTCACTGCGCAGCTGGCTGAACGGCAGCAATGGCGCCGAGCAGTGGACCGGCACGATGGACGTGCGCAACGTGCCCAACCAGGCCGTCGTCACGGCCTTTCCGATCCGCGAGACCATCCAGGACTGGAAGCCCGGCGCCTACTTCGTCGTGGTGTGGAATGCTGCCAAGCCGCCGTCGCGCGACTATGACGACGACGAATCGACGAGTGGCGCCGCGGCCGGCCTGTGGGTGATCGACACCGACATCGGCCTCACCTCGTTCAGCGGCGACGACGGGCTGAACGTCTTCGCGCGCTCGCTCCAGACCGCGCAGCCCCTCGCCGGCATCGAGGTCACCGTGCTGTCGCGCGGCAACGAGCCGATCGGCAAGGTGGTCACCGGCGCCGACGGTCGCGCCTCGTTCGCAGCCGGCCTGCTCAAGGGCACCGGCGCCGCCGAACCCGTCGCCGTCATGGCGCAGGATCCGGCGAAGAAGGAGTTCTCCCGCCTCGAACTCACCAAGTCGGCGTTCGACCTGTCCGACCGCGGCGTCGACGGCCGGCCGCAGCCCGGCCCGGTCGACGCTTTCCTCTACGCGGAGCGTGGCATCTACCGGCCGGGCGAGACCGTGCAGCTCATGGCGATGATACGCGACGACGCGGCCAACGCGCTCTCGAACCTGCCCGTCACGCTCATCGTAAAGCGGCCGGACGGCAGCGAGTTCACCCGCTTCACCCATGGCCTGCAGGGGCCGGGCGCCATCGCCCAGGCGATCGATTTGCCGAAGTCCTCGCGGCGCGGCCGCTGGTCGGTTGCCGCCCACATCGACCCCAAGGGCGCGCCGGTCGGCCGCGTCGAGTTCTCGGTCGAGGATTTCGTGCCTGAGAAGCTCAAGGTCGAGCTCACCCCTGACGAGCCGATCATCCGTCCCGGCAGCGTGAACCATTTCGTCCTCTCGGCCGACTTCCTCTATGGCGCGCCAGCGGCCGATCTCGCGGTCGAGGGCGACCTGCGCATCACTGTCGACGACACGCCGTTCCCGGCCTTCGCGAAATACCGGTTCGGCCCGGAGGACGATCGCGAGAAGTTCGAACCGCCCTTCATCGAGCTGAAGGGCGAGCACACCGACCTGGCGGGCAAGTCGAGCCTCGACTGGGCGGGCGACCTGGCCAGGGAGACGGTCCTGCCGCTGCGCGCGCAGATCCAGGCCCGCGTCTTCGAACCGGGCGGCGGCCGCGCCACCAAGGCCGAGAAGGTCATGCCCGTGCGCACGCGCGACACTTATATCGGAGTCCGCCCGACCTTCGAGGGCCGCTATTCACGCGAAGGCGTCGACACCGAGTTCGACATCGTCGCGGTCGACGCGGCCGGTACGCAAATCGCCCGTCCCACGGTCGAGTACCGCATCGAGCGCATCACCAACGTCTATCAATGGTACCAGGTCGACGGTCGCTGGCGCTGGCAGTCGGTCACGAATACCCGACTGATCACGGCCGACAAGGTGACCCTGAAGACCGATGCGCCAACCCGGCTCTCGCAGCGCCTGGACTGGGGCCAGCACAGACTCACCGTCATCGACAACGACAAGAACACCTCGACCAGCCTCACCTTCTACGTGGGCTGGTACGGCGGCACGGGGACCGAGGAGGCGCCCGACACGCTGCGCGTCGCCAGCGACAAGCAGAACTATGCGCCGGGCGACACGGCCCGCCTGCGCATCGAGGCGCCGTTCGCCGGCGAGGCGCTGATCGCCATCGCGACCGATCGCATCGTGTCCACCCAGTCGGTCGCGGTGCCCGCCGGCGGTACGACCGTCGACATTCCCGTGAAGGCCGAATGGGGCGCGGGCGCCTATGCGCTGGTCACCGCCTGGCGGCCGCTGGCGGCGCCGGCCGAACGCACGCCCACGCGCGCCATCGGCGCGACGTGGCTCGGCCTCGATCCGGCGCTGCGCACGCTCACCGTCCAGATCGGCACGCCCGAGAAGATCACGCCGCGCCAGCGCATCGAGGTGCCCGTGAAGGTGTCCAATCTGCCGGCCGGCCAGGAAGCCTTCGTGACCCTGGCCGCGGTCGACGAGGGCATCCTGCAACTCACCCGCTACAAGACGCCCAATCCCGCCGGCCACTATTTCGGCAAGCGCCGCCTCGGGGTCTCGATGCGCGACGATTACGGCCGCCTTCTCGACACACGCGCCGACGAACTCGGCCGCATCCGGGCCGGTGGCGACGCGGGCGAGATCGGCGGGCTCGACATCGTGCCGACACGCGTCGTCTCGCTGTTCAGCGGTCCTGTGAAGCTCGACGAAAAGGGTGAAGCGAAGATCGCATTTGAGATTCCCGACTTCATCGGCCAGCTCCGGCTGATGGCGGTGGCCTACGACAAGACGCGAGTCGGCTCGGGCGAACAGCGCCTGTTCGTGCGCGACGCCGTCACCGCCGACGTCGTGTTGCCGCGCTTTCTCGCACCGAAGGATATCGGACGGGTGGCGCTGTCGCTGCACAATGTCGACGGGCAGGCGGGCGACTATCGCGTCAGCCTCACCGCCGCCGGGTCTGTCTCGCTCGAACGGCCAGTGACCGAGACGAAGCGCCTCGCCGCCAATCAGCGCGAGTTGCTGACCTGGCCGCTGCGTGCCGGCGATGCGGGCTTCGGCAAGGTGACGGTCGCCGTCCAGGGACCGGGCAACTTCGCCGTCCAGCGCGAATGGGACATCCAGGTGCGGCCGGCGCAGACGCCGAGCGCCGTAGACACTGTGGCGCGCCTGGCGCCCGGCAACGAGGCCACGGTCGACCGCAACGTGATCGCCGCCTTCGCCCCCGGCACCGCGCAGGTCAGCGCCTCGCTGACGCGCATTCCGGGGATCGACGTCGCGGCGCTGCTACGCCAGCTCGACAAGTATCCGTTCGGCTGCATCGAGCAGACGACCAGCCGCGCGATGCCGCTGCTCTACTACAACGACGTGGCGTTGCTGGGATACGGCCCGACCGATCCGCGCATCAACGAGCGTGTGCAGGATGCGGTCTACCGCGTCGTCGACATGCAGCTGCCCGACGGATCGTTCGGCATGTGGGGTCCCTTCTCCACCCCGGCGGCGGAATGGCTGCAGACCTACGTGCTCGACTTCCTGGTGCGCGCGAACCAGCAGCAGATGGCTGTGCCCTCCGCCTCGCTGCAGCGGGCGTTGAGCTGGCTCAACAAGACCGCCGACAAGCTCTCGCCCAACGCCCAGGCCTATGCCTGGTACGTGCTGGCGAAGTCGGGCTACGCCGATCCCGGCCGCGTCCGCTACTTCCAGGACACGAAGGCGGCCGAGATGAAGGGCGGCATCGCCTGGGCGATGCTGGCCGCGGCCCTGAACCAGGTGGGCGAACCGGGCCGCGGCCGATTGGCCTTCGCGACGGCGCGCCAGCGCATCGACGAGCGCGATCCGTCCGACTATTACGGCTCGCCGCTGCGCAACCGTGCCGCCCTCGTCACGCTCGCCGTCGAAGCGGGCGGCCGCGAGGCCCTGACGGAGGTGACGACCCTGGTGGGCGAACGCCTGGCATCGTCCATCAACCTCACCACGACGCAGGAGCAGGCGTGGCTGGTGATGGCCGCGCGCGCAATGAGCGGCAGCGCGCAGCTCGCCTATTCGGTGGACGGCCAGCCGCGCCAGGCGGCGGCCGAACCGGTGGCGTTCAACCCGGACGCGGCCGCCCTTGCCCGCGGGCTCAAGCTGCGCAACGACACCGACCGGCCGATCTGGATGCAGGTGACGGCGCGCGGTGTTCCGCTCGATCCGCAACCCGCGGCAACCGCCGGCATCAGCGTCGAGCGCGAGTTCCTGAAGTTCGACGGCGAGCCCAGTTCGCTAGGCCACGTGGTGCAGAACGAGCGCTTCATCGTCTCGATCTCCGGTCGCAACCTGGAAGGCGGCTACCACGAGGTGGCGCTGCTCGACCTGCTGCCCGCCGGTTTCGAGATCGAGGCGGTGCTGAACGACGAGACGGCCAAGTCCTTCCCGTTCCTGGCCGACCTCACCGAAACCCGCATCGCCGAGGCACGTGACGACCGCTTCTTCGCGTCCTTCAACATGGGGACCCGACCCTACCAGACCTGGTGGGATTCTTCGGCGAAGAACCCGAACTCCTATCACGTCGCCTACATCGTTCGCGCCGTGACGCCCGGCACCTATGCCGTCCCGGCAACCAACGTCTCCGACATGTATGCGCCGCGGGTCCATGGCCGGACGGCGATGCGTACGCTGACGATCGTTCCCGCGGGAACGAAGTAGTCGGCATGCGCGTCAGGCCCTTGCTGGCCGGTCTCGCCGTCGCCGCCACGACACTGGCGGCGACCGCGCTGACGCTCGACCGTCTCTTCCCGCCCGACCTGTCGCGCTATCATGACCGGTCGACCGAAGTGGTCGACGCGAACGGCCGTCTGCTGCGCGCCTTCACGACGGCGGACGGCAAGTGGCGCCTCAAGACAGGGGTGGACGATGTCGATCCGCTCTATCTCGGCCTGCTCAAGGCTTACGAGGATCGCCGCTTCGACTCCCATTGGGGTGTGGATCCTCTCGCGACCCTGCGAGCGGTCGGTCAGCTCGCCGAGCGCGGCCGCATCGTGTCCGGCGCCTCGACGCTCTCCATGCAGGCCGCCCGACTGCTCGATCCCCGGCCGCGCAGCTTCACGGCCAAGGCCATCCAGTCGGCCCGCGCGCTGCAGCTCGAATGGCGCTACTCGAAGCGGGATGTGCTGGCGATCTACCTGACGCTCGCCCCGATGGGCGGCAACCTCGAAGGTGTGCGGGCGGCGTCCCTCGCTTATTTTGGGAAGGAGCCGCGCCAGCTCAGCGCCGCCGAGGCGGCGCTGCTGGTTGCCATCCCGCAATCACCCGAGCGACGACGCCCCGACCGCGCGTCCCTCGTGGCCCAAGCCGCGCGCGACCGCGTACTGGCGCGCGGCGTCGAGCATGGCGTGATCGATACGGCGCTCCTCGAAATGGCACGCAGCCGCCCCGCCCCCGACCGCCGTCTCGCCATGCCGATGCAGGCACCGCACCTCTCGGCCTGGCTGGCCGGCCAGTCGCCCGGCGCCATCGTGCCGACCACGATTCGCCACGAGCTTCAACAGACACTGGCCCAGCTGGTGCGCGAGGAGCGGCGCCAGCAGGGCGACGGCGCCGAGATGGCCATGGTGGTGCTCGACAACAGGACCGGCGGCGTCGTGGCCTGGCTGGGCGGCGACAATTTCTTCGGCCGCACCGGGCAGGTCGACCTGGTGCGCGCCCGCCGCTCGCCGGGCTCGGCGCTGAAGCCGCTGATCTACGCCATGGCCTTCGACGATCGCACCCTGCATCCCGAGACGCTGGTCGAGGACGTTCCGGTGCGCTTCCGCGACTGGCTGCCGCGCAACTTCGACCGCGACCACCAAGGCGCGGTGACCGTGCGCCGCGCCCTGCAGCAATCCCTGAACGTGCCGGCGGTGCTGGCGCTGGAGAAAGTCGGACCGCAGCGCTTCCTCTCCACCCTGCGCACCGCCGGCGCATCGCCCGGCCTGCCGCCGGGCGACAACGGCAACTCGCTGGGCGTGGCACTCGGAAGCGCCACGATCTCGCCGCTCGAGATGGCGGGCCTCTATGCCGGACTGGCCAATGGCGGCAGCTTCGCGCCGCCCAAGGTCCGCCGCGACCGGCCGAAGCCCGAGCCGCAGCGTTTGGTCGGCCCGACCGCCGCCTGGTACGTCTCCGACGTGTTGGCCGAGGCGCCGCTGCCCGAGGGCTTCGCCTCCCTGCCTGTGGCGCTGCGCGAGCGCCGCATCGCCTTCAAGACCGGCACGTCGGCCGGCTATCGCGACGCCTGGGCTGCCGGCTACAGCACCAACTGGACGGTCGTGGTCTGGGTCGGCCATGCCGACGGCACGCCCCGCCCCGGCCAGCTCGGCCGGCTCTCCGCGCTGCCCATCCTGTTCAAGGCCTACAGCCGGCTCCCCGGCGAGGACAACCGCGCGATCCGCCCGCCGGCCGACGCGATCAAGGTGGCTTCGCATCGCGATCTGCCGCCGCGCATGCGCACGCTCGCGCCCTACAGCGAGACCAGCGGCGGCCCGCGCATCGCCTATCCGCCCGCTGATGCCCGCATCGAACTGGCCGCACGCGAGGCCGTCGTGCTCGACGCCATGGGAGGTCAGGGCCGGCTGCGCTGGCTGGTCGACGGCCGTCCGCTGGAAGGCACACGCTGGGTACCCGATGCGGCCGGCACCGCCCGTCTCGCGGTGGTCGACGAGGCCGGACGCTCGACCTCGGTGAACGTGAGGATCGTCGCGCGGCAGTGAACGCGAGGCGTTGTCGCACGCGGAGAGACGGATCAGGTTGACGAGCATTGGCGCCGACGCCGACAATCGACCGAATGCAGCACTCTCCGTCGCTGGCCACCTTCAGCTACTCGGTTCTCGCGGACCAGGGCGAAGCCTTCGAGGCGTGGTTACGCAATATCATGACGCTTGTCGTGGCGGCACCTGGATTCATCGGCGTCAGCCGGGCAGAGCAGGAGAGTCCTCCCGGTGCGTCTCGCTGGGGGATCACCTACAGGTTCGAAAGCAGGTCGGATCGCGAGAACTGGATGCACTCCTCTGCGCTTGCCAAGGCGCACGCCGAGGCAGGTGCCCTGTTCGCATCGCCTCCCAAGGCGATCTCCGACGCGGATGGCGGCGCGTCACGGATGACGATGGTCGTGACATCACACGTCGCTCCGGGGCGCCTGGAGGGCTGGCGCAAGGCGCAGGCCCGGTTGAATGCGTCGGTCGTGGGCGTGCCCGGGTTCGACGGGCTCGAGATATTCAAGCCTTCGGATGATGCTCCGAACTGGACGACGGTTCTCACGTTTCGCAGCGAGCGGGATCTCGAGAACTGGAAGAACTCCGAGGAACGCAGGAACCTGCTGAGCCAATTCGAGGAAGCGAGCCACGATGGCGTGAGCGTCGGCCCCGCCTCGTTCGGCAGCTGGTTCGCTGCTCGCGCGGCCGCCTTGAGCCCCGTCCCGGAATGGAAGCAGGCGATGGTGGTGCTGGCGGTACTCTATCCGCTGGTGAGCTTCTACGACATCACCCTGGGCAATGCCGCGGGACAGGGCCTCGCAATCGCCGGACATCCGATCATCAAAGGGCTCGGCCTGCCCTTCCCGGTCGTCGTCTTCCTCGGCAACGCCATCGGTACCGTGCTTCTGACCTGGGTGCTGATGCCGGTGGCCATCGGGCTGTTCAACTGGTGGCTCGACCCTGCCGCCTCCCGTGAACAGACGATAGGCGGCGCGCTGATTCTCGTCGCTCTCTATGTCCTGGAAGTTGCCGCCTTCTCGTACGTCTTCGAAACCTGGGGCTTCTGAGGAGCCGCTCGGTGACGCTCTCGGCCCCCCTCTTCCTGCCGGCGATCTCCCTCGGCGAGGCGCTCGAGGCGAAGCAGGCGAATTCGGCGGCCGCGTT
>VFQN01001799.1_pt1 | contig 34812 bp, 25 predicted proteins | sample 3512371 | NCBI WGS metagenome assembly VFQN01 (sample SAMN10412370, study PRJNA504923) | tailings metagenome | isolation source: Replicate 2 from Balatoc abandoned mine | place: Philippines: Itogon, Benguet | collected 2017-08-28 | reverse complement strand
AATCGGGCGCTCCAGGAGGAACGCCCGTGTACCTGCCCCAGCACTTCGAAGAGACACGCACCGAGGTCATGCACGCGCTGCTGCGCGCACACCCGCTCGGCCTGCTGATCACGCTGTCGGGCGGCGAGCCGCAGGCCAACAGCATCCCGTTCCTGCTCGACGCGCAGCGCGGCCCGCACGGCACGCTGGTGGCGCACGTGGCGCGCGCCAACCCGCTGTGGCGCGAGGCGGCGCTCACGCCGGTGCTGGCGGTGTTCCAGGGGCCGCAGGCCTACGTGAGCCCGAGTGGTTATGCCGCCAAGGCCGAGCACGGCAAGGTGGTGCCGACCTGGAACTACGTGATGGTGCAGGCCCGCGGCCGGCTGCGCGCGATCGAAGATCCGCGCGAACTGCACGCCCTCGTCTCGCGGCTGACCGACACGCACGAACGCCCGCGCGCCGCGCCCTGGGCGGTGAGCGATGCGCCGGCCGACTACATCGAGAAGATGCTCGGCGCGATCGTCGGCATCGAGATCCCGATCGAGTCCCTCGCGGGCAAATGGAAGGTCAGCCAGAACCGCTCGGCCGCCGACCGTGACGGCGTGGCACGCATGCTCGAGCAGGAAGCCGGCGGCGCGGCGATGGCGGCGCAGGTGCGCTCGCCGGGCTCGGCTGCGGCCTGACTCTGCCGCAGCCGCCTCAGGCCGGCACGAGCGACTCGGCTTCGGCCAGCGTCTCCTGCCAGTGGTGCAGGTCGTCGGCGCTGATGGCCAGCCAGTCGCAGGCGGCGGCGCCGTGCGGCTCCCACTCGGGCTCGGGCGACAGCCCGCTGCGCCGGGCCAGCAGGTAGTCGGCCACCAGGCCGGCGGCCACCAGGGTGTGCACCTCGGGTTCGGTGTCGCCGCTGCCCAGCGACTCCAGGCTGTGGTGCAGGCGGATCGCCGCCATCACGCTCGGCGCGAGCCGCCAGGCGCGGGCCGTCAGCGCGCCCACCACGGCGTGGTCGGTACGGTGGTTGGCGTTCTCGGTCTCGATGAAGCTGCGGTCGCGGCGGGCGCGCGCTTCCACCATCGTGCCGGCGTAGCCGCGCACGCTCTGCATCAGCACCGGCAGGCCGACGTGGCAGAACAGGCCGTAGCTGTGCGCCAGGTCGGGCGACATCCCGGGCAGCTGCGTGGCGACCCAGGCCAGCGCCTGGGCCCGGCGGGTCGATTGGTCCCAGAAACCGGTCAGCAGCGGATGGCTGACCGGAATGGCGTGCCGTGCCAGGAAGGCGTTCATCAGTGCCGCCGACTGCTTCAGGCCGAGCCGGTTCATCGCCTGGCCGGCCGAGGCCACCGGCGCGCTGGCGGCGAAGGCCGCGCCGTTGGCGTTGCGGATCAGCGTGGCGGCCATGGCCACGTCGGCGCTGGCGATGCGCGCCACCTCGTTGAGGTCGGGCTCGGCCTCGCCCATGGCCTGTTGCAGCCGCGTCAGCAGCTCCGGGCAAGGCGGCACGACGATCTGACGCAGCGGGCCGCTGCGGCGGGCCGCGTCGATCTCGCGCTCGATGTCGGCAACGTGGCGGGGGGCGGCGGAGGCAGGCATCGGCGCGGCGCAGGCAGACGGAGGTTTCCGTGTCTTCGGCCGCGCGATGGCGATCTTGAGCCGGCTCGACCCCTGGCAAGCCCTGAGCCGCCGACCGCTGCGCCGGCAGTACGCTGCCGGCCACGGGAACAGGCGACATGGCTGCATCCACACGGACATGGTGCGCAGCACTGCTGGCGGCAGGGATGATCGGCTGCGCCCCGTCGGACGAGCGCACGGCGCAGCGTGCCGCCGCTGGCTCGCCCCCGCCGGCTGTGCTCGCCCTGCCGGCCGACGAACCGATGCTGGCCCTGCCCGACCTGATGGCCCTGGTGATCGACCCGGCCGCGGGCGTGCTGGGCCCGGCCTTCCAGCGCGACCCGCAGCGCCAGCCGCGCACGCCCGAGGCCTGGCAGGCGGTCACGGATGCCGCGGCCGAACTGGAGCGCTCGGCCAGCGTGCTGGAGCAGCCCGGCTGGTCGCTCGGCCGCGCCGAATGGCTGAGGGCGGTGGGCGAACTTCGCGAGGGCAGCCGCGCCGGTGGCGAGGCCGCGCGCTTGCGCGATGCCGGGCGCCTGGCCGCGGCCGCGCAGCGCCTGCAGGTGGCCTGCGACGGCTGCCACGCGCACTACGCGCCGGCGCTGCGCTGAGGCCGTGCCGGCGAAGCCGGGATCAGAAGGGGATGTCGTCGTCCATCGCGTCGAAGCCGGTGGCCGGCTTCGAGGCAGGCTTGCTCGCCGCCGGGCGGGCCGCCGGGGCGGCGCGCTGCGGGCGCTCCGCATAGTCGTCGCCGCCGCGGTCGTCGCCGGCGCTGCCGCCCATGCCTTCACGGCCACCGAGCATCTGCATCTGCTCGGCGATGATCTCGGTGGTGTACTGGTCCTTGCCTTCCTTGTCCTGCCACTTGCGGGTCTTCAGGCGGCCTTCCACGTACACCGAGCGGCCCTTCTTCAGGTACTCGCCGGCAATCTCGGCCAGGCGGTCGTAGAAGACCACGCGGTGCCATTCGGTCTCTTCCTGGCGGTCGCCGGAATCCTTGTTCTTCCACTGCCGCGTGGTGGCCACGCTGACGTTGCAGACCGCGTTGCCGTTGGGCGTGTAGCGCACCTCGGGGTCGCGGCCGAGGTTGCCGATGATCTGGACTTTGTTCAACGAGGCCATGGCGCTCTCCGCTGCTTGTCTAGGGGCAAAACTTTTTTTCCAAGGGGCAATTTATTTTTCCACCCTGGGGCTGTTTAGGGGCAAAAGAATTTTTCCATCTACGGCCAGGGGCAATTGTCTTTCGCCAGCCGGTCACCTTCGGACGTTAGTGTTCGCCCACCGAGGCTTCGTTCTTCCGTCTGCAAGCTTACCGTAGTCGTGCGAGGAGCCTAGGCCCGATCGTCATCTTCGAGCGGGCTGAGTGTGGGTTCGGCTGCATGCACTAGCTGGGCATCGCGGCGTCATTTGGCTGCGCGCATCGAGTGCGCGGTTGACTGGCCCAGGGGCCATGTCCCCAAGCTGCATGAACATGCGGTCGTTCAACAGTGCGAGCGGGCTACTTGTCGATCGCTAGAAGCCGTCGTCGCCGCAATGCAGCAGTTGCCCAGAGAGGCCCGGCACGCCAAGATTTCATGCAATGAAAGAGTGGCCGCCTGCCCGTAGTGCGACGCGCCGGATGCCATGCAGGGCCGAAGTCAGCTCCGGCCGTGCACGCTTCCGTCCGCCATCAATCGCCGCCAACCAGAGGCTCAAGGCGTCGACCTCGAGTGCCTCGTGCAGTTCGAGGGGCGGCCGCTGCGTTCGCGCTGTCCGGCGTGCGATATCCTGATCGCACACCACTCGCCGGCCTGGGGAGGCGCCGTTGGCATCAACATCGTTCCCTGTCATCTACCTCACCGGCGCACCCGCCACCGGCAAGTCCACCCTATCGAGAAATCTGGCCGCCAAGTTCCCGAGCCTGACGCTTTTCGCCTACAGCGAGGAACTCCGGAAGATGCTTGCGCATCGTGTCGCCTCCACGCTTACTGAGGACGGCATTCGCCAACTTTCGGCGAAGATCGTGACCCCCGATGACATCGTCGCGCTGGACAAGCACCTCGTCGATCGGGTGCGATCAGAGAGAACACACGGGCCCTTCCTCATCGACTCGCATCCGGTCACAAAGGAGGACTATGGCTTTCGCGTCACCGGCTTTGATGTCGAGACTCTCAAGGCGTTGAGCCCCGACCTGATCGTTTGCCTCTACACCTCCGCGCAGACAACCATCAGTCGCATCGCCTCCGCGCCCATGGGCCGCCCCATGATCCAGGAGTTTGAGGCCCAGATGCACACCAACCTGCAGACTGGCGTCGCAACCCAGTACGGCATCTTGCTTGGCAAGCCGGTGTATCTGATCGACAGTTCGGCGCCAGAAGACGAGTTGGTGTCGATCGTCGCTGCCAAGGCGCGCCTTGCGGCGTGACCTTCACGCCGGCAGCAGCGACTGCTGTGCTGGCCTACCCAGCCGATTGAGTCCGAACTCCCCGGCTGCCTTTGCGTCTGACGCTATCACCGGATCAACAAGCCTGATGAAATAGGGATAGACCAGTTCGGCCGCGAACCCGATCGGGTAGCGCGTACGAACGGCGCCGGGCGATGCCTTCCGTTGGACCACCGACGTCACCTGAGAGTGACCCAGCCTGCTATGGCTCAGCAGGTTGACCAGCTCGTGAAAGTCCAAGTCTCCGCATCCCTCATTCACCTTCAGGGGCAACTCCGATCTGCAGACCAGCGCGTAATGGCTTCGCTTGTGAATGCCGGCATCCGTCGCGGCGCGGCTGAGGACCTGTAGCCCGGTTGGAATGCGCCACTCTTCGTCGTTCAGCGTAAGCGCGCGGGTCCAGTTCAGCACCGCCGATGGCTCCACGTCAATCGATTTGGGCCTGCTGCGCATGGGCGAGAAGAGCACCATTGGCCTGGGTTCGCAGCGCACGAGTTCACGTACAGCCGGGCCGACGCTGTTGCCGATGCCCCAAAGGAACATCCCGTCGTGCGCCAGGCGCTCCATCTCCTTGCGCTCGAGGATGCGCTCAATGGACTCCCCAGACTCCGTGCCGAACCTCGTCCAGCAGAAGCGCAGCGGCACGGCTCGATCAAGACAACTCATGACCACCCTTGTCGTCATTCATTTATGCATTTATTATGCGTCACGTGAATGAGGATATCAAGCAACGATGGCTGGAGTTGCAAGCTCGCCTGCGTGAGAACGGCTTGCGCCAGGAAACCATTGCCACAGAAGCGGGTGTCAGCCAAGCGACTGTCTCGCGCGTGCTCCAACGCTGCCCTGCACGTCACGGTGGAGCTTTCAGGAAGCTATGCATATATGCAGATAGCTTGGCGCCAATGAATGATCGCATCACACCCTCCACCGTGCACGACGAAGAACTTCTCGCGGCGCTAGGCGAAGTATGGAACGGCACCCCCGAGCACGCGCGCGCGCTGGCTGCGATGATTAGGGCCGCGGGCCACGCCGCCCGCATTTCCAAGGTCTGACCTATGGCCACATCCCCCGACCGTCTGGTGGAACGGCTCCTCGAGGCGGGGCTCGCGAAGGAGCTCGTGGATGCGTCCGTGCCCGACTGGTGGGCGCCACAGGAACGAGATTCGTCGTCGGCCAGGACCCTCGTCGCGTTGCTCCTGGCGCGGCGGCTGAGCCTGGACCCGGAGACGCTCCTGGACGACAACGTCCCAATTGGCTTTCTTCACACAGGCCCGACCAAGTTCAAGCACATGCGCTTGGCCCCCGGCGAGCGGCTCGACGCTCTGGTCGGGTTTGCGCGCGGTGTCGGCCGCATTGTTCTATCGACCCTCGCGCCTGAGACCACGCGGCCCGTCCCTGCCGACCCCGCCGAGCTGCGCCGGGCCATCCTGACCTCCGGTCGGCCATTTGTCTCCTTCGGCGACGTGATCACAGTCTGCTGGTCGCTCGGTATTCCTGTGCTTCACCTTCGATTGTTTCCGGCGCGGAGCAAGGGGGTCACCGCCATGGCGGTCCGCCTTGGGCAGCGTCACGCCATCCTCGTTGCCCGCGAGACTGGGTTCGAGGCTCAGTACATGTTCCACCTGGCGCACGAGATCGGGCATATCGCCCTTGGGCACCTCGACGGCACATCGGCCATCGTGGACGCAGACCCCTACGACCCCGCCAATTCGCCGGATGAACTCATCGACGACGACGAGGAGCGCGCCGCCGACGGTTACGCGCAGGCACTCTTGACTGGTTCGAGTAATTTCGAGGTAGTCAGGGACACGCTGCGCAACCCTGCGGCGAACTCCGGCAACTCGCGCGAACTTGCGGAACTCGCTGTCGTCAACGCCGCGGCACTCGGCGTGGACCCTGGGCACATCGTGATGTGCTTCGGCCATTCGACCGGAGACTGGCCGCTCGCCATGGCGGCCGCCAAGTTGCTCCCGAGCCAGCGCGAGAAGCCGGGCACCCTGGTTAACAGGGTGCTGTGGCAGCAAATCAACCCCGACGAAGCCGATCGGCAGGCGGTCGATTTCCTGAAAGCGGTCGCCCCCGTATGACGGTCACGCTGCTCGTCGACAACGATGTCGTCATCAAGCTCGCCCGAATGGATGCTTATCACGAAGGGATCGCGAGTCTGGGCCGAGCCCCAGCCCAGGTCGGTTCGTTGCGCGTCATGCTTCGCTACATGGGCATCTCGGACGCTGCCAGGCGGCTCGAGCACGCTCGCACACAACCCGAGGCCGACCGCCTCGCTCAAGCACTGCATAGCATTGTCGAGATCGAACTCTCCGAGGATGAATCGAGGGCGGCGGCGAGGGCCATGAAGGTGGCTCTCGAGGATGAACTCGACCTGCAGGAAGGCGAGTTGACCCTCTCGGTTGTCGCGATGATGCGCGGGACCATGCACGTGGCCACGGGCGACAAACGCGCCCTGCGCAGCCTGCCTGGCCTCGAGCGAAGGTGGTCCCTGATCTCCGCCATGCGCGGCCGATTCGTGTGCTTCGAGCAGATCTTCAAGCGGCTATGCACCATGCACGGCATCGCACGGATATCGAAGGCCGTAGCAGCCTCACCGCGTGCCGACGAGGCGGTTGCATTCGTGTCGAACCACTACGGTTCGGATTCGCACACGTTCATCGCAGCGCTGGATCACCTGATCAACGAGCAGATCGCCAAGCCTGCGCCTGGTTGGCTGACCGACGTCTAGCCTCGGGCGCTATCTCAGAAGCACCGCGTACGGTGCCGCAAGATCGCCGGCGAGCCCGAGATTGATCGGGTCTCCTGCCACTTGATGTTGTGCGCTCGGAGCGTAGACGAGACAGGCCTTGTCAACGTGGCCACGGATGTACTTGTCTCCGGGTGCGCCGGCCAGGCGACCAACCCCTACCTTCGTGTCAGCCAGAGACAGTTCCAGGTCGATGGTCTCCAGGCTCTTGAGGACCAGCGCATAGCGCGACCCCAGCACCTTGATCCCCTTCGGGATCGGCCGATAAGTCTTGCCGTCCTCGCTGTATTCCTTGGCCAGGCCTTCGGCGTAGTGGCGCGACGTAATCTCCTGCATGAGCAGGCGCACCGTAGTCCCGGTGGCGGTGACCTCTTTGACAAACGGCTGCACGGCGTTGAGGGGATGGCAGCTGCTGCCGCCGTAGCCCCAAAACGCGACCCCCGCCTGCTCGACCTCGGCGCGCTTGCGCTTGATGATGTCCTCCAGTGACTCGTTCGCGTGAACGCCCACCTTCATGTACAGGAATGCGTCGCCAGGCTTCAATAGATCAGTGGTCATCTCAGTCCTTCAGCAGTTCGAGGGAGTAGCTCCCGTCATAGGCTTTGCCATAGTCGACGCGAGCAGCCTCACGAACATACTGCACCCGCAGGTCCCTCGCCTTGCCGTAGAAGTGTTCCAGGCGTTGCTCGTGCAGCGCGTAGCTCTTCGTCGGCAGTTCTCGGTCCGGGTGCGACCTGAAGAACAGGTTGCAGGACTTCAAGTCAGGCGCGTCATCGAGGTGGTACTCGTGCAGATTGGTCTGCATCTCCTGCACGTAGAAGCCCTTCTCGATGGCGAACTTCTGCGTCTCCGAGAGCACTTTGCCGGACCACGGGACCGTGGGGTCGTCCGCAATCACGACCACGCCCACGGCATCTGCCCCACACGCCTCCATGCCACGCTCCATGAAGACCTTGACGCTCTCGCCATCGTTGCTGGCACCCCAAGGAGGGTTCGTGTAGAAGGCGTTGTACTTCCCAATCAGATCGTCCGGCAGCTTGTCGATGCAGTTGTACAAGCGGGACTGAATCCGATCGCTCATGCGCTCGCGATCCGCGAATCGTTCGACCGCTCTCACGATCCGCTCGTCGAAGTCGAGTACCAGAATCTCCGCCGGACCGACGTCAATGACCTCACTGTGCATCAGATAGGCCAGGCACAGGCTGATGCTGTCGCCGTCGCCCATGAATACAAGGCGTCGCCCCTCGAAGCGCTGCGCGACCAGACTGGTCTGCAGCACCATGTCTCCGGCCTTCATGTAGATCTGGTCGAATTCGCGCAGCGGCGGCGGGCGGTTCTGGATCACGTCCGAAACCGCGTTGATGGCCCTACGGAGATCCAGTTGCCCCTGCTTCGACATCTCTACCTCCCGCTCTCTCTTGATGGACGGCGACCCGCGCAGGTCGCCGCGCCCACTCGCCCACGACAACGAGCGTCGGCGCGGATTCAGATCGACTGCCTCATGCTCTCAGCGCCGGCATCGAGATGTTCTCCAGTAGCACACGATGTGCCGCCGGAGCCTGAGTCTCCATGGCACTTGCTCCCGCTCCGAACATTGCCATGGCATCGACCAGCGCCGAAGTCTGACGTTCCGTCACCGCGTCGAACTCACCCCTCGAACTGCGCGTCGCCGCGAGCACATCAGGCAGCCATCGTTCCGCGCCGAAGGCCAGGCCAACGCCAGCGGTGAAATCACCCAGCCAATGGCCCACCTCCGCTCGGTCCGCTGATCCCGCCGGCTGGATGTACTTGCGTCCATCGGCACTCGTTTCACTCAGACCCGCGGCTGGCGAAGTCGGGCTTGGCAAAATCGCGCTGAAGCCCGTCTGGACCGGTCGCACAAGGTAGCTCACCCGACCGAATGCCATGCTTGCTGGCGCCAGGGCACTGTCTTGATCGCCCGAGACCAAAGGCGTAGTCATCGCCGAGTTCGATTGGGTCCACCGAGAAGCAAGGGCCGCATTGGGCGCGAGCCCACGGTACAACAGGCCCGCAAAACCCCAGGAGGTGCGACTTGTGTCTCCGGCTTCCGCAGTCAACAGATCCGCGGAGACGGCAGGCAGTTGAATTCCTTTGCGGCCGACCGCAGTGCTCGCCGCCACGACTGCCCCAGCCAAGGCGCCGCCCCACGCGAACCCGGCATTGAGGCCCGCAATGCCGCCTGTCGCCTCGGTCAGGGCCGCAGCGGTCGGGTGGTCGTATCGCGTGACCAGGTCCGAGAAAGGTTGCCTAACCATGTGGATCTGCTCTCGAGTCCCGGACGCGGTCGCCGCAGAGTCAGCCGTAGCCACGTTGACGGACATGGTCGACATGCTCGCCGCAGCGCTCACCTGGCCCTGCGCCTGCGCGTTGGTCAGGATCGTCCCATCGGTGAAGCGGAACTCCTCCACCTGGTACTGTGAGCCCAGATACCAGTTCTGCACGACGAACTTGTCGGTCGTGCCGTTCAACAGAACCTCCAAGTTGTTGCCGACTTGAGTGAACTGCACGTTGGCCTGCGTGACCGTGCCAACGAACTGGACCGCATCCTTGATGTTGGCGGTGGCATCGTTCTCCGAGATCGTGTCGATGCCATCGCCAATGCCGAATCGGTAGACGTCGGCGCCCGCACCACCGATCAGCGAGTCGTTACCCGCCCCACCATCGAGAGTGTCCGCGCCGGCGTTGCCCGTGAGGGTGTTGGCCGCTGTGTTGCCGGTCAGAGCGTTGGCCACGCTGTTGCCGGCGCCGTTCACCGCGCCCGCGCCCGTCAAGGTCAGGTTCTCCAGGTTCGTACCCAGCGTGTACGTGTTTGACGACATCACCGTGTCGGTACCCCCGCTGGCGGCCTCGGTCACGACGTCGGTCAAGGCGTCAACGTAGAACGTGTCGTTGCCCAAACCGCCCACCATCGTGTCAGTACCCGCGCCTCCGTCGATGGTGTCGTTGCCGTCGCCCCCGGATAGCGAGTTGGCGCCGCTGTTGCCGACCAGGACGTTCGCCAGCGCGTTGCCTGTGCCTTTGATCCCGGAGGTTCCAGTCAACGTCAAATTCTCGACATTGGCTGCCAGCGTCAGGGTCACGGAAGAGAAGACGCCATCAGTTCCGGCGCCGGCCGCTTCCGTCACGACGTCTGTCGCCACATTGACGTAATAGACGTCGTTTCCAAGGCCACCGATCATGGTGTCATTGCCAGCACCACCGTCGATCGTGTCGTTTCCATCGCCTCCGTCCAGCCGATTGGCCCCTGAATTGCCAGTCAGCGTGTTGGCCGACGCATTTCCAGTGCCACTAAGATTGGACGTGCCAGTTAGCGCCAGTTTCTCGACGTTCGCGGCGAGTGCATACGTCACGGATGCGTTCACTGAGTCGATGCCTTCGTCGGCACTCTCGACGACTACATCGGCGGTGCTGTCGACGGTATAGGAGTCGTCTCCCGCACCGCCTTGCATCGTGTCGGCGCCACTGCCTCCGCTCAGCGCATTGTTGGCACTGTTGCCGATCAATACGTTCGCCAGCGCGTTCCCCGTCCCATTGATGGCAGCTATTCCCGTCAGCGTCAAGTTCTCTACATTGGCACCCAACGTGTAGGTCACGCTGGCCGCCACAGTATCCGAACCGTTGCCTCCATACTCGGTGACCACATCTGCCGATGAATCAACGGCGTAGACATCGTTCCCAGCTCCACCGTACATCGTGTCGTTTCCGGCGCCGCCGTCCAGCAGGTCGTTGCCAAGATATGCGGTCAGAACATCTGCGCCGCCCAGGCCATACATAAAGCTGTCAGTAGACAAGCCGTAGAGCTGGTCATTCCCCTCGGTACCGTAGACGCTACTCGCGAGCCTGATGATGTCTTCCTTCGACAACACACTGCCATCAGCAAAGCGGATGCGGTCGATGCTCTCGGTGCCCCCAGCCATGAAGTCCTGAACGTAGATGGAATCGGCACTGCCGTTGCGGCCGATCGCCAAGTCAGACCCTTCAAGCTGAAATGCAAGGGTCGACTGAGCGACGGTTGCGTCGAACACGATCTCGTCGATCGCCCCGTCGTCGCTGAGCGGCGAACCAGGCAGTTGAGCCGAGCGACGTTGAAGATCGTCGATCGTCGCATGCCCCCAACCAGCTGTGAACTCGTACCGATCAGCGCCGAGGCCACCCGAGAGAACGTCGCCGCCTCCTTGTCCTCGCAGCGTGTCATCGCCGCCCAGTCCCCAGATCCAGTTCAACCCGGAGGTTCCAGACAGGACGTTGGCCAAGCCATTGCCCACAGCGTTCACGCCGCCGCCAGTGAGCGTAAGGTTCTCCGTGTTGTCCGACAAGACAAAGCTGTCAGACGATTCAACTGTGTCGATCCCCGCAGCCAGTTCTTCGAACACAACATCGGATCCCGAATCGACGATGTAGGTGTCGTTCCCGGAACCTCCAATCATCGTGTCGATGCCATATCCCCCATTGAGCAGATCGCCGCCTGCATCACCGTGGAGTTGATCATCGCCAGTGCCGCCGAGGATGGTGTCGTCGCCGTTCGCACCAAACAGAATGTCAGGAAGACTCGTTCCCAACATGACTTCGCCCTGTTCGGTCCCGACACGCGTGATTGCACTGTCGGCAGCAGCTTCGAGCACAGCGGCAGACCAGACGGTTCCGTCTGCGAATGCGATCTCCTCGATCCTCATGCCCTGGTTGGGATACCAGCGGATCGACAAGCTGTCTTGTCCGCCACCAATTGAGAGAACGATATCTGTGTCGGTTCGGGAGACGTGAACATCAGCGGGCGAGACACCCGCACCCACAAGTACCCTGTCGTGGCTGCCAGTTGCTCGGTCGTAGTCGGCAATCGCGTCGTGGCCCTGGCCCAGGCCGAAGACATACGTATCGTCGCCAACGCCTCCCAGCAAGATGTCCGTGCCGGAACCACCTTCGAGTAGATCATCCCCCAGTCCGCCAACGAGGGTGTCGTCACCACCAGCCCCACGAAGCGAGTCATTGCCCGCGAATCCCTCGATCTGGTCGGCGCCATCATCACCAAGCAATGAATCGGCACTGTTCGTCCCGTTCATCGTTCCGCCGCGTTCCAACGCGTAGAACTTTGCCAGCAGGTCGGAGCGAGTCCAAATCGTCCCGTCGGCGAACTCCACAGAGACAGGAACCAGCGCAGCGCTGAACCAGTGCGATAGCGTGACCTTATCACCCGTCCCTAGGACGCTCAAATAGAGATTGCCTTCGCTCCCAGGCGTGAACTCATTGTCGCCGGTCACCAGTATCTGATGCGGCTGAATACCTGAAGCGAACACCACACGATCACCCGCTTCGAAGCTGACAACATCGCTCCCAAAGCCAGAACTGAAGATGAACCGATCAATCCCATCGCCCCCGACCAGGCTGTCATTGCCAACGCCTCCGGTGAGGTCATCGTTGCCCGAACCGCCCTCAATCGTGTCGTTGCCAGCGCCGCCCAACAGCGTGTCATCACCGCCTCCGCCGAGCAGAGAGTCGGCCCCGTCAAGGCCGGAGATTGCGTCCGCGCTATCCAGCCCCGTCAGGTTGTCGGCCCCAGCCGTGCCAGCGAAGCTGATGCGCTGGATGATGTCGCTCAGGCCCCAAACTGTTCCATCGGAGAACTCGAACCGATTCACAGTATTGGATTGCGTGGTGGCGTTGAACCAGTAAGTGATGTCCAACCTATCGCTAGATCCTGCAAGAGCGATGCTCAGAGAACGATCCGCCGACGGCGTCAGGCGCACATCCTCAGGGCGTACGCCGGGCTGGAACACGACGGTTCCTTTCTGGTCGTATCCGCGGTAGATTCGATCTGTACCGTAGCCGTAGCCAAACACGACCCGATCGCCGTCAGCTGTGTAGATGACGTCGTCACCTGCCCCACCGTCAGATTCGTTTAGCCCGCTACCGCTGAACAGCGTGTCATTTCCGGCGCCACCGAGCAAAGTATCGTTGCCAGCTCCACCGCTGAGGTAGTCGTTGCCTCCCTGGCCATCGATCCTGTCGTCATAGTCCGCGCCCGTGAGGTTGTCGGCTCCGGCGGTTCCAGCAATGGTTCCATTCGGGTTGGTCACAAGATCCCACTGCGATCCGTCATCGAAGATGACACGCTCAATTCGCTGGGCTTCTCGGTACTGATCGAAAGTCAATTGATCCAAGCCGCCTGCCAGCGTTAGCGTCACCTGACTGCCCGACACCGTCTTGGTAACCTCGCCGGGAGCAATGCCCGGTCCGATCCGAATCGCATCAATTGTTCTGGAAGCCTGGGGGGTAGAGTCAGTCTCCGCAATGCGGTCGCGACCCGAGCCATAACCGAACAAGTACGTATCCGCTCCGCTGCCGCCGTCAAGACGGTCGTCTCCAGCGCCCCCGTCGAGGGTGTCGTCCCCGACATGACCGTAGATCGAATCGTTCCCTCCCCCTCCAGAAAGCGAGTCGCCAAGAGTCGAGCCGTAGAGATAGTCTGCGGCGCTCGTCGCGACAAACTGCACGCGCGCGTTGATGTAGGCCGCATCCCACACAGTGCCATCGGCGAACTCGATCTCTAGCGTGCGATTGTCGTCCTGGTTGAACCAACCATAAACCTGAATAGCGTTGGCCCCGGAAGCGACGTTGATGACCAGACTCGCATTCTGATAGCCACCCGATGACAGGGAAACTTCGCCCGGACTCGCGTCCAACTTCAATCGATCCACATCGTTGGCCGTATTTAGAACGCCGGATGTGAATGTCGAGTCGTAGATGACGTCGGTGCCGTCCCCTCGTTGAAAGACGTAGCGATCACTGCCCGCTCGTCCATAGAGGCTGTCATCACCTGTGCTTCCCACCAGCGTGTCATTGCCACCCGCAGCCTCGAGCGCATCATTGCCGCTATCGCCCTGCAGCCAATCGTTCCCAGCCCCGCCGACAAGCGTGTCGTTCCCGCCAAGTCCGAAAATGGAGCTTCCCCCATCCTGCGCCGTTAGCGAATCATTGCCTTCGGTCGCCGGAGCGACAATTCGCGCGACAAGATCAGCTGTGGCCCAGAGTGCGCCGTCGTCGAACTGGACAGCTTCTAGGCGATAGTTCACCTGCTGGAACCATCCGGATACCCGGACGGAGTCAGCGGAACCAGCAATAGAAAGCAGCAAATCGTTTCCGGATCGACTCACTACAACGTCGGTCTGCGCGATCGTCGGACCGAAGATCAACACGTCGCAGCCCGCTTGCGACTGGTCGAAATCGCTGATCACGTCCTGCCCATCGCCACGAGCGAAGTAGTAGGTGTCGCTTCCGGAGTCGCCTCGAAGCGTGTCACTGCCAACGCCCCCAGCCAGAAACCCGGCTCCGAGACTCCCATCGTCGTAGAGATCATCGTTACCGGTGCCGCCAAAGAGCTCGTTCTGCCCCGTGCCACCAACAAGCCAGTCGTTTCCCGCGCCACCGTCGATGACGTCGTGACCTGCCCCGCCCGACAGCGTGTCGTCGCCGCCACCGCCGCGCAGTTGGTCGTCCAGCGCGAGTCCAGTGAACGCATCTGCTGCCGACCCGGGAGGGGTCACGTGGGCAAATATTTGGAAGGCGTCCCACTCGGTTCCGTCAGCAAATCGCATTCGCGATTGCGACTCCGCGAGAGACGCGTTGAGCTGGAACCAATCGGTCAGAGTGAGCGTGTCGCCGGTGCTCAGTGTTACAACGAGGTCGATACCGGCATGCGTGTTCTGCGCCTGGGCGAGCGCAATGCTGTCCGCAGTAGCGCCGGGTCCGAAAAACACGCTGCCGCCTCCATCCGCCCGGTCATGACCGTATCCTGCGTCAAAGACCAGAACGTCCTCCACGCCAGCCGAAAGATAGTCGTCCCCGGCGCCACCATCGAGAACGTCGGTGTCCCCAAGGCCACGTAAGGTGTCCGCCCCGGTTCCGCCGAAGAGGGCGCCCGGACCATTGATCGGCACCGAGATGTCGCCTGAGCCGGAAAGTACGTTGAGCTGAGCGAGTAGCTGCACATAGGCTGCATCGCCCGCGTGAGAAGCAAGCTCCTGCCGCAGGAGTTCGTACCCTTGCCAACCCACTCCTAGCAAGTTTTCGTTGTGGACCACTACTCGAACGAGATCTTTGATCGCGCCTTCCGGGTCCGTTGCCTTCTTCGCTGCGTAGCCGGCGGCGGAAAGCGTCTGGTCTGACTCCCAGTCGATCAAGTACAGCAACGACGAAAGGACTTCTCCTGAGCTGTTCCCATTCAGCTCGTCGAAAACGAGTGAATGCAGCGCGTCGTATCCGGCTTCGATGAAAGGCCCTGCCTGCGGGCCGGCATTCGGCCGGTCGTTGTAGTTCCTGTCGTACACGGCCTCACCAGAGGCCACATCGATCGCAAAGAGCTTGCGTTCGTCGTAGTAGGGGCTATCAACTCCGAACTGGACTCTGTCTGCCCCGGTCCAGCGCATGATGATGCTGTCGGCAATCGAGTGGCGCTGGGACACGTCGCTTGCGTAAAAGGACGCCACCAAGTCTTTCAGCACGGGATCTATGGCCATCGCCTGATGAAGGTCCACGAGTCCACCGAAGGCACCAATGTTCGGCAACGAGAGTACGTCTTGGGGCACATCTACGAGCGGCTCACCAGCTTGCAAGCTCCACGCGTTGTTGCGCTCAAACCAGACGTCATGGACTTGGCCCCACGTGCCATCGGTCCGCGTGAAGGAGCCCAGCTGACGGCGCTCGTTGTTTTGGCTGTCAACCTTGTTTGATGTCTCGTACGAAAGACTGATGCTAGCGACCCCGGCATCCTCGAGGGAGAGCAACTCCCCCGCATCAGTAACGCCGTTGGAGTTCGCGTCCCTCCAGACAGTCAGGTTTCCGAAAGCGGCGTCCGTAGCGTCAAGTCTGCCATCACCGTTACTATCCAACGTTGCCAGTGCCGTGAAGCCATTTGTGGCCAGCGCGCCGCTTGACAGCGGGGTGTAGTTTCCAAAGAGCTCCGCACCGCTGTCGATACGACCGTTGCTGTTGCGATCCCATGATAGGAATCCATCTTCGGGCCCGATCCAGCCTGTCCTCTCACTGGCCAAGTCTCCATCGTGATCAAAGTGGACATCCCGGTTGATTGAGATACTCTCTACACCGTTGCCATTGAGATCAAGAATGAGCGGCGAGACTACACTGCGAAAGATATTCTCCGCCTTTAGGCGCATTTCACGGATCTTCTCGAGCAGCTGCTCTCGATTGGCTTCCCCCCATTTGCCCGCAATCTCCGTCCACTTCTCGATCGCCGGACCAATACCCGGCCCGAGCGTGTCTGAGAGCCAGTCAAGCGATCTTTCCCGGACTGCAGGGTCCGACGAGAACGCCCCGCGCTGCACAACTTCCTTCATCAGCTTGCCGGAAACCCACAGGCTGTCGCCATAGTCACCCCCGGTGGAAAGAAGTTCACGCCAAGTCTGCTCAACCCACGCGTCGCCCTTGGCGTCTCGCAGCAAGTCCATCGGGACCTTCAGCGTCCAGTTGTCGAGACCCAAACCGTTCCGGTTGAACGCGTCTTGGTGAAAGTCTTGAGCTTGTCTGAAAGTTACATCGTTGCTTGTCGTGCCTCCATTTGCGGCAGCATTGGCGAGGAGTGACTGGAGATAGCCCTTGGCCATATCGACTCGGATGGCGTCAATCTGCGCAGGAGTGAGGTTTCGGCACGCGTCACCACCAAGCCCCATGAGTGCCGTGCCTTGCAGGTAGTCAAGTGCCGTCTGGCCGACAATGGTGTCGCCAGTTGCGACACCTGAGGCCCAACCTGCATAGCCATAGCCCAGTCCCTTGAGCTGTTCATACGCAGCCCTTGCTTGGGCTACACCACCCGCATTGACATTGGCGATCAGTTGCGAGATCTGAGCTGCACTCAATTGTTGCGGCATATGGACTCCCCTCGATGAAGTTGATGTCGTTCTACTTTCGAACCGGATCTGAAATGCTGGGCACCGTGAACTCGACAATTTGCTTCGAGACGCTGCGCTGAATGGAAGCCCACTCGGAGAGCATCCCTCGCCGGTAGTGCACATACACGAGCACCTTCATCTCCGGTTCGAGCGAGAACTGGTGCTTGCATGGCGCTGCTTCCAAGTTGGGCCGATTTGCGCATTGAATTAGGACATCTACCTGCCCCGAGTTGTCACGATTTACATAAAGCGTCTCTGCATCGCGATGGTCGCGGTACGGCTTCCCCGTCGACGCATCGGTGCCAGCCGGGCTGTAGACAGTGAGTCCATAGAGAGGCGTAGCAGACGGTTCAAAGCGAAAGACTCCGATTCCGTCCTTGAGGTAGGCCGTCGCAATTCGGTTGACTGGACCCGGTAGGCCAAATCGATCGCCGGAGAGCACGCCAACGGACAACCAATTGGTGGTCCGCAGCGGAGCTGCCGCCTTACGGTTGCGCAGCTCATCCGTCGTGGCAACCGTCATCTCCGGATAGAGCATGTCTAGCCCGAAGCTGGTGAGTCTCGATGACTGTGATCGCTGAGGTCGATCCAAGCGAGTCGCCTCGCCCCACGTTGGGTCGCCCTCGTACTCCACTAGACTGACGTAGCTTGAAGGGATACGGACGGGCCGCCCTCCAAGGTCACCGACTACATAGGCGGCGCCGGCATCACGCGACTCAACTCCTGCAGCCTTCTCATCCCCGGCATCGGTCGAGCCAATTCGCCTTGAATATCCAAACGAGACTAGCGCTGAAATCAGGACGACAACCAACACCAGATAGGGCCATGCGCGGCCCGTCTGATGCGCCTTAGTCCTCTGTCTTGACCCGAAACACGCACGATCAATCTCATGAGGGGAGGTCGGCGGTCGACTGAAAGCTTTCGTATTGGTCACTTGACTTAGGTGATTCATGGTTCAGTCCTGATTTGAACGTTAGCGGCTGCGAGGACACCGAGCTCAACCTCTCCAGTGGGTCTAGCTAGTTCTGGCGCGGGACTCGATAGAACATGAAAGCAGACCTCTGCTCGTCGACCGAATCTGACAGGTGCGCCGTCTCTTGCGCAGCGCGCTCAGGCCAACACGGCTTCCCTCCAAATACTCGCTTCCTGCCGTGTACCGACATCGTTAAGGCCCGTTGGCGCCCCAATCAGTGCGTCGAAGCCGCGTACGGCGACAGTCCGATTCCAAGGTACCGCGTGTGACCCACTTTGAGCGTCGCCCCTGGCGTTGGCGCGCATCCCGTCGACTGCAAGCGATCCCACGATGGCCGTCGCCAGCAGTCCAGGGTCGAAGAAGTCAACTAGCTCTCGAAGATGTTGTGTCTTGATCATGTCTATTACGGGGGGCGTATTGCTCGCGACAATCGGCGCCCCACAAGCTACCGCCTCAAGCAGCGACCAACTCAGCACAAACGGATAGGTCAAGTAAACGTGCGCCGCTGACACCTGCAGCACCCGCACGTAGTCCTGGTACGGCAGCCGCCCCAGGAAGTGCGTTCGCGTCGGGTCGAGCTTCACCTCCGCCAGCATCTGCTCCCTCCAGGTCTTCGCCTTGGTCGGCCTGCGTCCGTAGCTGACCCCATCACCGCCCACGATCAGCGTGTGGCAGGTGGGATGTGCCTTCTGGATCTTCTCCAGCGCCCGCATGAAGACGTGGAAGCCGCGGTAGGGCTCGAGGTTGCGCGCCACGTAAGTGATGACCGGATCGCCCGCCTTCAGCAGTTTCCCGCCAGGAGTCTTCACCCAAGCCGTCGGGTCGGGCCCGAGGTTCTCGGTGTCGATGCCTTCGTGCTGCACGGTGATCTTGGGCTGGAAGATCTCCGGGTGCCGGCTCTTCTGCCAATGCGTCGGGCTCACCGCTGCATCGCAGTTGGTCAGGTTCAGCGTGTGCAGCGCGTTCCAGGTGCGGATGCGCGCCCGGTCGTCGAAGGTGATCGGGAACTCCGGGTCGAAGCCCAAATCCTGCCCGTCGGCGTTGTAGTACCACTCGCAGTAGTGAACGAGGCGCGCGTTCGGGAACACGTCCTTGGCATACAGCGTCTCGCCCCAGCCCGGGTGCGCCAGGATCACGTCGGGCGTGAAGCCGCTCTTGCGCATCTCCAGCATCGCCCGTGCGGCGGCCTGGCCGTGCAGCGTGGCCATCTCCATCTGGCGCAGGTAGTGGTGCTGGCCCGGATGTCCCTTGCGGGTGAGCTTGTAGCGCGTGAGCTTGTCGAAGCCGGGAATCCCCGGGGCGGTGTCTCGTCCCAGACCGCGCACATCCCAGCCCGACCGCTGCGCCCATGCCTTGACCAGGTGGCCGAACTGGCCCGGGAAGTTCTGGTGCACCACCAGCAGTCTCATCGGCGCCATCAACGTTCCCCGAGGCTTTCCTTGAGGGTCTTCTCGACGGGGCTCAGCAGGTAGTCGATCACACGTCGCTTCCCGGTTTTGATCTCCGCCGTCAGGTTCATGCCGGGACTGAGCTTGATGGCCTTGCCGTCGACGTCGATCACGCCTTTGCCCAAGGTCAGCGTGGCCGGGAAGATGGCGCCACGCTTCTCGTCGTTCACCGCGTCCGAGGTGACGCCGCTGACCACGGCGGGGATCGTCCCGTAGCGGGTAAAGGGGAAGGTCTCCAGCTTCACCTCGGCGTGCTGGCCCGCGTTGACGAAGCCGATGTCCTTGTTGTCGATCACCACGTCGGCGCTGACCTCAGCGTCCTTGGGCACCACGATCATCAGCACCTGCGCCGGCGTCACCACGCCGCCGGTGGTGTGCACGGCCACCTGTTGCACCCGGCCGTCCACCGGTGCGGCCAGCTTGGTGAGCCGGCCGCGCTGGGCGGCCTTGCTGCCTTCCTGAGTCAGCTGCTGGCGCTTGAGGCTGGCCTGGGCCTGGCGCTCGCTCAGCGTGCGCTGGGTTTCGGCGAGGTAGGCCACGCGGGTCTGCTCGGTCTCCTTGAGCGCCGCCTGCGCTTCCAGGAGCCGAGCGCGTTGGGTGGCCAGGTCGCGTTCGAGCTCGATGCGCTCGCGTGTGCGGTCCTGGCCGGCGTGGCTGGACATGAAGCCCTGGTCGGCGAGGTTCTTGAAGTCCGCCTCGCGCTGCTGGGCGATAGGCAGGGTGGCCTCGAGCTTGGCAACCGTCTCCCGCACGGTCGCGATCTCGGCCTGGCGCCGCGCGAGTTCAGCGGCGAATTTGGCGAGCTTGGCGCTGACGTCCTGCCATTCCGCCTGGAGCTGGGCGTTGGCGAGCGTGCGGCGTGGCTGCCCATCCGCCCAGCCGTCGCCGAGGCTCGAACCTGCCTTGATCCGCGGGGCGTACTCGCCGGCGCGCAAGGCCAGCATCAACGCCTCGGCACGAAGTTGCTCTGAGATCGCAGCCTGCAGCTGCTCCTGCACGCTGGCGCCGTCGGCGAGAGCATTGGTGGCGTCGAGCTCCACCAGCACCTGCCCGGCTTTCACCTCATCGCCGTCCTTGACCAGCACCTGCTGGATGACGCTGGTCTCCAGCGGCTGGATGGTCTTGGTGCGGTCGCTCACCACGATGCGCCCCTGCGCGACCGCCACGATGTCCACCTTCCCGAAGATGCTCCAGGCCAGCGCGATCACGAAGAGCATGCAGACGGCGATGGCGACACGGCGCGGCGCCGGGTGAGCGGGCGTCTCTTGCAGGCTCAGTGCCGCGGGCAGGAAGGCCGCTTCATCGGCCAGGCGTTTCGGCCCGGCCAATTCATGCCGCGCCGCCCAGGCCGCCGCGAAGACTGCTCGGTAGCGCGCGAGCAGTTCAGTGATGGGGCGCCGCATCGCCTGCGGCTGATTCATCCCTGGCCTCCCTGCATACGCCACAGGTGCGCGTAGAGCCCATCGGGTTTGGCGATCAGCTCGTCGTGACTTCCCTGCTCGACGATCTGGCCGCGATCCATCGCCACGATGCGGTGAGAGTGGCGCACCGAGCTGAGCCGGTGCGCGATCACGATCACCGTGCGCCCCTGGCAGATCATCCCCATGTTCTTCTGCAGGATGGCTTCGCTCTCGTAGTCGAGTGCGCTGGTGGCTTCGTCGAGAATCAGGATGCGCGGGTTGGTGAACAGCGCACGGGCGATGGCGATGCGCTGGCGCTGGCCGCCGCTGAGCCCCGAACCCTGTTCCCCGACGATGGTGTCGTAGCCCTCGGGCAGCTCGCTGATGAACTCGTGCGCGCCGGCGATCTGCGCGGCGCGCATCACTGCCTCGATCGGTGCTGCCGGGTCGACGATGGCGATGTTCTCGCGCACGCTGCGGTTGAAGAGCAGGTTTTCCTGCAGCACGACGCCGATCTGACGGCGCAACTGGGCGGCGTCGATCAGGCTGATGTCGATGCCATCGACCAGCACGCGGCCCTGCTCGGGGGTGTACAGGCGCTGCACCAGCTTGGTCAGTGTGCTCTTGCCGGAGCCGCTTCTTCCGACGATGCCGATCACTTCACCTGCGTTGATGTCCAGGCTGAGCTCGTGTAGCACGGGCGCTGCCTCGGGGCGGTAGCGGAAGCGCACGCCTTCGAACTGCACTCTGCCCTTGAGCGGGGGCAGCTGGGCGGCGTTGGCTGGGGGCACCTCGGTGCGGGTGTTGAGGATGTCGCCCAACCTCGCCATCGAGATGCCGGTCTGCTGGAAGTCGGTCCACAGCTGGGCCATGCGCATGATGGGCTGCGCCACGCGCTGGGCGAACATGTTGAAGGCAACGAACTGGCCGACCGAGAGCTCCTGCTCCATCACCAGCCGTGCGCCGTACCAGAGCGTGGCCGCGCTCACCAGCTTGCCGATCAGGTTGATGCCCTCGTGGCCATAGTTGGCCAGGGTGCTGGTCTTGAAGCTCGCGCTGACGTAGGCGGCGAGCTGGTCGTCCCAGCGACGCGCGAGCTGGGGTTCGAGCGCGCCGGCCTTCACCGTCTGGATGCCGGTGACCGTCTCCACCAGCAGCGCCTGGTTCTCGGCGCCGCGCGCGAACTTCTCGTTCAGGCGGGCGCGCAGCACGGGCACGAGCAGCAGGCTCAGGCCCACGTAGAGCGGCAGGCTGACAAGCACGATGAGCGTCAGCGGCACGCTGTAGGCCAGCATCATGGCGATGAAGATGACCGAGAAGACGAGGTCCAGCACCAGGGTGATCGCGTTGCCGGTGAGGAAGCTGCGGATGTTCTCCAGCTCGCGCACGCGCGCCACCGAGTCGCCGACGCGGCGTGCCTGGAAATAGGCCAGCGGCAGGGCGAGCAGGTGGCGAAACAGGCGTGCGCCGAGCTCGACGTCGATGCGGCTCGTCGTGTGGCTGAAGACGTAGCTGCGCAGGATGGTCAGGAGGCTCTCGAAGATGACGACCACCACCAGTCCGATGACGAGCACATCCAAGGTGGTGACGCCGCGGTGCACCAGCACCTTGTCCATCACCACCTGGAAGAACAGCGGGCTGACCAGCGCGAAGAGCTGCAGGAACAGGCTGACGATCAGGACTTCGCCGAGCAGGCGGCGATACTTGATGAGGCTGGGGATGAACCAGCTGAAGTCGAACTTGGCGAGCTCGCCGGCCAGGGCCGCGCGGCTGGTGACGAGAATCAGGTCGCCGCTCCACTGCGCAGCGAAGACGTCCAAGGGTTCGATGGTCGGGCGTGCCGCCGCTGCGCCGGCGGACGGGTCCATGAAGAGCACGCGCTGGCCGTCGCACTGGGCCAGCACGACCCAGCGGCCGTCGGTGAGCCGGGCCAGTGCGGGCAAGGCGGCGAGCGTCAGGCGCTCGGGGGTGCTGCGACTGGGTTTGGCCTTGAGGCCGAGGTGCTTGGCGGCCAGTAGGATCTCGCGCTCGCCGATCGGCTGGCTGGGTGGCAGGCCCAGTTGGTGAGCGAGTTGGGCGGGATCGGCGCTGACGCGATGCAGACGGGCGACGACGCACAGGGCTGACAAGCCAGTCGCATCGGCGCCAGAGTCGTGAACGGCACGTGCCTCGCCAATGCGTGGCTCGGCGAGCGTGTGAGCATCTGCCCTCATCTTCTCCCTTCAGCCAGACGCCGCCCGGAGAAGAGTCCGGGGCACCTGATCCATCCTCAGCAGCCCTCTGGCGGGGCCCCTTTTTCGGGAGAATCGCCGCTGCCCACTTTCGACGTTCCCCTCGTTCGACTTCGCGCACGTAGTCTGGAACGAGACGTGCGCTGCGTCACCTGTCAACATTGACAGCCTCGACCCGGGGATTGACCGGCCCGCCGCGCGCACCCACTTCCTGTCCGCCGCGAGACCACCAGGCTTGATCCACTGCGAACAAGACGGAGGGCGTTTCCAAGGTTTTCGTCACGGCGATCCCAAGATCCGTTCAATCACCTCGCTCGACTGGAGTCTCGACGCGGGCAATGGCAGCGGATGGCGACGGGTGGCACATCAGCGATGATCGAGAACGATCGATGACTTCTGTCAACGTCGCGATCACGGACGAAGTGCCGAGGTCATGGTGGCGGCCTGAAGCAGGGCCAGGTCAGCGCTGCAGGCGCTTGGCGAGGCGCGACCGGTCGGACTCCGACAATGCCGGAAAGAGGGCGTCGCTCAGCGTTACTGTGAGAGTTGAATGGCCGTGGCCGGACCCGTATCAGTTGCCGCCAAGTCGCGAACCTCGAGTCCCGTCCAAAAGGCGCTCAACCCGATGTCCTGGGTGAAGAAGACGGCGCCATAGTCTCGAAGCATGGTGTACGTGTTCACGAGGAACTCGAGCGCCAATAGATCGGCTGTAGCGTTGTGAGCCTGCGCCACGCCGTATGCAGGTTTGGGCTTCAAGACGGCCCGACCCGGCCGGTAGACGGGTCCGGCTGGCAGTTGCGGATCCTCGTAGAGGCAACTGAGCGCAGCAATGAAGCAAAGGCTGGTCTTGCGCACCAAGAGATCCTCTGCTGCCCGCAAGATGCTGTCATCGACAGCTCTTCGAGCCGACGCCTTCTTGGCATGCACGAGCCAAGGCGCGACCCGAGACAGGAACGCATCAGGAACGCATGCGATTTCTCGGCCCGGTCTCACCGGCGAAGTTGGACGTTTACGGCCGCAGCGTTTCTTCGTCGTCGTGTACGGCGGTCACCAGAGGACACCGCGTGTTCTGGGCCTCAGGCAAACACACAGCGCCCGTCGATCGCGATCCCATGCTTCGCCGCTTCGTCGGCGATGAGACGTGCATGCCGCTTGACCCGCACGTGCGCCATGCCGACGAGCCGCCTGAACAGATTCATCGACAACGGCCGGTTCAACGTCTTGTACTCCGATACTGCCCACTTGATCTTGCGGCTCTCGAAGTCACCCACTGCCTCCGCACGAGCCCGAGCAGCAGCGGTCGTCAGAGGCAGCAGTCCGGAAGGCGCGCTCGCGCTCACGCCCGCTGCCCGTCGAAGAAGCGAAGCAGTCAATCGAACGGGCCGAGTCGACTTGGCAAGCTCGTCGGAAGCGGCCTTGTCTATGCGCGCCGCGTACGCCGCGTCACGCTTGCCCCAGGGCTGGCGTCGGGTTCGCTCCCTGGCGGGAGTTGGGGCCTTTCTCGCGACCTGGTCGCGAAGCCATGTTGAATCGAATCGTCTGAGCCAATCGACTGCTCCCGGACACGCAAGCGCCACCTCCGTGCGGCCGTGCTTCGGATTCCGCCGAAGGTGCCGCAGGACCTCAGCTCGATGCATATGTCGAGTCACTTCGATCGCCGCTGATCGACGCACCGATGCGAGCTCGGGTTGATCCAACTCGATTAGTTGCAGGGACCACGCGGAAATCTTGAAGATGCCCTGGATCGATTTCTTGGTCTGGCCAGCGCGAAGCGCGGAGCGCACGCGTTCCAGCGTATCAGCGCCGATCCGCTTCACAAAGCCTGTCGACAGTGCCAGGCCGACCCCTCGGCGCTGCATGTCCACCGCCAGGACGGCGGGCGAAACCGACAGCGCCTCGGCGGCCCGGAACAGATTGTTCCCAGCCGACTCCAGAGCGCGACCGATCGTCTGCGCGTCGAGCACGGTCCGAGCCAGCACCGGCGGCCGCGAGTACCCGCTAGGCGAGCGTGATGGCGATGCTTGCCGCGCCCAATCGCCGCGACCCAATTCGGCGACGCCGTCGGCCACTAGCCCCGTCAAGAGCAAGGCGCGCAAGACGCTCGGGACACATGCTCTCCGGCCGTTGTACTCGCCGAGCAGGCGCGTCATCCAAGCCTGCGGCTTCCGGTCCCGCCGGGACATTGCGCCGACTTCAATCAGCAGATCCTCCCCGTAGTGTTCGACCAACGCGTCTCGGATTCGCGTGCCGGCACCGGCTCCACCGCCCAGCAGACCACGGGCGAGGAACGCCTCGCGCAGAATTGGCCAGAGAGGCTGGTCCGAAGCCGAAGACGTCGAGAGAATGGCCGAGACCTGCTCCGACAGCCAGCACCAACCCCGATCCCCCCGATCGCTCTTGCCAAGCGTCACCGTCTCCTCAAACGTCGGCAACTCGCACCCGCACTGGCCGGCCATGGTCCACCGTCGCGCCGCTCGGCGATCAGTCTCGCAGCGAGTGCAGCCGTAGCGCAGGGAGATGTGGTGACGCGCGCAGACCCGGACGAACTCCGGCTGGTGCTCGCGGTAGCCCACCGTAAAGCCACGCCTCCCCAGATCCTCTTCGACGCAGGCCGGGCAGAATTTCTGCGTCGAGCCGCCGGCGTTTCCGGCGGCGACCGTGACTCCCAGCGTTGCTGCCGGGTTGCCGCTGCCCCCGCTTGCGAGGCGTGCTTCGATGTCCCTCGCTCGGATCGTCTCCGCGAAGTGCAGGTACAGCGGCACGAGGGAGTGTTGGCTGACGATCGTCTGGGGCGCGTCGCACCATGGGTGCCCGATGGGCATCACCGCCGCCAGCGCTTCAAGTCGCTTGGGAAGCAATGCTGCAGCTGCACTCTTGGTCAGTGCCAGCGTCGCGAGCTTCCGCACAGCTGGTCCTGCGGTCCGCTGTAGGTGGCGCGCGACGACTGAATGAATGGTTTCCCCAGCGATCGGGACAGGGAACGCAGGGAGTCTCATGTTCCCTCCAGAAGGCAGACCAGATCCTTGATGGAGTCGGCCATCACCAGATCCTTGATCCTCGATTCTGCGAGTGCAGGCGCCTGCCGGCCGCCACCAGCACTCGGACTTCGTAGCTTTCGGCCGCTAGTTCTCGTCGCCTCCGAATCGACACGCGGTGCGGTTCGTTCGCCTGATACGGTGTCTACACCAAGGTCCGTCACCGGCGCGCCATCGATCTCGTCGGCATCGGTGCCCGGCCAGAAGTTCTTGTAGACGTCATCGAACTGGTCCATCAAACGCGGGTCTCCGGACTGGAGCACGCGGATGGCCGGGTGCAGCGGCTTCATCCGCTCGTCGAAGACCTTGCGGATTAGAGCTTCGTCGACCCGCTCCGTGCCATCTTCAATGGCAAGCGTCTGTGCCGCGGCGATCGCCGTGACCATGACGCCGGTGATCCCCTGGCTCACCTCGTAGAGTGCGTCCCCGACGCTCAGCGAGTACTCGATAGGCTTGCGAACCCACTGATACTGCCACGTGGCTTGACACAGCTCCTGCCAGTACGGGTCTTCGGCGCTAGTTGGCCGCTCGATGTCGAAGTAGCCGCCCTCGGCGAGGCGACGCGCCGCCGCGAGTTCAGCTCGCAACAGCTTCAGTGCCTTGTAGGTTCCGACGACGACGATCGGTAGACCGAGGTCATCGCGGAGGTTGACCAGGAACGCGATGATCTTCTTGGCGCCCAGCCCCATGAGAGTCAGGTTCTGGAACTCGTCGAGGATCAGCACCCCCACGTGGTGGGTCAGGATGATCTTCCTGATCTCTGCCAGGTACAGATCCCGATCCACGCCCGACCGCTTGGCGAAGACCCCCGCGTACAGCCGCAGGCCCAGGACTCGGTCGGCGTACTCGCCGAAGGTCGAGCAGAGCGTCTTCACCGTGCACTGTTCCGGGACATTCCTGCGCAGCCAGACGATCTGGGTTTCGGCGAACGGTTGGCCGTCGAAGGCCGTGTGTCGCACGACCTGGTCGCCGAGGTATTTCAGCGCCCGCGTGACCAGCGTACTCTTCCCCATGCCCGAGTAGCCAGCGACCATCGTGATCACTGGGCTGTAGGGAAGCTCCACTTGGTACCCATGGAGCAGGCGTTGCCCCTCCGGGGTCATTGGATTGCGCGCGATGTAGCCATCATGAACCGCCGTGCAGATGCCGTTGAGTGCGGCCCTGTGCACTGGCAGCTGCGGCAGGAAGAAGCGCCGGAGGCGATTGACTCGAATGCGCCGAATAGCCCCGGAAAGTCTCCGCTCGCTGTGGTCGAACTCCGGCTTCACTGCAAGCGCGAGGAACGCGTCGTCGTCCGTGTCCGGCGCGATGGGCAGGTGTGCCGCGACCGGGTTGCCATCGATCTCCTCCGCCCCGCGAGTCAGGTAGTTGGGTTCTGCGCTACTTGCTGACAGCATGGACTCGGCTCCAGAGTGACTTGACGGATGAGGCGGGCGTCGTGGTGGGCGTTTCCTGTTTCGCGTCGCGATCCTTCGCCGGCGGCTTTGACGGAGCATCTGCGGCGTTTGGCGCTGGCGGCAGCGTGCCGTTGAGGCTCGGCCCTCGGAACGTCGCCTTCTCCTTGGCGCGGTTCTCACGGACCTGATGCTTCGCTCCAGAGGCCGGCTTCGGCGTCTCGTTCTTTGCTTTCACGGCGTCCTTGACGATCTGATTGACGGCCGGCTCGCGCTCGCGCCGGTGCGCCCGATGGTTCAGCGCGGCCTGTTCTGCCACCTTCTTCTTCATCGCCCGTCGCTCACGGGCCTCCTCGAACGAGGCGTTCGTGCGGTGGATCTCCGGATCCAGGTTGGCGGCACGCAGCCACCGATTCGACTTGGCGTCGCGGTAGAAAACCTCCGACGCCAGGAGCGGGTTATGCGCGATCGCGATCGGGTACGAGCCGTTGAGTGCCGCGGTCAGATATCCGTGGTCTCGGAGCGCGTCGCAGTTGAACACTTCCCCATCAAAGACGATCCCGCCGGGCGTGACCTTGGCGTCGCCCTTCGTCAGGAGATGCTCGTAGGCGAAGTTCTCCGGCATCTCGCGCGTGAAGCCAGGACGATGGTCGAGACCCCATTCGTACATACCGACGCGACTCGCTACCCAGCTGCCGTCCTTGAGTGCATCGACGGGAATGCGGTGGGGTCGGACGGCCTTGCGGTTCAGGTCCATGATGATCTCGACCAGGATCCGCTCGAACTCGAGCAAATCCAGCGCGGCACCCTTCTTGCCGTCCGGCTCGCGGCGCCGGCGGTACTTCGAGAACAGTCCGGGCAGGTTGAAGCGACCCTTCGGAGACTCCTTCATCTCGGAGTTCTTGCCCTCGACAGTGCCCTTGGCGATCGGCGTCATCGAGGGCGCGATCTCGACCCGGATGCCCGACGCCGGGAACTCCTGGCCCTGGTTGGAGACCAGCTCGGCACGATCGGCTCGAAGCATGTTCGGCAGGTGACGGCATGGCCAGTCTTCGGATGTGTACGGCAACCCCAACCGCTCGAAGACCGGGCCCTTGTCCGAGAACGCGTTGTGGAGCGCCAGCGCAGCGATCGCCCAACTCGGGTTCTCGAGGGTCAAGGCGTAGCCGGCGATGGCGCCAGAGAAGATGTCGACGATGAGGTAGACCGTCGGCCGGCTGACCAGCTCCGCCTTCGTGATGCGCGAGACGAGCTGGATCTGGAAGTGGGTGGCGTCGATTTCGAAGAATCCGGGACCCCAGACGTTGTCCGTGGCCTTGCCCCGCTTGCCACGCGGCAATTCGTTCCCCTGATCCTCGTCGGCTCGCTTGAGGAGCCGACAGCGGTACCGGAACTGGTGCTTGCTGGGCAGCCGGTACTTTTGGATCAGTGCCGGACTGAGCAACACCTCGCCCGCGCCGTCCTTGGGAACAGCCTCCGCGGGAACCTTGTAGAGCGCGATGAGCATCTCGTAGTACGCGTCGTCCCAGTTCATCTTCCGTCGCTTGATGTAGTTCTCGTAGGCCTTGCCGATGTTGTCTGCGATCTCGTGCGCGGCCGCGTCCGAGCTCAGGTCCGGTTTCACGGCCTTCACTCCCCGCTTCGCGCCGGCGCCCTGGCTACCGACGCCGCGCTTTCGGCCGATGAGCTTCTCCACGACGGCGGCCGCGTTCCGGCCGGCCTTGAGCCACGTGAGAATCCAGTTCTTCACGGTTCGCTTGTCGACACCGAGGCGCTCCGAGATCGCGGCGATCTCTCGGTACAGGGTGCTAGGCCGGTGAAGCAGGTCCGGCCTGGCGCCGAGGCTTGCCGTCGTGGCGATGACCGTTCCCAGGCGCTTTGCTGCGGCGGGCGTCAATCCGGTCGGCGCTGAGGTCAGGTGGATGTAGGGGTCGAGACACCGCTCGACGACCTCCTCATCGATCAGCTGTACCCACCGGTCGTACGGGACCGGGAAGGGAACGGCCTGGCGCTCGCGGTCTACGTCGATCAGGAAGACCTTGTCGATGCCCTTCACGTCGATCACCCTCACCGCATGGGGAACCTCGGCGCATTGCTGCTTCGGTGCGAAGACTTCGTGAGTCGAGAACGGGCAGATGGTGCTGTTCATGGTGTTCATGGGCTACTGCGCCTCGCTCAGAGCGACGACCCCGTCGTGCCGAAGTGCAGCTCGATCCAGGTCGAGGCGCGAGAGGTGTTTCCAAACGGCGGATCCGAGGAGGTTGTGGCCGACGGTGGTCTCCACGGCGAAGTCGGCGCACGCCCGGCGCAGGATCTCGATGTAGAGGCGATCTGGCGTCCAGTTGGCCTCGAAGCGTTTGGAGAACTCGCTGACCTTGGTTTCGTTTCGCATGTCCGCATCGTTGCGCAACGCGTTCTCGAAGAAAGCCAGGTTGACGGCACGTGTCATCGGGATGTTCTCGGCGCTGGCGAGCACCCAGGTCACCCCGCGCCGATTCCAGTACAGCCGCTCGAGCAGAAGCTTCTCGTAGGCGCGCGCGTCGAGTTCGTTCGATGGCTTCACGCTCACGGCGATCGTTTCCGTGCCGTCGGTCCGTTCCAGCGAGAGCAGCAGGTCCGTCGTGAGGACAGTCGGCGTCGGCGTGCTTGGCACGACCGGATGCTTGATGCCGAGCTTGCTCGCGACGGCCTGGGTTTCGTCCCATGGGAGCAGCGCGTATTGCTCTCGGATGTCCAGGATCTGCCGGCAGTGCTCGGCCAGCAGGTGGACGTAGAACTCGAGCCGGGACAGATAGTGATGCGTGCGACCCGTCACATGGCTGTAAACCATGCTCGACGTCCCCTCGGACGGAACGTCACGGACGTACATGAGCGGCTTGTAGGTCTTGCCCTCGCCTTGCCCGAAGCCTTGTTTGATCCAGCGTTCGATGATCTTGCTCGTCGGCCTGCGGCTCTTCGTTCCTGCCATGGCTTGTCAGCCCTCGCGTTGATGGTCGACGGTTGAACCGTGCGCACGGCGTGACCCTGGATTCGCGGGTCGCTCGCCATGGGTACTCAACGTCGGGCGGTCCCCGGGGGTGGCCACGGCTTCGCGGCGCGCTGTCGCGCAGAGGCGAGGTTGAATGGTGTCGATCGGGATGTTCATTACCTAGGTCGTTCGTTTCGTTCGCGGGCAGTTGTCTCCGTTCACAGTCTCTCGATTTCGCGCTGTCGTCTAAGCCGCCTTCGGTTCTGGCGCCTCCTTCACTTGGTCGCCGGCGAGCGCTCCACGCGGGCATCGCCCTTCGCAATTCCTTGCCGGTTGGGCTCGTGCACTGACGAAGAACAGCTCCGCACCAATGCAGTCTGAGGTCAAGGTCCAATATGATTAAAGCTCTATGCCGCGAAAAGCTGACCAGCCTGCCGTGCCGAAGAAAGCCGCTCGCGGCCGCCCTAGGATTGGCCCAGAGCCCATGGACTCGGCCGGACGCAAGAGGCGCTGGGTGGAGCGCATGCGCAACGAAGACGGCGTCGACCCCGATTCCCCGCGCCGGACGCCCGTACAGATCTATTTGAGCGACGACGCCAGAGCGGTGTTTGGACAGATGCGCGCGCTCGCGAAGCAGTTAGAGCGCCCGTCCATCTCAAACTCGGAACTTGTCGAGCAGCTCCTGCTCGCGTTGAAGCAACGCCGGTTCCAGCTAGAGCAGATCGGGTGTTCGGCCGACGACGTGATTCAGCGGTACGCCCACCTCAAGGCGGAGATCGCGCTGCTGCGGACGCAACTGCGGCTTCTCCGCGAGGAACCCGTACGCATCGGCAAGAGGTCGCTGCGCCAGGTGCTGGAGAAGATGGAGACGCCGCCCTCGCGCGAGATGATTGCCCTGGAGATCAAGCGGGCCCACAACACCGTCAGCGCCGGTGCGCTCGCGACGCTGGCGAGGGATCTCGCGCCTCTGCTCGTTTCCGCGGCGACGGATCCGGAGACCCATGCGAAGTTGGGGCGCCGCATTGAGGCCTACCTGGAACGCCTCTTCGACCTACGCGACGCCTCGAACCGGTGACTTGGCCCGTCAGGGCCAGGTCGGCATGCTGCGCAATTCGCCATGCCGCATCGACATTCGCGCTACGGCGTCGCAGATTGTCGGGCCCGCCGCGCTTCGACACGCTGCTGCTTCCGGTAGCGCAGTTCGATCCGTTCGGCGAATTCTGCAAACGAGAACTGCAGGGCAACGCATAGCGCGTACAGCACGCTGATTGACGGCTGCTTCCTGCCGACCTCGATCAGCGAGATGAATGGCCGGTCGATGTTGCACTGCGCCGCCAGATCTTCTTGCGTGAACCCAAGCTCCAATCGCCGCGCCTTGACCTCCACTGCCAGGGATTCGATCAGCAACTGGTTCCGACTTGGGCGCATGACGCACCGAGTGTTGGCCGCGTGTACACTAAAGACACGTGTCAGATGACAGCTAAATACTTCCTCGCGTCACCAGCCACTGGAGGGTTCATGAAGGCTTCTCTTCGAGGACGATCCCTGGAGATCGATCTCAACACTGAACGCGGGCAGGTCATCGAGCAACTCGCCAAGCGGGGACTTGACGAGAGGTACGTCGAAGCCCTGGCGAACATCGCGCTGCAGATCGCTGATGAGGAATCGGCTTCGCTGAGTCGACAGCTGGTTCCGACGGACACCTGGCCGGGAACTGTCATTTGTCGACGGCACCGAGTCGAGGACTCAACCGCATATCTGATGCTCAAGCACGGAAGGGACGGCTGGAGGTTGGATTCCGCGCTCTTTGATTGATGACGGTGTCGGCTCAAGCAGGCGGCGACATGGGGACCCAGTCCTCTGGCCGCAACTGCACCCATAGGTCGCCGCCGATGCGAAAGGTCAAGGCAGCAGCGAGGAGGAGCGAGTGGAGACAATCAGGGGATGGATTGCCGCTTCGGCGGCGTTGTTGTTGTTAGGCTGCGCGTCCAAGCCGTTCGAGGGCGAACCGCGAAGCGCCTCCGAGCTGACGATCGCACTGGCGAAGCACTACAGCGGACTCGTCGACGGAGCCTTCCTCAAGACGGACACTCCCGCGGACTCTTCGGGCGAGTTCCGATCGGTGACCCGGTTCTGGTGCGCGCCTAACGCGACTCAAAGCACGGTTCCTGAAGCGAGATCCAAGTTTGCGAACCTTTGCGGGCGACAAGGTGGCGGCTGGCAGGAGCCGTACTGCCTGAGCCCATCCGATCGAGACCGGGTCTACTTCGTGGCGCAGATCGTTGCCGCCCAACCCACGTGCAAGAATGGCACCGCTGTTCGGGTGTACGAACCGACCGGTGACCCGTCAGCGCCTGCCTACGTTGCAGCGCTCCGAGGGGTTGGGTTCCTGAGCAAGGAAGACTTGGCAAGGAGTAAGGCGCGGGCGGCCGTAATGGAGCGCGAGGCAGCCGCTCGAGCCGCTGCGGAAGCGGATCGGCGTGCTGCGATGCTGCCGACCATGCGTCAGCGAGGCACTCGTGTTTGCCGGGCGGAGGGAGGGAACACCTGGGTCGGCTTCGTCGAGGACAGCACCGACGCCAAGCTGCAGATCCGGGTCGTGAATGCCTTCAGCACGCGTGTCCCCCAGTACCAGGTCGGAGGCTTTCAGCCACACGTCATCTGGGACATTCCTAGCCGCTGGGAACTCTGCGATTGACTTCTTCCTTCCTTTGCGGAAGCAGCAGCGTCATCGCACTCGACGCGGCGTCGCTTTGCTCGCCACGGTCGCACGCGGGTCAAACCCAAACAGCAATTTCGAATTGCCCTCGGGCCGATCTGGAAGAAAACTTTTGCCCCTAACTGCGTCGCCGATGGAAGAAAAGTTTTGCCCCTAGACATGCTCGATTCGGGTGGGGATGGGCGGATTATCCGCCGCCGCCCGCCCGGCGCCGCCCGCCCTGCGTGGGGAACCTGGAGGGCGCTCTTTCAGGGGGCTGCCGGCGGCAGCGCGCAGGCTTGTTCGTGCGGGTTCCGGAAACATCCTGTTCCCGCGAAGTGCAGAACTGTCGCAATTCGTCGACCGGCTCCGTCGTCGCGGATGGCGACACTGCGTTGTAGGAGCATCCTGCATCCGCCTCGAAAGGACCCGACCATGACCCAGCACCGCCACGCCCTCGCCCCCGCCGCCCTCGCCATGCTCGCCCTGCTCTCGGCCTGCGGCGGTGGCGGCGAAGACGCCGGCGCACCGCTGGGCGCCGTCAGTCAGGCGCAGGCCTACTCGATGAGCGCCAACAGCGCCGTCCTGCCGACCGACAGCGTCGAAGGCCAGGCCACGCTGCTCGCGACCACGCGCGCCGTGGTGGCCGGCGGCACGGCCAGCCAGACCTTCGCCTGCGCCGGCGGCGGCACGGCGGTGTTCACGGTGACCGGCGGCAGCGTGGGGTCGGTCACCGACGGCCAGCTCGATGCCGGCGAGGTCTACACACTGACCTACACCGACTGCCGCGGCGCGGCCGGCGCCGCGGCGCTCACCGGCACCGCCACCCTCACGGTGGTGACCGCCTCGGCGGGCAGCACCGAGGTGAACACCACGACGCAGAACCTGCAAATCGCATTGCCGCTGCGCACGCTGACCGTCAACGGCAGCTCGACGCTCACGCAGACCGTGGCCGACAACGGCGCCGGCGTGGTGACCACCACGCACCGCTGGACCTCGCCGGCCATCACGGTGACCAGCCTGCGCAACACGCGCACCAGCACCTTCACGCTGAGCAACGTCGACCAGACGCGCGTGATCACCACCACCGGCGGCACGATCAGCGCGCGCACTCGCAGCGGCACGGTGACGATGAACGCGCAGCTGCCCAACGGCAGCTGGACGATCACCACCGCCAGCCAGGGCGCGGTGAGCTTCGACGCCAACGGCGTGCCGACGCAGGGCAGCTGGACCCTCACGCTGCCCAGCAACATCATCGGCATCAGCGTGGTGCCGGGCACCCTGACCGTGACCGCCGACTGGGGTGCCGACGGCACGATCGACCGCACCTGGACCTTCACCAGCACACAGATCGGCGCGGAGGCGGGCTGAGCGCCGGCCGCGTCGGCACGCTCGCGTAGCATCGCGGGCGTGTCCGCTGCGCTCGACGTCCTCCACACCGTTTTCGGCTACCCCGCCTTCCGCGGCCAGCAGGCCGCCATCGTCGACCACGTGAGCGCGGGCGGCGACGCGCTGGTGCTGATGCCCACCGGCGGCGGCAAGAGCCTGTGCTACCAGGTGCCCGCCATCGTGCGGCACCGCCGCGAGCAGGGCGTGGCGATCGTGGTCAGCCCGCTGATCGCGCTGATGCACGACCAGGTCGGCGCGCTGGAAGAGGCCGGCGTGCACGCCGCCTTCCTCAACTCCACGCTCACGCTGGAGGAGACGCAGAAGATCGAGCGCGAGATGATGTCCGGCCGCCTCGTGCTGCTGTACGCCGCGCCGGAGCGCGTGACCACGCCGCGCTTCCTCGCGCAGATGGATTCTCTGCACGAACGCGGCCTGCTCAGCCTGTTCGCGATCGACGAGGCGCACTGCGTCAGCCAGTGGGGCCACGATTTCCGCGAGGACTACCTCGGCCTGTCGGTGCTGCACGAGCGCTACCCCGAGGTGCCGCGCATCGCGCTGACCGCCACCGCCGACGACCTCACCCGCGCCGACATCA
>VFQN01001798.1_pt1 | contig 34813 bp, 34 predicted proteins | sample 3512371 | NCBI WGS metagenome assembly VFQN01 (sample SAMN10412370, study PRJNA504923) | tailings metagenome | isolation source: Replicate 2 from Balatoc abandoned mine | place: Philippines: Itogon, Benguet | collected 2017-08-28 | reverse complement strand
CGCGGGATCAAGCATAATGACTCGATCCCGATCGAGGATTTTCCGGATCACCTGATCAAGGCGACGCTGGCGACCGAGGACCGGCGCTTCTACGAGCATTTCGGCATCGATATTCCGGGCACTTTGCGCGCGGTCGTCACCAATGCGCGGGCCGGCGGCGTGGTCCAGGGCGGCTCCTCCATCACGCAGCAGCTCGCAAAGAATCTATTCCTAAGTAATGAGCGAACCATCGAGCGCAAGGTCAAGGAGGCATTTCTGGCGATCTGGCTCGAAACGCGCCTCACCAAGAACCAGATCCTGAAACTCTATCTGGACCGGGCCTATCTTGGCGGTGGCGCCTTCGGCGTCGATGCCGCCGCGCAATATTACTTCAACAAGTCGGCCCGCGACGTGAATCTGTCCGAAGCCGCGATGATGGCCGGCCTGTTCAAGGCTCCTACCCGATACGCGCCGCACATCAATCTGCCGGCGGCTCGCGCTCGCGCAAATACCGTGCTCGACAATCTGATTGAAGCCGGAATGATGACCGAAGGTCAGGTGTTCGGCGCCCGGCGCAATCCCGCAGTTGCGGTCGACCGGCGCGACGAGCGCCAGCCCAATTTTTATCTCGACTACGCCTTCGACGAGGTGAAGAAGCTCGTCGATAAGCTGCCGAAGTCGGTGCAGGAACGCGTATTTATCGTGCGTACCGGACTTGACGTGAATTTGCAGCGCCAATCCGAACAGGCGGTCGAAGAGATCCTGCGCGATTACGGCCGGCAATACGGCACACGGCAGGCGGCGACCGCGGTGTTCGAGAATGACGGGACGCTGCGCGCTCTGGTCGGCGGACGCGACTATGGCGAAAGCCAGTTCAATCGCGCGACCGATGCGCTGCGCCAGCCCGGCTCTTCGTTCAAACCCTACGTCTATGCCGCAGCCTTCATCCATGGCCTGAAGCCGAGCACCGTCGTCGCCGACGCGCCGATCTGCATAGGCAACTGGTGTCCGCACAATTATTCCGGCGGTTATTCCGGCTCGCAGACCCTGACGATGGCGCTGGTGCGCTCAGTCAACACTATTCCAGTCAGACTCTCGATCACCGTCGGTGATGGCAATGCACGCGTCGGCCGCAACAAGATCGTTGCTCTCGCCAAGAGCATGGGGCTGCGTACGCCGCTTGCCGACACGCCGTCGCTGCCGATCGGAGCGGGCGAAGTCACGGTATTCGATCACGCCGCGGCGTTCGCAACCTTTCCGAACGGCGGCATGGCAGTCACGCCCCACGCAATTCTTGAAGTACGAAGCGCAACCGGCGAGTTGATCTGGCGCTTTGATCGCGATGGTCCGAAGCCTCGCCGCGTGATGCCGGCGCAAGTCGCAGCGGATATCAACATGATCCTCAATCAAGCCGTAGAGGCCGGGACCGGACGCCGCGCCCTTCTTGAGGGCGTTAAGGCCGCCGGGAAAACGGGGACCACCAACGCCTATCGTGATGCGTGGTTCGCAGGTTACACGGGCAACATGGTCGCCGCCGTCTGGTACGGCAACGACGACTACGCACCGACGAACCGCATGACTGGCGGGTCTCTCCCGGCAATGACCTGGCAGAAGATCATGGCCTACGCACACCAGGGCGTTGAGTTGAAGCCGATGCCCGGAGTGACGCCCTTTCCGGGCGCAGTGGGCCCGCCGGTGGCGGCGCGGCCGGGCGAAGAGATTCCACGTCCGACACTGCTGACCAAAAAAGGCGTCGATGTCCTGGTTCGTATCGAACGCGCGCTTGAAGATGCCAGTCAAGCCTTGGGCGCGCCAAGCGCGACAGGCCGAACCGTCGAAGTGCCTGCAGCCTCTCCGTCTTCAGGGCGTAGCGATGGAGTCGTTGCTGCCACCGAAGGCCGAGGCCGCCCAGTCCGCGGGAATTGACAAGCCGGCCGACGATTTCCTATCGCTGAACCATTCCTCATTTTCAGTCGGGACCTCCCGTGCGATTGCTCATCGGATTGCTGCTGGCATTTGCGGTCGCTGCATCCGTCGGCCTGGGATCCACGCTTTACGCCTTGCGACACGGAACGCCCTTCGGCTCCTTCACGGTCGCGCCTTGGACCGCGTGGCCGCGCACCGGAACCGCTGAAATCGACCCCTGAGATCGACCCCTGGACGCGCTGAATGCGCCCTCGCCGCGCTTAACTTCAAAGGGGGGAGGGTGACGCAATTGCATTCTTCGCGACCAAAGACGACGAGGGAGCGGTGCTTGATGGGCGCTGCGACGTCACAGTCTCGGGGGTAACTCCGCAAGCCCGTTATTGGACGCTTACCCTCTATGATTCCGAGGGGCATCTCATCGGCAACTCACTGGATCGACACGGCTTCTCGAGCCAGGAAGTCATAAGAAAGTCCGACGGCGCAATCGATATCTCGGTGGCACCCCGCGCTCGCGCCGGAAACTGGCTCCCGACCGGTGGGACCGAGCGTTACATGCTCGTGATGCGCTTCTACGATTCGCCGATCGGCGTAGCCTCGCGCACCGGTCGCGAAATTCCTATGCCGTCGATCAAAGTGCAGTCATGCCCATGAGATCACAAACATGACGCGCTGGCTGCTATGGCTCACAAGCGGTGTCCTTCTCGGCGGGATCGTTCACTTCGCGACGATTCTTTATCTTCCGAGCACCGCCACGCAGGACGCCTACGCTCGCATTTCTGCGATTGCGCCCGTCAACAGTGTTGTCGCACTACCCGCTCCGACCGCTCAAAAGTCGATCCTGCCGCTGATGGATCCCGCCTTCACCGTCGCGGTGTGCCGCTACGATCTCGGGGAAGCGCCGATCAAATTGACCGTGCCCGTCAGTCCGGCCTACACCTCGGTGACGTTCTACACCAACAAGGACGTCGCCTATTATGCAATCAACGATCGCGCCGCCGGACGCCGCACGATCGAACTCGACCTCATGACGGCGGCTCAGAAAGCCGAACTTCCGGATGACGAAGAGATTGCAGCCGCTGACAGACTGATCGTGGAAGCACCCACTCGGACAGGACTAATCCTGATACGCGCATTCGCGCCAGAGCCTGGCATGATGTCGGGAGCGGCCGCCGCCCTGTCTGGCGCACGGTGCCAGCCGCAGCCGCTGTAACCGCCGGTTTGCCGCAACGCGACGGTTCGTACTCAACGTGGCGACCGCGAAGCCCTGTTCTTGCGCCTCTCCGTGCCTCGCTTTTCGCAAGATCGCAGCAACGGCTTGTCCTCATATCGATCGATGCGGATGACCGGCAGAATGACGACATCGCATCCGCGGCCCGTCTTTTCCGCGCTTTCCCCGCGATACCCCGCGCGACCTCTCGGAAAATCGATCACAACGCCCATCGGCTCATCTCGTCCCTGGCAGATACGAAACACCGGTCTCGTCTGATTAAGAGACGGCCATGGTTAACGCTCTGCTAACGAGCGTTGGTTATACGTCGCGATGATCTGGTTTGGGTGATCCACGTGCAACGTCTGACCCTCAAAAATCTCGATGGCATGACTGGTCTTGCAGGACTGGCCGACCGGACGGGAGTTGATATCAAACCGACCCTGCTACGCGTCCTCACTGATCTTTACACTCAGAGGGCGACGCATACACCGCATGAAGACCAGCACTTTACAGAACTGGCACTCCGGCTGATCGATGCGGTGGACGAGACAACGCGGTGTGCGGTTGCCGCGCGACTGATGAAATATCCTGGAACGCCAAGAGCGGTGCTGGAGCGCCTCGCGCAGCTTGGGGCATGCATGTCCGGCCCTGTGTCGCAGCGCAGAAACCCGCAACCCCTGATCGGGGATGATACGGACCTGTTCGATTCAAGACAGGCCCACTGGAATGCGCAATCGGACAACACGCGTGGCACACTGCGGCCTGTCGACTATATCGAGCAGCGCGAAACGTTCTTCACCGCTCCCAGAGAGGAGCGAAAGCTGATCCTGATGAACCTGGAGTACATCGCCGATCAGAACGTCGTATCGGCTCGGGAAACCAGTATCGTCCGATATCTGGAACAGGCAGCTCTCGCCGGACGCGCGCAGGAATTCACCACGCTTCTGCAACAGGGGCTTGGCTTGTCGCGCAATACCGCGCGGAGAATCGTGACCGACCGCGGCGGAGAGCCGTTTGTCGTCTCCGCCAGAGCGCTGACGATGCCGACAGACGTCTTTCAGCGCATTCTGATGTCGCTTAATCCGGTCATCGGCCAGTCGGTCGAGATGGTCTTCGAACTGTCGGACCTCTTCCTGAGCTTGCCAATACCCTCCGCCCTGCACCTTGCCGCGATATGGCGCGCGGCCGATCGCATGGACGCCAAGGGTCCGGCGCATCGACGCGCACACTGGGATAACGAAATCCCGGCGCGCCGAATGACCAGCGTCGAACCGAACCGAAATGCGCAGCCGGCCGAACTGCCAATGTACAAACGCGACGGATCGCGCCGCTAATCGTCGCTGACGATCCGGTCCAGGAAATTGCGGCCTTTCCGGTCCTCGACCTCAACGATCCAAATGTCCGGATCGAACTCGATCTGACGAGAGAGATATTTCTCGACGTCCTCATCACGACGGGGGAGCGAATTCAGGCTCGCGATGAAAGCACGATCCCCCGGATGGCTTTCGTCGAACGCGGTTTGCGGCGCCGGACCAAACAGATCTGAAGTTCCGTCCAGCCGGTCGATCTTCACGAAAATCGCACCGGCTTCTTCAGCGCCGCGCCGCCGGACGACCGCGTAAGCACCCTCGATCATGCAGCGCCGAATATAGGCCGAAACCCAGATCGCCGATTTCAGCCGCATGGATAAGATCGCCGGTTCACACTTGCGCGTGCATGCGATGATACGCCCGCTGCGAGATAAAGCTAATCAAGTTCGCGTCCGGTGACGATCGCAAGCTCGCGCATCAGACGCGGTGATATGTGGCCGGTCACCGGCATCTTGCGTGCGCGTTCGAAGTTCTCAATCGCAGCTTTGGTTTCCGGGCCGAAGGTGCCGTTCGGTCTGAACTGACCATAGCCAAAATCGGTCAGCGCCCGCTGCACGGCGAAAATGCGCTTCGATGATGGAGCGATCAATTCTGCGATCGGATCAGTCGTGGGCTGTGGCGTTGCCGCAGTCCTCGACGACGCGGGTTTCACCGGCGAGCGCGTAAGCGCGCGAAGAAAAATCTCGTTTGGTTCGGCGCCAGGCCGCAGGCCCGATGCCTGCTCGAAGTCACGCATCGCAGCATTTGTTTTGGGTCCAAAGACCCCATCGGCCGCGCCGTCGTAAAAACCGCGGCGCGCAAGCTCGCGCTGAATGTCGGCAATAACCTCGGTGCGCGGCCGCGGCACCAAGGGGGCTTCGGGTTTCGCGATCTCCGTCTTCGACGCATCTGGCTTGATCGCGTCCGCCTTCGGCGCAATGACCTCTGAAGAAGCCTTCGGCGAAACCGATTGGGGCGCTGGCCCGGTAATTTCCTGCCCAACCACGCGAATGGACTTTGGCGCAGGTATCGGTGAAGGCACTGGCTTTCCCGCGAACATCGGCGCGGGATGCGGCCCGGATTGCAGGAATGCGACGTTGACCACGACTGCGGTAAGGGCAGCAGCCGCCGCAACAGCGGCAACCGCATCCTTGCGCCAGCCCTGTCCGGTCGGCTGAAGATCGTCCAGCGTCCGAGCGGCGGATTTTCCTTTTGCGCTCTTACGCACTCTTTCGCACCTGTATTTCACTCTGCTTGCGCGGCAATTCCAATGCCGTCAATGCACCTGTCTTCCTGCGATGCGCGACCTTCGCCTCACAATCAAGGGGAAGATGGATCGAAATGCCTGTACCCTTTCCAAGCTCGCTGCGGACCTGCATATCGCCCCCATGCAACGAGACAAGGCCCTTGACGATTGAAAGACCAAGGCCGGTACCGTCATGCCGGCGATCGTAGGTCGAGCGCGCCTGGAAGAACGGATTTCCGATACGCGGGAGATCCGAAGCGCTGATTCCGACACCATTGTCCTCGACGGAGACTGTCAGGCGGTCGCCGTCGCGACGCGCGGCGATAATGATGTGGCCTCCGCGATCAGTGAACTTGATGGCGTTGGACAGCAGATTGAGCATGATCTGCTTGAAGGCCCGCTTGTCGGCAACGATGTCAGGCAGGTCCTCCGCGTTTCGCATGATCAGATCCAGCCCTGCTTCGCGCGCCCGCAACGCCAGGATATCGCAGCAATTTTCGATGACCTTGGCCGGCGCAAAGGGCTCCGGCACGATCTCGAAATCGCCGTTCTCCATTTTGGACATGTCCAGAATGCCGTTGACTACGGCAAGCAGGTGAACACCGGAGTCGTTGATGAGCTCTGCATATTCGCGGCGCTTGGTCGCGTCGAGCCGCAACTGGTCGTCCTTTACGAGCATCTCGGAGAAGCCGATAATTGCATTCAGCGGCGTCCGCAATTCGTGACTCATCGTGGCGAGGAAGCGGGTCTTCGCGGCACTCGCGCAGTCCAATTCCGCGCGAGAGTCGGCGAGCGCCTGCTCCTGCGCTTTGCGGTCCGATATGTCGCGCATCACCGCGACGACTTCGCGAGCGGCACCTTCCGCCAGCGCATCAAGTGGACGACAACGCATTTCGATCCAGACGAATTCGAAACCGGCCTCCCCATCTTGCCGCCCGCGCTTCACACGAAATTCGACCGATTGCTGTTGGCCCTGAGCGGCATTCGCAAGCGCCGTGAGATAGGCAGGGCGATCGGCGACATGGACCCGATCAAACAGCCCGTGCGGCTTCAATTCGTCGGCGCAAGCGCCGAATAATCCCTGCGTAGCGGGCGAAGCGAAGGTCACAGCCCCGTTGCGGCCATGGCGGGTGATGACGTCCGTCATGTTACGCGCCAGCAGCCGGTAGCGCTCGTCCTCGGCGCAGAGCAGCGAGGACGATACGCGCGCGAGCGACGCCGCCCCCATCGCAAGCGCAGCGGCGTATAGTGTTGCCGAGATGGCGCCGAGTGCCGCAAGACCCGCATCACCCGCAAAAGCTGGCGTCATGCCCATATGCTGAGCCGCCAGCAAGATGATCGCGGCAGCCAAGCTGAAGCCGAAGGCCGTTATGACAACCCGGCGCGACGCGGACAGCGATGCTTCGAGTGGGACAATCACCAACCACGTCGCGGCAAAGGATGATATCCCTCCGGTCGTGTAGGCCACCACGAAGACCAATCCGGTCAGGCACAGCGAAGACAGGATATGTGCGGCCTTATAACGGCCGGTTCGCGACAGATAATGTGCGATCCCAATGGGGATCACGAGCCAGGCAAACACGGCGATCTCGAGCGAACTCGGCACGCCGCGCATGGCAAGATAGACGGGGAAAGCCGCGAGCGCGATCAGTGATCCAAGAAGCCGAGAGGCAATGAAGGTACGGTGCTGCGTGACGGCCAGCGGATCCTGCTGGACCGACGGATGGACCAGGCTGTCGATATAGTCGTGGATCGGCTGAAGGTAGCTCAAGGCACTCTCTACGCCAGCCAGAACGCGCCGACGCACTCCCCATTTGCCGGGATCGTGTCAGACGCGGCTTAAGCGAACGCTAAGGGAACGGAGTTTGACGGCGGCACGAATGTCACGGCCCGCTCAAAATCTGTTTCGCGGCCCCCATCATCGCCTCATGGTGAACATTCGGTTTCCAACCGAACCGTCTGAACGGGACCCGCAGGCCTCAGCAAATGACGGCAGTTCCCAGCCACACCCAAGGCCTCAGCGAAAATCGTCTAAACTTTTAATCAAATTCGTCGTGCATTCTCATAAAATGCGCCTTCAAACCCCAACCGGGCTTTCAATCGCTGCTGCTAGACCTCGCGTGAAACGGCCGATCGAGCCGTGGGGAGCGTGGGGCCATGTTCTTTCTATTGCGGGTGACATTCTGGCTCAGCATCGTGCTCGTGCTTCTGCCGAGCGGCGATTATCAGCCCAAAGACCAGACACGAATTGGAGCGGCCGATGCGGTGAACGCCGCAACTGCGGCGATGTCCGACCTTGGCGGGTTCTGCAGCCGTCAGCCGGGTGCCTGCGAAGTTGGCGGCCAGGCTGCGGTGGCCTTCGGACAGAGGGCGCAGGCCGGTGCGCGCTATCTGTTCGATATGCTGCATGACCGGCTCGCGCCGGCCACCACCGGCTCGATCGGAGCGAACTCCCAGCACACGCTGAAGCCCTCCGACCTGGAACCGGAATGGCGCGCCCCGCTGCCGCCGAGGGATCCCCGGCGTCCCGCCTGACCGTCCGCATTCGCGCGCTTTCCTCGTCGCGCGGCGCTGCTTATATCTCGCAGCAACGGATAGGTTTGCGGATGACAATTGACGAGATCATCGAGAATTTCGAACTGCTCGACGAGTGGGACGACCGGTACCGCTACATCATAGAACTCGGGCGCATGTTGCCCGAATTGCCGGCGGATGCGCATACCGAGACGAACAAGGTGCGCGGTTGCGCCAGCCAGGTGTGGCTCATGACGCAGGTCAGACCGGACGGGCGCGATGGCCCAGTGCTTGATTTTCAGGGCGACAGCGACGCTCATATTGTGCGCGGGCTGATCGCGATCCTGTTCGCGCTCTATTCGGGGCAGCCTGCCCGGTCAATCGTCAGGCTTGATGCCGAGGCGCTGTTCCAACGGCTTGGATTGCGTGAGCACCTCACGCCGCAACGATCGAACGGCTTCCGCGCGATGGTCGACCGTATCAAGTCGGACGCAAGTGCGGCGCTCGCCGCCTGATCTAGCCATCAGCCGCGGACGGTTCCATCGCTCCGCCTGCGACCCACCTTCGTGTTGCGGCGGTCGCGGTGCCCCTGCCCTCTGCGCTCAACCCATAGTGGCGCGCGAGCCGTTCCAGAGCGAGTTGCAGCACCACCTTGGCCGAGCGGGCTGGCCATTGTCGTTCGCGCTCGACGGTATCGAGCTTTTTCAGAAAGCAGCAGATATCGATCAGGATCCCGGAAAATTCCGGTCCGGCGGCGTCAAGCGCATGGCGGGTGCGTTGCCGCGCTGCAATCGCGCGATCGGTCAGGTGTCCAGCACTCTGACCGCGGTGGCGGCCTGCGACAGCCGCCTGCCAGTTCGACGTGGTTCGTGGCATCATCTGGGCCATCGTGAAATCGAACCGCAATCTCTCCCCGGCCTGCAATTGGTGAGGCTCGATTAATAGGCGACCGTCCGCCGCTTTCCGGCGCGCCAGCCAGATCAGCGGGCTTTCCGATTCATCGAACTTTGCGCCGCGTCCGGTCTCCGGCCCGATGCCATCGACGATTGACAATTGCTGAGCCCGGTGTCGGCCGATACCGTCGGCCACGGCTAATCCTGGTTGCCGCGGGCGCGAGCGAGGCGGCTTCATCGTTTCCGCTCCTCGGGCATCGCTGTCGCGCGCAGAACGAAAATTTCCATCGCATCGAGCAAAGAGTCGAATCCGGGGTCGTCGCGACGATCTTCGACCACGCGACAGGCGTGCGCGGCAGTGGTCCGATCACGGCCGACCAGAAGAGCGGCGTCAGCCAAGGTCCTCCCGAGGGTGACGCGTGCGAGGTACATTGCGGTCTGCCGGGCGAAAGCCACCTTCGATCGGCCCCGCGACGACTGGCACAGGTCGTCACGGTCGACCTCAAAGGCAGCCTCTATCGCCCTGAACAATCGCTTTTCCAGCGTGGAGTTTGTCAGGCCCCGCTTCGGGACGGGCTCCGTCCTCCATTCGGGCTTCGGGCGGTCATCGATTAGAAGCTGGTCCATTGCTACCTCTATAGGATTTAATGCCTATAGACTGCAATGACCGGGCTCAGAGGGGGATAACTTTTTTGGCCGCCGAACGTCTTTTGGCGCGCTTGCCCCAAAAAGGAACTCAGCCGAGCGTCTAGCTGCTCTTCTCGAGGTGATTTCTCAGTTCCTCGATCGAACCGAACCGAACCACTCCCTGGGCGAGTTCCGCCTCGATCGAACCATCGGTGTACAGTGTGTAGGCCATGCCATCCACGACACCGGACTTCAGCACCGTCGCCGCTTCCGAGCGCGCAGGCGCTTCCGACGGCGGCTCAATCGAGGGCTCACGGCGCGCCGTCAAGCCATCAGCGGCGGGCGCCGCGCGGCGTGGTTCGGGCGGTTTTGCCGCCGGGCGTTCGACCCCAGGCCGGGGCGGCCGCCAGCCTCCCCGTGCAGGCGCAGCGGCAGCCGCTGGCGGCGGGGGCGGCGCCGCCAATTCTTCGGCACTGGGAATCGGAGAGCGGGTTGCCGGACGGACCGGCTCCGGCGCTTCCGGAAGATCGAATTCGTCAGCCTGGGGCGCCCGAACCTGCGGCGCGCGCGGTGGGGCCGGAGGGGCAACCGGAGCTGCGACCGGCGCATGCGATGCCGGGGCGGACATCACCGGTCGGGTGGCCAGAAGTTCGGCAATTCGCGACAACTGGCTGACCGCGCGGCTGATCGCGAATGTCACAAGGCCACTTGCTGCGGTGATCGTCCCGGCAAGGATCAGTGTGTTGCCAAGGCTGAATTCATTGATCGGAATCCCGAAACCGATCAAGATCGCACCCAGCGCAATCGCCAAGATGCCGACCACCATTAAGACAAAAGACATTCCGGAATCCTCGAGCCCCGTCGACATATTCTAAACGAATTGTGACGACCTTCCTAGTGACAGGCAAGCCGCCCTTGATGGCAACCAACAATCCGAACCGGATTGCCCGTCTTCTATCCCACTGCAACCATAGGAACCATCGAGGGAAAAGCTTCGTTCCCTGGCCCCGACCCGGATTTACGACCGGCAGACGCCCTGCCAATGTTGCTTCTGCGGAGCTCAGGGCCTAACTCAATATCAGACCGGCCCCTGGTGGTCGGCCAGGACGCCTTTAACGTCACCCGAAACGTGAGCAAGCTCCCATGTCATTTACGTTGCCCGATCTGCCCTATTCGTACGACGCCCTCGCCCCCTACATGTCGCGCGAGACGCTCGAATATCATCACGACAAACATCACAAGGCGTACGTCGACAACGGCAATAAGCTGCTCGCCGGTACTGAATGGGAAGGCAAGTCGCTCGAAGACATCGTGAAGGGCAGCTTCGGAAAAAATCCGGGCCTCTTCAACAATGCCGGGCAGCACTACAACCACATCCATTTCTGGAAATGGATGAAGCCCGGCGGCGGCGGCGACAAGATCCCCGGCGCGCTCGAGAAGGGAATCGTGTCCGACCTCGGCTCGGTCGCGAAGTTCAAGGAAGACTTCATCCAGGCCGGCGTGACCCAGTTCGGGTCGGGCTGGAACTGGCTGACCGTGAAGGACGGCAAGCTGGTCATTACCAAGACGGCAAACGGAGAAAACCCTCTCGTGCACGGCGGCACGCCGATCCTCGGATGCGACGTGTGGGAACACTCCTACTACATCGATTACCGCAATCGCCGTCCCGACTACCTCAAGGCTTTCGTGGATCACCTGGTGAACTGGGACTACGTCGCCGAACTGTACGAGAAGGCAGCCAAGTAGGCCGGCCTTCGCAATCGCCCCTTGCGCGACACTCGACAATATCCGGTACGGCCGCCAGCTCTGGCGGCCGTATCACTGTTTGGGCAACCGGTTCGCGCCATACGGCAAGCCCTCGCGCGCGATCCGACCGCGCGCCTATGCGACGCTGCAGCCTGGTTGCTGCTCGCAGCGCTTGCAGCGATCGCTTACGCGACATTCGCCGATTACGGCCTCGGATGGGACGATTACACCCATTCGCAATACGGCCAATTGCTGCTGGACTATTACGCTTCGGCATTTTCCGATCGCCGCGCGTTGTCCTTCGTCAATCTCTATATGTATGGCGGCGGCTTCGACATGCTGGCCGCGTGGGCTGCCAAGGTGCTGCCTTTCGATTTATTCGAGACAAGACGGCTGATCGGCGCAGCCGTAGGCATTTTCGGCATCGCAATGACGTGGCGACTTGCGAGACTGCTTGGTGGACCAGTCGCGGGACTTGTCGCTCTCGCGCTGCTCGCGACCACCCCTCTGTTTTATGGTCACATGTTTATCAATGCGAAGGACGCCCCCTTCGCCGTAACGATGATCGTGTTGCTGTACGGACTTGCTCGCGCGCTACTGGATTATCCCAGGCCGAGCGTATCCACGATTGTCGTCTTCGGCCTTGGCCTCGGATTGACGCTCGGCACACGGATCATGGGCGGCATGGCCGCGCTCTACATGATCCTGCCGCTCGCGGTGGTCTTGGGACACGACCTGCATCAGACCGGCACGTGGTCGGCAGTCAGACATTTTGGCACATTCATTGGACGCCTGATCCCCGGGCTTCTCATTGCGTATGCCGTCATGGCGTTAGTTTGGCCGTGGTCGGTCGTCGAGCCGCTCAATCCAATCCGCGCGATCGGCTACTTTTCGCACTTTTTTGAGAAGCCCTGGAAAGAGATCTTCGCAGGCCAGCCGATTTCCGTGCCGGATATGCCGCGCAGCTATTTGCCCACCTATCTCGGCATGAAGCTTCCGGAAATTCTGCTACTCCTCGGGGGGTCCGGGATTGTTGGCACGGTGGCGGCGCAATTCAGTTCCCGCATAGGGCCTAATCGCCGCGCGGCTCTCTTGCTCGTCGCCATGGCGGTCCTTGTCCCGATTGCGATCACGATCGCGTCGCGGCCAGCCATGTATAATGGCATCCGGCATTTCATCTTCATTCTGCCGCCACTGTGCGTGCTGGGAGGCTTGGCAGGAGGCGCCGGCCTGCAATGGCTGTCGCAACGCTCGCAGCTTGCGGCCGCGGCCGGCTGTGTTGCGATCCTGCTCGGCCTTGCAATTCCCGCGTATCACATGCGGGCGTTACACCCCTATCAATACACGCACTTCAACACTGCCAGCGGAGGTATCCGAGCCGCGGACAAGCACTACATGCTCGATTACTGGGGCCTGTCCTTCAAGGAAGCCGCCGACGAACTGCTGGGAATCCTCGACGAGCAAGGAACGCAGACACCCGAAGGCCGGCGCTGGATCATTGCAGTCTGCGGCCCGCACCCACCGGCCGAAGTCGAACTCGGGAATGATTTCGTCACGACCTGGAACACCAAGGGCGCCGACTTCGCTCTGATGCTTGGCGAGTTCTATTGCGCGCAACTCAATGCGCCCGAGATGGTCCGTATTGAACGTGAAGGTGTGATATTCGCCCGCGTCTACGATCTGCGCGGGCGCAACATACCCGATCTTTTCACGCTGCCGCCCGTGCAACGGGACTAGCGCGGCAGTTCCGTCCCGCGCTCCGAACGCCCTATTCCGCCGCCTGCACCAACGGCTCAAGGAACGCTTCGCTCGCTCGAATTTGGTGCGACTTCCAGCAATGGGGACACCAAACCGAAAGCTTCATGTTCTTCATTTCGAGCAACGTGACCGTATCGGTTTCGATACTTGTCGTCACGACACGCCCGCTCTTTGGACATTTGTATTTAAGCATACGGACGCCGCCTCCACCCGCATTTGACTGTACGACGCATCCGAACGCTGTGGGGCACGGATGGTAGTTATCCACCGCTTGTCCACAATTTCTTCATCGTTCGGTCACGATCCAGTCGCAACGCGAAAAAGCTCGGGAAATTTCCCAGTAAGAGCAGCGAAAACTGAGTCGCGCTTTCAGATAAAGCAGTTGCGACGCATGGCAGCTCGCTTTTCACCGCATTCCTGCGGAACTGGCATCATGACACCGCTTCGCGAACTATGACGCCTGATCCGACCGGTGTGAGGCGCGCGAACGCGACCGTGCGCCTTCAAACGATCCGCGGGCGCGAGCCCACGCTCATCAACACCGCTGGAATGGCTGCGATTGAACACAGCGCCGTGACAACGATCACACTGGCGGGCGTGCCGGCATCCATCATGTAACCGAAGGCCGGCGGGGCCAGAACACCACCGATGTTGAACCCTGTGGTGACGAACCCAAAAACGCGACCGAATGCGCCGGGGGGCGTCACCGCTCGGACGATCATATCGCGTGACGGCTGGATAACGCCGTTAAAGAAACCGGACACCGCCATCAAGCCGAGCAGCAGCGTCGTATTGAGATCGATAAACGCGATCGGGATCAGCGCAACGCCGCTGACGAGGAGGCCGATCAGCGCCACCATGTCGTGCCGGTCGGTGCGCGAGGCGAGCCATCCGCCAACAAGCACCGCGAATGCGCTGAACATCAGAAATACCGTGATCGCCGTGGTGGAGAGCGACAGCGAAGCGCCCCACAGCGCCTGAAGCGCGACGATACCGTAATTCTGCGTGCCGACGGACATCGCGGCGATCAGCATAAAGAACACGAGATTGAGAACCACCGGCCAGCTCATGAGCACGCGCCAGTCGCCGGCTGAAGGAGCTGAGGCGTCTGCGGCCTTTGCGCGCGCCGCCTCGCGGCCGCCGAGCGGCTCGCCGAAGATCATGATGGCCGCCGCGACGACGAGACCAACCAGCGCAGTCGCGACAAACGCGATGCGCCAGCCAAAACTGCTCGCGAGAATGACGAGCGCCGCGGGGGTGATCGCGGTACCGATGAAGCCCGCGAAGATGTGAATGGAGAACGCCTGACCGACGCGGCGCGGCGAGATCCGGTTCGACAGCAGTGCATAATCCGCGGGGTGATAGACCGTATTGGCGAGACCGAGGCATGCGAACGCCAGTCCGAGCACCAGAAACACGGGCGCTGCGGCTGCGAGCGCAAGCGAGGCCGAGCCGAGCAGCAATCCGCCAATCAGCACAGTGCGCGCCGATGTTCGATCGACAAGGAAGCCTGCCGGCGTCTGCAGCAATGCCGAGATGATGTTGAACACCGCGACGACGAGACCGAGCTCGGTATAACTCACGCCGAATTCGGCGCGTACGAAGGGGAACAGCGGCGGCAGCGCGAGGATGTAGATGTGGCTGACAAAATGCGCCGATCCGACGAGCCCGATAATGCGCATATCGGTCGAACGCGACGGACTGGCGTCGAATGTGGTCGGCGTCATGATGAAAATCCCGGCTGGCGAACCGGGCATAGCATGAAGCGCCCCGCCGGGGCATGCGCTCTCCGAAGGTGACGGGGCGGCTCAGTGCATGCGCCTCTCGCATTTGCCTCGGCGCACCCGCGCCCGATGGAAGTGAAGAGGGACGATGCGCCCAGCCACGCCGCCTGTTGTGGCGCGCGCCAGACGACCACTATTTCAGCTGGACTGGCAAACCTTGACCAATTGTTCCTGCTTGGCGACGCGCCGTAGAGCTGGAGCGCGCGAGGAGCATTCCAAGTCTCATCGCCCGTGGAAAGCTCGCGGAACTCTAGCTACAAATCCAGCTCCTGAATGAGCCGCCGACAAAATCCTCGTCGCGCGCTTTCAGCCAATTTATGACTTTTAGCGCACAAGACGGATCTTCAACGCGAAAACGGCTATCCTCCCGGTCAGAGGATAGCCGCTCCTCATCAGTTCTGGTTAGCGACCGCCACCACCACCGGGGCCTCCGCTGCCTCCGCCGCCGCCAGGACCACCGCTGCCGCCGCCGCGGCTTCCGCCGCCACCACCGGGACCGGCACCGACGCTACCGCGGCCGCCACCGCCTGCCCCCATGCTACCGCGGCCGCCACCGCCTGCCCCCATGCTACCGCGATTTCCTCCGCTGCCAGCGCCAACCGTGCCACGGTTGCCGCCGCCCGGAGCCATGCTGCCGCGATTGCCGCCGCCCGGTCCACCTGCGCCGCGCTGCGGTGCGCCACCGGTCATGCCATCGCGTCGATCACCGCCGCCCCTTTGGCCCTGCATCTGCCGGCGCTCCTGGCGCAACTCTCGATCGGCACCCCTGCGCTCCTGCCGGAATTGCTGTCCGGCACCACGACGCCGGTCATTAAAATCGCGACGCGCGTCGCGACGCCGGTCCCAGCCACGTCCTTGATAGTAACGAGCGTGATAACGTGGATGATACCAGCGGTTCCAGCCGTAGACGCCACCCCAGCCATAGCCGCGCCGCCAGGCAGCGCCGCAGCGATACCACCCTGGCCCGTTCCACGCATCCGCGTAGAAGCAATATTGCCGACCGCGATAGACCATGACCTGAACGTTATCGACGAAGTCGAGCGCGTCCGCGTTGCCGACGGGTCCGCCACCACCCGGCAATGTGAACGCACTGGCAGGCGACGCGGCCCCGCCGATGGCCATGATGGCCGTTGCTGCAATCAGGAACTTTCGCATGCTCAGCTCTCCGTGATCTCCCTCGGAGAAGCGAACGCAGCAGCGCGGACAAAGGTCCGCGCGTCGATCGGCCAATGGCGCATTAAGTCCCTTGAGATACGGAAACGGCGGTTGTTTCAGTGCGCCAGCGCCGCGATGATCCGCGCCCAGCTGCGCGTGCCCTTGTGGAATGAACTGAGATCGTACTTCTCGTTCGGCGAATGCACTCGATCGTCATCGAGTGCAAAGCCGACCATGATCGAGTCCATACCCAGCACGCGCTTGAAATCGCCGACGATCGGGATCGAGCCGCCAGCGCCGACCGTCACCGCCTTGTGGCCCCATTCCTCCTGCAGCGCCTTGCGCGCTTTGACGAGCGCGGGGCTGTCGAACGGGAGTTGCAGAGCCGGTGCGCAGCCATGGTTCTCGAACTCAACCTTGCAGTCGGCCGGCACGCGAGCGCGGATGAAGTCGCGGAAGGCATCGCGCACCTTTGCCGGATCCTGATCGCCGACCAGGCGGAACGACACCTTTGCCTTCGCCTCCGAAGGAATGACGGTCTTGGCACCCTCACCGGTATAGCCGCCGATGATGCCGTTGACGTCGCAGGCCGGCCGCGTCGAGATCATCTCGATCAGCAAGCGGTCTTTCTCTCCCACCGGAATCTTGAGCCCGATCTGGCCGAGGAATTCTTCTGCGGTGAGGTTCAGCGCCTTGAGGTCCGCCTTGATGTCGGCGGGCAGTTCCGGCACGCCGTCATAGAAGCCCGGAATGGTGATGCGGCCGTTATCGTCATGGATCGCGGCGAGCGCCTTCGCAAGCACACGGATCGGATTTTGTGCAGCGCCACCGAACGAGCCGGAATGCAGGTCGCGGTCAGCCGCCGTCACCTTCACGTCTTCGTAGACAAGACCACGCAGCGAGGTCGTGACCGATGGCGTGGTCCGGCTCCACATCGCGGTGTCGCAGACCAGCGCCATGTCGAGCTTGAACTCGTCGGCATTGTCCTTGACGAACGGGAACAGCGATTTCGATCCGCACTCCTCCTCGCCCTCGATCATCATCGTGATGTCGAGCGGCAGCGTGCCGGTCACAGCCTTCCAGGCGCGGCAGGCTTCGACGAAGGTCATGAGCTGGCCTTTGTCGTCGCATGCGCCGCGCGCAACGATGATCTTGCGGCCTTCGCCCAAATCCTCGATGCGCGGGTCGAACGGCGGGGTGGTCCACAGTTCCAGCGGGTCGACCGGCTGCACGTCATAGTGACCGTAGAACAGGACGCGCGGTCCGCCATTTTGCTTTTCAGGTTTCGCGATCACCACGGGATGGCCGGAGGTCGGCCGCACTTCGGCTTTCAGACCGAGCGTCGCGAGGTCCTTCGCAACGAAATTCGCCGCGGTCTTGCACTGGTCGGCATAGGCCGGGTCGGTGGAGATCGACTGGATTTTCAGAAAGTCGAACAACCGCGCGAGCGACGCATCGAGATCGGCGTCGATGCGGTCGAGGACTTTCGGCAGGGCTTCGGTGGGGGATGTCATTTTCTCACTCCATTTCTGAATCGTCACCCTGAGGTGCGATTGCGCAGCAATCGCCTCGAAGGGCGAGGGCCCGTATCCGTCGACGCGAGCACGCAGCCAAGTTTACGCTGGCTGCGTACACTTGCCAGCGACGCTCACACCTCAGAATGACGGGAATTACCGCCGCAATATTCCGCCCAGGGTCCCGCGGACGATCGAACGCCCGACCGAGGCGCCGGCCCGTCCGCCGATCTGCTTGCCAATGGATGCGGCAACTCCGCCGATCACCGTTGTTGTGACGGTCCGCGCAACGCTGCGTGCGACCTGCTGGCTGGTCGTCAGCTGCTCGCCGCGCTTGCGGTTGGTGCCGAAGATCGATCCGATCCAGCCGGTGATGCCGCCGCTGTCCTCCTGCTCTGTCGGCGCGGCCTCTTTGGCGACGCGCTGGCTGAGCTTCTCGTAGGCGGATTCAGAATCGATGGCGGTGTCGTATTTTCCCTTGACCGGGCTCTTCGCCATGATCGCGGCGCGCTCTGCGGGCGTGATCGGTCCCATGCGGCCTGATGGCGGGCGGATCATGCAGCGCTCGACTATCGACGGCGTACCCTTTTCCTCAAGAAAGGAGACCAGCGCCTCGCCCTTGCCGAGCTCCATGATCACTTTGGCAGTGTCGAGCTTCGGGTTGGCGCGGAAGGTGGTGGCAGCAGTCTGCACCGCCTTCTGGTCGCGCGGCGTGAAGGCGCGCAAGGCGTGCTGCACGCGGTTTCCGAGTTGCGCGAGCACCTTGTCCGGCACGTCCAGCGGGTTCTGCGTCACGAAATACACGCCGACGCCCTTGGAGCGAACGAGCCGCACCACCTGCTCGATCTTGTCGAGCAGCGCTTTCGGCGCTTCGTCGAACAACAGATGCGCCTCGTCGAAGAAGAACACGAGCTTCGGCTTGTCGGGATCGCCAACCTCCGGCAATTCCTCGAACAATTCGGACAGCAGCCAGAGCAGGAACGTGGCGTAAAGCCGCGGATTTGCCATCAGCTTGTCGGCGGCAAGAATGCTGACATAACCGCGTCCTTCGCGGTCGGTCTTCATGAAGTCCTTGAGCTCGAGTGCCGGCTCGCCGAAGAATTTCTCGCCACCCTGGTTTTCGAGCACGAGCAGAGCGCGCTGGATGGTGCCGACCGTCTGCTTGGTGACATTGCCGTAGCTTGCGACCGCGCGCTTGATTTCGTCGAGCTGCGGGTTGCCGGTGCCCTCCTCCGCTTCCTTCTTCGAGCCGAACGGCGCGATCGCGTCGAGGATCGCCCGCAGGTCCTTGAAGTCGAGCAGCGCCAGCCCCTGATCGTCGGCGATCCGGAAGGCAATGTTGAGCGCACCCTCCTGCACGTCATTCAGGTCGAGCAGCCGCGCCAGGAGCAACGGCCCCATCTCCGACACCGTAGCGCGGATCGGATGGCCTTCTTCGCCGAACAGGTCCCAGAAGATCGTCGGGAATGCATCCGGTTGATAATCAAACCCCATACTTGTGGCGCGTTCGACCAGGAAAGGTTTGGGCTCGCCCATCACCGAGATGCCGGAGAGATCGCCCTTGATGTCGGCGGCAAAAACCGGGACGCCGGCGCGCGAAAAGCCCTCAGCCAGCACCTGGAGGGTCACGGTCTTGCCGGTACCGGTTGCTCCCGTTGCAAGGCCGTGACGATTGGCCATGCGCAAGAGAATACGTTCCGGCTTGACGCTTTGTCCGACAAAGATCGTTCCTTCCGGCTCGAGCGGGCCGTCGGACTTTGCGGATGAAGCGGGAGCGGACGACGCGGTCGAACCCGCTGACTTGCTCCTGCCCCCATTTTTCGCCGCAGTCTTGCTTGCAGCCTTCGCTGCCGCGGTTCTGGCGCCAGTATTTTGAGGATCGGCGGCTGCAGCGACGGACGCATCCGCCTCGACCGACACCGCCGCAGATTTTTCGTTGCCCGACTTGCTGGCTCGTTTTGCCATCGCCCCGCATTCCTCTTGATATCAATCGCATTTTTTATGCGATAACCTGCCGGGTCAACGCCAGCCGACCTTAGGTCGCGATGCCGCACAGATTTTCAAGCGCGGGTCGCATAGTGGCGAGCGTGTCACACCGTTGCATATTTGTCAGGCAGTGTATTTCCTTTGCCCCCATTTCCATTATCAATGTCGGCTTATCACCCGCCGTCAGTGCGGGAGGGGGCAGACAAACAATGGACGAGCTCGTCGGGCGACTCGTCGCCGAACTCGGTATCGACCGTGAGGTCGCCGAGAAGGCGGTCGGCATCATTCTGGCGTTCCTGATCAAGGAAGCGCCCGCTGACAAGATCAAGCCGTTGCTGGATGCGATGCCGGGCGCGGAACAGGCCGCGGCGGCCGCGCCATCGAGCGGCATGTTCGGGATGGGCGGCATCATGGGCGTCGGCACTCAACTGATGGGTCTCGGCCTCGGCATGGGCGAGGTGCAGGACGTTGCGCGCACCCTGCTCGGCTACGCGCGCGAAAAGCTGGGCGAGGATCAGGTCGGCGAGTTGGTCGCCGCAATCCCCGGCCTGTCGCAGTTCGCGTGATTGACGAGCAGTCGGGGAACACCGGGTGTCGAAGTCGCTGAGAAATCTGGACGGCCTGGCGCCGGAGGTGATCGAAAGCCTGCGGTCTGCTGGCATCCGCACCTCCGACCGCCTGCTGGACGCGACCAAGAGCGCGAAGGACCGCGAGGCGCTGTCGCAAAAGACCGGGATTCCGGCTCGCGAGCTTTTGCGGTTCGCTAATCTGGCGGACAAATTGCGCGTCAAGGGGCTCGGAACCGGATACGCCGAACTGCTCTGCCGGGTTGGCGTCGATACCGTGCGCGAACTGAAGCATCGCAACCCCGCTAAGCTGGCGGCTGCAATTCGCGACGAGAACGACAAGCGCAAACTTGTCCGCCTGGTGCCGACCGAAAAGGCTGTGGGACGGTGGGTCGAGGCGGCCAAAAAGCTGTCGCCCAAGATCACCTATCGCTGATCCATCACAGTTGACACGCACCGGTCCTGCAGCCAAAGCGCAAGGCATGACCGTTTCCGAGACTGGACCATCTGACGCTCCCTTGCCGTCCGCCCTGCGTTCCGCGCGGGGCACCAGCGTGATGGGAATACTCAACATCACCCCAGACTCCTTCTCCGACGGGGGGAATTTCGTCGATCCCGCCATCGCGATCGCGCACGCAACCCGAATGGTCGCGGAAGGCGCCGACGTCATCGATGTCGGTGCAGAATCCACCCGGCCTTATGGCGGAATGCAGCCGGTGACGGCGCAAATCGAAATGGACCGTCTCGAGCCGGTTCTCGAACCTGTGATCGGCCTCGGCAAGCCGGTCTCCGTCGATACGATGAAGGCCACCGTCCTGGACTGGGCGATCAGAAAGGGCGCTGCCATCGCCAACGATGTATGGGGATTGCAGCGCGATCCGGACATGGCACGCGTCGTTGCCGATCATGGCGTACCCGTGATCGTCATGCATAACCGCGACAATGCGGATGCAGCGATCGACATCGTCGACGACATGCTGCGTTATTTCGAGCGTTCGCTCGGGATCGCCGAGAAGGCGGGCATGCGGCGCGATCAGATCGTGATCGATCCGGGCATCGGCTTCGGCAAAACGCCCGAGCAAAGCGTGATCGCGATTGCGCAATTGTCCCGGCTGAAATGCTTCGGCCTGCCGATCATGATCGCGCTTTCGCGCAAACGCTTCATTTCCTCGATTGTGCCATCGGAGCCGATGCAGCGGCTTGGCGGCTCGATCGCGGCAAACCTCATTGCGGTTCGGGAAGGCGCCGCGATCGTGCGTACGCATGACGTTTTCGAAACAGTTCAGGCGCTGCGCGTCGCCGAAGCGATCGGGAGAATGACGTGAAAGAAACCGACACCATCTTCATCGCCGGGCTCGCGTTACATGCCTATCACGGCGTGATGCCGCATGAGGGCAAGGTCGGGCAAAGCTTCTCACTCGATATCGAGCTCGATATCGATCTCGGCGAGGCCGCGCGCTCGGACCGGCTGAGGCATACGGTATCCTACGACCAGGTTGCAGCCGCGGCGACCGACGCGTTCTGCACGAAGCGCTACAAGCTGATCGAGGCGGCAGCCGGCGCGGTTATCGATGCAATCCTCACACGTTTTCCGCGCGTCACCCGGGTGCGGATCACCGTACACAAGCCGCATGCTCCGATCCCTGCGACCTTCGACGACGTTGGCGTGATCATTACGCGCAGCCGCGGAAAATAAGGAAAATGCCCCGATCCTTCGTCGCATTCGGCGGCAATGTCGGCGATGCGCGCACGACCATAGCCGATGCCATCACGGCCTTTTGCGACGGCAACCATGTCGCGCTGATCGCGCGATCGTCAGACTACCGCACCCCGCCTTGGGGCGTGACCGACCAGGCACCGTTCATCAATGCCTGCATTGAAGTCGAAACACGTCTGTCGCCGCGAGGGCTGCTCGACCGCGCCCAAGAGGTGGAGCGAAGCTTCGGACGCGACCGCCGCAGCGAAACGCGTTGGGGACCGCGAAGCCTGGACATCGATATTCTCAGCTATGGCGATAGCGTGGTGGACGAGCCGATGCTGACGCTGCCACATCCGCGGCTATTCGAACGCGCCTTCGTCCTGGTGCCGCTGACCGAGATTGCGCCGCGCGCGCTGATCGGGGGCCGGTCGCCGCGCGAAGCGCTGGCTCGCCTGGACAAGAGCGGGATCGAGAAGCTTGCGCCCGCGCAGCCCCACCCGCCATACTGAGGTCCTAACGAGGAGACCCGGTATCCGCACAGGGTTGGCGGTCTAAGGTCGGAGTTGGCCGCAGCGCCGCATCGTGGCAACGTATCACAATGACCGACCTCGCCCTCGCCTCCGAATTTCCGTCCGCCACCAGAGCGCAATGGCTGAAGCTCGTCGATGGCTTACTCAAAGGTGTCCCGTTCGACAAGAAGCTGGTCAGCAAGACCTATGACGGCCTCAAAATCGAGCCGCTTTACCAGCGCCGGGCCTATACACATGTCCTGACCGGCCGCGCGCCCGGCGCGCCGTGGCAGATCATGGCGCGGGTCGATCACCCCGATCCGAAAGAAGCCAACCGGCAGGCGCTGGACGACCTCGAGAACGGCGCGAACGGTCTGGTGCTGGTTTGCCCGGGGGCGATCGGCGCGGGCGGTTTCGGCATCGACGTTTCGGCGGACGGCATCGCAAAGATTCTCGATGGCATCTATCTCGACGTCGGCGCACCGATCGAGTTCATGCTCACACGCGAGGCCAAAGACCTCCCGGCTCATGTCGCGGCGCTGGTCAAGAAGCGCGGCCTCGATCCTGCTGCGTGCGATCTGCGCATCGGTTTCGATCCTATCGGTCTAATGGCAGCCGGCTCCTCGGTGCCGATACCGTGGAACGAGATCGCGCCGCTGTTCGCCCGCATGACCCGCACGCTCTCCGACGAAGGCTTCCGCGGACCGTTCGCTGTGGCCGATGCGCGCGTGGTCCACAATGCGGGAGGGTCGGAGGCACAGGAGCTTGCCTATGCGCTTGCGGTCGCGGTCGGATATTGGCGCGCTCTGGAAGCGGGAGGTGTTGCGCTGGACGACGCGCGGCGGATGATCTTCTTCCGTCTCTCGGCCGACGCAGACCAGTTCATGACAATGGCAAAGTTTCGCGCGCTCCGGAAATTGTGGGCGCGCGTCGAGGAAGCGAGCGGGCTCGCACCCCAGCCGGCCTTCATTGCGGCAGAGACTGCGTGGCGCATGATGACGCAGCGCGATCCGTACGTGAACATGCTGCGGGTAACGATCGCAACTTTCGCCGCGGGCCTTGGCGGCGCCAATGCGGTAACGGTGCTGCCGTTCACGGCGGCGCTCGGCCTGCCCGACGGCTTCGCGCGGCGGGTGGCGCGCAACACGCAATTGATCCTTCTCGAAGAGTCAAACCTTGCCAAGGTGATGGATCCGGCAGCGGGCTCAGGAGGCATCGAGGCAATCACCGACGCGTTGTGCCAGACCGCATGGTCGCTCTTCCAAGGCATCGAGAAGGCGGGTGGTGTTGCAGCCGCGCTCTTATCCGGGCTGATTCAGGAGCAGATCGCCGACGTCCGCACCGCGCGCGAAAGAGCGATCGCTACGCGCAGAGATCCTCTTACGGGAACCAGTGAGTTCCCACACCTTGCTGAAAATGCGGTGAAGGTTCTTCAACCGGCCCCGAGCATTCCTAAAGCATCTTCCGCGAACGCCCTTCCCTGCATCCGGCTTGCCCAGCCTTTTGAGGCATTGCGCGATGCATCGGACGCCATGCTCAAGAACGGGGGAGTTCGGCCCAAAGTTTTCCTCGCAACCCTTGGCACGCCGGCCGACAACATCGCGCGCACGACCTTCGCAAAGAACTTCTTCGAGGCGGGGGGTATCGAGGCGGTGGAGTTTTCAAACGGCGATCTCGCCGCCGCGTTCAAGGCATCAGGCTCCGCGCTCGCCTGCCTGTGCTCGTCGGATGAGATCTATGCGCGTGAAGCGGAAGATGCGGCGCGCGCGCTCAGCGCGGCGGGTGCGAAGCAGGTTTATCTTGCCGGCCGGCCGGGCGACCTAGCGGAGGCGCTGAAGCAGGCTGGCGTTCAGAGCTACGTATTTGCGGGCTGTAATGTGCTCGCGGAGTTGCAGTCAGCGTATGAGGCGCTTCGCAAAGACCGGTGATGCTATGCACAAAACGTGCTATCGTCCCGCCAGTTGAGGCGTTGTAGACCCATGAGCCGGCTGCCCGATTTCGCATCCATCGACTGGAAGGCCCCGCAAATTGCAGCGGCCACCTCTTCGGATGAACCGGACTGGATCACGCCGGAAGGCATCCCGGTGAAGCCTGTTTATGGCGCGAGTGACGTCGCGGGCCTCGATTTCCTCGACACCTATCCAGGCATCGCGCCGTATCTGCGCGGCCCCTACCCGACCATGTACGTGAACCAGCCCTGGACCATCCGGCAATATGCCGGCTTCTCCACGGCCGAGGATTCCAACGCCTTCTACCGTCGCAATCTCGCGGCCGGGCAGAAGGGGCTCTCCGTCGCCTTCGATCTTGCGACCCATCGCGGCTATGACTCCGACCACCCCCGTGTGTCCGGTGACGTCGGCATGGCCGGCGTTGCAATCGACTCGATCTACGACATGAGGACGCTGTTCTCCGGCATTCCGCTGGATCAGATGACGGTGTCTATGACGATGAACGGCGCGGTTTTACCGATCCTCGCGCTCTATATCGTCGCGGCGGAAGAACAGGGCGTGCCCCCGGCAAAGCTCGCCGGGACGATCCAGAACGACATCCTCAAGGAATTCATGGTGCGGAATACCTACATCTATCCGCCCGCGCCGTCGCTTCGCATCATCTCGGACATCTTCGCGTTCACCTCGCAGAACATGCCGAAATTCAACTCGATCTCGATTTCCGGCTATCACATGCAGGAGGCCGGAGCGACGCAGGATCTAGAACTCGCCTATACGCTTGCCGACGGCATCGAATATGCGCGTGCCGGCATCGCTGCCGGCATTCCGATCGACAAGTTCGCTCCGCGGCTGTCGTTCTTCTGGGCGATCGGCATGAACTTCTTCATGGAAGTCGCCAAGATGCGCGCTGCGCGGCTGCTCTGGGCGAAGCTGATGAAGGAGTTTGAGCCCAAAGACTCGCGCTCACTGTCGCTGCGCACGCATTGCCAGACCTCGGGCTGGTCACTCGCCGCCCAGGACGTGTTCAACAACGTGCCGCGCACCATGATCGAGGCGATGGCCGCGACGCAGGGACATACGCAATCGCTGCACACCAACGCGCTGGACGAGGCGCTGGCGCTGCCAACCGACTTCTCAGCCCGCATCGCGCGCAATACGCAAATCGTGCTGCAACAAGAATCGGGCACGACGCGCATCATCGATCCATGGGGCGGCTCTTTCTATGTCGAGAAGCTGACCTACGAACTCGCTAAAAAGGCCTGGGGCCACATCCAGGAGGTCGAGGAACTCGGCGGCATGGCGAAAGCGATCGAGGCGTCGATCCCGAAATTGCGCATCGAGGAAGCCGCCGCAAAAACCCAGGCCCGCATCGACGCTGGCGTACAATCCGTCATCGGCGTCAATAAATACAAGCCGAAGAGCGAAGCACAGATCGATGTGCTGAAGGTCGACAATTCCACCGTGCGTACTCTACAGCTCGACAAGCTCGGACGTTTGCGGAAAGAACGCGATCCGAGAGCGGTCGAGGCCGCCCTCACCGCACTGACGAACGGTGCGACGCAAGGCGGCAACCTGTTGGCGCTTGCTGTCGATGCGGCCCGCGCCAAGGCCACGGTCGGCGAAATTTCATCGGCGCTCGAAAAAGTGTTCGGGCGTCACCGCGCGGAGATCAAGGCGATCTCCGGCGTTTACAAACGGGAGGTCGGCGGGATGTCCGACGCCGTCGAGCGGGTGCAGAAGCTCGTCACGCAATTCGAGGCCGACGAAGGCCGCAGGCCGCGCATCCTCGTCGCCAAGATCGGTCAGGATGGCCACGACCGGGGGCAGAAGGTGATCGCCTCCGCGTTTGCCGATCTTGGCTTTGACGTCGATATCGGCCCGCTATTCGCAACGTCTGCGGAAGCCGCGCGGCAGGCAGTGGAAAATGACGTCCATATCGTCGGCGTTTCGTCGCTGGCCGCAGCGCATTTGACCGCGGTTCCGGAACTCAAGGCGGAACTTGAGAAGCAAGGTCGCGGTGACATCATGATCGTGGTCGGCGGCGTGGTCCCGCCGCAGGACTGGGACGCGGTGAAAGCGGCCGGCGCCGAGGCCATCTTCCCGCCCGGCACGGTGATCGCGGAAGCAGCGGAAGACCTCATCCGCAAGCTGAACAAGCGGCTCGGCTACGGGCAGAAGGCTGCGGAATAGATTTCCGTAGGCATTCCCATGGCTGCAGGAATCGGTAACGTCAGCCTGTGACGTCGAAGCACCTCGATATCAGTAAACTGGCGGCCGCCATCGTGTCCGGCGACCGTGCTACTCTCGCGCGCGCGATCACCCTGATTGAGAGCAGGCGTGAGGATCATCGGCAGCAGGCACATCAACTGGTTCAGCAGTTGCTGCCGCGCACCGGAAAAGCCATCCGCGTCGGTATCACCGGCTCGCCCGGCGTCGGCAAATCGACGACCATTGATGCGCTCGGATCCTTTCTCACCGCCAACGGTCACAAGGTCGCTGTGCTCGCGGTCGATCCGTCCTCGACACGCACCGGCGGCTCGATCCTTGGCGACAAGACCCGGATGGCCAAGCTGGCCGCGGACGATAACGCTTTCATCCGGCCGTCGCCGTCGTCCGGCACGCTCGGCGGTGTCGCGGCGAAAACGCGCGAGACCATGCTGCTTTGCGAGGCGGCCGGCTACGACGTGATCCTGGTCGAGACAGTCGGCATTGGGCAGTCGGAAACCACCGTGGCCGGCATGACCGACTTTTTTCTCGTACTGATGTTACCGGGCGCCGGTGACGAGTTGCAGGGAATCAAGAAGGGCGTGGTAGAGCTCGCCGACATGATCGCGGTCAACAAGGCGGATGGGGACAATGTCAGGCGCGCGCAGGCAGCGGCGGCTGAATATCGCGCGGCGCTGCATATATTGAAGCCGGCAAGCGACGGCTGGTCCCCGCCGGTGGTCACGTATTCGGCTTTGACCGGCGATGGTCTGCCCGCGATCTGGCAGAGCATCTGCGATTATCGGCAATCTTCCGAGACTTCAGGCGCATTTACCGAAAAGCGCCGCGAACAGCAGGTGACCTGGATGTGGTCGATGCTGGAACAGCGCCTGCTGGCAAAGCTGCGCGCCGATCCGGAGTTGAAAAGCAGGTTGCCGCAAATCGAGAAAGCGGTCGCCGCCGGCACGCTTTCGCCGATGCTGGCCGTCGAACAAATCGCGGGCGCAACGGGACTGTGAGCATCGACTTGACTGCCGCAATTTTGACCGGCTCGGCTGTGAAGACCGCGGCCATGACGACCACAGAATCGCTTCAATATCGCCTCGCCACGTTCGATGATCTTCCGGCCCTCACCGCGCTGATGGAGCGCGCAATCGGGGAACTCCAGAAGCCCTTCCTCAGCGACGCCCAGATCGCATCAAGTCGCACGGTCATGGGCCTCGACACGCAATTGATTGAAGACGGCACCTATTTCGTCATCGAGCAGGACGGCCTGATCGCCGGATGCGGCGGTTGGAGCCGGAGGGCCACCCTGTATGGCGGCGATGCCTCTCCGGGCCGGGACGCGGCCCTGCTCGATCCGGCAAAGCAAGCCGCGCGCATCCGCGCGATGTATACCGACCCCGACTTTACCCGCCGCGGTGTCGGACGGCTCATCATCGAGCTCTGCGAAGACGCCGCGCGCAAGGAGGGGTTCATTCACGCGGAGCTGATGGCGACGCTGTCCGGTCTGCCGCTCTACCGGGCCTGCGGTTACATGGTGGTCGCCGATGTCACGGATACCAGCGGCGGCGTGCCCGTGCCGCTGAAGCGGATGAGAAAGCGCCTGTGACCGCGCGCCGGCTGCGCATATTGCTCACCGGCTTTGGCCCGTTTCCCGGCGCGCCTGAAAATCCAACCGGAGCACTTGTGCGCGCTCTGGCACGACAGTCGCTGCCCTACGTCACGGTCAACGCGCACGTCTTCGCCACCAAATACAAGACCGTTGATCGCAGCCTTCCCCGACTGCTGGACGCGTTCAAACCGCATGCGGTGATCATGTTCGGCCTGGCGTCTCGGTCGCGCGCGCTCCGGATCGAGACGCTGGCCCGCAACCGGATTTCACCGTTTCCCGACGCTGCAGGATTTACGCGCGGTCCATGTGAAATCGAGGCCTCGATGCCTCGCGTTCTCAAAGTGCGGGCACCGGTCGCAGGTGTGCTCCGGGCGCTGGAGCGGACCGGTTTGCCGGCGCGGCTATCGCACAATGCTGGCGATTATCTGTGCAACTACACCCTCTGGCACGCCACGCGCGCGACGAATAAAGCGGGCGGAGTGGAACTTTCAGCCTTCATTCATGTACCAAGCCTTTCACTGCGCGTCACGCCGGATGCGTTGCTGGCGGCGGGCGAAGCGATCCTTCAGACGACGATCGCGACGTTGCGACGGCGGCGCCGTTAACCGGTTCACCAATGCCGACGGTCACTCTCACGGCGTGTCGCCGCGTAGACCTGACCGCCGACGTTGGAGTGACGGACTGGTCTTCACGCGGAGAGTTTTCCGAGCAAAGGGCGATTTCGATAAGCCATTTTCGTTGCCTGCGCGGCGTCGGCAACCGATTGAGCTGACTCCAAGTCCTCATCCGAACACAACATAAAGTACTGCCATTCGTACGCTTGCGACATGTGCGCGACGTTTCCGTCGCGCGGACGCTGGCGCACGTCCAAAGAAAAAGAGGGGAAGTGTCGATGACCTTAACATGGCCGGATGTGAAAAGCATCAAGCCCGTTAACGCGGCCGCAAAGGTCGCGCTGCGAACCATTGCGCTGTGCATGTTCGCAAGCTGCTTCAGCGCGTCATCGCTCGCACAGCGGGACGTGGCGCCGACAAATGTACAGACCTACAGGACGATCGGCGACTGGACCGTTGAGTATGTTGCCCCGGAACGGCAACGTCAGATCCCGGCGATGTGCCATCTGGTACGGTCCTATGATCAGGGCGTGCAATTGCGCATCGTGGCCGGGGCCAATTTCTACGCGATCGACTTTCAGGGCCAAGGCATATTCGCGGACGACCGAAAGAGCTTCGATCTCGAATATGCGTTCGACGCTCCCAATTCGGCTCCCCGGCGCACCATCGCCAAAGTGATCACCGATGCCGAGGGCTTCGATTGGGTCCGGATCGTAGAACCCGCCGATCAGCCCGGCTCCGCCGACGAGATGATGAATTCGCGACAATTGCTCATCAGATCGCTCACGGACAAGCGTCGGTGGCCCTATCAGCTCGACGGCAGCAACCGTGCGCTGAACGCGCTATTCGACTGCCGTGACGAAAAGGTACTCGGCCAGCCGCGCCGCGCGCCGGCTCCGGTCGCGCAGCCCGCGCCTCAATTCGTGCCGGCACCGCAATTCCAGCAGGCACCACCGCCGCCGGTCGCGCAACTCCGGCAGGCGCCCCCGCCTCCGGGACGAGACGACAATTTCGATTTCTGCAACGACTATGCAGCGAAAATGGTCTCCTCCACCGAGCGGGCGCTTCAGGCGAACTGTCCCGGCTGGCCCGCCGCTCATCGCAACCACCTCATTCATTTCGACTGGTGCCGAACTAAGTCGCGTAACGATGTCGACAAGTCGCTGGCCTCCTGGGGCGGACGCTTGCAGGGCTGTCTGGCCAGCCAGCGCGGCGGCGCGCGGCCGGGCGGGAACATCTATCAGGCGCGCTGGGACTGGAAGGGCCCGCTGAAGTCGAAGCGCGATCCGAACAACACCAGCTCGTTCGAGCTCAAGTCATCGACGAGCGCGGTCTATTGCTACAAGCAGGATTGCCGCAACGTGACGGTTGCCAAGGGCCCCGACGGCAGCCTCAGCTTCTCGACCAACGGCAAGAACTATTTCGAACTCAATCCAAGAAACAATCAGTTCAGCGCGCGATTCTGGGAAGATTTCGCCCCGCCTGCGCGTGCGCCGGATGCCACCGCCGTCTTCGTCAAACGATAGCGGCGCATTGCAGACGCCGCTACCTCGACACGCACTGCGTCTCAGAAGAACAGGGAAGTCGACGATGTTTTCCAGAATGACAAGAATTGACCCCAAAGCCGTCGCCGCTGCGATTGGGCTTTCAGCGGTGATTGCAACACCTGCCGCCGCTGTCGATTGGGCGCGCGGTAACGGCCAGTCCTGCGATGTCGCCTGCCGCAAGATCGGCAGGAACGCCGTGGCATCGAGCGTCCACAAAAACTCGCCAAACGCATTCTATGTCTGCGCGGGCGATCATCGGGACGGCCAGCGTCCCGGATACAACCTCAAACCGAACTGGGCGAAGGGCTGCTGGGTAGGTTACGGCGGCAAGGAAGTGAGCCTGCCGAACTATAGCTGTCTGTGCGACTGAGCCGCGCAACCGCGATGAAAGGGAAAATGTCGATGACCTCGTTTCGCAAGGGTGGGGTCCGCTTGAGCCCGGTTTGCAATATCGCGAGAAGCGGCAACGCCCTGATCGGATTGGCGGCAATCGCGAGCGTCGCCTTTGCAGTGCCGGCACAAGCGCAGCAGCGCGGCAAGCTGATCGTCAACGTCGTGTCCGGCAAATGCATCGACGTCAAAGGCGCACCGGGCAACAAACCGGGCACCAAGCTTCAGCTGTTCGATTGCGAGCGCAGCGGCCGCACCTCGAATGGCGCTCCCTCGGATCAATATTGGGAAATGACCCGGGAAGGATTCATTCGCAATGTGGTGTCCGGCCTCTGCATCGACGTTCCCGGCCAGCCTGGCACCAAGAACGGGCTCGACCTGCAGCTTTCGCAATGCGAATTCAGCGGGCGCTCGCCTAACGGCCAACCGACGGACCAGATCTGGTTTCTACGCGGCGATGGCGCGATCTCGAACGATATCGGGAGCAAATGCATAGACGTCTCGGGCGCGCCCGGCATTAAGAACGGATCGCCCATCCAGTTGTGGGATTGCGAGGCGTCCCGCACGCGCAATGGCGCAATGACCGACCAGCGCTGGCGTTTCTGAAATCGTCATCGCAGCAAAGAGTAACACATGATTAGTCGTTCCGTTTTCACGTCCGGCATGCCTGTTTCGGCCTTGCGCTTCTCATCGCAACCCTGACCGTCTTCGCTTCGCCTGTGCGCGCCCAGTCTTCCGTCGAGTGGGTTCAACTCGGTGGGACCTTCCGTGTGCAGGCGACGCGCGCCGGTTCGGCGAATTCGCCGCTCTGCGTACATGGGCTCAGCTGCTCATGCCCCGGCAGCCGCAATTATTGCGGCCAGCATCGTAATGGCGCCGAAGTCCTGTTCTGGAAGGACGGCTGCAACCGACCGCCGATCACGATCCAATGCGTAGTCCGGACTGCGGGTGCGCCGGGCCCCAACTCCTCCGCTGCCGGTCCCGGTTGTCCGGCGCCGGGTTCGATGCGGTCAGCGAACAGTGCGCAGAAGGCGACACTCGAATTCCAGAACCAGTCGGGCCGACGGGTCGATATTTTCTGGCTCGACTATCAGGGCGAGCGCAAACACTACAAGACGCTCAATCCGGGCCAATCCTACACGCAATCCACCTTTGCAACTCATCCGTGGATCGCGGTCGATCCGTCGGGCCGCTGCCTCGGTGGCGCATTCCGACCCAATCCGTGACGCAATACCTTCCAGATCATGTGAGCGGGCTGGGGGCCGGCAATAACCACCCGCACCTGCCGCTTGATCGCAACGAACGATTGCGCGAGACAACATCGGTGTCTATGGAGTTTTCGATGATGCTCTCGCCCTTCGTTCGAGCCAGCGCTTTGCTGGCCGTGGCGCTCTCTTGCGCAGGCGCGTCCGTTAAGGCCCAGACGCCGGACCAATTCGACAAGCCGGCGTCGGTGCGCAGCATCAAGCCGAAGGCTGACGACTCCACTGAAATCCGCTGCACTTACTTCGCCGATCTGATGATCCGCGAAACGGTGGACGGCCCCTCCTCGGAAAACGCGGCAATTGTGCCCAACGCCAAGGCGCCTTGCACCGCCAAGGCCGGTGCCGGTGAGACCGTGCTCGACACTGCCGGCATGACTTTCGACGGCCGGCGGGGTTCGTACCTGCTGTTCTCCGATCTCGATCCGCATGGCGCCACCGGCTTCCTCGTGATCGACACGAAAAGCGGCCGCATCGTGTTCCGGGATTCGGCGCTCAGCCATCCGGTGCTGCAAGGTCTCGCGCTCGAGAACGGCAGCTTGCGCCTGCGTTATCGCCGCGGCGTCAACGCGCCCTGCTCGCTGATGCAGAACGCCAAGGCCTGCTGGACACAGATGATCGGCGAGAACCTGATCCCGAAGGACATGCCGGCGCCCAGCGCTGACATCTGCAAGGACGCCTATGCGCGCGACAAGGCTCCGCGCGACAATCCGAGCATCGTGGTCTACGCAACCGAAGTTGCCATCGATGCCGGCGGCACTGCGAAGACGCTGTCGCGCGGCGCGATCGGCTGCGACTCGATGCCGTAGGGTGCGGAACCGCCAGCGTTAACCACTTAACCCTGAACAGCGATTGTAGCGCGGTCGCCGATCCGCTGCCGCGCTCCGCGATTATGTTGATGCCTAACCGTCTTTGGAAGCATCATCATGCCGGTCAGCCGCCGTTCGATCCTCGCCGCCGGTGCCGTCGGAGCAGCGGCTACGGGTGCTGGTACATCGCTCGCAACAGCGGCACCGCTGCTTGGCATCGACGCCGCAGAGCTCGGGCTCAAGCCCAATTCCGCGCAGGATCAGACTCAGGCCCTGCAACGCGCCATCGATCGCGCGGCGCAGACGGGCCTGCCGCTGATGATGCCGCCCGGAACTTACCGCGCCGCCGCGTTGCGATTGCCCTCGAACGCCAAGATCGCCGGAACGCGCGGCGCAAGCCGGATCGTGCTCGCGCGGACCGGCCCGCTATTCAGCGCCGACGGCGCCTCCAATATCGACCTCAGCGGGCTCGTCATCGACGGCGCAAGATGGCGGCCGGACCGGGAGCTTGCCCTGGTGCATCTCGCGAATTGTCAGGACGTTCGTCTCACCGATTGCAACATCGTGAATGCGGGTCGGAATGCGATTACGCTGGAACGCTGTTCCGGCATGGTGAGCGGCTGCGTCATCGAGGATGCCGGCGACGGCGCGCTGTTCGCGATCGATTCAACCGGCCTTCTCATCAACGGCAATGTGATCCGGCGCTCCGGCAATAACGGCATCCAGGTCTGGCGTTCGGCGTTCGGCAATGACGGCACCATTGTCACCGACAATCGCGTAGAGGATACCCGCGCCGATGCCGGCGGCGACGGCCCCTATGGTAACGGAATCAGCGTATACCGCGCGGGCAACGTAATCGTGCGCGGCAACCGCATCGATAAATGCGCGTTCTCCGCGGTGCGCGGCAATTCCGCGTCCAACATCCAGATTGCAGGCAACGTCTGCACCCGCATGGGCGAGGTCGCGATCTATTCGGAATTCTCGTTCGAGGGTGCGGTGATCACCGGCAACACGGTGGACGTCGCGACCGTCGGCATCTCGGTGACGAATTTCGATGTCGGCGGACGCCTCGCCGTGGTGCAGGGCAACCTGATCCGCAATCTGGTGCGGGATCCCAACGGAGGCAGCATCGGCATCGCGATCGCGGCCGATAGCGTCGTCACTGGCAATGTGATCGAAATCTCGCCGCATTGCGGCATCGAGATCGGCTACGGCCCTTACCTGCGCGACGTGATCGTAAGCGACAACATCATGCGCTCGGTCGGGGTCGGCGTTGCCGTCAGCGTGGTGCCGGGATCGGGAGCGGCGCTGATCACGAACAATCTGATCGCGGACGCGAAGGATGGCGCGGTGATCGGCATGGAGTGGGACAAGCGCGTCACCGGCGACATGACGAAGGACGGCGTCGGCAAGTTCGCGCATGTGACGTTGAGCGGCAATCGCGTCCGGTAGCGCGCACTTTGCCGCATCCGAACGCTCGCTGCGGCAGAGGGTGAAGGCCGCCCTTGTCCGGCCGCAAATCGCTTCCTACCTTGCGTCATGGCTTCCCCGGTTCCCCGGCGTCGTGTCCGGCGCAAAATCATCATGCTGACAATCCTCGCCTTGTTCCTCGTGCCGGTCGCGGCACGCGCCGCCCTGTTCGCGTTCGAAGACCGGCCCAGCGGCTGGCGCAATGCCGACTGGTCGAGCATCGGCGCCCTGCCCGCCGCCACCGCTCATCCGGAAGCGCGTGTCCTCTTCCTGTCCGGCCGCACCGGCGGCCTGAAAGGCGCGGTCGCGGTTCACAGCTGGGTCGTGTTCAAGCGCGCCGGCGCGAAAAGCTGGACGCGCTACGACGTCGTCGGCTGGGGCAACCCGGTGCGCCTCAACGGCTGGGCGCCGGACGGCCGCTGGTATGGCTCGGCGCCGACCGTGGTCGCCGACATCACCGGCGAACAGGCCGAAGCCATCATTCCGGCGAT
>VFQN01001797.1_pt1 | contig 34819 bp, 57 predicted proteins | sample 3512371 | NCBI WGS metagenome assembly VFQN01 (sample SAMN10412370, study PRJNA504923) | tailings metagenome | isolation source: Replicate 2 from Balatoc abandoned mine | place: Philippines: Itogon, Benguet | collected 2017-08-28 | reverse complement strand
TTCGAGGACACCAACCTGTGCGCCATCCACGCCAAGCGTGTGACCATCATGCCCAAGGACATCCAGCTGGCCCGCCGCATCCGTGGCGAGCGCGCCTAAGCACTTGCGTGTTGCTACCCTTGTGTCAACCCAAACTCGGTGTTTCTCAACACCACCATGGCTATGGGAGTGCCGTGCAGTAGTTGACGAGCCCCTGTAACCTATGAGCTTTGGATACGCTGTTGGATGACCGTTCCGCACCGCAAAGCACGTGCCGATTGAACTCTGACGCCCTGCTGACCCTGCTCCCGCAGTATCTCTTTCCACTCGTCGGCTGCAGCGCCTAAAGCTGCCCAGATATGTAACACCAAGGAAACGCAGAGGATTGCTCGTGTAATAGATCGGCCAGACCCACAGCCATGGCGTTCTCCACTCAGACGTGCCGTGCACAACGACAGCGTGCCGTACCGGGGACAGTTGTCGTAATTGACCTCGTCTGACACAAACAGCACAGCACGACCGCTGCTTCAAGCACTGTCTAGGGTCAGCAGTGCAGTGTAGGAGCCACATCTCCACCCCTTTCCTTCCGCAATGGCATCTACGCGCCAGGGTGCACTTCCGTCGATCAGGAGTTGCAGGCAGCGTGCACGCCTCACCAGGGGAGTCTTCCCTGCGCCTCACTCTCTCGACTACCCCTCGCCACACCCTTGCAACACACCAAACCACCACATCCCTGCATGCCATGCTCGCCGAATGCCTGCGTCACACCACGCCCACGCTCCCACCTGCTCCCACCTGCCCCAAAGCCAAGTCCTTGTCCCCCTGCTTGCACCCTGCTCCACCCGCACCCCCGCGACCCCCCACCTGCACACTCATATACGACTTAACCGAGCACTACCAGCCGCCGAGCACTGCCGGCCGCTGCTCAGGACTGCTGCTGCGGCGGCGGCTGCTGCCTTCCCACCACGGCGCCTGCGTGCCCGGTGATGGGGCAGGGCAGCCCCCAGTCCGCGAACTTGAGGTAGATGTTCATCTTGAGGCGGTCCAGGGTGGAATCCACGCTGTCCAGCGCGGGGCGGGCCACGATCTCGAACGCCTGCAGCCGCGAACCAAACCATCCAGTCCGTCAACTACCCGCGAAAGGCACACGCAGCGCTCGTCCCCTCCTGGAGAGACCAGGTAGCAAGCGTGCCCATTTCTGCACTAGGACTGGGCTCCTTTATGGGAGTCTCCCTATGCACCACCTACTGCCAGCCCCGACCCTCAGGCCTCCCCTGCTCCGCACCTCTGGTGTGCCCGCCTTGTCGTCGTAGAAATAGAAGTCTATGACGTAGCGCACCTCCCTGCCGCAGCGGTCGATGACCCAGTCGTGGCGGTCGAAGGGCGCGGGGCCGCCCAGCGCGCTGCGGATCCACGCCAGGGGGCTGTGTACGGCGACGGGACACGGGGGACGGAAAGAGAGGAGAGAGAGGGGACATGCGTCTGAAAGGGCCCAGCACAGAGCGTGCTAATTGTGATCGTCGCGAAGGGAGGGGAGCAGAAGCTTGGCGCAGCTGGTCCACTGCAGCTGATGGGAACACAAGACCGTTCCAGCTCCCGACTCCCGTGCTGGCCATCCCCCGAGGTTTGCGCTGCACAGCGCCCACCCTCACGCCAGGGCCATAACGCGCTCACCACTTTGCTGGAATGCAGCAGAACCTCCCTACCCTTGTGACAAGTGCAAAGGAGTAGGGCCACTTTGCCGTGCTCCCAGCGCCCGTTGCCACCCCCTGCTCGCTTCCGCGACGCAAACCGAGCAGGTCCCGTGCAGCGACAGCGGGGCTCTTCCCCGCTTCTGCCACATATACTGCAGGACCCCTGTGCATCCCCGCACGCTTGCGCAGGCCACGGGCCAGCCCGCACAACGCACCCACGTGCACCCACCCCACCTGAGGTCGTGCGGCTTGCCCTGGAAGCGCAGCAGCGTGGGGTAGTCGCACTCCTGGCGGTGCAGCAGCTCCCACTGCATCACGCGCTGCCACGTGGCCTCGTTCATGCCTAGGGGTAGGGAGGAGGTTTGCGAAAGAAAATGCTCGTAAGTAAATGAATTTTTACAATGCCACGTGGCCTTGTTCATGCCTGGGGGAGGGTAGGGCAAGGGGCCATGCGTCACCGATAACACGCGCTCCAGCGTTCAACACCACAACAGAGCTCATGGTTTGCCGTTGAAATGAACGGGCTTGTGGCGGCACGACGGTACCAGGCTTCCAAACAGCTGACATGGCACAGGAGGCGTGTGGCTTCATCAACATCACCACAGCAGCATGCATGTGGATGTTGGGGGAGCACTGCGATGGCATGCGCAGTGTGGCCATGGTTACGAACGCATCTACAACCCTCCCGCCCCATCCCCTCGACACATACAGGCCCCCCACTCTTGTGCGCAACTGCTGCATGTGCGCAGGTACGCAATCCTCTTCACACACGCAGAGGCCACCCACTGTTGTGTGCATTGCTATATGGGCGCAGTTACGCAACCCTACTCCCCAGCAGCAGAGGCCACCCACTGTTGTGTGCATCGTTGCTATATGGGCGCAGTTTCGCAACCCCCGTCCCACACACAGAAGCCACCCACTGTTGTGTGCTGCTATGAAGCCCTCCATGTCGTCCTCCGTCACGTCGTCGCCCTTGCCCTTGCGCCGCAGCGCTGCAGGGGCAAGGGGGGAGGAGGAGGGGGGGGACATGGGGAGGGAGGGTGTGAGGGCGGGGCCGGTAGGGGATGCCCCAGCCGCATCGGAGCATGCATCACGAGTGCACCATGCAATAGTGTAGAAGATGCACGGCGCTTTGTGATGCAAACCGTAGCGGCGGCGCGCCATGCCGGGGGCAAGGAATGCCAAGTACAGTCTCGGGGTACGGCTGAGCTTGTGTGCCTGTGAGCGTGTGGGCTTGCCCCGCCACACCTCTGCACCACCCACACCAGAGGACGAACCCGTATTGTCACGCTGCTGGCATACAGAACGCCAAGCCCCCTGGCGTCCGTTGCTGACAATGCCAGGAACGGGCCGGCGGCTGGCGGCTGTGGCAGCTCGCCTTTTGCGGAACACGTTGCCACCACCCACCGTTGAACACCATTTGGGGCGAGGGGTAGAGCCACGTGGATTCAGTCCCGCCCTTGGGGATGGTGGACGCCACGCGCTCTATAGAGAGGGGTTTCCGCTGCCCCGGGCAAGGCGTCTGGTTGGCTTCCAGCGGCATGTTGTTCTTTGGGTCCAGTACATTTGCCCCTTGGATGGATGCTAGTGGGCTCTGGGGTAGCGGGTTGCTGGGGTCATTGAGCCTTTCCCCGTAGACGTTGTAGACAGCTGGGTTTTTGTATTTGGGGTTGACAGGGCATGAGCCAGCCTCCTGGGGGTCGGCGTTCGCTGCCGCTGCCGCAGCGGCGCACGCCTGGGGGGCTGCTGGGCTCTGGGTAGGGGACGGAGGCGACGCTGATTGGGTGTTGCCCATCCCGCAGCCCGCTATGTAACTTGGGCTAAACGCTGGTAATGTATGCCTTCTTGTAAGCAGTGCGCGACGGCCGAGGGAGGTAGCGCAGCTAGCTGATGGAACTTTCGTCTGCGCGCGTGAGTCAGTCGCAGCGCCCCGAAGCAACAAGAATGATGAAAATATGTATTTTGAGTCCAACTATGACGTTGCTGCGGCAGAGACGCACAGGCACGCTGCCGAGTGCCTCTTCTCCATGATCGGCATGCGGGGCGCCAACGTCAACGACTTGCCATAACTTGCTCACTTCACGTCAGTAACGACGTCTGTCAACTGTTGATACTTACCTTCCTCTTGTCAATCGGCAGGCTGTATTAAACTGTTGCTGAAGCCGAAGGAAAGGAAACCATGCAGGCGCTCCAGCGCTCGAGCGGTCCCTGCACCACGTCAGGACGCAGTGGAATAGCTGCGCCTACCACGTCTAGACATATGCGACACCAGCGGAGATTGCTGCAGCGAGTAGCGGCAGCGGTAAGCAGCTGTTCACTTGGAAGGAAAGCGTCGCACACCTGCCTGCATTAGGATGACGTTGAATTGATATTAAAGCCACCGTAGCACCAATTGGTGCTGGCCGACATATAGCCTTGCCTGCACTCAGGCCGTGGAGGCCTCATCGGGCTCTCGTGCGCCCCACGCTCCACTTGCCTGCCTACCTGCCGTGACGCCACTAGAATCTGCTCGGTCGAAATAGCACAGTCCGCGACACGCGCCACGCCGCGCGCGCTGGAACGCAAGAGCCCCAACCGTCGACCATGCGCGCCCAGCCCTCCCCCATGCCACGCTCCCTTCCTCGCCTCCCTCCTCCTCTTCACCCCTCATTCCTCCTGCTTCCTTCCCCTCGCAGGCTACGGACCTCGCCCCCTCCCCCTCCTCGCCCTCCTCCCCCTTCTCCCCCTCCCCCGCCTCCCCAGCTTCCCCCACCTCCTCCGCCTCCTCCCGCTCCACCCCCCTGGGCGCCCCGCTCCGCGCGCAGTTTCCCATCCTGGCCCAGGAGGTCAACGGCCGGCCGCTGGTGTACCTTGACAACGCAGCCACCAGCCAGAAGCCATTGGCGGTGCTGCAGGCGCTGTCGCAGTGCTACCTGGAGTACAACGCCAACGTGCACAGGGGGGTGCACGCGGGGGGGGCCGGGGGGGGGCGGGGGGGGAGTGGGGGGGGGGGGGGAGGAAGGGGGCGGGGGGGGGGGGGCAGGGGGTAGGGGGGGGGGGGGGGGGGGGGGGGGCGGTGCACGCGCTGTCGGCCAGGGCAACGTAGGTAGGGGAAGGCGGGTACCGGTATGCGGGGTTCAGGGGTATGGGGGCGTGCGGTGGGGGCGGGGAGCAGGGCCGGGGATGGGTTTGCTGGGTTAAGGAGTATGCCGGCGGGTACCAATGTGCGGGGGGCAGGGGTCGGCCGCCCATGCCAACGCTGGGACGGCTGCGGCGGTGATGAGGACAGGTTGTGGGTGACACTGTAGCAAGGAGCATGGGGGTAGCATGTTACGGATGGATGCGTTGGCAGACGGTGGGGCCAGTGCAGCTTATGGACTGGCCCACATCGTGTGACACGGCGGACGGTGGGGCCAGTGCAGCGCAGCGCGGCGTAACCCACTGCGTGTGCGGCCGGGACGGGTAAGGCAGCATACTGGTAGTACAGCACCAGTAGAGCTCACCCCGGACACTCCGCCTGGCGCATCGGGCACTCCCGCCCCCAGGCGTACGAGGACGCCCGCGCCCAGGTGGCTGGGCTCATCGGCGCGGGGCGGCCCTCCGAGTTGGTCATGACGCGCAACGCCACGGAGGCCATCAACCTGGTGGCCAACACCTGGGGGCCGCACAACCTACGGCCGGGGGACGAGGTGGGTAACCGGAGAGCGGCAAACAGGAAGGGAAAACAGTAGAGGGCCGGGGGACGAGGTGGAGGGTGGAGCGCGAGGAGTTGGGGGCATGGGTTAAGGGGCATGGTGTACGCCTGTGTGTCCTGGGGACCTGGGTCCCTCCTAGGGTTGAACTGGGCCAGGTCGTGGGGAGGTGGCCTTGCGGCCATGGTGCTTGTCTGCTGTTAGCTGGGAGGGGAGAGCATACCTAGCTGTCTTGTCACCAGCGTGGGCTCGGGGCTCCTGCTGCCAGGGAGCCTTGCGACGCAGCTCCCCCCACAGTGAAACGCCCCTGCCCTTGTCCACAAGCGTCCTACCCCTAGATAGCTCTGTCAGTGTCGGAGCAGCACGGCAACCTGCAACCTAGTGCCCCGGCAGCTGCCAGCGTCCCCACCCCAAACATTCCACCCTAATACACATACCCCAACCCACAGATCATCCTGTCGGTGGCGGAGCACCACGCCAACCTGGTGCCCTGGCAGCTGCTGGCGGCGCGCACTGGTGCGGTGCTGCGCCACGTGCGGCTGACCCCCGACCGCACGCAGCTGGACATGGAGCACTTCCGGTCGCTGCTGGGGCCCCGCACGCGGCTGGTGTCGCTGGTGCACGTGTCCAACGTGCTGGGGGCCGTGCTGGACACTGACCTGGTGGCGGAGGAGACGCACAGGTGGGTAATGGGCAGCTGGGCAAGCCGCTCGTGCATGTTGCTGGGGAGGGCGTTGAGCAAAAGGCCCGATTATTTGAGCCAGATGGCGGTAAAGCTTCTGTTGTCAGTTGGCGGGTAGGTGTTGTCTGGGCATGCTTGGGAGGACGGGGGACTGGTGCACGTGTCCAGCGTGCTGGGGGCGCCGCGGGACGCAGACCTGGTGGCGGAGGAGGCGCACAGGTAGGGTTGTAAGGGTCGTGGGCCTCTGCTCCTAGTTGTGAGCAGCTGAGCAAGGAACTTGTGCATGATTCGGGGGTTGCGCGTGCAACGCGAGGGTAGTGCGGCAGGTGGCAAGGTACCTTTTCCTGTATAGGTGCATAGGCAGGTGGCTCTGGGGAGGGCGGTTCAGGGAGAGCAGGTGCTAGGGTAGTACGGCAGGTGGCAAGGCGCCTGGCCAAGCCCCTGCCTTAGTACTTACCCTAGCACCTGCCCTTCTCAACAGACTGGCTTCCCTAGTTTCACCTCCCTATGCACCTAAACGGGTAAAGATACCTTGTCACCTGCCGTATTACCCTAGCACCTGCCCTCTCTAGACCTCTTTCCCTCAAGTCACCTGCCTGGGCACCAGCCAGGGGCAAGGTTTATTAAGTCCTGATCATAAGCAGCGTAGGTCCAGGGTGTCCGTGTCTTTGTGCACGTGCAGCACGCACACACCCACGTTGCCCCCATTCCTGCCCCCTGCCCCCTGGCCACCCCCTCTTCCCCCCAGGGTTGGCGCCAAGCTGCTGCTGGACTGCTGCCAGTCCGTGCCGCACATGCCGGTGGACGTGACGCGGCTGGGGGCGGACTGGATCGTGGCCTCCTCGCACAAGTTCTGCGGGCCGTCGGGCGTGGGCTTCCTGTGGGGCAGGTGCGCCGGGGCGCGGTCACGGCGTGCTGCGGGGTATGCTGCGGGCGTGCTGCGACTGTCCGGCAGCCGGGGTACGGCACCACACGATGTTTCTTACGCCATTCGCCGTACAGAGTTTGCCACCAGCAGCTGCAAAACCCAACCCTTAACGCTCAACACATGCCTTACCTACCCCCCTCCCCGCTTCCCCGCTCTCCCCATACCCAGGTACGAGCTGCTAGAGGAGATGACCCCCTGGATGGGCGGCGGCGAGATGATCCAGGACGTGTTCCTGGACCACTCCACCTTCGCCGCGCCGCCCGCCCGCTTCGAGGCGGGTACGCCCGCCATCGCGGAGGCCATCGGCATGGGGGCGGCGGCAGCATGGCTGCAGGGCCTGGGCATGGACCGCGTGCACGACTACGAGAACCAGATCGGGACGTACTTGTACGACAGGTGGGCGGGCGCGGGGTGCCGTACAGGCGTGCGGGGCAACGAAAAGGGGTTGGCGACGACCCGAATGGCGCAAACTCTAGGACTACGCAGATGAGATGTGGGGTGCTGTGTCTTGGGCCTTTTCTCGTGCCTCGACAACGTGCAAGGGAGCCCACACCACCGTGCCGCACAGCCGCCACCGTGCTCCGTCCCCTATACGACCCAACCCTACCCTCACCGCCGTTCCTCTCCTTGGTGACCCCCCAGGCTCAAGGCGCGGCGCTGCTTTCACGCACTGCCCCCAAACCCACCCCCGCTGCGTCTGGCTTCCTAACACGCACTCCCTCCCCTCCCTGCCCCTCCGCCCACCCTTTCAGGCTCAAGGCGCTGCCCCGCGTCACGGTGTACGGCCCCCCGCCCTCCGCCCCCCGCGGCCGCGCCTCCCTGCTGTCCTTCAACGTGGAGCGGCTGCACGCCACCGACGTGTCCACGCTGCTGGACCACGCGGGCGTGGCGGTGCGCAGCGGCCACCACTGCGCGCAGCCGCTGCACAGGGAGCTGGGCGTCAATGCTAGCGCGCGGGCGTCGGCGTACATCTACAACACGGAGGGCGAGGTGGACACGTTTGTGGAGGCGCTGGAGGAGACGATCAAGTTCTTTGACGAGGTCAACGGGTGAACGTGAGGGGGAGGGGGTAAGGGAGTCGCGGAAGTGTTGCAACCTGTACGTACTGTTCAAAGTGAGTTGAGAACGGACAAGGGAGGAGGGGGGAGGGAGGGGGGGGGGTACGTGCTGCAGGGGTGTGTTGGAGCGGTGGGGGGTGCAAGGAGAGGCGAGGGGAGAGGGGCGAGGTGCTGCAGGAGTGAGGAGAGGAGTGGGGAGAGGTGTTGTGTGGGGCAGTGGTGTGACCTTGTGATGAGCATGGGCTTCATGAACGGATTGGGCATGCGGTGCGTGTGGCATCGGCAGGACTGCAGCCTTTAAAACCCCGACTGTGACGCGTTTGGGGCTTGCTGAAAGGCAACGACACGGAACGGCCAAGTATGTCCCGTTGCATGTTGAATTGGCGCGTTGAGTTGGCATATTGTGTGCTCTCTGTCATCTCTAGGTGTCCCTGAGTGGTGTGACTGGTTGGGTACGTAGAGAGCATTCCGCAATTGCACTACATGGGCAAGTGCGCCCGGTGTGTAGGCCCCGCAGTACGCCGTTTGCATCTGCTAAGGGCCAGGACCTATTGTGTAGGTCATAATAAGGCCTCGCGTTGGCAGGTCCACATGGACTGTGCGAATGGAGGTCTGTAGGGTGCGTTGCCGGTGCCTGCCGGTGCAGATGAGGGTTACTGACGTCCTCTGCTGCCGCACGGCCAATGGCCGTTTACCGAGATATTGAAAGACATGATCGTAAGGCTGGCTAACGGCAAGGTCGAACTGACTTGGCTGCGAAGGAAAGGAGGTCACAGAATCTCCCCTGATTGGTAGCGTTGCCGAACACATGTGGGTGTGGTATGTAACAGTGATGTGCGACTCCCTGAGCTGCATCGGCTGATGCAGTGTCACCTGTCAAGCAGCATGCGGTCTGGCAGCTTGTTTACAGGATGCCTCTGGCAATATGGTCGTTCATCCAGGTTGGTCCTATGCTGCGGACCCCTGGTCCCAGGAACTACAGAGTGGCTTCAAAGGAACCGTCCGATGCAGTGCAACTGATTACAAGATCACAGCGTACATCCAGCAATGACCAGGCGTGATCGCAATAAGCAACAGAAGGCAACAAGTAACACCATTACCAACCGCGTACGGCCGCTGGCTGCGCGGGCTTGTACATCGAAATTTATTAGCATGTACGGCGTAGGAGCCGTACGGGCCCGTGGCAGCATGCCAACGACGCCCCTGAGCAATGCAGCTAAGGCAACTGTAGCCTCGAACCCAGAACAGCTGAGCGGACCTTCCTGCGCAGACGCTTGTTGTGCATAGGGAAGCGTATCACCGGAGCCTCTTTGCAGCCAAGGACCAGACGGCGCAATGTCATGCGATCACATGGCAACCTCATCGCCGTTCATAACCCGCAGCACAGTACGGACCAAGCCCCTCCCCGCGCAGTCACCCTTCCGTCTTGGCGGCCATACACTTCAACACTACCAGCAACTCCTTACACTGTCAGCAACAACACACACATTACAAATACACCCTGATCGCGTGCCCCCCGCTCCCACCCCATACACGTACCGCCCCGCTCCTGCACACCGCAACAGCCCCGCTCCCTACATGTTCTTCCCCCCCTCAGCTGATGATCCCCCGCGCCATCCACCTGTGCCGCCCACACGTAGAGCAGTCCGCCCCGCACACCAGCACCGTCCCACCCCTCGGCAGCAACGACCACAACTCACCCCCCGCCCCTCCCACCCCCTGACCCACCACCCCCTGACCTCCCACCCCCGCCGACGTGCTCGGCCCCGCCCCCGCCCCCGCCTCCTCCTGCACCTCCGCCCTGGCCTTCTCCTCCACCGCCGCCCCCACCGCCGCGCCCAGCTCCCCGGAGTGCTGTGCGTCCATCAGCGCCAGGCCCCGGCCGTTGCCGCCCCGCAGCAGGGGGCCCAGCGCGGCGGCCGGCAGCGCCCTGCAGCCCTGCAGGTGCAGCTCCGCCAGGGCGGGCGTGCGCAGCTCCAGCGCCCGCAGGCTGCCGCAGCCATTGAGGTCCAGGTGCGTCAGGTGCTCCAGGGCCAGGGCGACGGTCTGTAAGGGGGTTACGGCGTTGTTGTAAGGGTGGGGAGAGGGGGGAAAGGTAAGGGTGCGGCAGCGAGGGAGCAGCGGGGGCCAAGGGTTGCGGCGAATGGGGTTTGGGCAGAGAGGCGCTCAGAGGCATTTTTACTAGGAGGTTGCAGAGGCAGGTGTTGGTTAATACAAGCGTGAGTGCCGCCATCCCGCCCGCCCGTGCGGGGCTCGGCTGTAAGGTGTGGGCTGCAGCGGACATGCACCCACACTGGTCCCGTTGTGAAGCTGTCCACTTAAAGCATACCACAGCAGGTGTATCATCACCAACACCTTGCATGCGCACCTGCACCGCCGACAGCCCCAGACGCAGGCTGCGCAGGTTGGACAGCACGCAGCCCACTGGCACCCATCCGCAGCCGGGACCCGAGGCCTGCGCCAGCTGCTGCGGCGGCGGCCACCACACAACGCCGGCCCGGTCCACATTCTGCAGCTGCTGCTGCTGCTCCTGCAGCGGCATGAGCCCCAGGCACAGCGACTTGAGCGCCGTGCACCGCACCAGGCTCAGCCGCTCCAGCTGGCTGGCGGGCAGCGACTCCGGCAGCGCCGCCAGCGCCGTCGAACGGGCGTGCCCCGCCCGCACGCCGCCGCCGTACGGCACCGCAGGCTGCGTACCAGCACCCCCTGCTCCGCAGCTGCGTGCGGCCGTTGCGCCCCCTGCACACGACGCCGCGGCGGCGGAGGACCCTCCCTTGGCCCGCCGGTCCTCCTGCGAGCCCCAGGGCCGACCCATGGGTCCGGGTCCGTCCTCCCCGTCGTCCGAGTTGGCCCCCGAGTCGAAGAACACGGACGCCGCCGGCGGGCCCATGGCCTCGTCCTCCGCCTCCGATGACAGCAGCGACAGCGTCACCGCCAACGAGGTCATGTCGCCACCAGCAGCAGCACGACCACCACCAGCCTGAGCGCCGGAGGCAGGGAATAGCGTTGGTGCGGAGGCAGGACCAGCAGTAGCCCCCGCGTGGCGCCGCCGCGTCGGGGACCCCAGGCCGCTGGGGCCTCCGGCCCCACGGGCACTAACGTCTCCCAGTCGGCGCGGGCCCGCCAACGTCAACTGCCAACCGCCGCTGCCGCTGGCGCCGCCGAAGCCTCCGGCGTCGCGGTCGTATACGGCATCCATGCCAAGGCGCTGCCGACGCGTTGCCACGCCGGCACGTGGCCGATCCATGCCCATGCTGCTGCCCCTGGCGGCGCAGCCGCCGGGGCCGCCGTCGCCGTGTCCGTATCGCCCGGCGCGGTCGGAGTAGCGGCGGTGGGCGCCGCTGCCCGGGCGCCGCTGCTGGCCCGGCGGCGAGGGTGGCGGCGACGGCGGCGGCGGCGGCAGGCCGGGGCGGGTGGCGACGGCGCGCCACAGGGAGTCGTCCACGCCTGCGCAGCCGTTGAGCGCCAGCTCCTTGAGCCGCGTCACGTCTCGCGCCAGGGGCACCACCACGGCCGAGGGCAGCGGGCAGTAGGAGGCGTCCAGGTGGGTCAGGAACGGCAGCGCGTGGGCCTGCAGGAGCGAACAAGAGTACAGGTACCTCAAGTCTCCATACCCAAATCATTAACTCAGGTCAACTCCGCGGCACGACACCGGCGCCCGTCCGTGCATGGCAGGTACTGTTCCTTATGCCCTGTACACTACACTATGCCACACTGCATTCTACTCGCATCAACGGAACAGCATGCACGCACCTCCCACTAACCCGGCCACACCCGGCCACGTGGGTCAGTAATAATAAAAAATAATGTTACGCGGGCATGACCCTGCGTGGGATCAAGGGGGCAGGGTGTTTGTACGCGTCTGCCACCGCGGGGGGTAAGGGGGGATGGTTGAAAGGTTATGGGGGAGGTGGAGGTTGGTTACGGGGGCCACCAGCTTCATGATGCCGACGCATTTTGACAATGCGGTGCAGCCAGGCCACGTGGGTCCTCAACCCCTCCCCCCCCACCCCTCCCTCGCGTTACTAGTACTTTGTTCCCCCCCCACCCCCCAGAGTGACGGCGCCGAGGACAGCCTCAGGTGTGAGCTGCATGCTGGCCTTGAGCAGGCCGGTCGCACGGGTCCAGAGAAAGACCTCCACGGGGCCGAACGTTCTACCTGCTACGAATGTCCACTTACTTACTTTCCCCATCACAAACTTATTATATTCTGTACTCCTGAGCAAATGAGCACGATTCAGAATGCTTTCACCAGTTTCACGCGTCGGGCCATCGTGCCTGCACTCCGAGTCGCCATCACGCCCTGGCGCAGCGCGGTGATCAGGAGAACCGCCAACAGGGCGTGATGGCGACTCGGAGTGCAGGCACGATGGCCCGACGCGTGAAACTGGTGAAAGCATTCTGAATCGTGCTCATTTGCTCAAATAATAAGTTTGTGATGGGGAAAGTAAGTAAGTGGACATTCGTAGCAGGTAAGTAAGTAAGGGTAGGGTAGTTTAGGGGGCTGAGGGGGCTGTCCCTGGGGAGCAGTCAGCTTGCCAGGGCTCTTCTCGGCGGGGCCACTGACAGAGGGCCGCGCAGGCACGTATTTATAGGCGTCACGCGGGCAAGTCGCGTGGCCATTCCGCGGGCACGTTCAACGGCTCAAAGGAGGGTATGGTTGTGGTAACGGGGTTTGTACAGCAGGAGGGGGCAGTTACCTACATGCAGTCTGTACTCCCTCCCATGCGTGAGTATGTGCAAGCCAGCCAGCCATGGAGCCGCATCCTATTGCATGAAACTGCTTGCTTGCCAACCAATGCACGCACAGCACCGCACGACGTTCACACACATACACTCGGCCCGGTTATGGACCCCCGGCTTTTGCCCACAGTGTAACACTGGATCACACATACACACGCCACCAGGCCAATGCGTGAGATCCTGAGGCGGCTGCTGATCTGCAACGAGGTGGTATAGTTTGACGACCAGGTAGGTGTGCATTGGTGTTCGTGGTCCTGCGTACATCTGAGGCGGTGTGAGCAGGTTCATTGGGCGCATGTAGGTTAAGGGAAGATGCGTGGCTGGCCACCTGGCCTGTGCTTGCATCTGCTGGACCTAACATAGCGCAACAGGAGAAGTACAAATCCATAACTCAGGTTTGTATGCTTGTTTGCTGCTGCTTAGCAACAGGAACTTGGTAGCATCCAATGCTTTACATATAACACAAAAGAAACAATACTCACATTGCTGGGCAGCAGGTCCAGCAGCTCTGTTGCTTGCAGCTCCCTGCAGCTGCCCAGGCACAGCCGGGTGAGGCCGCTGCAGCCCGCCAGCAGCGGCCGCACCCGGCCCACGGCGGTGTACGACAGGTCCAGGTCCGCCAGCTGGGCCAGCTGCGCCAGCGCCACGGGCAGGTCGGGGCCCAGGCCGCTGCACACGCTGAGCACCACGCGGGACAGCGGGGGGCGGCTGGACAGCATGCGGATCAGGCCTGGGGGACCCACGGGGACGGAATGGGTAAGGCCCAGGCGTGCGGCTGTGGAGTAGTACTGAGCTGCATGGTGCATACTGGATGCAAGTGCACCATCGTGCATGCCAGCCATGGACGACCAGCTGCCCTAGTGGCCCAGGGCAACCGGGTGCAGGTGCAGGGCGTGCACGTGTGCTATGCCCCTTGCCTCCCTGCCCACGCGCAGCAGCACGCACCCATGTCCTCCAGCTCGGGCACCGGTGCCCGAATGCGCCCCGGGTGCATGTGCAAGGCTGTGCGAGTCCCACCCCACGCACCCATGTCCTCCAGCTCGGAGCAGAATGTGGCGTCCAGCTGCTGCAGCGCGGGGCAGTGCAGCGCCACTCGGCGCAGCGCCCCGCAGCCCTTGAGCGACAGCGCCACCAGGGCGGGGCACCACAGGTCGGCCTCGCGCAGGGCGCCGCATGCGCCTGGGGGCGGGGGAACAAAGTACTGGTCAACGCGAGGAAGTAGCAATGGTAGTGGTACGGTACGTAGTAAGCCAACCCACTGTAGTAGCGGTTGGGCGGGGGGTGGGGAAAGGGGGAGAGGGCGACTCCGAAAGGTAGGAGGGGGGTTTGGCTTGCATCAGGTTTGGGAAGGAGCCTGTAGTGGGGCAGCGGTGTCGGTTAAGGACCCGCGGGGAGCGCAGCCCGTTGGGGCCCAGGTGCCAAGGGCGACACCGCAGCACACCGCCCTCTCCCGTTGTAGCCTTGCAAAAGGAAAGCCTGCCTCCTTGCCACTGACGTGCCCTAGCTGGTGACGGTGTTTTGTAGGCTCGTTACAGACGTGCAGCATCTCCATCAGCTGGCAAAGTGTGGGGGCGGGCCGCGGGCCCCACACCGACAAGTCAATGGAGTTGATGCACGTGTGCAACGAGCCTACAAAACACCATCACTGGTTACGGCACGTCAAGCCTCCGTCCCTCCCCTGCTTGCACCACCTCACCTAGCGACAGGCTGTCCACTCCCGCCGTCAGCGCCACATGTGTTAGCTCGGTGCACTCCTCCAGCACCAGGCCGCCCCCGCCGCACGTCACCCCGCGCGCCCCAGCCTCGCGCCCGCCGCCCTCTCGCCCGCCGCCCCCGCTCCCGGCCCCCGCCGCGCTGCGGCCCAGCTGCGGGCAGTGCAGGCGCAGGGCCTGCAGGCCGCGGCAGCCCCTCAAGCTGAGGTGCTCCAGCTTGGAGTGGCGCAGGCGGCAGTCACGCAGCCCCTCGCAGCCCTCCAGCCTCAGGTCCTGCAGCCGGGGGCAGCCGCCCGCCTTGGGCACGAACGCGGTGTTGCCGGTGCCGCTGGCGCCGCGCTGGGGGCTTGCCACGGTGGGGCCGGGTGCTGCCGCGGCTGATCTCGCCACATGGAGCTCCTCCACGTCGGTCAGCATGGCGAAGATCTGCGGCCATCATGGGAGCCGAGAGATATACCAGGGGGTTCAGGCTTCAACATGGTGGAATAGGGGCGTGCGATAAAGACAACAACCTTCATGCAACCGCTCTCTGCCCCTACTTTCATCACAGCCGCCGGTTGAAGTACAAGCCGGCGCAAGGGCGTATAAGTCCAGGCTTCATCGCCCCGATGCCCCCAATTCATGCGCTCCTTGTCCAGCCACATCAAGGAACACCAAGCCATTACAGGTCCAGTCACAAACAGTTGGCTCCCGTCCAGGTCAGGTCACGCCAGGCCAGGTCGGGTTATACGCTAAGCCACGCTAGGCCAGGCCAGCCCCGGGCGTGCACGCACCGCGTCCCCCAGGCTGTCGCAGTCCGCCAGCGCCAGGTGCGTGAGCGCGGGGCAGTCCAGCGCCACCTCCTCCAGCGAGGGGAAGTGGCGCCAGCGGATGGCCCGCAGCGCCTCACTGGACACCGACACGCGCTTTAGGGAGGCGCCGCCGCTGCCGCCAGCCTCGCGGGGACCCAGGGCCAGATCCTCCAGCCGCCTGCGGTGGATGCACAAGCATCATAATTTGGTAAGCCCCTCTGGCACGGCACATTTTAAGATCAATCGTGCTCAAACAGTGGGGAGGTAACGTGCGTGCGGGTATGCCGTGCGCTGCCTTAATGCAGCACCCTGAGGGGGTAGGGAAGGCAGGCCACCTCACCTGCAGCGCAGGTCCAGGCTGACCAGCCCGCGGCAGCCCTTGAGCGACACACCCCGCAGCGACGGCAGCGACAGCGACACCGCCGTCAGCCCCCCGCAGCCGTCCAGCCCCAGCTCCTCCAGCCCCCCGCACCCCTCCACCAGCAGCGACAGCGACCCGCTGGTCAGCGAGTCGCACGACGCAAGCCGTAATACACGCAGCGCGGGGGTGAACGCCACGTTGCCGCGGCGCGCGGACAGCCCCCAGCCTGAGCAGCTGGCCAGCTCCAGGGACGTCAGGTGCTCCAGGCTGCGCGCAATATTACGGACCAGGTCCTCGGACAGTGTGGCTTCGGTGATGGAGAGTGTGCGCAGGGTGGTGAGGGTGGTGATGGAGGCCACCGCGGAGGCGTCGGGCATGCGGGACAGGGACGTGAGGTCCAGGCGCGTGAGGGAGGGCAGCGAGGAGCCGGGCGCGGCCAGGGAGGCCAGCTGGCAGTTGGAGATGGAGAGGTGGGTGAGGGCGGGGCAGGAGAGCGACAGGCGGCCGGCCTTGAAGCAGGAGAGGTCCAGGCGCGTCAGGGCGGGGTGGTTGAGCGTGGCGTCGGCCTGCGGGCGGTGCGGTACGGCGCGTGTAGGCACGGCCAGTCGGTGAATTTATATCATATGTAAGACGTGAACCACAAAATGAGCAATGCTGCACACATGTGTTGCAGATAAGATTGCGAGTGCGCGCTGGCAGGTTGCCTGGCCGTCTCGCGTTGGTACACATGCCGTGCCCCGTCCTCCGCTCGCACGCACACCCCCGCCGGCGGCCCACCCACCACCGCCGCGTTGCTGTTTGTGAAGCTGCACACGTGCATGTCGTGCAGCAGCAGCTCCCGCAGCTGCGGCAGCCCCGCGGACAGCTGCGTGAAGGCGCGGTCAGTCAGGTGGCTGCGGCGCAGCTCCAGTACCGTCAGCCTGGGTAGGGGGAAGAGGGGGCGCAGGGCGGCAGAGACAGCGGGTGCTCAAAGTTCCATGTGGTAGCACACGCTAGTATGCGCACAAGCTTCCATGCTGCGCAAGCTTCATTGCCGCTCGCGTTCTCATAGTGGGGTCATCCCATGGATCGCGTCAGACCACGCGCCATGGGTAACATGCATACAATGAGTACTTAAGGCTCCATCTGCGTTTGAGGAGGTAGGGTACAGCACCGCACGCACCTGGGCAGGTTTGGCAGCAGGCGGTTGAAGATGGCTCCGTCCCCCAGGGAGGACCCCGACAGCCGCAGCTCCTGGATGGCGCCGCGGTGACGCCGGGCCATGCGCACAACCTGGGCAGGGGGTATGGAAGCAGGGGAGCCCCCAACAGGCAGACGCAACTCAGGACGCAACTCCCAGTCATACGATTAGTACTCTGCCATTGCTGCCATGGCCACCATTGCCACCCGGCAAGGACCGCACCAACGAACATTGTTGCACGCGCCGAGTAGACGACCACCCTGCGGGTCCCTTGTTACCAAGGGCAAGTCCTATGCGCCGCCGCACCTGCTCAGGCGAGATGCTTCGGTCGCTGAGCGCCACGCGCGCCCAGAACGCCGGGTCGTCCACCACATGCCGCCACGTGCCGCACACGCACGCGGCACGGCACAGGTCCACCACGCTCAGGCCGCTGCTGAGGATGGCCTTGACCAGGTCCCCGTTCTCCACCACCATTTGCACACTGGGCGCCACCTCCACCACCTCCGCCGCCTGCTCCCCTGCACCCATCCGTGCTCCTCCATCACCACCGCCGCCGCCACGGACACCGACACCACCCTCGGCCTCTGCCGCAACAGCGTCCGCGGCGCCGGCTGCTGCTGCTGCTGCCGCTGGTGGTGGTAATGGTGCGCCAGGCGCCTCCCTCCAGCGCACGGGGCTCGCCGCCCGCGGCACGTGGTGCATCCGCCTCCACCACTCAACCTCCTCCTCCTCTTCATCATCCTCCTCCTCCACAGCGTAATCCTCACCCTCGTCCATGAGGGCAGCAAACCCACCCCACTCCATGGCCTGCTCCCGCATGGCATCCCCAGCGTCCAGGTCCCTGTCCGCCATGCCCGGTCCCGCAGCCCCAGCCCAGCCCCACTCCAGCACCGCCGCGCCGCCGCGCCGCGCCGCCTCACCTCCAGCCGCTCCCCCGGGGGCCCTCCCCTGGCCCTGGCCCTGACCCGCATCGGGCGCGGCCTGCAGGAGGCCGCTGGGACCAGCGGCGGCTCCGTCACGACGCGGGGGTAGGGCCCAGGGGTGCCCCCGGGCGCCGGGGCCGGGCCCGGGGGCGACGCCGCGCAGGTTGCGCCGCATCACAACGGGCTGGTGTGCGTGGGCCGCGGAGGGCGGTCCCTGCAGCCGCGGTGGGCCTGCGGGCACGTCTGGGTGCGGCGGCCGTGGCGGTGCGGCCGCGGCACGCTGCCCCTGCAGCAGGACTGGCAGATGCTCGCGTTCGTGCCGGTGCAGCAGCAGCTGCTGCAGCTGCGGCGGCGGCGGCGGCGGCAGCCCGCCTGGTCCCGCCTGGTCCTGCTCCTCCTCCTGGTCCGAATCCGCTTCCTGCTGCTCCTGCTGCTGAGCCGGCAGCATCACATCCCACGCTCCCGCAGGCGGCCCCTCCGCCGCTTCCATGGCCCCCTCCATGCCGAGGAGAGGAAGCTGCGGCGGCGCGAGGCTCCCCGCTGCCGCTGTGGCCATGCCCATGCCCACCGGTGCAGGTACGGCCCACAGGGCGTCCATCAGCCCCGCGTCCGTACCCCACGTACCGCGGCAGCGCGCGGGGGCGGCAGCGTAGCCGTACCGCCTGCGGGCCTGGCGCACGGCTGGGCGGCGCTCTTGCTCTTGCTCTTGCTCGCCCTCACTGCTGGTGTCCATGCCGGCCTCGTGCAGGTGCATCCCCGGGGCTCCCCTGCCGTACGGGAAACCCAGGATGGGCGACACGGCCCGCTGCTGCACGGACGGGCCTGCTGCTGCAGCGACTGCCCCAGAGCCGGATGCGCCAGAGGTGGCTTCCCGCCTTGTGGATAAACATACACCCGCAGGTGGTGCAGCTTGAGGGCCGAGAGCAGCTGCAGCAGGAGCAATCGTAGCAGTCGTTATGGTAGCTGCAGCTGTTGGGCCTGGGGCGCGGTCTAGGGCTGCGGGCGCAAGCCCTTGTGCTGAAGGCCCGGCTGCTGCCGCAGCGGCACCGGCCGCGATATCGACTGCAGCATTGCGCATCAGGTCTAGGCCTTGCGGGAGTCGCCACTGGGCCACCAGTGGACCTTGGCCAACACGCGCCGCGCGCGGCTGTTGGTCTTCGCCACTGTCGGCACTGTCCGAATTGGGACTTTGGTGCGAGCGACGCCAGCGTCGTGCGCGTCGAGCACCCTCACCAAACATATTGCGGTCGTTCGCCTCTTCGTCGTCTGCATGCACAGTGGGCAACAATCGGGCAGCATGGCCAAGGTCAAAGCCAGTGTAACTGCTTTCCGTAATATAAATATGGTGATGCATTGAGCCTCCGAAAGCTCACGGAAAGACCGTGGCCCTGGAGAGCTTCGGGCGTTTGAGCGTTGCGTCCCGAGGGGTCAGCTCCTGCTGCACTCTCCTGCGCTAACATTTGGGCACCTGCATACCAGCACTATCTCAAGCTGTCGCTCTCTAGCCGTTCGCATGTGGGAGCTAACACTCGCTGTGTCGCTGTGTACGCAGTTACCAAGCAACTGGCCAGTGACCGAGCCCTCGACCAGTCCCGGGTCCAGGCGAGATATGCGGAATAACCTACCCTGGTCACGAGCGCCTGATCGTTTTTGTGGCAAGGCGCTCGCTCCTCTGCGCCTGTCCATCCCTCGCGCGAGGTCTTCCGTGGCCTGCTTTGGACTCTCTCTGCCTGTGCCAGAACGTGACCAAGAAAGTTAATGTATCTATGACTGCGCACAGCTGGTGGCTAGGGAGTAGTAGTCGCCAACCAAAGGTTCGTTGCGGTTTGCTGCCATGTCGTGGAACCGGTCACGGAACGGTGCACCGGCCTGGTCCAATACGTGCGAGTCCAGCACAGCGGGGCCATGAGCAGGGGCCATGAGCAGGTGATGCACGCAGTTGCAACCGTGTTACTTAGTCCCTTGCAGGATACACTTGGCGTGGTACATACTTCGCATATACTTCGCATCGCTGCAGACTGAGCACCTTGTGTGGGGTACGTACGTAAACGTGATAAAGTGTTGCCCCTCTTGGTTTACACCGCCCACCTACGCACCCAGGGGCCCCCTGCACCCACCGCCTGCTCGCCAAGCAAACAACTCTTTAGGACACACGAGGGGACACGTGCTGAAGCAGCGCCGTGTCCACCCTCAACATCATGATGACTCGAAGGAAGTGTGCAGCCGGTGAAACGGCGGGCGGCTCTTCAAGCCTTCCCATCAGCCATCCCCTGCTTCCCATACACCAACTGCAAGCGCCAGCGAACGAAGGTATGCAAGAGCACCTCATCCGGTCACAAGCTGGCCGGCTGCCCTCACAGGTCCCACCATGAAGAGGAATGTGCGCCCACCACACAACGAACCTAACACCAGTCCCATGGCCCACGTTAGCATGCGTACGGCAATCCCAGCACTCTGGAGCAGCGGACCAGGCAGCGGGAGCCTCCCCTGCACTGGGGATGCCTCCCCTCATCCGGTGCCTGCTGCAAACCCAGCCCACGGCTTGCTGCCAACACTCAGCGCAGGAGCTTCTGTAGCATGTCGGAGACGCTCCGCGCGTAGAAGAATACCGACAGGCCTGGTGGCAAACAAAACAACAAGCGGCACACTACAGGATTGAGGCGGTACTATCTTGATGGCATGGGGCGTTGGCACTGGAACCTCCTTGGCGAATCACAATTGCTGACTCGAAGGTCGTTTGCATCCTCTTGCTGACTGGTCTCGCATGCCACTGACAGGCCGTCGCAAGTAGTACCAGTGGCCCACACCTCATAGCCACAAACGTACAGGTGCGTTGGCCAACATGCCAGCCCCTGCCGATACCGGTGTGTTACCCAACGCCTTCCCGCCCACCTCCCACCAGACTCACAGCCCTCCTCCCCGGCTGCCAACCCCTTCTACTCCTGCCCCGCCTGCTCCCCCTCCTGCTGCACCTCACCCCACCAACCCTCCCCCCGCAGCCCCCCACCCCTCACCTCTTGCGATGAAGATCGTGCCGCTTGGCGCCACCATGAACCGCCGCGTGGCCGAGGGGTTGCTGGCAAACACGACCAGCACGTCCCCAGCACCGCCCGCACCATCCCCGTCCGCGCTCCCACCTGCCCCTCCACCATCCCCGCCCACAGACGCATTTCCGCCTCCCGCTCCGCCGTGCAGCTGACCCGCCGCTGCCGCCGCCCCCTGCTCCCTCGTCCCAGCCACCCCCGGCCCCAGTCTCCAGTCCTGCCCCTGCGCCCCGCACCCCGTCCCCTGGTCCCCCTGCCCACCGGGCCCCTGCTGTTGCTGCTGCTGCACCTGCTGCTGCTGCAGCTCCGGCAGCGGCAGCTCCCCCCGCGGCTCCACCCCCATGGCCGCCAGCCGCTGCTCCAGGGCACCCAGGCCGGGGTGCTGCACCAGAGTCAGCTCGTCCAGAGCTGCATGTGTGTATACCAAAGGACGGAGACATACGAGGTACCAGTAGGTCGGATGCGATGTGGCAGTGGAAATGTAAGGGCTAGGCGAACGGAAAACGGAGGTGCAACACACACATGTTGAGGGGTTGCTATCGGTATCCTTGTCCTGGGGCTCACAAGGCATCGCTAGCTGTGCGGACGCCCTCCGCCCCCGTGTGTCAAGTTGCATCCCATGTCGGGCACGATAGCGGCAGGCTCGGCGCCAGCAGCAATGCACTGCGCCCCTTTGAGCCCCTGACCGAGCGCCCGCCTGCTGGATGCCTGCCGCTCCAGTGCCTGGGCCCCGCAGGCCTTGAGCGCTACTGCTCCCGCGAAAATACCGTGCCGCCCATGCCTCTGTCCTGGCTGCAAGTATAGTGCTAAATCACTGCAGGTATAGTGCTGCGTAAGGAAGCACAGCACCCGTACGGTACTCACTGAGCAGGCGCATGTCGTCCAGCAGCACCACGCTGCTGCCTCCGGGGGCCTGCCCCGCCCTGAAGCGCAGCAGCTCCCACAGCTCCCACGGCAGGGGGCAGCGCAGCCGGGCCTCCGCGGCACACAGCTGCTGCGGGGTGGCGCCTGGGGTGCGGGGCGTTGGGGGCCGGCGTGGGTGGGGTTACCGGGGTGGTGTGGTGCAGGTGGGGGGCGGGGTCGTAGGGATACAGTGCCGGCAGACTGGGAAAGGGGGAGGGCGACTTGTGCGCCGCTGAGCGCCGGCTGGGGCGAGGGTAGGAATCGGCCGTGCTGCAGGCACTTCGGACAGCTGCTGCGGGGTGGCGCCTGTTGGGATAGGGGCACGCATGAAACAGTACACAGCGTGTGAGGCATCGAGGAGTAACGGAAACGCTGGTACCTGCACGAGCCTGGGGGTGGGGGCCGAGAGGAAAGTGGGTTGAACTAAAGCGTGGAGTCTGGGGTGGCGCCTGGGGGTGCAGGGCGTTGGCAAGGTAGTGGGTTGGGTTTACATGTGGGAGCGCCGGCGGGGCCGCGTTTTGGTACATACTGGTGCGGTGTTGGGGCGAGGGTGGCAGATGGCCGTGCAGCTGGCAAGCGGCTGGCCTGCCTGTGCGTGTGCGCCCGTGTGTAAGTGCAGCAGGTAACACATTGTGGGGCTGTGGGATAAGCACCTGCACTCCCAACTACGAAAAGGGGTCGAAAACCGGGAGGTATGCAGCGACAGGCTGTGTGTGGGCATGGTCTTGGCTCTTGGGGGTACCAACAAACCATGCCTGCGGGCGCCCCCAGGGGCTTCCTCGCACTTTACGCGTGCCCCCAAGGGCTATCCAGCTCACCCGGCATGAGCGCCATGCGGCTGGGTCGCGGCAGGAAGGGCTCGTACAGCCGCATCAGCCGCCTGGGGAGTGGGCAAGAGACAGGGCGGGAAGCCAGGGGGCAAAGCGTGGAGCGAAGGTAAAAAAGGGTACAGGTGTGAGCGGTACGCGTTAAGCGGGACGAACCAGGGGTGAGGGGAAACAAAGGAGGCGCCGTCAGCACAGGGCATAGCAATAACCGTGGCGGTAGCTCTTGTGGGAGCGAGCGGTGCTGGCGTACAAGCACTCAGCTCATCCTTGCAAGCACGCGCCAGGTGCAGGAGGCCACCACGCCGTGCCCCGCAGCGAGCCGCGTGGTCCCAGCCTTGCCGGTCGCTCAGCCCCACCCCACCCCCCGAACCCCGTGTGCCCGCACCTGACGTTCCACCTGGCCGCCATGCGGCTGCAGTAGTAGCGGAACCAGCACTCGTCCAGCTGCAGCGGGGTGAGGGGCGCGGGGGGCGCGGCGGCGGGTGCTGCGGCTTCTGCGGGTGCGGCTGCGGCTGTGGCTGTTGCTGCAGGTGCTGTGGGGGAAGCAGGTTGCCACGTGCGGTAGGATGAGGGCTTGGAGCTGCGGCGGCATGGGGCATAGGTGTCGGCAGGCAAGGTGTACGGCGCGATTAGTGTGTGGTGGACATGGTACAGCAGGTGTGCGGCCGTGCGGGTTGTGCAGGGTCGCAACCGTCGAACTGGGCGCACAGGGTCTGTGAGGATGGGGGGGGGGGGTGTCGCATGCGTCCCTGGAGCCAGCGTATCAGGGGAGCGCGTCAGGAGGTGCACCAAGAGCATGGCGGTAGCAAGGCGAGCAGGTAAGAGTCTTCGCACCTCCAGCCCTGTCGTATGCTGAGCTGCTCCCACAGGCCCTCGGCGTGCATGGCTCCGTGCAGCAGCGCGCGGCAGGCCTGCGAATACGGTAGGGTTCCTCTTTGAGTCATCACGCGCAGCACAGCGTCAGGCTCTCACAGGTTTACCCCTTGGCCACGTGCCGCCGAAGCGGCGGCGTCTCCCAGTTAAATGGAGTTGTTGAGGCATCTGCAGCGCCCGACTTACCATTGCCATCTTGGCCACCTGCCCCGGGTTACTCACGCCCACCACATGCCACATGAGCGTGGTGAGCACCGATTGGGGCAGGGACACCAAAGGAGGCTCCTCCACGGCCGACGGGCCCACGTCCCGCTGCAGCTGTTGCTTGTGTTGATAAGGTTGTGCCATGAGGGCCATTGTCACCACGCGCGCGCGGCGCCGGGTGCTCTCGCGCTCTTCGCAAAGGGCCTCTGAAAGTTGTCGTAAGCGCTGATCAATATCGCCTGCTGTTGAAGGCCCCGTAAAAAATGCACGGAAACTGTTTGAGTTTTGTAGTAGGAGCCCCTTTGCTGCGACAGGAATGCGGCGTAGTCCCGGGGGTCATCCTTGTGCCACCCGCTCTGCATGACATCACCCTCCCAAGCTACTCCCCAATGCGTGGCACCGTGGCTGCTTGGGGGCAACCACTGCATGGCCCGCAGGTACCCTCTGCCACTGGCAACAGTATGCAACAGCCGTGCAGGAGCGTATGGCGTGGGCAGGCTCGCTCATAGGAGGTGTGCTCACGCTTCCCCTAGCTAGCCCTGGGTGCGCCTTCTCCCCTGCCTGCATCTTTGCTAACCGTTGGATGCAAATTAACAGCGTTTGCTCCCTTTGCAAAAACCCCGACCACCCTTTCGAACGCATCTGCACAACAGCGTGGTTCGGTACGCCTCGCTGGAGTCCAGGACCTGGGCTTCAGGGTGCTGCCTTCCAGAGCGTGCTTCCGTTGCACTGCCAAAAACTGCAGGGTAAGCTGACAGGAGCTCCCCCATGTCCCCGACTAACGGCACCGAGCAGGCTGTATCAGACCAATGACCTGCTTTTAGTGTACTGACAAAGCCTGCCCCGTGTACGTGGGTGCGGCTTCCATAACGGACGCTTCTCTGGCAGCCGGAAGACGGAGCCCTCCAGCACAGTAACGGTGTCATAAACCTTACAAGCACGTGAGCGTCCTGCAAGGACAGCTGTCCCTGCCATTCGTGAACACCCCACACCCCACACACCTTCCTAAGCCACACACCATCAGTAGCGCCAATCTGCTGCTGTTGCTGCAACAGCGCAAATGCAACACCAGGTCAAACCTGGACGGGACTGGACAGCGCCTGCCGCACCGCACCCGACACCCCGTCAAGCAGCCCGACCTAAGGCCAACACAGCGCGGTCGCCAACACACAAGCAGCACGTCACAAACCCCACACACACCAACAGAGAAATCCCTAGCACCCCACGCCGAAGGGCCCACCACGACAAGCCGTAAGCTGTGTTGTTAAGCCGCTAGGCTGCATCCCCACGGGAAGGGCGCTGCCCAGCAAGGAGGTCGCGCTTAGCCGCCCTTCAGCTTGCGCTGCTGCCACCAGACAGCAAACACAGGGATGCCGAAGCCCACAGTGTACGCGAGGGCGCCGTAGGTGTAGAACTTGGTCCAGAAGTTGGGAATCTGCCACGGGGTGGGGGAGTTGGGCACAGGCGGAACCTCAGCGCTGAGACAACAACTACCTGCCAGTGCACGATGCGCACGTCGCAACAGGCATTTCAAGTGGAAATGCATTCACATCTATTAGTTTCCTGTGCACAGGAGCGACACGTTCGGCTTTCCAAGCCCCTTCCGGGACCCCAAGCAGGACACCCATACGCCAAACTCATGCACCGTTGTTGATTCGCCCAGCGTCAGCTCCTTGGCCCCAGACTTACCTTCTCAGGCTGCAGGTAGTGCGGGCCGTGCTCATAGTCCTGCAGCAGAGAGAAGCGGTTGCGATTAGCCCTCCATCAGCCGAGTCCCTAGTTCTGAAGGCATAAACCTGGTCACGCTTGGAGGCTAGGGGACGCTGTCAGCTTCCTAAAGTGCAATGCTGGACTCACGTAGTGGTACCCGGGCCTCACGCCATGGTGCCCATCGCCATAAACAATTTCCTCGTGGCTGTACTTCTCAGTGCCCTTCTTCGTGGGTCCACTAGTCTTCAGGCCACGGGTCAGCCGAGGCACCTGGGAAGAAAGGCGTCGGAGTGCAGACGACATTTGCAAAGAATGCCGAGAGGGAGGGCCGGGACTCGGCAGGCGAGGACACAGCTGTCCTCCAATGAATTTACGCTCGTGTAGTTGAAGCTGTTCGGCATACTGTCTAGTCTCAGGTCCTCGGGATGCCTGCGATGTAGCCATACGGCAACCCGTACTCGTCCAAAAGGAGAGCTGCTACCAAAGCAAAGCAGAGCACCGTCAAGCAGTTTACTTGCCTCGAGTTCGTGAGAACCGTCTCGCGCACAGCCTTTGTCACTGCCGCCCACTGCCGCTGGCGACAAGCCTTTACCAACCCCCTTGCTTTATAACGCCATGGCTGACGACAAGAAAAAGGGTGGAGGCGGGCTCTCTAGTAAGCTTTTGGGCATGCGCTTCATGCAGCGAGCCGCCGAGAAAAGAAAACTGGAGGAGACGGCCGACACCCCCACGGACGCAGCCAAGAACGCAGCCACCGAGGAGGCCGCTCAGGTGCCCAGGGGGGAACCTCTTGGTCCAGTCATACTGCCAGGATATGCACGACGTAGAGGCGTGACCAGGGGTGTGCAGGGGAATGCTGTGGGCCAAAACACATGTCCAGAGTTCAGGGACACCTCATGGCAGCCCCAGGGGTCGCTGGGCAAGTATTGCACCCTGCCATGCTGCTCGCCTCGACGGCGTGGAGCCTGGTAATAGGCCAACCGAGGAGCCAATGCATCGCATGGTTGGACATGCAGTTGCTTAGAGCAACACACCAGGCTCAACCTGCGCGCATGAGGCCAGACCTGCCTGCCCGGACCGGCACGTGCCGCCCTGAGCAACTCATTTCGCACGCTTCTGCTGTCGCCTTTGCACCTGTCCTGCACTGCACTTTGGCCTTCCGATCCTTACCCACATCTATACTCCCGTGCTGCGTTGACGTGGGTGAAATGTTGTCTCCCTCCCTCCCCACAGCAGGCGCCCGGGCAAGGGAACCAAAGCAACGGCGATGATGCCGCCTGGCCGCAGCCGTCCACCTCCGGACGCTGCGTGATATCGTACGAGCCTCTGCCCATGCCCGGGCGGATATCAGGGAGGATGTCTTTCGGGCCGCGGAAACCGGAACAGGAGCAGCAGCAGCAGCCACAGCAGCTAGAGCAGGGGTCGGCGAGAGCTTGGACTGCAGCCTCCACAGGACCGCAGGGGGCGGGGACCTCTGTTAGTGATGTGGAGATGGCCAAGACGTTCCGGAAACCGGCGGAGCTAGCGGCATGGGAGCCAAACAGCTTGCGGATATACGATTCAGTGGATGCAGGGTCAGGAGCAGGGAAGGGGGCAGGCGGCGGTGGGGTTGCGAAGGGGTCGGGGCAAGCGGGCAAGGCGGGCGGGGGAGGCGGGGGAGGCGGGAGTAAGAAGGGTTCCGGGGAAGGGGCGGCCAAGGGCCCGAAGAAGGCTGGGAAGTCAGAACCGGCAGCGAACTCGTTTGCGCCGCTGCGGCCCGCCAAGCGGCCGAAGCAGTGAGGGCGGGAGGGCCCTTTTGTGCGCGTCGCCGTTTGCATGTTCAGTACTGCTGCGCGTGTGTACGTGTTTGTACGCTCTTGCACGTGCGCGTGGTAGTGTTTTGCGCAGCAGCTGCCTTGGCACTTAGCAAAGCACTGGGCGACCTTGACACTGACCGTTGTACCCATTACTGGGTTAACGTTGACGACTAGCAAAGCCCGTCCGTTGACCGGACTCAACGGGCGCATGCTGTTACTTAACTGGGGCACGTGTTAGGGTGAGCTGGTGCCTGATGGACTCAGGATTGGTGGATAGACAGCTGTGCAGCCAAGACCTGTTGGTGAGGTGTCAGCCCCTTTCGGACCTACCTGTCCCTTCTTCTAGTACTAGGTACACACTTGTTACCTGGGCACGTATGGTTGGACTCAGACTGGTTGAACCCATGGCAATGCCTCCCAGGACCATGCAGTTGTGACTTTCATGGCCCGGACGTGTTAACCGTTGTGACTGGACCAATACCGGTATAGGCATACATTCTATGTGCCAACGTCGCTGTCACGCCGTACAGTCGTATGCCAAGGACACCGCTTTACATGAGCGCAGACGTAAGCACTGCGCTGGCTGTGTTGCACACACATGCTTCGCATGCAAATGCAACTGCCGCTGGGTCTTGCGTCCTTTGGTTGATGTCACAGCTCACAGGCCAACGTGTTCCACCAAGGTTGCATCGGCCCTGCCAACCCGCTAAATGTGCATGCCCATACCGGAGCGAAGCAAGGAACGTCTTTCAGCCCTTTGGGCATATACTGCGGGCCTACGGGCTGAAAGCTCTCGCTGTGCTCTTGCCCCGAAGGGGCAACGACCCCTTTGGGCTTCTCTGCAGGACAGAAAGCCAACTAGTACGACGGCCCCACCAGCTAGACCGCCCGAACCTCACGAGACACCTGGGAAGCCCACGACCTACCCGTATTGTGCCTTTGCTGTGCGACAAACACAAACTAAAGAGACCAGAAACTATCCTGTACATGCATCCGGTAACCAACACATATGACCCCATATAGCTGTAATTGCGCCCGATGCAGCACAAATGCGTAAGAGGACGTCCTTACTTAGCATCAAGAACATTAAAAGGCAACCCCGCCAGCCCCACACGACGGTCAACGCGCAGTTCCATGCGCCATGGTTGCAAGCCCCCCGGTTACACAGCACAGCAACATGCCTTCCTCGCACAGTGCGCCACGCATACCGTACAACAACTGCCAAGCCATTCGTTAACATGATACGAAAGCGATGCCTCTCCGTCGTTTCAGCCATTCGTTCACGAAAATCGAAAGCGATCCCCGTCCGTTATTGGCGGCCATTGGTACCACGTACATGGCCACAACGCAGGCTCGCTCCCTCCCCATCCGTTGGTCCGAAGCTGTCACACGGGCAGCACACGCTGGCCACCAACAGGTCCGGAACAGCCACGCAGCGGTGCATAACTGTCCCTGGTCGCCTGCAGTGACACAACACAAGGCCAGCGTCAGTGTACAGCGACCTCTCACGTCCTAGGAACAGACGGTGTACACACGGCACAGCAGGCCATGCTCACTGCGTCACGTAACCCAGGACTCGCGTCGCAAAAGCACGCACTTGGCAACAGGCCTATCCGATGGAAGCAGCCAGTCAAAAGAGCTTCACAAGGCGTAACCTCAGCGCCCCACCTGGCTTGCACCCTCGACGCAGCTCCGTTGGTAACCTGGCACCTCCAGGCTACCACACTGGCGCTGGGTCCCGTGCGGCAGGATAGCTCCGATCCACCTCCCCTTAGCCACAGCCGCGCACAGGTGACGTGGGCGACTGCCACGCCCTCTCCCATGCGCCACGCCGCCCCTGCTGAGGGGCGCTCCTCACTTCCGTTGGCCCACAGCGTATGACTCCAGAGCCACCTGGCGGGGTGTACACCAAGGGGTGCAGGAAGGGACATGCCTCATGCCAAAACACATGCCGGAACTACACAGTTGTTCACCCTATTTGTTGCAAGCTCCCTGTCGCTAGGGTAGGCTGAACAACTAGTACACATCCTGTGTACAAGGAGGCCTCACATGCAAGCTCCCTCCAACATAGTCAAGGACGCGTGCCAAACGGCTGTCACCCCTGCCCAACTCGCCTTCCCCCGCCCTCCCCCGCGCCCCCCCCCCCACGCACGGCTGAGCCCCGACACGGCTTCGCCAAGCTCAGCCGATACCTCACCTGGCACAGCTCTCGGAGCTGCTCGCTAACACCGCTCTCCGTAGGCCGGCCCTTGTGCTTGGACCTGTAGTAGCTCTCCTCCAGCTGCCCCAGCAGGTCCTGCGCGTCCGCCTTCATGTTCGCCAGCTCTGCGTTGGTCGCATTGTCGGCCTGCAGCATGGCAGCCTTGACAGCCCGAGCGTTCTGGATCTGGGTCGTGTGGTCGCTGAGGGAAGCGGCCTTCTTCAGCTCGGAGATGTGGTGCAGGCACATGTACGCCGAAAACAGCAGCTTCTCGCCCAGGACCTCCTGAAGATCCCCTGCGCAAGCAATGAAGTTGTAGAGTGGCGATGAACACATGATTCTCCTACGGAGGCTTTCAGTCTGGCGCTAGGCTGCGCACCCGGCACTTTGCGTTCGCGCGACGCCGACAAGTCATCCCCGGACTCGTCCGGTATCCGCGAAGCCTTGACAAGGTCTGAGAAGTGAGATACTATCGTGTTAAGCTCCGAGTCCAACAGCTGCCAGCTGTTCCCTTCCATTCGTGCGAAGATCGCAGCGGAAACCCAAAGCTATACAACACAAGATACAGGAGCTGTAAGCTACCTGGACATCAAAAGCAAAGATGCGGTAATATCAGAGATGAGCTAGTCCTGCGCGTGCACATTCAGGTTCCATGCATTGCAAGCGGCACTAAAGGGCCAACCCCTGGCAGCTTGCTGGCTGCGACCCACCATCGCGGCTACAAAGCCGCGCCATCGGGAGCATGCATTGCGGACGATGTAGCTCCCCAGCGTACGGGTTAGCATACACGTACGGGTTGGGGCATGCCCCCAGCAAGGAGCCTGCACACACGCCACGTGACCTGGCACACACACACTCACAGCTGCTCACAGCGGCCACATGGTCTGTCAGGTGTCAGTAATAGTAATACTTTACCACACCAGAGACCTGATTTCTTATGTTAAAAAGCCTAATGTCAAGCTGCCTGAACATAAGTCCAAAGCAGGTGGCTTCGGATGCCCCCCGCCCAGCCCCGGATGCAGCCTGGGCTCGAGCAGGGCGGGATTCGCTGCACGTGTGGCTGGCAAGCTCCCTTTAGTGTAGAGCACTCAAGCATCATGATTACCGTGGCTAATGCGCTACTGAATGAGGTCCGACGTCTGGTCCGGTAGACTCGGGTGCAAATAAAAACGCTCTCCCCTGCTGCCAGCCTTCGGCGGGTTTGCCCTGCCTGTTGGAACCACGAAGGAGCGCCCAGTGGGCAGACTGCGCTGTGGGGTGAGCTCTGTCCGGAACACACAGGTACAGTGCTACTCTCCCTAACCTGTCCTGCTTGGACTGTCGGGCTGCATCTTGCCTGGCTGGTGGGGACAAGAACTGCTACTATACTGTAGCAGCCTCCACCCCAGCAGCCCGTACACAGCGCAGCTGCGCATCACCGCCCGCCTGCTAACCTGTATACCTGTAAAACGCTCCACAAAGAAAGAATCCTGCTCACGTGAGCCACTCATCACGGCCTACCTCAATTGCAATGGGGCTGGAGGTCGGGTGAAATGCGGGGCTGCTGACAACGCGTGACGTGCAGTCGTGTAGACCCACGAAGTAGGTAGGGGGGCAACACTCCCTTACTGGTTTTGACAGCACATGGAGTCTTTGGTATGTGCACCTGGATATAACCATCTGCAGGGGCGCATAAGCCGATCCAGCCCATCCTTCGAGCCGATCCCTCGCAGAAAAGGCGAACACGCCGGATGACCGCTTGGCTGGTCAAGAGTACTGCGAACGTATGGTACGTGCCTGACGCGTAACTTCTTTGCCTGTTAGCTAAGGAGGTTTGATCCTAGTGGCCAAATAAGCAGAAAGCATGGCAGCGGGGGAGCCCCTTGGGAGGTCCCTGTCCCCAGTCCCGTCCCGAAGGACGGCAGTGCAAGCACTACTGCTGACCCGCGGGCCAGCGCGGGCCATTGATAAAGGTATCCTGACAGGCACAGCCCAGCCCTTGTATCTGAACGCATATACAATGAGAGACATTATATTCATGAGAGATTTTTGCCGCTCCCTCGTGCATAGATAACCGCCAAAATATCAACGGCAGTCGCCGATCTGCGGGTTGGTCCGACGCTGGATTGGGCGCTGCCGCAAACCGCAGGGCCACCATGTACTAAAACCACATCATATGCAGAAAGTCATAATAAACATATACGAATAGCGGTATTGTGCGTCTCACCTCCATTGTTCACACTGGAGATCGTTGGATGGGTCGCGCAACCGGGCACTTTTTGAAACCAACCATCATGGACAAAAAGTGCCCTGAACCTCTTACAGAACACGACCTCCTACACCGTTGCCACGCCGCACTGCATATCATGGCCAGCGTCCCAACCTTCCACACCAAGTCTTTCCGACAACTCGACTACAGCACCAATACTGCAGTGACTTGAAGGTATGATTATCAGGAGGAATACCACGTCATATCATCGTTGGGTTGCTGCGGGTTGGCGTCGCTGCTGCAGCTGTTTGCGACGAGCGATGCTGACGGCGATACCCTGCGCACTTGTCTCTGCAGCATCGACACCATGTCGAACAAGATCATCTATGCTGGTCTGTGCTTCGCGCAGTTCTGCACGTTCGCGGCCTATGTGGTCGTGACCGCCGGCGCAGGTGGGGTGGTAGGGGTGGAGTTGAAAAGGTTTCACTAGTCCGACGTCAACCGGTTGCCCGTAATGCCTTTACTATAGCGGCACTGCTGCGTTCGTTTGAAAATGTTTTGCTGGGCATCAGCACCTGCAACTCCCCGGCTCCGGCGGGAATACTTGCGAAGCCATGAGCCTGACCTGTGCAGCGTTTTCGTCTGGAAATGGTTGTTTTGTAACCCCAATCTAACGGGTGTTTTGCTGCGCTTGCATCTGCACTCCAAGCATCCTTCCTTATCTTGGCCCGTCCACCTCTTACAACAACTCTCCCCCATTCTCTCCTGCTTCCGTGCAGCCCTGCTGCAGAAGAAGGCCAACACGCTTACTATCTTCGACGACCCGGAGACTCGCGACGTGTACGTGAACGCGTACACCCAGGTCTTCACGGTGAGTTCGTTGGCTCTGTGCTGACATTGGGCTGGCATGCAGGTAGTTCATCCTGGAGTGCGACACGTGGCTCTGCAGTTTTTCCTGTTTCAGTGGCATGCGCTGAGCGTTGAATGCACGTTCGTGAGGGGCGCAAGGGGTCACTGCCCAATCCCAGGCCCCATCTTGCCCGGCCTTGCATGGACCGGCATTCCACCACCCCATCTGCGTGCAATTGCCTCCCCTTCACATCCATGACTCGCAACAGGAAACGCAAAACCTCCAACTGACCGAGCGTCCCCCTGCCCTGTGGCCCCCACCCCCGCCCCTCCCCGCAGCAAACCACCTACATCATCGCCTACCCCCAGCAGCCCAAGTACCAGTTCCAGTACCAGTGGTGGATCATTGAGTTCGAGTTCTTCATCTTCGTGCTCACCCTGGCCTGCACTCTCTTCCCCCGCATCATCCGCCGCCTGCGCCCCGTTGCCCTGACCTTCATTGCCTCCGCCCTGGTGCTGGTTCTGGACAACATCAACGCCATCTTCTTCCTGCTGCGCAACGACACCGCCAAGATGGTGTTCGACGAGTACCGCATTGCCACCGCTCAGGTGCGTGGGCGTGCATTACGCTCAGGGCGCTCAGCATGTGGAGCATGGCTGCGCGTGGCATGTGGCTTGGCTGGTGTGCATACGATTTGGCACGAGCTACGAGGGCGCGAAGGGTCCGGCTTGTGCACGTGCGCAGCGGGGCTGCCAGTTACGAACCAGCTATGCTACAGGTTCGTGCCTGTTGTGGCGTACTAATCCGCCCCCGTGCGTTGCCTCGCAGGCTGGCCTGATTATGGTGGGCATTGCCAACGGCCTGACCATCATCTTCCTGGGCCTGTACGACACCGATGCTGACAGGGTGAGCGTGCATAATACACGAGAGACAGTATACCATATAGGGGTTTGTATGCCTACGAGCATAGAGCTTTAAGGGTCTGCGCATCAGCAGGCTGACCGTTTTGCCGTGGCTAGTCACCGGATGTTCGCAGTGGGTTGCGGCTGTGCTGGCCACGTGTTAGGCAGGACGCAATTTGCATGCGCTGACCAGCATACTATCGTGGCATAGCCCTCTGTAAGACCCTAAATATCCAGCTTGTTGTTACGGCGCTCACCTCCTTAATTTCATGCGGATGCTGCTATGCAGGCCACGGCCGCTGCTGCTGACGGCGCCGCCAAGATCAGCAACGTGTAAGAGACCCAACCAACTAACGTGGACACGTACGCCAGCTGAGGCGCTCGGCGCCCAGCCCCTGTACCTTGCACTGAGCATACTTGCGAAAGTGCAAGTCATGCGGCTCGTGCGTGGAGGAACTTGATGGGGTCAGCGAGGGGCTCTCGACTCCGGCGTGTCAAACTCAACCTGAGACCGAGTCTGCGTGATGACGTGAGTGCAGAGTATCCGGGTTCTGGGTGAACCTGGGCTGCGATTTTGGTGGCAGCAGCTGGAGAGCGAGCATACGCAACACGTGTCAGTGTTGTGAGCAGTCTTCGTGGCCTGAGTGAAGGGACAAGCAGGATAAAGTACATACATAACCTAGTATACTGCATGATTTTGAAGTTGTTCAGAGGTTTTGGGTTTCCCTGCCAGAGTGTGGTGGGTATTTAGCAACGTGCTTGCACAGGAGCCGACATGGCTCATGCCTTGCCATGCCATGAAGCGTTGCATTGGCTGCCCCTCGAGAACAGCACGGGCACATGGGGTGTGTTGCATTCTGGTCTGGGCATCTGAGGTGTCCAGTGTGAGAGTAGCGTGAGAGTACAGTTGCCATTTTGTGCAGGCAACTGCAGGCGCGCGCTTGTGTGTCGTGTGACACAGTTTTGACTGCTGCGAACAGCATCATGAAGACTATACACGCTCTGCTCCAGGCCGCAGTAGCCTGGAACGACTTCTGTAACAAAGTCGTGCGCAAGCTCTGCCTGTTGACACACATGAAAGGGTATGTTGCTCGACCAAAGGGGCCCCCTATGCTTTCAGACTGGAAGCAGCTGTGAGGGCAGAGCCGACTGTCGCACTTCACCAGATCATAAGGCCAAATCCGCTGTCTGCAAATGCATCCTGACCACCACCCACACATACACGTCTTCTGCCCACTGCACTACAACAGATTCAGATGTGTCAGTGACAGTGTGAACCGAGGCTTGTGCCTCCCCTGCCTTCACCCACGGATAGTGTGTGTTGAGAAACACCGGGTTGGCTCACCCGTGTGAAAAATCTATCCCTCTCTTGAGGGGTGGAGTGTGTTATGAAGCGGTCTTGCGCCTGCGCATCCGCACTTTCTGTCAGCTACACAATCTGTGATTGGGCGGTGGACCAGTAAGGATCGTATTTCCCCATTTCATAGGCGCCTGGGGATGGGATGTCCCCTGTCATTTACCTCATTTTGAAAAATGACATGGGTGGTCTGCCCGGACCCACAGGGAAGGCGTGCCGGTGGCAGGTGCCTGCCAGTGGATG